>Ga0180430_10001731_pt1 | contig 20732 bp, 15 predicted proteins | sample SS_ome_9_FD_132999 | JGI IMG/M metagenome (GOLD analysis project Ga0180430, IMG submission 132999) | Hypersaline lake sediment archaeal communities from the Salton Sea, California, USA - SS_1_S_2 metaG | ecosystem: Environmental > Aquatic > Non-marine Saline and Alkaline > Hypersaline >... | reverse complement strand
CCGTCGAGCGGACCGTCCGCCCCGGCCAGCATGGCATCGGCGCCGCTGATCGCCGTATGCACGGCAGCGGCCTGCCGCGCGACGTGGCTCGCGGCGAGCTTGCCGAGCGAGCCCTCGGGTCCCTCGGGACGGCCGGCTTCGCGCGCCGTGCGCGCGCGCTGGGCGAGCCATTCGCTGGAACGCGAGAGCATGAGCAGGCGCGCGAGTTCCTGGCGCAGCGCCGGATCGGCCAGGCGCCCGGTTTCGCGTGCGCGTGCGAGCGCGAGATCGACCCGGCCGGTGCGCTGCGGGTACCAGGTATAGGGCGCCATCACGCTCGCGATCTCGGCGCGCTCCTCGTCGTAGATGCGCCCTTCGCGCGTCGACGCCTCGCCCCAGCGCCTGAGCGCGTCGGCATTGCGGCGTTCGTGGGCGAGCGTGGTCATCGCCACCTGCCAGCCGCCGCCGATCGTGCCGACGAGGTTGTCCGGCGGCACGCGCGCGTCGCTGAAGAAAACCTGGTTGAACGAGGCATAGCCGTTCATCTGCTTGACCGGCTGCACGCTGACGCCCGGCTGGGTCATGTCGATGACGAAATACGACAGGCCCTGGTGCTTGGGCGCATCCCAGTCGGTGCGCGCGAGGAGCAGCCCCCACTCGGCGTGGTGGGCGCTGGTCGTCCACAGCTTCTGGCCGTTGACCGTCCACTGCGTACCGTCGAAATCCGCGCGCGTCGTCGCACCGGCGAGATCGGAACCGCTGCCCGGCTCGCTGAACAACTGGCACCAGGTGTCCTCGCCGGTCAGGATGCGGCGCAGGAAGCGCGACTTGTGCGCGTCCGTGCCGTGTTCCAGCAACGTTGCCGCGGCCAGCATGCGAATGCCGATGCGTGCGACACCGACCGCGCCGATCGCTTCGAACTCTGCTTCAATCGCGCCGCACAGCGCGACCGGCAGGTCGCGCCCGAACCACGCGCGCGGCCAGTGCGGCACGCCCCAGCCGGAATCGGCAAGTAGCTCGCGCCAGCTGACGAGGTCGCGCTCCGGGTCCCAGTGCTGCTCGAGCCAGGCGCGCACTTCGGTGCGGACCGCGCGTTCGTCGACGCCGCTCATGCCGCGCGCTCCGTGAGCGCGAGGAAACGCTCGCGATGCCAGGCAGCGTCACCGAGCAGCACCGCCGCGCAGGTCACGCGCTTGAACCACAGGTGCGTGTCCTGATCCCAGGTGAAACCGATGCCGCCGTGGATCTGGATGGCCTCGCGCGCGCAGGCCAGCGCCGCTTCGGATGCCTGAGCCTTGGCCTGCGACGCGAGCGCCGCGCTGTCGATATCGCCCGCGTCGCGCGCGGCGGCAGCGTAATACACGGCGGCCTTGGCCAGTTCGAGTTCGAGCAGGAGATTGGCGCACTTGTGCTTGATGGCCTGGAAGGACCCGATGGGGCGCCCGAACTGCATGCGCAGCCGCGCGTATTCGACGCTCGCTTCGAGCACGGCTTGCGCGGCGCCGACCAGCTCGTGGGCGAGTGCGACGGCGCCATCGTCGAGCGTACGCGCGAGCGCCGCGGCGCCGCTGCCGGCGCGACCGAGGCGTTGCGCGGTGACGCCGGCGAACTCGAGCTCGGCGAGAGGGCGCGTCGCGTCGATGCTCGCGAGGGCGCGGCGGTGCAGGCCGCTCGCCGCGCCGTCGACGAGGTAGAGACCGATACCCCCATCGTCGTCGCGACCCTCATCGCGCGCGACGACGACGACGCAATCGGCCGTGACGCCATCGAGCACGTGCGTCTTGCGACCATCCAGCCGCCAGGCATCGCCGTCTGTGCGCGCGCACAGCGCGATATCCCCGCAACCCGACCAGTGCGGGCCTTCCATCCACGCCAGCGTCGCCGTCGCCGCGCCGCTCACGAGCCGCGGCAACAGGGTCGCCTGCTCGTCCGGCGTCGCACCATGCCGCAGGGCCCGCGACGCGAGCACGGCGCTCGACAGGTAGGGAAGACACGCGAGCGCACGCCCCAGCTCCTCGCACACGATGCCGAGTTCCTGGTTTCCGAAACCGCTGCCACCGAGCGCTTCGGGCACGTGAATGCCGGCAAGGCCGAGATCGTCGTTGAGGCGCCGCCACAATACCGTGTCGATGCCGTCGGTAGTCGCCATGGTCTGCCTGACGCGTGTGATCGGTGACTGGTCGGCGAGAAAACGCCGCACGACGTCGCGGAACTGCTCCTGCTCGGGCGTAAAGCTGTAGTGCATGCCGGAATGTGCCTCCCCCAATGTGCGCTGCCGCAGGATAGCGAGCGGAACGCGTCCTCGCCATTGCCGGTGCCCGGCGTCACCCCGAGGCAGGGGACGCCGGCGTATACTCGAAGCGCACACACCCCGAGGAGCAGCGAGGATGACCCAACACCCACCGCCGGCAGTCTCCTGCCATCTCTATGATCACGCCATCGCCTGGGGCCCGTTCGCAGGCATCGAGAATCTCGAGCTGACGTTGTGCGACATCGACGAGGAGCGCAGCGTCGTCGATCTGCTCGTGCGCTTCGCGCCGAACAAGACGGTCACGATGCACAACCATCTCGCGCAGACCAACATGTTCATCATCCAGGGTGAGCTGCGCATGTACGAGCCTGACGGCAGCATCCGCGAACGCCGCCCGGCGGGTCGCTACTATCGCGGGCGCACCGGAGACGCACACAGCGAAGGCGGCGGCCCCGACGGCGCGGTCGTGCTCTACAGCATGCGCTGCGACGGTGCGCACGACGTACTCGAGATCATGGACGATGACCAGAACGTGCTCGCCACGCTGACCATGGACGACGTGCGCGCGGCATGGGCGGCGCAGCACGCGGCATGACGGCTGCCGTCGGTGTCTGACACCGTCGAACGACGATCGCGCCCGACACCGCAGCGCGGGCCGGCAGAGCGTCGCCCGCAAGCGGGCAGCGCAGCCCCTCGTGCAGAGGCTCCCTAGCGCATCTCGAAGCCGGGGTAGCCGTTCGCCGCGGCCTCGGCAAAGATCCTGCGATAGGCGGGCACGCCCTCGGTGAACACGAGGAAACGCCCCTGCTCGCCGCCCTGGTTGTGATAGCCGAAAAACCACGAATTGCGCACGTTGGCGAACAGCATGCCATCGGCGGAGTCGTAGCAGCGCTGCGTCCAGGCTTCTTCCGCGTCCGGCTGCGCTTCGATCGTGGTGTAGCCGTGTTCGCGAAGATAGTCGATGCAGTCGACAATCCAATCCACGTTGCTCTGCGCGCAGCGCGTGATGTTGCAGAACGCGGCCGGGTTGTGCGGCCCGAGGATGGCGAAGAAGTTCGGAAACCCGGCGAACTGCACGCCGAGCTGGGTCTTGGGACCATCGGCCCATTTCTCCGCTAGTGACAGACCGCCTTCCCCGACGATACCCATGCGCATCAGCTCACCGGTCATGGCGCGGAAGCCGGTCGCGTAGATGATCACGTCGAGCTCGTGCAGAGTCTCGCCGGCGGCGCCCCTGGTCGCAATGCCGGCCGGCGTGACGCGCGCGATCGGCGTCTCGCGCAAGTCGACAAACTCGACGTGGTCGAGATTGAAAACCTCGTAGTAGTCCTTTTCGCCCGGAGGACGCTTGGTGCCGAACAGGTGATCGCTCGGGATCAGTTTTTCGGCGAGCGCCGGGTCCTTCACCCGCTCGCGGATCTTCTCGGCCAGAAAGTCGCTCGCGTCGCGTGCGATCTCGGCGTTGGTGAACATGTCGTTGAAGTTCGACAGCCAGAACGCGAAACCGCCGCGTTCGTACATTTCCTGGTAGTGACGCCAGCGCTCGGCCTTCGGCACGCTGCTGCCCGCCCGCTCGTCCGCCTTGTGAATGAACCCGGCATAGGTCTCATGGCACAAGCCGAATATGTCGTCCGCGCGCCGCTTGAGATCCTGCTGCGTCGCCGCGTCGATGGGTGCGTTGCGTAGCGGCGTACACCAGTTCTGTGTGCGTTGGAACAGCTTGAGTTGCCCCACCTGCGGCGCGATGGTCTGGATCACCTGCACTGCCGTCGCGCCGCTGCCAATGACGCCGACCCGCTTGCCGGCGAGGTCGATACCCTCGCGCGGCCAGCGCGCGGTATGCGTGCTGACCCCCGCGAACGAGTCGATACCCTCGATCTGTGGGTACTGGTGCGCGGACATGAAGCCGGTAGCGGCGAGCACGAAGCGGGCGCGCACCTGTTGGCCGTCGTCGGTGCGGATGTCCCAAAGGCGTTCGGCTTCGTCGAACACGACCTGGCTGACACGCGTATCGAAGGAGATATCGCGCCGCAGATCGAACTTGTCTGCCACGAAGTTCAGGTAACGCTCGATCTCGGGCTGCCCCGCGAACGTCTCGCTCCAGTCCCACTCGTCGATCAGCTCGCGCGCGAACGAATACTGGTAGCTGTAGCTCTCGGAATCGAAACGCGCTCCCGGGTAACGGTTCCAGTACCAGGTGCCACCGACCGCGGATCCGGCTTCGAACACGCGCGTCGAAAGGCCTGCCGCGCGCAGTTTGTGCAAGGCATAGAGCCCGGATACACCAGCGCCGATGACCACGGCGTCGTAAAGTTTCGTCATAGTACGTCGTCCCCGCGGCGGCGCCCCGCGCTACGCCCGTCCTCTGCGGCCGGCGTGTCGCCGCCCTGCGAGGCATCGTGGTCAGCGTGTCGGGGAACAGCGCCGCTGTCGTGTGTTGGCGCGGAGCGCGCCAAGGCCAGCGCGGTGTGGTTCAGCCGGCGTTCGTGTCCTGCGGCCAGTGTTCGCGCCAGTCGCGCTCGAAATCCGCTACCGTGACCGCACGACGCAGGCTCAGATCCTCGTTCAGCAACTCGTAGATGACCTCGGAGTCACTTTGCATGCTGAAGAAGATGACCGCCTGCTCGCTGCCACTGCCCTCGATGTGGACCTCGGCCTCGCCACCGATCGAATAGCTGCCAGCTGGCTTGACACGGACCACTTCATCGCCGTCGATTTGCTCGCGCACGCGCAATTCGCCTTCGAGCACCAGGGTCGTCGTGCGCGCGGCATGCCGGTGGTACATGCATTGGCTGTCCGGCTCGAAGCGGACCAGCATGTCGGCGCTGCGGCGCGCACGGTCGACGTTGAGAATGCGGTAGAAGGTGCCGGGCGTGAAGAATTCGTGCCACTCGACGGCATCGGCGTCGTACACGAAACGCTTGTCGCCGCCGGGTGCGCCGGCCGGGCGCGGGGCTGTGCTCATGGTGGTGACCTCCGGGACCGCGAACACGGCCCATGCGTGATAACGATCAGCCTAGTTGTACGGACAGGTCCTGTCAATATCACGATATTTGGCCCGAATCACCTGCTAACGAGATAGATTCTTCTTGGCATGTACGTACAAGCTGCTAGGATAGCCGCATGACTGCCGACACCACCCAAGTCCATGACACCGCGGCGGCAGAGAAAGCGGCCAAGTACCAGACGCTCGCGAGCGAACTCGTCGCCCAGATCCGCGCCGGTAAGTATCAGCCGGGAGACCTGCTGCCATCGGAGCCGGAGCTGACCCGGCAGTTCGGCGTGTCCCGGCACACCGTGCGTGCCGCGTTACGCTCGCTCTACGAGAAGGGTCTCGTGCTCAGCCAGCGCGGCCGGGGCACGATTGTCCAGTCGGTGTCGGCGACGCCACGCTACAGCCACGCCTGCGATTCGATCGAGGATGTCCTGCAGTACGCCGCGGCAACACCGCGCCGCGTGATCGGCCGCCGCCGCGTCATCGTCGACGCGGCGCTGGCGGAGACACTCGGTTGCGCGGTCGGCTATCCATGGTGGGAGGTGCACACCAGTCGCCAGCGCGAACCCGGTGGCCCGGTCGTCGCGTCATCGCTGATCTGGGTGCCGGACGAGTTCGGCGACGCCGTCGCGCTGATCGAACAATCCGACGAACCTCTGTTCATCGCGATCGGCCGGCTGCACGGCTGCAATTTCGCCCAGATCCGCCAGGCTATCTCGATGGCCCATGCAAGCCACACGGAGGCGCGCGACCTGGACATCGAACCGGGCGCGGCCGTGATGTGCGTCGAGCGCCGCTTCAGCGACGAACGCGGTGGCCTGATCGAAGTCTCCCGCACGGTGCATCCGCCCGAATCCTTCCGCTACGAAATGACGCTCCATCGCGTGATGGGGGCGTGACCGACGCGGCGCGCCGCCCGCCCACCCTGCGCAAGACCCCTTACGAATACAAACGAACCAGGAATCCAGAACATGAGCGTCATGAGCAGGCCGTGCGAAACCCGGCACGGCAACGACCCGTCGATGGGCGGTGCGCGTCGCCGCGCGCACGCCGGTGCGACGAACGCGGGAGGTCGCTGACGTGAGCATGGCGATGGACACGATACCGACCGCGGCCGCTGCGAACGACGACGACACGCTCAACCTGCTCCGTGACAGCGCGCAGGACTTCTGCGCGCGCGCCCTGGAGCGCGGCCGTCTGCGCGGCCTGCGCGGCGCGACGCCGCCATTCGAGCGTGCACGCTGGCGCGACATGGCAGAACTCGGCTGGCTGGGCGTGATGCGGGACGAGGCGCGTGGCGGGCTCGGCGTCGGTCTGCGCGGGGCCGCCGTGCTGGCGCGCGCCCTCGGCACGGTCGCGGCACCCGAGCCGCTGGTCGAGACAGCGGTCGCGGCGATGCGGCTGCTCGACGCCTGCGCGGCCAGCGATGCGCTGCGGGCCGGCATCGCCGACGGCGAACGCGTGGTGGTGGTGGCGCCTGGCGCGATCGACGGCGATCCCTTCGCCACGGTCGCGGCCACGCAGACGTCACGGTCGCCACGCCTGCGCGGCGTGCTCGACGCCGTCCCGCTCGGCGCGGACGCCGATGCCTGGCTGGTGGCGGCGCGGCTCGATGGCGTGCCGGCGTGGACCCTGGTCGAGGCCGGCGCGGCCGGCGTGACGGTCGAAGCACGCCCCCTCGCCGACGGCAGCCGCGACGCCCGCCTCGTACTCGATGACTGTGTGGCCACGCTCGTGCTGCACGGCGAAGCCGCGCGCGACGCACACGACGCGGCCCGCGCGTCCGCCGTGCTGTGCGCCAGCGCCTACCAGGTCGGGCTGGCCGAGACGCTGCTCACCATGACCCTCGACTACGTTGGCACGCGCCGCCAGTTCGGCCAGGCAATCGGCAGTTTCCAGGTCCTGCAACATCGCCTCGTCGATGCCTACCTCGCACTGCGCCTGGCCGACGCCGTGGTCACCGAATGTTGCGCGACGCTGGACGGCGGCGCCCGCGGTGCCGCCGCCACGCGCGCCGCGAGCCGCGCCGGCCATCGCAGCGCAGAAAGCCTCGCCGCGATTGCGCGCGAGGCGGTCCAGCTGCACGGTGCGATTGGCTACACGGATGAATGTGACGTCGGCCTGTTCGTCAACCGGGCACTGGTCATCGGCGCGCGTTACGGACGGGCCGATGCACACCTCGCGCGCTACGCGGAAGCGATCACCATCGCGCCGCCGGCCACCCGGAGCGGCGAGGCCGACACCTCGCTCGCCGACCTCGAGCCGCCCGGTGGCGACTGGAACGCGCTCGACAACGAGACCTTCCGCCAGGTGATCCGGCAATGGCACGCGGCCAATTACCCTGCGGAACTCGGCAAGCTGCGCCGGCGGGTGCGCTGGGCCGAATGTCGCCAATGGTACGCCAGACTCTACCAGCGCGGCTTCGCCGCGCCAGGCTGGCCGACCAGGCATGGCGGCATGGGTCTCGCGCCGGACAAGCTGCTGATCTTCATCGAGGAACGCGAGCGGCTCGGCGTGGTGCGCACGCCCGACCAGGGCATCATCATGGTCGGACCGCTGCTGATGCAGCACGGCTCGGCCGAGCAGCAGGCGCATTACCTGCCGAAGGCCTTGTCTGGCGAGCACATCTGGTGTCAGGGCTACTCCGAGCCCAACGCCGGCTCGGACCTCGCCTCGCTCAGGACCTCGGCCGTGCGTGACGGCGACGAGTTCGTCATCAACGGCCAGAAGATCTGGACCACCATGGCCCAGGATGCGAACCAGATGTTCTGCCTGGTCCGCACCGACCCGGAAGCGAAACCGCAGGCCGGCATCAGCTTCGTGCTGATCGACTTCGCCACGCCCGGCATCACCGTACGCCCGATCCGCAACATCGCCGGGGACGAGGAATTCTGCGAAGTGTTCTTCGACGATGTCCGCGTGCCATGCAACAACCTGGTCGGCAAGCTGAACGACGGCTGGACCATCGCCAAGGCGCTGCTCGGTTTCGAGCGCTTCTTCATCGGCAGTCCCAAGCAGTGCCGCAACGCCCTCGCGCGCGCCGCCGAGCTGGCCGTGGCGCGCGGGCTCGACGCAGACCCGGTGTGCGCCAGTCGTTACGCGCGCTTCGCCCTCGACGTCGAGTCGCTCGAGGCCTTGTACACGTCCTTTGCGGACCAGATCCGGCGTGGTGAGATGCCGGGTGCGGACATCTCCCTGCTCAAGATCTTCGCCAGCGAGACGTTCGCGCGCCTGTCGGAGTTCATCCTCGACACGGGCGGCGCCGGCGCCGCCCAGCTCGACGGCGTGGACACGCAGGCCGGAGCGGTCGATGCGCTGTTTCCCTACTACAATGCGCGCCCGGCCCCGATCTATGGTGGCAGTAATGAGATTCAGCGCAACATCATCGCCAAAGCCGTCCTGCGTCTGCCCTCCGCATGAATGCGAACGACCGCGCGCCGCATGCGCAGGGGCGGCGCGCTACCCGCGCGCGCCGGGTGTGGGCACATGAGCACGCGTGACGAAGCCGGGCGCACCGGCGCGAACATCCTGCTCGACGTCATCGAGAGCGAAGGCGGCGAGTACCTGTTCGGCAACCCCGGCACGACCGAGCTGCCGCTGATCGATGCGCTGACCGACCGCGCCCATCTGCATTACGTGCTCGGGCTGCAGGAGGCCACCGTGGTGGCGATGGCTGACGGCTACGCGCAGGCCTCCGGCAAGCCTGGCGTGGTCAACCTGCATACCGCGGGGGGCCTCGGGCACGGGCTCGGCAACCTGCTCAACGCCTTCACCTCGGGCACGCCGCTGGTGGTGACCGCCGGGCAGCAGGACTCGCGTCACGCGATTACCGATCCGCTGCTACAGGGCGACCTCGTCTCGATCGCACGACCCGCATGCAAGTGGGCGGCCGAGATCACCTCGCCCGACCAGATCCCGGTGCTCATGCACCGCGCGTTCCAGGACTGCCAGGCGACGCCGCGCGGGCCGGTGTTCCTGTCCCTGCCGATGGACGTGATGGAAGCGCACAGCAGCGTGCGCATCCCGCGCACCTCGCACGTCGACCGCCGCCCGGTGGCCGGCTCGCTGCCGGAACTCGCCGTCGAGCTGACCGCGGTCGAGCCGGGGCGGGTCGCGATCATCGCCGGCGACGAGATCTCGTTCAACGACGCTTACAAGGAAGTCGTGCGCCTGGCCGAGCTGCTCGCCGCGCCGGTGTTCGGCTCGTCCTGGCCGGCCCACATCCCCTTCCCCACGTCGCACTACCTGTGGCAGGGCAACCTGCCGACGCAGGCGGTGGGGATCGCCGAGGCCATGCAGGGCTTCGACTGCGTGTTCGCCCTCGGCGGCAAGTCGTTCATCACCATCCTCTACAGCGCGGCCTCGGCCCTGCCCGAGGGCTGCGAGCTCTACCAGCTCTCGGTCGACGGCCGCGATCTCGGTCGCACGTTTCCCTCGAAGCTGTCCGTCGTCGGCGACATCGAACTGTCGTTGAAGGCGCTCAATGGCCTGATCGAAAAGCGCATCGCGCCGCGGGCGGCGGCCTATGCAGCAGCCCGCGACGGCGCCAGGCAAGCCTATTCGGCGCGCAAGCGCGAGCTCGAATCGCGCGCGCTCGCGCTCGCCGATGCGCAGGAGATTCATCCCCTGGTCGCGGCCCGCATGCTTGCGCGGAGCATCGGCGCGACGCCCATCGTCGACGAAGCCATCGCCACCGCGAGCCACCTGCGCAGCTTCCTCAACAACGGCTCGACGCGGCAATACTCCTTCCTGCGCGGCGGCGCGCTCGGCTGGGGCATGCCGGCCGCAGTCGGCTTCTCGCTCGGCCTCGGACGTCGCCCGGTGGTCTCGCTGGTCGGCGACGGCGCCGCGATGTACTCGCCGCAGGCCCTGTGGACGGCGGCCAACGAAGACCTGCCCGTGACGTTCATCGTCATCAACAACCGCGAGTACAACGTGCTGAAGAATTTCATGCGTTCGCAACCGCACTACCTGTCGGCACAGACCGGCGCGTTCATCGGCATGGACCTCGTCGCACCGCCGATCGATTTCATGGCGCTGGCAGCGGCTATGGGCGTGCCGGGTCGGCAGATCACGCGCGCGGTCGACATCGAGAATGCGGTCACCGAAGCCATCGCCTCCTGCCGGCCCAACCTGATCGAGATCGTGGTCGCCACCGAGTGAGGCCCGCGCCGGCCGGACGTGACCGGTGCGGTGCTCAGACGGCCGGCATCACCCGGATCTCGCGGCGCCCGTCCAGCTCGACTTCGACGCGGAGATCGCCGGCCGCATCGGCCGTACCCTCCGAATCGACGCAACCGGCGAGTCGGTAGCGCCGGCCGGGCGCGAGTCCGGCGACACCTACCGCGAAACGGCCGCCGCCGGCTCCGGGGTAGAGCGTCGCTTCGAGCGCCTCGCCGTCGCTGACCGCGCGCGCCGGCAGGACCTCGGGATAGCGCAGATCGCTGATGAACGGGCCCTGTTTCCAGGCGGCCGGCAGGCCGCGGTTGACCAGATCGCTCATGCCCTGGGTGCGGCCCACGCGGGACTTGAGCATGAAGGCGTGCGACCACGTCGAGCAGCCCGGGTAACTCAACACGCCACCGTCGCGGTTGACCTCGAGTTCGCCAAGGGCCGCCGTGACTGCGGCATGGGCCTCGCTGTCGCCGAGCTCGCGCGCGGCCATACCCAGGGCGCCGAGCGCGTAGGCCGTGTTGAGCCGGTAGTTACCGGGATCGAGCCACGGCTTGAGCGGCTTGAGTTCGAGCCCGGTGCCGCTCGGCACGAACAGCTCGTCGCGCGCGATCTCCCAGGCACGCGCTGCGAGATCGGGAAACACCGGGTTCATCCAGAAAGCGAAGATCGCGTCTTCCTTGGATGACGACAGGCCGGGGATGGTGAGACCCGTGCGGGTCGAGCGGATCAGCACGAAGTGGCCATCGACGTCGATGAATTCTTCCTCGAGACGTCGCCGGTAGCCGTCGCGCAGCGCCTCCCAGTGGTGTGTCCCGTGCAGCTGGTCGAACGCGCGGATGGCGATCGTCGCCTGGTTGTTGCACAGCGGATAAATCCAGTTCGGTTCGCAGGGAAACAGGCAGAACGCCGAGCGTTCGGCGTTCGCGATCAGGGTCTGCACGAGCGACGGGTAATCGTGCACGTACTCGGCGCCGTTGGCCGCGCGCAGGGTCAGGGCACCAGGCGCGTCGTAACGCAGGTCGCCGCTCACGGCGGCGTAGATGCCGATCTGCGCGCCGTACCAGCCGGAGTACATGACGTTGTCGCGCGCGATCGGGTCGGGCTCGTGGCGGAAGTTGCCCCACAGGCTCTCGATCGCCCAGTACTTCCAGACCCGGTGCTGTTTCTTCTTTTCGATCAGGTTTTCCTGCGCCTGCTTTAGGTAGGCGCGCATTGCCGGCACGTGGGTGTAGTTGGCAAGGCTCAACACGTAGCCGAGATTGTTGATCTGGTAGCGCAGCGCACTCGGCTGGAACTGTTCGATGAAGTCGAAACCGGCGAACTCGTCGACCGGCTGCAGCGCGCGATCGAGCGCGTAACGCAGCGCGGCAAGGTCGTCGGCAGACAATTCATCGACCCGTGGCGTCGCACCGTCACGCACCAGGTCCGTGACACCCGGCTGCCAGCACCCGAGTACCGCGTTGCGCCGCTGACGGCGCGCTTCCTTGCGACGCAGGGCACGCCGGTGCAGGAACAGCGCGCCACCGCCCGACGATGCCGCCAGCAGGGCGACGAGCACCCACGAGCCGCCCAGCGTGTGGGGGTGATTCATGGCCGCGGCGGCGAGCGCGGCGCCGAACCAGACGGCGACCGGTGCCGCCTGGTTGCCGGTACCGAACCACAGCGCGAACGCGACCACGAACAGGACGAGCGTGGCAAGGAAGCACGCGAGGTGCAGCGCGACCGAGGCTGCGCCACCGGCGAGGTAATGCAGAAAGCCGCCGCCTGGAAACGCGATGCCGAGACCCAGCGCCTGCATGCCCGGTGTCGCCGCGATCCAGGCCAGCGCGAGGCCGCAGACGAACAGCGCGAGGTAGACGAGACCGGCGCGGCGCAGGCGCGCCGCGGTGAGGGGACCGACGCCGCGCTCGCGCGCGGGCAAGGCGGGCCGCGCTTGCGATACCACGGCACTCACGACGACGCGCTTCCGTCGAGCGCGCGCAGGCGCCAGTTCGATGGATCCGGCGTACGGCGACGGCGTGCCTCGAGCACGGGTCCGATCCAAGGCAAACGCCGCAGCCGGGCCAGCAGGGCGGCGACGACGAAGCCACCGATGACGCAACACAACATAGTCGAACCCCGACCGATGAGCGGCGCCTAAGGTACCACCTGCCGCCCTGCCGGCGCGCGGGACATGGCGAGCAGCGCTGCGGCGGGTCAGTGCGTGTCTCGCGTTCTGCGCTCGACACGGGGCCTCTCGGGGCCTTCGCTATCGCCACAGCGATTGTCAGCGCTCATTTCGTAAATAATAATGCGTCGCGTTTACATTTACGTTTAATAAGAAATGCCCGACTCCCAGCGTATGCCTGCGCTCGCCTCCCCGCCACCGCCGTGCGATCGCGGCCGGGCACTTAAGTCGCGCGCCGCGTTGCTGCTCCTGTCCGCCGGCCTGCTGCTCGCGCGCCCGGTGGCGGCCGCAGACGACGGCGCAACGGCGGCCACGCCATCCGCGCGCGCATCCGACGCGCCGCGCCGCACCGAGGAGATCGTCGTACGCGGCGTGCGCGAGCGCGCGTTCGATCCCGACCTCGAACCGGTCGATGCCAGCAACCTGCTCGACCTCGAGGATCTCAGGCGCACGCAATCCCCCGATGTCTTCGACGCAGTGCGCGACTTGCCCGGCGTCAGCGTCGAAGGCGGCCCCCGCACCAGCGGCAAGCGCTTCGCCATCCGCGGCTTCTCGGACAACGAGGATGTCCTCGTGCGCATCGACGGCGTCACACAGAATTTCGAGAAATACCGCTACGGCGCCGGGGTCGACATCGATCCCGAACTGCTCAAGCAGGTTGCGGTCCATCGCGGCGGTGCGGCGATCACGCAGGGCGCGGGCTATCTCGGCGGCGTGGTCGAGATGGAGACCAAGGATGCCGCCGACCTGCTCGCCAGCGGCCAGACCATCGGTGGGCAGGCACGCGTCGGCTACCTGTCGAACAACGAAGGCAAGGTCTACTCGGGCAGCGCCTACGCGCGCCCGGCGGACTTCCTCGATGCGCTCGTCAATGTCACGCGCCGCACATCGCGCGACTACGAACTGCCCGACGGCAGCCGCTTCGCGGATTCGGCCGAGGCCCAGACCAGCATCCTCGGTAAGCTCGAGCTGTCGAACGACACGGCAACGCTCGGCCTCAGCCATCGGCGCGCCGCGCAGAGCGGCCAGGAACCGTTCGATATCACCGGCGGCATCACCGGCGTCGGCGGCCTGGTCCTGCGCGAGAGCGAGGAAGCGGCGACTTCGCTGCGGCTCGACTGGGATCCGGCGCCCGAGTGGGCGGCCGTGGACGCGACCGTCGGCTTCATCGACAAGCAGGTGACCGACGCCAACAGCACCATCGCCGGAGTCGATGAGGCCGGCAACCCGGTCGGCACCGACAGCTTCGACTACCAGATCTGGACCCTCGGCCTGGGTAACACCGCACACTTCACGCTCGGCCCGACGACGCACCGTCTGAGCATCGGCTGGCAGGCGAACCGCGAGCGCCGCCGGGCCACGCGCCGCAACCCCGACGGCTTCTCTTTCAACCCCAACCAGCCGTCCGGCGAGAAGCGCAGCCACGGCGCCTACGCCCTCTACCGCCTGGCCTGGCAGGGCCTCAGTGTCGAGGGCGGCTGGCGCCGCGACTGGTTACGTGTCGCGGCCGGCCCGGCCGAGCGACGCGTATTGGAAGCGCGCGACGAAGCCGCCGCGGTCCGCTTCGCGCGCACCTCGCCGGCCTTATCGCTCGCGTTCGCCCACGGGCCGGCCGAGCTCTTCTTCCGCTGGAGCCGCAGCTTTCGCGCGCCGCTGCTCGACGAGTACTACCGCCGCGGCAGCTTCAGCGCCTGCGTCGAGTTCACCGACTTCACCCGTTCGCCGATGGCGCCGGTGTTCCCGGCCCTGCCGCCGCAACCGTCGGTGAGCTTTCCGCCCACGCCGCAGCTGGCGGATTTCGGCTTCGACGTCGGCGCCTGGCTGGCTGCCCTTGATCGCTGGAACGCGACGGTCGCGGCGTCGACCGCCGCGCTCGCCGCCTGGGCCGACACGATCGCCGCATTGCGTGCCGGCTACGACCGTGATTTCGCCGCTTACGAGCAGGCGCTCGCGGCCTACCTCGCCGATCCGAACGCCGACCTGCGCGCGATGTGCGGCAACCGCTATCGACCCGAGCGCGCCACCAGCCGCGAAGCGGGTTTCGTGCTCGACTTCGACGCACTCGCCCACCCGGCCGACGCGCTGTTCGTCAAGCTGACCTATTACGACATCCGCGTCGCCGACCTGCTGGAATCGATCTACCAGAACAGCGTGACCGGGGAGGTGAGCCAGCCCGGGCGCGAGGTGCGCAAGGGCTTCGAGGTCGAGGTGCGCTACGACCAGCCGCATTGGTATGCACGCTTCGCCCTGACTACGCTGAACGGCTACATCAAGTACGGCTTCTTCGACAACAACGTCGATCCCGACATCGCGCGTTTCGGCGACCCGGGACGCGTCGGGCTGTTCAACGTGCCGGCCGACAACTTCAACCTCACCTTCGCCGCGACCCCGCGCCACGATCTCGAAATCGGTCATCGTCTGCGCGTGTTCGCACCACGACGTGTCACGGTCGGTTTCGAACCGGGCTGCGACGGCACGCTGTTCACCAACCCCGTGTGCAGCATCTTCGGCGAGCAGGCGGGCTACGTGACCTCAAACTTCTTCCTTGCCTGGCGGCCGCACCCCGCGGTCGACCTGCGCCTGACGGTCGATAATGCGTTGAACAAGGAATTCGAGAACGCGGGCTTTGCCGGCGCACTCGGTGCGACCGCACCGGGACGCGACATCCGCGCGAGCCTGCTGGTTCGCTTCTGAACGTTCGTACGAACGCGCCGCATGCTGCCCCGTGCGCCGCCGGCGGTCCACGCCGTGAGCGTTGCCAGCGGGACGACCGGCAGCCGCGCGCGAGCGGACTGCCGGACATCATGCGCGCCGTGAACACGTGACGCCGCCAAGTGCACGAGGACGTGCCCCCGAACGCGCGCCGCCCCGTGACGTGCGCGAGCGATCAGTCGCGCCGGCAACGGCGCCCGAGCAGCACGCCCGCGCCCGCGAGAAGCAACCAGGCGGGTGGCAGCGGTACCGGTTGGGGCGTCTCGACGGGACCACCACTGCCCCCCGGCCCGCTACCCTGACTCAGCGCCCGCGGGCCGATGTCCGCGGCCACGGCATCGAGGCTCAGACTGGTGTCGGCAGCGGCGAACGCGAAGGCGTAGGTACCGAGCGCGACCGGCAGCTCCCACAAGTAGAGATATTCGTTGTCGATGCCGCTGCCGCTACCGCCGCTACCGCCGGGCGCGCTGGAACTGCCGGTCGCGAGCGTCACGCGCTGGCTCCATGCGCTGCCGTTGAGCTTCACGCTGGCATGATCGATGTCCGCGCCCAGCGCCGAGATCTGCAGTGCCGCAGTAATCGGTCGTACGCCTAGCGCGGTGTGGGAGGCAGACGGGCTGACCACGAGGTCGAATGCGAGCATGTCGTTGAAGCTGTAGATGTTGCCGCCACCGGTAATGAAGGCGGCGGGCTGCGTCGTCGAACCCTTCTTACCGGTAATCAGCAGGCTGCCATTGGTCCCGGTAAGTCCGAGTGCGCCGCGATCCGGCGTGGTGTCCGGCAACACGGGGGCGACGCCGATATCCGGCTGATTCCTGAAGCGATCGTAATGCACGTAGACGCTGCCGACGCTGCCACGTGCCCAATCGCCCCAGGCCGCGCTGGCCGGATCCTGAAAAGCGACCGCGGCCGCTTCGGTTGCGGTGTTGGCGACAGCGCACAGCATGGCGCACAAGTAGGGGGCTGGTCGTTGCTTCACCGTTTTTCTCCTCAGTTGATTTGCCCGGATGAGGCAGCCGGCGGCGCCGACTTATTTACGATTCTAAATACGAATGCTTCTTACTACTAGTAATTTTTAATTCGATTGCGCACAATGCTCCCCGTCCAAGCGCCCGCGGGCGCATCGTTCCCTGCCGCCGAGGAGTCATTGATGAACGCCGCTACCATGCCGCTCGAGGAGATCGCCGGCGAAGCCGCCGCCTTCCGCGACTCGTTTCGCACCCTGCACCTCGCCACCACGGCCGCCGACGGCACACCGAACGCCAGCTACGCGCCGTTCGCCCTTTCCGATGCGGGACATCCACAGATTTACGTCAGCGAACTCGCCGCGCATACCGCCAACCTGCAACGCGGCGCCGCGGTCAGCGCGCTCCTGATCGAGGCCGAACAGGACGCCGAGCACCTGTTCGCGCGCAGGCGCCTGACGCTGAGTTGCACGCCTTGGCCTTGTCCACGTGGCAGCGACGCCTTCGCCCGCGTGCTCGCCAACCTCGAAGCGCGCTTCGGCGAGTTCATGCGTTACCTGCGCACGCTCGAGGATTTCCACGCCTTCGAACTCCGCCCGCACCACGCGACCTACGTGCGTGGCTTCGCCCAGGCCTACGAGTTCCCGGGCGGCGACCTGCAGGCCATCCGTCATATCAATGACCGTGGCCACCTGGCGGCGAAAGAGGCGTGACGCGATGCGCCGCGCCGCTCGCCACTGCCTCGTCGTCGTGCTCCCGGCACTGCTGCTGCCCGCGGCCCAGGCCGCCGAACGCCTCGTCGCCATCGGTGGCGCCGTGACCGAAATCGTCTATGCCCTGGGTGCCGCTGATCGCCTCGTCGCGGTCGATTCGACCAGCCGATACCCGGCCCCGGCGACCCGGCTGCCCGACATCGGCTACCTGCGCGCGTTGTCGGCCGAACCGATCCTCGCGCTGAAGCCCGATCTCATCGTGCATGCCGAAGACGCCGGCCCGCCCGAGGCCATGGCACAACTGCGCGCTGCCGGGGTGCCGCTCGTCGCCATTCCCGACGCGCCGACCGTGGACGGTGTCGAGGCCAAGATCCGCGCGACCGCCGATGCGCTCGGCCACGAGGACGCGGCCGATGCGCTCGTCGAGCGCTTGCGCCGCGAACTCGCCGCGGCCCGCGCCGGTATCGATGCGGACGCAGCGCGTCCGCGCGTCGTTTTCGTCATGCAGTTCGAAGCGGGCTCGATGCTCGCCGCCGGGCGCGGTACGGCGGCCGACGCCATCATCGAACTCGCGGGCGGCATCAACGTCGGGGCAGATTTCACGAGCTACAAACCCCTCGGCGCGGAGAGCCTGCTCGCGGCGCGACCGGATGTCGTCGTCACCGTGGATCGCGCGATGGCGGGCTACACGGACGCGGCCGAGGTTCTCGCACTGCCGGCACTGCGGCTGACCCCGGCAGCTGCAGCCGGGCGGCTCGTGGTGATGGACGCGCTGCTGCTGCTCGGCTTCGGGCCGCGTCTCGGCGAGGCCGTCGCGAACCTCGCGAGCGCCCTGCACGCGGCGCCATGAACGCCACGCCGGGCTCCGGCCATTACGACGCGACGCGTCAACGATGAGCAGCATCGGCCCGCAAGCAGTCGAGCGCCCCGTGGCGCTGGGCGCAGCGCGCCGGCGCATCGTGCTGCCGTCGCGCCGCCTGCTCGTGGTGTTTGCCTGCACCGCCGCCGCGCTCGCCGCCGCGCTCGCCGGCCTCGCCCTGGGCCCGGTTCAGGTGCCATTGGCAATGCTGTTACGCATTCTCGCAGGCGGCGCGGAGTCGGCCGGTGCAGATGCGGTCCTCGCCGCTAACGTGGTCCTCGAACTACGCGCACCGCGTGTCCTCCAAGGCCTGCTGATCGGCGCCGCCCTGGCCGTATCGGGCGCCGCCTTCCAGGGCCTGTTCCGCAACCCCCTCGCCGATCCCAGCCTGATCGGGATCTCCTCCGGCGCCGCCACCGGCGCGGTCGGCTACATCGTTCTCGGCAGCGCGCTGGGCGGCCCGCTCGCCGCGCTGCCACGCATGGCCGCACTGCCCATCGCAGCCATCGTCGGCGCGCTCGCAGCCGCGGCCCTGCTCTATCGCCTCGGCCGTGGTGCGCGCGGCATCGATGTCGCCACCCTGCTCCTTGCCGGCATCGCCATCAATGCCCTGTGTGCTGCGGCCTCCGGCCTGATGATCTTCGTCAGTGATGACGAGCAATTGCGCGAACTGACCTTCTGGTCACTCGGCTCGCTGGCCCGCGCGCACTGGCCCGTGCTGTTGCCCGCCCTGCCCTGGCTCGTCGTTGCGACGGCCTTGCTGCTGCTACTCGCGAACGCGCTCAACGCGCTCGCGCTCGGCGAGGCCGAGGCCTCGCATCTCGGCTACCGCGTCGATCGGATCAAGGCCATGGTTGTCGGCTTGACCGCGATCGCCGTCGGCACCGCGGTCGCGATTGCCGGCGTCATCGGCTTCGTCGGGCTCATCGTGCCGCACCTGCTGCGTCTCGCCGTAGGCGCCGACAATCGCTACGTCCTAATTGGCGCCGCGGCCGCCGGCGGTGCGTTGCTGCTCGTCGCCGATCTGCTCGCGCGCACCGTCGTACTGCCGGCCGAGTTGCCTATCGGCATTCTCACCAGCCTGCTCGGCGGACCGTTCTTTCTCTGGCTCATGCAGCGCCAGCGGCGCGCGCGGGCGCTACCGTGATCACGACACAGGAACTCGCCTGCGAAGTCGGCGGCAGGACGCTGCTGTCGCATTGCTCTCTGCGCTTCGCGGCCGGCAGGGTCACTGCGGTGCTGGGTCCGAACGGTGCCGGCAAGTCGACCCTGCTACGCCTGCTCGCGGGCGACCTTCGCCCCGCTCGCGGCGAGGTGCGCATCGGTGACCGCACGGTAGCCGACTGGGCGCCCGATGCACTCGCCCGTACCCGCGCCGTGGTGTCGCAGTTCAACCAGGTCGCGTTTCCGTTCACCGTCGCTGAGATCGTCGGCCTCGGCCGCGCACCGTGGCGCCGTCGGGAGACGCGCCACGAGCGTGCCGCGGCAATCGACGCCGCCCTCGCGCGGGTCCGGGTCGGCGATCTCGCCGCACGCATTTATCCAACGCTGTCGGGTGGCGAGCAGCAGCGCGTCGCCATCGCACGTGCGCTGGCGCAGCTCGACTACCCGCGCGCCGAGGGTGCACGCTGCCTGCTGCTGGACGAACCGAGCGCGAGCCTGGACCTGCATCATCAGCATGCCTTGATGGGCCTGTTGCGCGAACTGGCAGGACAGGGGATGACCGTGATCGCCGTACTGCACGATCTCAATCTCGCGCTCACTTACGCCGACGAAACCGTTCTGCTCGAACACGGCCGGGTCGTGGCCGCCGGCCCCACTGCGCAGACCCTCACCCCGGGCAACGTGGAGCGCACCTACCGCATCGGCGCCGAGCAGGTGCGAATGCCGGACGGCGGCACCTTCATCGTTGCGCGCCTTGCCACGCGAGATGCGCGATGAATCCTGCGCATGTCGCCACGGCGCGCGCGCTGCTCCTGGGCAGGGCGCAGGCACGGTTCACCGACGCGCGCCGCGGGCAGGTCGCCGTCACGCCTTTCTGCCTCGCAGCCGACGGCAGCCCGCTACTGTGCGCCACCGCCGGGGCCCCGGTGAGCGTCGCGCTCGCCGGCGGCACCGGCGCACCGACGCTGGTGCTGCGCGGACGCGCCGCTACCGCACCGCCGGATGATGCCTCGTGCCTGCGCTTCCGCCGGCATCACGATCCCGATCGGGTGGCTGCCTCACCGATACGCCTCGTCGAACCGCTCGCCCTGCTTTGCACCGGCGGCGCACGCCATCCGGTCGACTACCCGAGCGTGATCGCTGACGTCTTGTTCGACAGTTTCACCGAAGCGCGCATGGTGACGCACATGAACGACGACCACGTCGACGCGCTGCGCGATTATTGTGCGCATGCCGGGGTCGCCTGCCGGCGGCGACCGCCGCGCATGGCGGGCATTGACCGCCACGGCTTCTTCGTCGTCGCGGATGCCGGCCCGGTGCGGTTCGAGTTTCCGGCGCCCTGCGCGACGGCGCGCGACGTCCGCAAGGCGCTCGTGGCGCTCGCCGGGGCGGCCCGCGGCGGCGCTCAGCGGGACGTCTGACTCAACGCATCGCGCCGAGGAAAGCCGGCCGGCGGCGCGGCCTGCCACGGGTTGGATCGTAGTGGCAGCGGACACAGACAGCCGGCGCCGGCAGCATGGCCGGCTGCCCCGGCGCACCGAAGTCGGCGCTGTCGGCAAGCTCGCCGCGCGCATCGTAGACGAAGAAATCGACAGCGCCGGAGGTGCCTGCACGCCGCTGCACGATTTCGGTCTCTCGTACCGAGCCATCGCGACGCAGCGTCTCGGCAACCGACATCGACCAACGCTCGCCGGGGTTGCGATAGATACGCCGCGGCAGGTGCTTGGCCCGACTCGCCGTCACCAGTTCGCT
>Ga0180430_10001730_pt1 | contig 20747 bp, 12 predicted proteins | sample SS_ome_9_FD_132999 | JGI IMG/M metagenome (GOLD analysis project Ga0180430, IMG submission 132999) | Hypersaline lake sediment archaeal communities from the Salton Sea, California, USA - SS_1_S_2 metaG | ecosystem: Environmental > Aquatic > Non-marine Saline and Alkaline > Hypersaline >... | reverse complement strand
CATTTTCCAGCATTTTATATTCCGCAGCATTGGTGTGAACCGTCTCCTGCTCTTCGGTGTCCATGGAATAGATTACCTCCAGCCGTTCCGACAGCTTTTTGCCCATGGTGACGCTGACACTGCCCCCCTGATCACCGGAATCGTCATACCCGAGTTTGAACGTATCCAGCGGCGTGGAGGCGGCCACTTCCCGGCCGATCACTTCCGAGGCCTGGTCCGCCAGAATCCCGGTATAGGAGCCGTCCAGTTCCTGTGTGGTCTTGCCGATAATCAGCAAAGACAGGATATCTTCATGGGTTTCCGCCGGATCGGAATACAGTCTGAACCTGAGGTTGTCGGTTTTCCCGGTGACATCCATGTATATGACCCATTTGCGGATGGCCGTGTTCGCCTGAAGGGTGATTTTCGGATCGATCCTGAACGGATCCACAAAATCGATGATCCCTGTTTCAATGTCAAACTGCCGATTCAGGTAGACCAAGGTTCCTTCCGCAATATCGGCCCGGCCGGTGATCACCGGTTGACTGACCGTGCCGGTGATTTTCAGATTCGGCTCCACCATGATAAAGGCCAGATTGTTGTCCAGGATGAACGGGTCTTTGTAATTCACGGCAATATCCAGGGCCGTCCTTTCAAAAAAGGAAGGGTCGCCGGGTTCAGAAGCGGTGTCAACCGGTCCGGCACGGCCCATTTTCCGGCTTTCCAGGGCCTCGGCCAGATCAAACTCGAAATCCCGGTAAAATTCCCCGTGAATCATCTCCACCTTTCCGGTCAGTGCGGCTTTCTCCCGGGAACCCGAAAAGGTCAGATCCGTATTAAAAGCGGCTTCCAGCGTATCTTCCACAGATACGGCGATATTGCGGGTCATCAATGTCGCCCGACCGGACACCGGCATGAAATTTTCCAGTTCCAGATCACCGGAAACATCCAGGGTACCCTGACCCAGATCCGCGGTCAGAGACGCGATTGTCAGCCGGTCATTGGACAGGTTCACGGTTCCGTTGAGGTTCGATACCACCAGTCCGGCTTCCGGAACCGGATAATGAAGCCCCGCCAGCACGATCCCGGCATTCACCGTTGGATCGGAAAAAGATCCGTCCGCATCCGCCGACACCTTGATGGTGCCGGCGGCAGGTTTCAACTGCTCGGTGATCTGCGGCGGCAGGTTCATGTTGATCCGCCCGCTGGATTTGATCTGGCCGTCCACCTGTCCGGACACACCCAAAAGCCCGGCAGTATCGAGATACGGGGCAAGCGGGGTGGCGGCAAAGGTGCTGTTGACATCAAACTGCAAAGTTTCCGGATTGAATGCTGCTTTCAGATCGATGGTCTGATCCAGAGTCACAGACAGGTCCAGCCCGATTTGATTCGACGGATTCAATTCCAATACCGCCTGAACGGCTTTTACCGGAATCATACCACCGATACCGGTCACGGATGGGTCTGCCGGACCTGTTTCTTTTCTCTGTGACAGATCCAGGGACAGATCCAGAGACGATTCCAGAAATTCCACCCATACGGTTTCCGTGTCGCCGTGCCCAACCGGTACAGTGATATCTTCGGCTGAAAAATTCACTGTCGCGGTGATGGTTTCCATGGTTTTTTCAAAATCCGGGGTGCTGCCGCCGCCAAATCCCACCGCTGCCTCTCCGTTCAGGCGGACGCGGCCCTGATTGATTTGCGTGGTCAGCTCATGAATCGTCACCCGGTCCGGAGACAGGGACATGTGCCCGTTCAGACCGGTGATCGCCAGAGGGACATCTTCCGGGTGCCAGGCCAGATCCGTCAGGTCCACGATGGCATTAAAATCCGGATTCCGGACCGTGCCGGAGACATCCCCTTCAATGGACATGCTCCCGGTGGCAGCGGACAGGTGCGTTTTTACCGGTGTGGTCAGCTCCTCTGGCAGGCTGCCGGCGGACCGGACCCAGCCTTGTACCCCCCCGCTGATACCGGTAATCCCCACGGCTGACAGCAGCGGGTTGACGTCTCCGTCAGAAAAATCGATGCCAAGGGTATATGCGGATGTATCCATATCCAGCGCACCGTTGATGTCCAGCAGATTTTTCACCATCAGGGAAACCTGGATATCGTTCAGATCGATCCTGGCCGCCATGGTCTGTTGCGGAATGGTGATGTCCGCAATGTCCCCGACAGCCAGAGACGCGCCCATGTCATAAGAGATACGGCTTTTGAGATCAAACGCCACCTCACTGTCCAGAAACCGCGGATCCACCCCCAAGGTTGCATGGGCGAGCATTGTTTCCGGCCGGATCTTTCCCTTTGTATTCAATGATGTCTGAATCTGTTTTTTCAAGGCGAATCCGGCATCAAACAGATCGGCCTCACCAGCGGCCGCCAGGTCCAGGCCCGGTCCCTGGACGGTGAAATCTGTCAGCGTGGCATGCCCTTGCCGGTCCAGATTCGCCCTGATATCCAGGCGATCCAGAACCATACCGGCCGCCCCCAGATCACGGCCTTTCAGGGTGGCGGCAATCGCCGGACCGCTCACAGGCCCCTGCGCCTGAACCGCCGCACTCAACCGCCCCCGGGCCGGGAACAGTCCAAACGCCCGGGTGGCGGCATCCAGATCATCGGAAGACACGGTGAGATCCATGTCCAGCATCTGATCGGTCAGATGATACTTTCCTGAGCCCCGCACCTGTGCCGGAGGCGTATCCACCGTCAGTTGGTCCAGGATCAGCAGCCGGGTGTCAATATCTCCGGACACCTGAATATTCAGATCCAGGGGGTCGATGTCTGCCTGATCCTGTTTAAACTCTTTGAAAACAGCGGCCAGTTCGTACCCGGCAACCAGGGTCTCCACGGAAACACCCCGGCCCTGAACCCGGCCACGGGAAGTGAATTGCCCTGAAAATCCGGGGATCCATGGGGCCAGCTGTTTGAGCTCCCCGCCGGCCTGGTTGAATGACAGGGCATAAGACAATAGATCCATATCCTGAACCGGATGCAGAAATCCTTCCGGAAACACCTGAGACAGATCGGCAGATCCGGAAAATGTGGTGCTGATTCCCAGCAGGTCGGCCTGCCCGGGTTCAAGGGTCAGCCTTCGTTCTGCCAGATCCACGGAAACATCCAGGCTGGCGTCCTGAATATCCGGTGCCATGACCAGGTGCCGGCCGGTGATCCCAAGCTGTACAGCCGGATCGTTGACAGGTCCCCGGCCGGACAGGGTCAGATGAAGGGTGCCGCCCAGGTCCGGGATATCCGGGGATATCCCGGAAACTGCCGCCAGGTCGGCGGTCAGATCAGCGGCCAGATCAATCTGCGGGTGATCCAACAGATCCCGGACAGAACCGGATGCCGTCAACACCCCGATCCCTGCGTTTAGATCCATCTGAAAACTGCCGGACGTTTTTCCCTTCACCGACGCGGAAAGGCTCAAAGATTGGGCATCCAGGGTCTTCCGGGCGCTGGTGAACACCACATCCCGCACCTCAACGGCCACCGCCCCGGACATCTGCTGCACGTCCACATCGGTCACTGTCACATCCAAAGATCCGACCGCCACCGTGTTTTCAGGATCTGAAAATGACACCGTCCCGCGGGTGATCTGTGCTGTTTTAATTGCCACATTCAACGGCAGGCCGGCACGGGACGCATCTTTTTTTGGAGGCTCATCCGGTGTGTCATCCCCGGCTACCAGGGCTCCCAGAACATTCAGTTTGCCGTTTGCATCTGCTCTCAGGTCCAGATTCAGCCCATCGATCTGAAAATGACGGACCTCCAGGACCCTGTCAAACAAAGCGCCCCACCGGATCTGCAGACCCAGCGAATCAAATGACAGGCAGGCATTGCCCGCCTTGTCCAAAAGCTGGATATCTTCCATCCCTATGACTGCACCGCCGGCCAGCAACCGGATTTTTCCGGCCGATATCGTGCCGGGAATCACGGCATTGATCTGATTCACCACCAGTTTTGTTGCATGACCGGTACGGCTGTACCCGTAAAGGCCGGCAAACAGAACAGCGATGCAGACCAGAACCCCGGCCACGGCCAGTCCAATTTTTCTTTTTACGCGCAAGTTCTTCTCCGTTTTTCAATATCATTTTCATGATATCTGGTTCACAATAACCTGTGAAATATATCATATTACTGAAAAATATCCCAAACAAATCCTCACAGACTTGACTTTGACCGGCAAATCACATACGACGTTTCCATACAAGACCGGAACCCTGAAAAACGGAACCCTCCATGACAAAATTACTGGTCATTGACGATGAACCATCCATTCTAGAAACCCTTGGCATGTTTTTCGAGGAAAAGGGACTGACCGTACTGACCGCAGACACCGGCACCAAGGGAATGGGCCTGTTCAGAAAGCAGCGGCCCCAGGTGGTGATCCTGGATATCCGCCTGCCGGATGCCAACGGACTGGACATCCTTGCCACCATGGTCAAAGAAAACCTGCCGGCAAAAATCATCATGATCACGGCCTTCCAGGACATGGAAACCACCATCGTGGCCATGAAGACCGGGGCGTTCGACTATATCCACAAACCGCTTGATATCGACCAGGTGGAACAGGCCGTGGACCGGGCCGCCCGCATCATTGAGATCGACCGGAAAACCCCATCCCTGACGCCCTGCGCCGAGCCGTCCGCGCCGGTGGAAATCATCGGAAAAAGCGAAAAAATGCGCCATGTGTTCAAGATGATGGGTCTGGTGTGCGGCCGGCAGGTAAACGTGCTGCTCCAGGGCGCCACCGGCACGGGCAAGGAACTCACGGCCCGGGTCATCCACATGAATGCTGCATCCAAGGAAGCCCCGTTCATTGTGTTTGACTGCTCGTCAGTGGTGGACACCATTATCGAAAGCGAGCTTTTCGGCCATGAAAAAGGCGCGTTCACCGGTGCGGACCAGACCACCATCGGCAAGATCGAGCTGGCCGGGGCCGGCACCCTGTTCCTGGACGAAATCTCCCAGTTGCCTCTCAAGATCCAGGGCAAGCTGCTGGGGTTTCTCCAGCGCCGGGAATTCACCCGGGTGGGGGGCACCCGGGTCTTGAAATCCAACTGCCGCATTGTGGCGGCCTCCAACCAGAACCTGTCCGACCTGGTGGAAAAAGGCCAGTTCAAACAGGATTTGTTCTATCGTCTCAAAGTATTTACCATCCACCTGCCCCCCCTTGAAGAACGGCTGTCGGACATTCCGTTTCTGGTGGAACACTTTCTGACCAAAATCAACCGGGAGCTGGGCACCACTGCAACCAAGATCCAGGACGGGGTCATGGAACGGCTGCGGCAGCATGACTGGAAAGGCAATGTCCGGGAGCTTGAAAACATTATTGTCCAGGCCCTGGTGGGGTGCCGGGGCAATGTGCTGCTCAAGGATGACATCGACCGGATTCTGGACCAGCACCGCACCGAACCCGTCCAGGGCCTGGAATCCTTTTCCCTGGCCCATGTGGAAAAGCAGCATATCGCCCGGACCTTGTCTCAGCTGGGATGGAACAAGACCCGGGCATCCCGGCTGCTGCAGATCACCCTGCCCACTCTGCGCAGCAAGATCAAGCGCTATCATATCCGTCCCAACGGAAGTTGAATAGAAATTTTTTTTCTATCTGCCGGCAAATTTTTTTCTGATTTGTCTGTCCATTCTCCTGATTCATTTTTTTCACGGCTTCTTACCAGAAAAGAATTCCCCTTAGCGTGAAAGCAATTCATTTGATTTTTGGATTTCAGAATGTAATTATGGCATACTGTTTGCTATTAAACTCAGGACACAAAACAGAAAGACCCATAGCACAGCCCTTTGCCATTGCCCGGAGCCATTGAACCAGAACCGGTCCGCTGCCTGACGCTCCTTTCCCCACCGGGCCCTGATGGAACCATGATACGGGGGATTTTAACCCCACCCGAAAATATATGCCATAAAAAACAGTACCAATGATGGTGCTGATTTCACGCATAAGGAGAAAAAGTTATGAAACGTATCAGGTCAGGTATGTGTGTTGCCCTGCTCGCACTGGCGGGCATGGTTCTGTGGTGCGGGCCGGCTGCGGCTCAAAAGCCCATTCTGCTGGGGGCTCCGCTGTCTTCGGCATATTTGTACGGCTGGGATGCGGAACGGGGCATCCGGCTGGCCGTAGATGAAATCAATGCCGCCGGCGGTGTGGCAGTGGGCGACACAAAACGGCCCTTTGCCGTGGAGGTAATCGATACCCGGGACCTGGAACCCGGCGTCCCGGTGAGTGAAGCCCTCATGGCGGTGGAACGGCTGATTCTCAACAAGGGGGCAGATTTTATCGTGGGCGGTCCCAACCGGTCCGAGGCGGCCCTGGCGGCCATGTCGCTGTTGTCCAAACACAAAAAAGTCTCCATTGTCACCTCCGGGGTGCTCACCCCCAAATACCACAAAACCGTGGAGGCCAATTACGACAAGTTCAAATACTGCTTCCGGATCCACGGGGAAGCCGTGAATCTCATCGGCGAAATCATCGCCAATTTTGCGGATCTCAAAGAAAAATACGGCCTGACCAAGGTGTTCATCATGGCTCAGGATGTGTCCCATGCCAGGGGCGCGGCCGAAGTCATGGGCAAGGTGGCCGGTTCCAAGGGGTTTGAGGTCACCGGCACGGAAATCTATCCCACCGGTGCCACCGATTTTTCCATGGGGCTGCTCAAAGCCAAATCCACCGGGGCCCAGATCATCAACATTTGGATGGACATGCCGGAAAGCGCCATTCTGCTCAAACAGTGGTATGATTTGAAAATCCCTGCCCTGCCTTTCGGTTCCACCCTGGCGGCGGCGGAACAGCCCGGATTCTGGGATGCCACAGAAGGCAAAGGGGAATACACCCTGTGCAACGTGGTCAACGCGGGCAACGCACCGTCCGAGGCCACCCCGTGGACCATGAAGTTCTACAATGCCTATACTGAAAAATGGGGGGTCGAACCGGAAGGCCTGGGGGCCTCTTCCTCCTACATGGCAGTATATGCCCTCAAGGATGCCATCGAGCGGGCTGGCACCATTGACTCGGACAAGGTGGTCACGGCCCTGGAAAATATCGATATGATGGGCGTGTACGGCCGGCTCCGGTTTGATCCCAAAACCCACCAGGTGATTCCCGCCACCGACCCGAAGGAAGGGGCAGTGGGATCCATCCTGCAATGGCAGGACGGCAAACGGGTGGTGGTGTATCCCAAAAGCATTGCCATGGGTGAAATTCTGCTGCCGCCATGGATGAATGAATAGGCTGAGGGCGGCCACACTGTTCTTTTGACCCTTGAACCTGGGAAAATCGTATTATGGAAATTCTTGTCTACGGGACCATCAACTCCGTGTCCCTGGCCTTGATGGGCCTGGGGTTCGCCATGGTGTACGGGATCAGCCGGGTGCCCAATTTCGCCCATGGGGCATTGTACATCATCTGCGGGTTCGTCACCTGGACCCTGTTCCAGAAACTGGGGCTGCCTTATGGCCTGGCCATTGTGCTCTCCCTGGCGGCCAACGGGATTCTGGGTATTCTCATGTACCGCCTGGTGCTGATCCGGGTGCGGGGCATGAGCATCTCGGAAATCATCAGCTCCTATGCCATTGGCCTGGCCATTCTGGAGGGCCTGCGGTACGGGGGATTCCGGGGCATGACCTATACCTTGCCCGTATTTATGGACGGCATGGTGGTCATCGGCGGGGTGCCGGTGGATTATCACCGCATTGTCATGGTGATCATCGGCATCCTGCTGGTGGCAGGGCTGTGGCTGTTCACCCATTTCACCAAACTGGGCCTGGCCCTCCAGGGCATGGCCCAGGATGAGCGGGCCGCCCTCATGCTGGGTATTGATTCCGATTTCATGGCCATGCTGGCCATGGGGTTTGGCGCCATCCTGGCCGGGGTGGCGGCCATCACCATCCTGCCTTTGGGCAACATTGTGGTGGAATCCGGGTACCATGTGCTGATCATGTCCATTGCCGTGTGCATTGTGGGGGGCCTGGGCTCCTGGATGGGGGCGTTTTTTGCCGCCTTCATCATCGGGTACGCCCAGATCCTGAGTGTGGTGTTCCTGGGGTCCCATTTTCAGATGGTAGTGGCCCTTCTGGCCATTATACTGACCCTGATTTTAAAACCATCCGGCCTGTTCGGCCAGCAAAAGGAACTGGAGGACAGGGTATGAGCAAAGAAAACAGAAGAAAAGAACGCATCGACCGGGGGATCAAGGTCCGGTCCGACGGGCTCTATGCACTGCTGTCCTGGCGGGAGATGGCTTACCTGATTGCCCCCCGGTTTATTTTGATTGCAGGGCTGCTGGCGTTGCCCCTTCTCATGCCGGGACTCTACTGGCAGCGGGTCATCTCCATTGTCTGCATCTATGCCATGGTGGCCATCAGCTTTGACTTTCTTGCCCATTACGTGGGCCTGGTCTGTCTGGGCGGGGCGTTTTTCATCGGTGTGGGCGGATATATCGCCGGCATCTTCAATGCGTATTTCGGGATGCCGCCGCTGGTGACCATTCCTTTGGCCGCCATTGCCGGCGGCGGGTTCTGCACCCTGCTGCTGCTGCCCTGCCTGCCGTTGAGAGGGGTGTATTTCGCCATTGTCACGCTGATGTATCCCTTGTTCATGGCACGGATCATCGAGGCGTTCGACCTGTTCGGCGGCACTGACGGGATCCTGGGCATCGACAGTTTTTCTTCCGCATTCGTGGAGCAGTATTTCGTGGTGGGAATCCTGCTGGTGTTCCTGTTCGGACTGCGGCGCCTGGTGAACACGGACATGGGCCTGATCTTCACTGCGATCATGGACAATGACCAGGCCGTGCGGGCCTCGGGCATCAACATCACCCATTACAAGGCATTGGCCGTGTTCATTGCCTCGGCCATGGGGTGCCTGGCCGGAGCCTGCCTGACCCATATCTACATGTGGTCGGGCATCTCCCAGTTTGCCCTGGATTTTTCCATCCTGCCCATTGCCGCCACCGTGATCGGCGGGGCCGGCACCCTTGCAGGACCGGTGATCGGATGCCTGATCCTGGTGCCGATATCCGAACTTCTGCGGGATTTCGGCACCCTGCGCATCGTTTTCTACGCATCCATCCTGGTGGCGTTCATCCTGTTCCGCAGTGACGGGATCATGGCCTTTGCCAAACGCAAATATGAACAGATTGAAAGGTGGACCCAGGTATGAGACACAACTCGAATCAGACACCGCCCATGCTGCGCATGGAAAATGTATCCAAGACCTTCGGGGGGGTGGCGGCGCTGTCCCATGTGGACCTGGATGTGCATGAAGGGGAGGTCCTGGGGATCATCGGTCCCAACGGCTCGGGCAAAACCACCACTGTCAATGCCATCACCGGGTTTATCCGCCCGTCCGGGGGACGCATCTATTTCAAGGGCAAGGACATCACCGGAAAAAAACCCCACAAGATTGCGGACATGGGGATCACCCGGACCTTCCAGATCATGCGGCCATACTACAGCCTGCCGGCTTTTAAAAACCTGGTGATCCCGCTGTTTTCCCCAAGGGCACGCCGTACCGGTGGATGGCGGGGCGGGGGAAATCTGGGGGACCGCAAGACCATTGCCATCGATATCCTGGAGGAGATCGGTTTTGAGCGCGATTCCTATATCCCGTTCAAAACCACTTCCACCCTGCCTACCGGGTACCTCAAACGCCTGGAGCTGGCCCGGTGCCTGGCCCTGAAGCCGGAAATCCTGATCTGCGACGAGATTTTTTCGGGTCTTTCCATGAGTGAAATCGCATCCATGGTACCCTTGATCGAACGGCTCCAGGATGACGGCATCACCATCGTGATGATCGAACACCGGCTGCGGGAGCTGTTCCAGGTGGCCAACCGGGTCATGGTGCTCAATTTCGGGGAAAAACTGGTGGAGGGCACCCCGGAAGAGGTCATGGCGGACGACCGGGTCAAAGAAGCCTATTTCGGATCGGAAAAAATCGAGGAGGTCATGACCTATGCTTGAAGCCACTGATCTCATGGTGTTTTACGAAAACATGCTGGCCCTGAACAACATCAGCATCACCTGCCAAAAAAACCGTATCACCGGGGTGTTCGGGGCCAATTCCGCCGGCAAGTCCACGTTGATGTATTCATTGTCCGGCATCATGCTGGATATCCAGAAAAAAGAAAAAATGGCCGGGGGCGAGCGGATTACCCTTTACGGGCAACTGGCATTCGAAGGCAGGGATATCATGGACATGAAGCCCAGTGACCGGGCACGGGCCGGGATCGTACTCTGCCCGGAACGGCGCAGGTTGTTCAGCGAAAGCTCGGTCATGGAAAACCTGCGCATCGGCGGATATCTGGCCACAAAGGAACAGGCAAAGGTCAGCCTGGAGTTTGTCATGGCCCTGTTCCCGGCCCTGACGCAGCTCCAGAAACGCCTGGCCGGTTTTCTGAGCGGCGGGGAACAGCAGATGGTGGCCATTGGCCGGGCCCTGATGGCGCAGCCCAAAATCCTGCTCCTGGATGAACCCCTCATGGGATTGAGCCCGCTGATGCAGGCCACATTGATCCGGGCCGTCAAAAAAATACAGCTGGAAAGCGATATCTCCATCATCGTGGCCGAACAGTACGCCCGGCCGGTGTTCCCCATTGTGGATTATGCCTATATCCTGGAAAACGGGGCCGCAGTCATGGAAGGCACCCGAGACGAACTCATGGACAACCCGGATGTGAAATCCGCCTATTTCGGCATGTCATAACAAGGAGTTACCCATGGTCGACACAATACCCCTTGAAAAAGAACTCTCCTATTCGCGTTTTGATCTGATGAGCGACACCTACCCGGACAATACCGCCGTGGTGTATCTGGGAGAAAAATTTTCCTACCGGCGGCTGTATGATCTCACCGAACGGTTTGCCGGCGGACTCCAGACGCTGGGCATCGATAGAGGGGACAAGGTGCTGCTGTATATTCCCAACTGCATCCAGTGGCTTATCGCGTTTCTGGGCATCCAGAAGGCCGGTGCCGTGATGGTGCCGGTATCCCCCATCTACACCTCCCATGAGATCGCTTACATGATCAATGATTCCGGAGCCGACACCATTATCTGCATGGACACCAATTTCGGGTATGTCCAGGAAACCTTCGGTAAAACCGAACTCAAACGGGCCATTGTCACCCACCTGACTGAATTGCTGCCGGTGTGGAAACGGGCCATGGGCGTGGTCCTGGACAGGGTACCCTCGGGCCGGGTCACCTATGATCACCGGATACTGTCCTTCAAATCCCTGGTAAAAGGACCGCCAATAGCAGACAAACCGGTCCTGGATCCATTGACCGACCTGTCTTATATCCTTTACACCGGCGGCACCACCGGATTTCCCAAGGGTGTGCCGGGCAACCATACCGGCGCCACCTCCTATATCAACGACGTGACCTTTGATGTGGCAGGCGACCATCTCAAGGAAGGGGAAGATGTCTATATCGCCATCAACCCCCTGTTCCATATCATGGCCCTGGGGTTTTTCATGGCCATCGGCCTGAACCGGGGCAACATGGTGGTGCTCATGCCCCAGCCCCAGGTGGATGCCATCCTGGAATCGATCCAGCGGTACAGGGCACGATGGTTTCTGGGGGTGCCGGCGTTGTACCGGATGATTCTTGAAAACGACCGCCTGGACCAGTATGACCTGTCGTCTCTGAAATACTGCTTCTGCGGCGGGGATGTGCTGCCCGGCAAGGTGATGAACCGGTTCAAGGAGCTGTATGACCTGCCCATCTACCAGGTGTACGGCTCCACCGAGGCCGGGCATGTGACCTATTCGAAAATCGGCACCGAACCGTCCTCCGGCTCCATCGGATATCCCTTGAAAAGCCGGGAATGCATCGTGGTGGACCCGGCGACCCTGGAATGCGTGGAGGACGGCGACAGCGGAGAGCTGCTGGTGTCCTCCCCCCATGCCCTCAAGGAATACTACGGCAAGCCCGAAGAAACCCGGCGCACCTATGTCAAAGTCAACGACAAGGTCTACTGCCGCATGGGGGATTTTGTGTCCTGCAAACCGGACGGCGAACTGGTGTACATGGAGCGGTCCGCGGACATCATCAAACACAAGTGATTTCTATTTTCCGCCTCCGAGATCGAGGCGGTGCTCCAGGACCATCCCACGGTCATCAATGCCTGTGTCATCGGCGTACCCGATGAAAAGACCGGGGAGCGAATCAAAGCCATTGTGGTGCTCAAAGAGGATGCCCGGGGCGTCGGCGGCGTGGAGCTGATCAAGTGGTGCGCCGACCGCCTGGCATCCTACAAAGTACCCGGTTATGTGGAATTCCGGGACATGCTGCCCAAATCCAAGGTGGGCAAACTACTGCGCCGGGAGGTCAGAGACAGTGAGCTGCGAAAGATCACGGAAAAGAAAAAGGCCTGATGCCGGGACCAGGGGCCTGAAACACGGCAGGATCCCATGACCGGCCCGGACTTCTCCTGGGACACCTTTCTGGCCCGGCACCGGGACCGGATCCTGGCGGAATGGCAGGACCGGCTCCACAACCGGGTGTCGGCCCGGTATGCGGTCCGCCCCCCCCGGGAGCTGGCCCAGACCACATCGGATGCCTGCGATGCCTTCTGCCGGGTCCTGGCGGATAACGACTACACCCTTATCAACCAGTTTATCAGCGAAATCACCCGGATCCGGCTGGAGGCCGGTTTTCCCCTGGCAGACGTACAAAAAGCGTTCGAGCTGTTCCGGGAAATCGTGATCCCCATCCTGGTGGCGGAATCTTCAGGACCGATGCTGTGCCGGAACATCGAAGCCATCAACCAGGGACTGGCCTACACCATCCACCGGTTTTCCAGCCATTTCCAGAACATGCACGAAACCTATCTCAAGGATTACGCCCGTCGCCTGGAACAGGATGTGGCAGCCAGGACGGCGGAGCTCAAAGAATCGGAACAGCAGTACCGGCGTCTGGTGGAGGAGATCCAGGATGGATACCTGGTACTGAGCAGGGAAAAGATCGAATATGTGAATCCGGCGTTTTGCCGGCTCCATGGCGTGACACCGGACCAGGCACTGCAGCAGCCGTTTCTGGCCTTTGTGGCAAGGGAAAACCGGGACCGGGTCAAACAGATCATCTCCGGTGAGGCCCCTGACAGGGCCGGGGATCCCATTGAACCCGAGGCCTTTGAATACCTGCGAAAGACCCGGGACGGCACCTGCCTGCCCACGGAGATCAATTTCAAACCCTCCTGGTTCAAGGGCCGGGCCCACAATCTGTGCATTGTCCGGGACATCACCCGCCGGGTGGAGATGGAAAAAAAAAGCCGGAAAATGGAGCGCATGGCCTATATCGGGCACCTGACCGCATCTTTGTCCCACGAAATCCGCAACCCGTTGTCATCAGTGAAGATGAACCTGCAGATCCTGGGCAAGAACCGGGCCTTCACCGGCAATGACAAGCGCCGGCTGGCGATATCGGAACGGGAGATCCACCGCCTGGAAACCATCCTCCAGCAGCTGCTGGACTTTGCCAAGCCCATGGCCCTGGACCTGGGCGAAACCGACCTCAACCAGGTGATCGAACGCTGCACCGAGCTGCTGGAGGTCAAACTTACCCAGCAGCACACCTGCTGCACCATCCAGACCGACACGGCCCTGCCGCCCCTCATGGCGGACCGTTCCAAGCTGGAGCAGCTGGTGATCAACCTGCTGCTCAATGCGCTGGATTCCGTGGGGGACAGCGGCACCATCGTCATCACCACCATGACCCGGCACCTGGACAGCGGCCCTTTTGCCGTTCTCCGGGTCCAGGACGACGGCAAAGGAATTTCCGGAGAAGCCCTGCCCAATATTTTCGAACCCTTCTTCACCACCAAAACCATCGGCACCGGCCTGGGCCTGGCCAATGTCAAACAGATCGCCACCGCTCACCAGGGCCGGGTGGAGGTGATGGACATCAAACCCTGCGGCACCGCCTTTGAGGTGCTGCTGCCGGTGAAAGCCTGAGTCATCACGCAACATTTTGACCGGACCGTCCGTGATCAACATGACCCAGATCAAGACCATGGACAAACGAACTCTCAGGGGAAAAATCGGCACCCTGTCAAAAGATCGAATGACCCAGGTCCATGATGGGTTGAACCTCATCATGGACCTGTCGAAATCGTTTTGTTGACGGTATCACCATTCTTTTAAACCCCTGCTCCAGCCATCGAAGATAGGGGCTTTTTCTAACGGATATCCCTATTGATGCGTGCGAGATTTCTGTGTATCGTAGACCGGAAATTTGACTATGGTTGCGGCACAGATGCCGTTATCGCCTTCAACTTTCAACCTGGTACCGATTTTTGCCACTTCTGGATCCAGGCGGGTCAGGGCCAGTGATTTTTTCATTCGATGTGAATATGCCGGCTTTTCATTGACCGTTCCCACCGCTTTGCCATCGATCGTGAGGCGCTCTCCACCGGACAGTGCCTCATCCAGGTCCACCTCGATGCCGCACAGCCGGAACCGTTCGTTGCCCCGGGCCGCCATGAGCGCTTCCTTTCCCCGGAAATCTTTCTTGTCTTTATGGACGGCCCAGCCCATATTGACTTCCCACGGAGTGTTTTCCATCAGGTCAAACCGGCGCCACAGCAGCCCGGCCTCCATGCGGACCGGAAAGATGCTGGCGATGGAACAGGGCATGACCCCCATATCTCTGCCATAATGCAGAATATTGTCCCAGATGTCACAGGCCAGGTGGGGATCCACAAACATTTCATACCCCCGTTCTCCGGAAAATCCCGTCCGGGACAGCAGGCACGGACATCCGAAAACCGTGGTCCTTTCATGGTGAAAATATCTCATGGCCGGCAGGTCGACGGGGGTATGGGGATCCAGCAGTTCCAGGGCTTTGGGTCCCTGCAGAGAGATCAGGTGAAGCCCGCCGTCGTATTCCACGGAAGCGTCTTTCCCTTCAGCAGAGGCTTCCGCCATGGTCCGGGCACAGCCATCCCCGTGCACCACCAGGTATTCATCATCCCCCAGGTTGAATACGATCCCGTCATCACAGATCACCCCGGTGTCTCGGAGAAACGGGCCGTATTTGGACTGACCCGGCGCAACCCGGGTCACATCAAAGGTGACGGCGTGGTTCAATACGGCCGCCGCATCCGGCCCGGTGACACGGAATTTCAAAAAAGCGGTGAAATCATACATGCCGGCGGCATCCCGGACAGCGTCATGCTCATCCCTGGGATCCGTGTCATAGGTCATGGGAACCCCCATCCGGATATATTCTTCAAATTTGCCCCCCAGATCCTTGTGCCGGGCCGTGAGTGCGGATGTTCTCGTTATTTTTTTCATGCTTGTCTCCTCAGTGTTTTTATTGACAATCGATGGGAATTTTGGCCCGAAAGGGACCGGAACCCATTATTGATTTTTTTGGATTCATTCTTTCGCCCGGTCCTTTTTGAAGCCTTTCACCATGGATACCATCATGGCGATCATCACCAGGGTGAAGGGCAGTGCGCAGACAATGGACGCGGTCTGGAGGGCCTTGAGCCCATCGCTCTGCAACAGGATGATCGACAAAGACCCCAGGACCACACCCCAGACAATCTTCATGCCGGCCCTGGGTTCCAGTTCCCCTTTGGACATCAGCATGGCCACCAGAAATGAGGCGGAATCCGCCGAGGTGATCAGAAAGATGATCAGGCTCACGAAAATGACGATGGATGCCAGGAATCCGAACGGATAGGCGGTCAGCAGCATGAAGATGCCGGACCCCATGTCCGCCTGCACCGCTTTCCACAGCTCCACGGCCCCGGACCTTTCCGCCAGGATAGCGGCGCCGCCGAAAATGTCAAAGCAGACAAACATCACAATGGATGGGATGAGCACCACCCAGAGGATAAATTCCCGCACCGTCCTGCCCCGGGAAATTCTGGCGATAAATCCACCCACAAACGGGACCCAGGCAATCCAGAACGCCCAGTAGAACACCGTCCACCATCCCAGCCATTTGCCGTCAAACGCCTGGTCCATGGAATCACTCCAGAAGGTCATGGTGACAAAATTGGTCAGGTAATGTCCGACAGAATCGGTGAACAGGTCCAGCAACTGAAGGGTGGGTCCGGCAAAAAAGATAAACGCGATAACCCCAAACGCCAGCCAGAGATTGATGAGACTCATGTATTTAAGGCCCCGCTTCAGGCCGGAGACCGAAGAGGCGATATACGCCGCCATGAACAGGATAAGAACAAAGACGGTCACCCCCGGGGTCATTTCAATGCCGGTAATATGGGTCATACCGAACTTGATGGACAGAATCCCCAGCCCCAGGGCCGTGCTGATGCCCGCGATGGTGGCAAAGGCCGTGACCAGATTGGTGAGTTTGCTCCACGGGCTGGTTTCTGTTTTTTCCCCCAGAATGCCGTACAGGGAGGTGGCAATGGTCATGGGCTGGTCGTGTCTGAAGGAGAAATAGGCAATCCCCAGGCCGCCCACTGCATACAGGGACCAGGGATGAAATCCCCAGTGCAGGTAGCTGATCTGCAGGGCTACGGGCACGGCTTCGGCCGATCCCGGTTCCGCCCCGTAGGGTGTCTGCATATAGTGATACAGGGGTTCGGCAATCCCCCAGAAGATAAATCCCAGACCGATTCCCGCACTGAACAGCATGGCCAGCCATGCCATGGTACTGAATTCCGGTTCATCATCGTCTTTGCCCAGTTTCAATTTGGCATAGGGCCCGGCTGCGGCCCACAGGGAAAACCCCAGGCAGGCCGCGGTAAACAACAGATAATACCAGGTAAAGTGCGTGGTGATGAATGCCTGCAGGACCTGAAGTGCTGCGGCCAGCCGCTCCGGCGCCATGACCCCCAGCCCCGCGATAATGATGAAAATGACCATGGTAATCCAGAACAACTGATGATCGGTTTTTCCCAGAAACCGTTCCAATACACTGCCCGGCTTCTCATCCCGGGTCAGAATATCACCGCGGTCTTTTACTGCTGCTGTTTGTTCCATTTTTTCCCCTTGACTGTTCAATGTTTTGGTTTTGGGTCTAATTTATTATTTTTTTCCACATAGGCATTGAGGTCCTTTTCTATGGCCGGATCCATATCCGGTTTGACATAGGATTCAAGCCGCTTTTTGACATATTCGGATGCCCGGACAACCATATTGCCGCTGTCTTTGGCTTCCCAGTCTTCAAACGTACTTTTCCGGGTCAGCTGAGAGGGGAAAAAAGCCGTGCGGCAATGTTTCGCCGTTTCCGGCTGCATCATGTAACTCCCGCCGCTGCCCACCCGGTGGATCAGATCGGTGTTGATGCTTTCCGCCGTGATCTCGAGGGGGGACACCGCTTTTCGGATCATGCCGCACACCTCTTCGTCGATCACAAATTTTTCAAAGCTGGTGGCGGCATAGGCCCCCAGAATACCGCAGGACTGGTGGATGAAATGCACCCCGGACAGCACCGGAGCCGCCATGAGCAGGGCCGATTCCAGTCCTGACTGGGCATTGATGGAATAGGCATCCGTCAGGTTCCCCCCATACCGGCAGGGCAGCCCATAGTGTTCCGCCATCTGTGCGGCGATCCCCGCAAGCTGAAGGGATTCAGGGCCTCCCAGGCTGACCCCGCCCGTGCGCATATCCGACGCGCAGGAAGTGCCCCCGGTGACACAGGGGACACCGGGATGAATGAGCTGGGCAAGAACAATTCCAGACAGGCTTTCAGCAAGTTCAAGGGCGGCTGTTCCCGCAATGCTGATGGGGCCCGTAATGCCGGCAAGCACCATGGATGAGATCAGCAGGGCCTGGCCGTGTTCAGCAAACGCCATCAGTCCTTCCAGGGTATCTCCGCTGAAGGACAGCGGGGATAACGGGTTGACCGAGACAATGGAGACCGGATGTTCCAGGTGTGTGATGTCCTGCCCCCATACAATGGATGCCATCCGGGCCATCTCCTGTCCGTTTCTTTTCAGACAGGGATTGGATATCAACGGCATGTCCGTCAGGGTCAGGCACGCGGCCAGAGTCCGGGTATCCGCCTCTTCCGAAGGGTATTCGGCCGGAACGGCCATGGAGCCGGCCACCAGATCCAGGTACGGGGAGGTCTGCACCAGTTTGCAGAAATTTTCCTGGTCCGTCAGGGTCCCGGTCCGCCGCCCCCCGCCGGCATCGATCACGAACGGGGCGGCCCAGGCAGGGCCGAACGCAAAATGGTCACCGCCCATGCGCACATTGTTTTTGGGATTTCTGGCCTGGATGATGAATTCTTCAGGCACGGTTTTCAGTGCATCGAACACCTGTTTCTCTGTAAAAAAGACCTTTTCTCCAACTGTTCTGAACCCGTGCCGTTTAAAGATCTCAACAGCTTCAGGCGCCTTGAACAATACACCGGTGGTGCCCAGGATCTGCATGCAGGCATCATGGAGGGTCTGAATCTCTTTTCCCTTGAGGGGTTGTAATCGGTTTTTCATGATGAATTTTCTCCTCTTTGTCTGCCGGTTGTTCAACTGACACCCTGTATGAGCAATTGATGTGCCAATACAGATTTTTTGAAAAAAATGCTTTTATTTCAAAAGGTTGATTTGAATCAGCCCGTCGGATTTTGTGACGGCACCGCCCTGAGATTGATAAAATCCTTAAAAGATTGAATGAAAAATTGAGAAAATTATCAACTCTTGAATCCGCCTTTACAAAGGGGCGCTGGAAATATCCTGTGATAAAGGAGCGTTTCATTCATTTAAAACCATCCCGGTTTGTGGTATGGATCTTGGAAGAACAGGATCAGTGAACTGGACGTCAGGAGCGCCGCATGAACCACAGACAACCCATCTTTCGTTTTTTTGCCGTCACAGGATTGATCATTTTTTCAATCCTGGGGCAGATCTGTTTCTGTGATTCGCCCTGTCTTTCTGCCGCTCTGCCTCAGTTGACCCCGGAGGAACAGGCCTGGCTCACCCGCCATGACGGCCGTGTCCGCCTGGCCCATACACCGGACTGGCCCCCCATGGATTTTCTGGATGAAAACGGCACCCCCACCGGGATGGCCGCAGATTATGTCCGTTTGATCGAAAAAAAACTGGATTTCAAATTCAGGGTGGTGCCGGTCACATCCTGGAGCGAGATGCTGGCCCGGGCCAGGGAGGGCACCATTGACGTGATCAGTGCCGGACAGGAGACCGAGGACCGGAAACAGTTCATGACCTGGTCCACTCCGTTTCTGAACCTGAAAACCACCATTATTGTCCGGAAAGAAAACACCATGAAGCTCTCCCTGGATCAGATGCGGGGAATGAGAATCGGGGTGGCCCGGCAGTATGCGGTGGGGGAATTCATCCGTCAGCAGTATCCATACCTGACCATGGTGGATGTGCCCAACCCCCTGGAGGGCATTCGAATGGTATCTTTCGGGGAACTGGATGCCATGATTACCGAAGTCCCCAATGCCCTGTACATCATTGAAACCGAAAAAATCACCAACCTGCGCCTGGCCGGGGACACCGGATTTGAATTGAAACACGGCATGGGAATCCGCAAAGACTGGCCCGTCTTCAGCCGCATCATTGAAAAAGCACTGGCATCCATTACTCAAGAGGAACACAATGCGATTTACCGCCGCTGGGTGAAACTGCACACCCGAAGCGTGTTCCAGACCCGGACATTCTGGTATTCGGTCCTGGGAACGGCTGCGGTACTCATGCTGGTCATGGGAACCGTGGTCACTTGGAATATCCAGCTCAAGCGCCAGGTGAATCAGCGCACGGAAGCGCTTCGACGCAATGAAACCGGGCTGGAGGCCCTGCTGGCGCTCAATGAGCAGCCCCATGGTTCCATCCAGGATATTGTTGAATTTGCCTTCCGGCAGATGCTGGAGCTGACCCAAAGCCGTTTTGGATACCTGTCATTCCGGAACCAGGACGGCATCACCCATGTGCTGGATTCCTCAAACCCTGAAAACGGAAAACAGTTTTATACCCTGGAAAAAAGCAGGGGCTTTACAACGGCCACCAAAGGGTTGTGGGGGGATGCGGTCCGGCTTGGCATACCGGTCATCTCCAATGACTATGCGGCATCCAATCCGGACCGCCGGGGTCTGCCCGAAGGCTGCAAACCAATCACGCGGTATCTGAATGTGCCCATCTTCAAGGACAATGACATCGTGGTGGTGGCCGGCATGGGCAACAAACCCACGGACTATACTGCCTCTGACCTGCGGCAGCTCAGCCTGCTGGCCCATGGCATGTGGCGGATGATCCAGCGGAAAACAGCGGAACATGCCATGCTGAAAAGCGAGAAACGGTTCAATGATCTGGTGGAACACTCCCCCAACGCAATTGCCATTGTCCGGGAGAACCGGGTGGTGTACAAAAACGCCAACCATGCCGCTTTGATCGGGGACCTGAACCTGCTGGATCCGTCCGGGGACCAGAGATGCCATCCGGATGACCTGCCCGGAGTGCTGGCTTTTTTTGACCAGATCGTCAGAAATGATCTGACCCATTCCGAAGTGGCGTTCCGGTTCTACAAAGACCCTCCCGGCGATGGTCAAAGCCGCATGAAATGGGTATCCTGCATTGCCACCCCCATTGAGTACAATGACCGGGATGCATTTTTGCTGATTTTCATAGACATGACCGAAGAAAAACGGCTCCACCACCTGCTGACCATCCAGGACAAAATGGCCTCGCTGGGGCAGGTATCTGCCGGCATTGCCCATGAAATCCGAAACCCCCTTTCAGGCATCAACATTCATCTGGATATCATCGAAAAACTTTTCCATGACCCGGACAAGTCCGGTAAAACCGTATCTTCCAT
>Ga0180430_10001729_pt1 | contig 20750 bp, 17 predicted proteins | sample SS_ome_9_FD_132999 | JGI IMG/M metagenome (GOLD analysis project Ga0180430, IMG submission 132999) | Hypersaline lake sediment archaeal communities from the Salton Sea, California, USA - SS_1_S_2 metaG | ecosystem: Environmental > Aquatic > Non-marine Saline and Alkaline > Hypersaline >... | reverse complement strand
TTATAGGCCTTGATGCGCGTGTCGTTGCCCAGATCGATGATGTCGTTCATGAGCGTGATCTTGTTGTGGCGTTCGTGCATGTCGATGCCCAGCTTTTCCTGCTGGCCGTCGAGAAATGTTTCGCAGTTGCTGACGTACTGGGCGGCGGAGGCATCCATTTCGTCGCGGTGTCCGCCAAGCGCCTGGTAGTGTGTTAAATAGGTTTTCATAGCCGCCAGATAGGCGTCGGCGGCGGATTCAATGGTGTCGATCTGTTGGCGGTTGACAGCCCCGCGGGTGATGCGCCGCAGGTCCGCGGTGAACTTTTTGACGCCGTTGAATTTTTCGATCGTGGTCTGCATGAGCGCGGCGTCCTGGGTGGCCTGGGCCTTGAAGTTGTCGATGCGGGCGGCGTTGCCCAGATCGATGACGTCATTGATCAATGTGATTTTTTCCAGCCGCTCCTGAAGATCCGCACCGGCCTGGCTGAACTCGCGGCGCATGGCTTCATTCTGGCTCATCAGGAAATCGTTGCAGTTCTGCATGTAAACGGCCGCGCTGGCATCCATCTGTTCACCGGCGGCATCCATTTGGCTGTCGGTGGCGATGAAAGCGGACATGTTTTGGGCGTATTTGTCAGCGGCGGTTTCGATGGCGTTGATGCGCTGGATGTCTTCCGCATCGGTTGTGATGGGACGCAGTTGGCTGGTGTGTGTTTTCAGGCTGTCCAGCAGGGTGACCGCCTGCTGCATGAGGGCCATGTCGTCCGTGGCCTGGGCTTTGAAATTGGTGACCCGCACCTTGGTGCCGAGTCCGACGATGTCGGTGACGATGTCGACTTTTTTCTGACGCTCGTCCAAATCCTGTTTAAAGGCCTGGTTCTGGCCGGAAAGAAAGTCGTTGCTGTTCTGCATGTATTTGGCGGCGTTTTCATCCAGCTTGTCACGCTGCTGCGCCAGAAGCCCTGTAGTGCCCAGCGTGTCCTGCATCGACTGCTGATACTGGGTTTTCTCCTGGGTGATTTTTTCCAGCTGTCCGCCCAGCTTTTCTAAATGGACGGCCCGCTGGGCCAGGCTGTTGCCTTTTTCAATGCCGGCGTTCAGGGCCTCGATTTCCTTTTGGGCGTTTTGATAGTATTGTTCGTTTTCGGTAAAGCCGTAGCCGCGCATCTGGTACATGAGGCGGTTGGCGGCGCCGCGGATCTCGGCGGCGACGGTCAGTTCCGGCACGTACTCCTTCGCCAGCATCTCCGATTCCTTCTGCGTGCTTTTCATCCACCAGGCGCCGAGTCCGCCCAGCACCACGGTGATGAGAATCAGCACGGCAAAGCCGAAGGCGATCTTTTTGCCAAAGGTCATGTTTTTCCAGGACATGGTACATACCTCCTTTTTGAAGTAATTAAGGTTTTATCGCTACATTTGTTCAAGAGCGCTGACCTCTTCCCCACTCAACAGGCGGTCGACATCCAGGAGAATCTTGACGCTTTTGTCGATGCGGGCCATGCCGAGGATAAAGGACGTGTCCAGATGCGTGCCGAAGGCCGGGGTGTCTTCGATGTCTTCGGCTTTGATGTTCAGAACTTCGGAAACCGAGTCCACCACAATGCCGATCAGCACGACGCCGTTTCCGGTTTTAATTTCCACCATGATGATGCAGGTGCGGTCCGTGTATTCGATGGCCGGCATGCCGAAGCGCAGCCGGAGATCCACCACGGGAATGACCTTGCCGCGCAGATTGATGACGCCCTTGACGTATTCGGGCGTCCGGGGGACCGTTGTAAACGGCATCATGCCGATGATTTCCTTGATTTTCAGAATGCCGATGCCGTACTCTTCCTCGGCCAGGGTAAAGGTCAGATATTTTCCCTGTCGATCCGCCATCTGCTTTACCGCCTGATCCATCACTTCAACCGATTGTGCCATTTGCGGTTGCCTCCCTGTTTCCCTGTTGTACGGGTTTAGAAATCCTTGAAATCATCTTTATCCATGGGAATGACCTGTTCCGGGTTAACCTCCTTTGCCTTGCGGACGGCCACGGCCGAGAAACCGAGAATCATTTTCGTACCGAGTTTCAGATTTTTAAAAATGGCTTTCTCCTTTAGCTGCATTGAGGCTCGTTGATGTCGTGCTGTGTAATGTATACAAAGATTGTGCCAATCCGCATAAAACTAATTTATACTATTATATCAAGCGGTTAATTTTTGTTGTGCCGTCGCCGCTTTCCGACAATGCGGACAAACCCGTCGCTTTTCGATTGGGGAAATAATGACCATCCGTTGTAAATCCAGAGCGTTACAATTGGTTGTACTGCTTGTCGGATTTTTCTGACAGTCAGAAAAATCCGACAAATTTTCATGCCCGAGGGGCGACAGCTGAACAGGAACCGGCGGTTGTTGCTGCGCCAAGAAAGTTGGTCTTGCGCGACGGGGCATGAAAATTTACTTGACAAGCCAGCTAATATCTGATGTATCAGATATTAGCTAACTGAACATCCTTGCCATGGAGGAATGATCAATGACAGAAAAACATGTGGCCAAAGAAGCGACGGTTCAAGCGCCCTGCCGGTGTGCCTGCCCGGCGGGCATCGATGTGCCGCGGTACATCCGGCGCATTCGCGAAGGTAAATTCGATGAAGCCCTGGCGGTGATCCGCGAAAAGATTCCGTTTCCCTCGGTGTGTGGTTTTGCCTGTTATGCACCCTGTGAAGCCCATTGCGGCAACCGCCAGTTCGGGGACCCGATTGCCATCCGGGCGCTCAAGCGCACGGCCGCCGAAAAAGGCGGCGATCTGTGGCGCAAGAATTTGACCATCGCCCCCGCGACCGGCAAAAAGGTGGCGGTGGCGGGTTCCGGGCCCAGCGGCCTCACAGCGGCGTATTATCTTGCCCTGCAGGGACACAGCGTCACTGTGTTCGAAGCCCTGGATGAAATCGGCGGGATGATGCGGGTCGGCATCCCTGCTTACCGGCTCCCGCGGGAAGCCCTGGATCGGGAGATCGCTTATTTGAAGGAAATAGGGGTCGCCGTCAAAACCGGAGAACGGGTGGAAAATGCAGAAAAATTGCTGGCGGAGGGCTTTGACGCCGTTTACCTGGCCTGCGGTGCCCATAAGGGGGCGCGTCTGGGCATTCCAGGGGATGATTTGCCCCGGGTCCTCGACGGAATCGATTTTCTGCGACGGGTCAACCAGGGTGAAAAAGCGGCCGTGGGTGCCCGGGTGGCCGTCATCGGCGGCGGCAACACCGCCATTGATGCGGCGCGCAGTGCGCTGCGGCTGGGAGCCGAAACGGTTGAAGTGGTATACCGCCGCACCGCCGCCGAAATGACGGCTTATGAAGAAGAAGTCGGTGCGGCGCTGTTTGAAGGCGCCCACATCGAATATCTGGCCGCACCCGTTTCCGTGGCCGCCGAAAACGGCGCACTGTCCGTAACGTTTATCAAAATGGCTCTGGGCAAACCGGATGACAGCGGCCGGCCCCGCCCGGTGGCGCAGGCAGGCAGTGAATTCACGCGCACCTATGACACCGTGATCGCCGCCGTGGGACAGAAGGCGGTGGGAACGGCGGAACTGGGAGTCGAGCTGAACGCCGGTGGCTTTGTAAAGGCCGATGCAATGACGAGCGCCACCGGCACGGACGGGATTTACGCCGGCGGTGATGTCGTCAGCGGCCCGGCATCGATTATCGACGCCATCGCTCAGGGACGTCGCGCGGCGGCGGCCGTCGATCGCTATTTGGGAGGTGATGGGGTTATCGACCAGCCTCTGACCACGCCGGAAAAGGATGTTCTGGTGCTGGACGTTGCGTCGGCGCCGCGGGTGACCATGCCCTGTATTTCGCTGGATGAGCGGACCTGCAGTTTTGCAGCCGTGGAACTGGGGTTGTCCGAGGAGCTGGCCATCCGCGAGGCGGAACGCTGCCGGGGATGTGATGCCCGTCAGTTCAATGTGACCCTTTACGGCGACGGATGCAAGGAGTGCAGCTACTGTGTTGAAGTGTGCGGTCTCGGTGTGTTCGGTCCGGCGGAAACATTCAATGAAAAGGGCTATCGGCCCATGGAGGTCCAGCACGCGGACCGCTGCGTTGGCTGTCAGCTCTGCTTTTACGCGTGTCCGGATTTTTCGATCGACATTGAAACGGCTGTCTAACGGCGGTACGCGGGGGCGGCACAAGATGCCTGAACCGAAAGCGAACAGCTAATGGCTGACAGCTAACCGCCCAGGCCCATATTTTATTAAGTTTACCAACCGGAATAAAGGGGGCATCACCGATGAAACGTTTTTTGGAAACCGGAAACTTTGCCATTACGGAAGGCGCCATTCTGGCCGGATGCCGGTTGTTTGCCGGCTACCCGATTACGCCGGCTACGGAGATCGCCGAGGCCATGTCGGCCAATCTTCCCAAAGTCGGCGGTTATTACGTACAGGCGGAAGATGAGTGCGCGGCCATGCACCTGGCGGTGGGCGCGGCCGCCGGCGGCATGAAAACCATGACGGCCACTTCCGGCCCGGGTTTTATCCTTTACGCCGATCCATACGGCTGGGCCATCGGCTGCGAGATTCCCATCGTGGTGTTGAATTCACAACGGGTGGGACCGGTCAGCGGCATTACCGGCGCACCCGGCCAGGGTGAGTTTTACAACGCCCGTTACCCCACCCAGGGCGGCAATTATGAAACCATTGTCCTGGCGCCCAACAGCGCTCAGGAGGCCATGCAGCTGACCGTCGAAGCGTTTTACCTTTCCGAACGCTTTCGTACGCCGGTGACCATACTGGCGGATCAGTTGATCACCGACGGACTCGAGGACATCAGCGTTCCCGAGACTGATGCGGAAAAAGCCGCCATGGGCATGCGTTTTAAAGAGCGCCGCGTGCACCCGGGACCGGATTTTTATCCGGCCACGGATGAAATCGATGTGCCGCCCGCGGTTCTGGGCCGGGGCACCGGCGCCATGTGCTCGGACTGGACCCCGACCGAGGAGGGATACGATATCGAAACCGTTGAGGCCCAGCATAAGCATTCTTTTCGCATGATTTACAAGATCCGCAATCACCGGGATGTCATTACCCGCTACGAAGCCCTGTTTCTGGATGACAACCCGGATATCATCGCCGTGTCGTTCGGCACGGCTTCCCGAACCGTTAAAACCGCCGTGAAGAAGGCCCGTCAGAAAGGGTTGAAAATCGGCATGATCCGGCCCATATCTTTGTGGCCGTTTCCGGATGAGCTGTTCAAACAAAAAGCGATTTATCTGTCCGTGGAGCTGGACTACGACGGCCAGATGGTGCGCGAGGTCCAGCGGGCGGCGCCCAGCGACAGCGAGATCCACTTCCTGGGCAAATGCGGCGAACTGCCGACGGTGGCGGAACTCCATGAACTGTTTGACAAACTTTTAAAGGGCGAACCGCTCACGTCTGATGGATGGGACAAGGAGGTGTGGTAATGGACAAACTGTCGAACAAGTATCTGCGAGCCAGAAAGATTCCCAGCACCGCCTGCTCCGGATGCGGGCTTGGACAATGCCACAAGGCCCTTGTCAAGGCTTTGGATGAACTGGAATATGCGGTCAACGACATCGTGTGGGGAACTTCCATCGGCTGCGCCGGCCGCCAGACATTCGCCACCTGGAACGGCGACAACTTTGCCGGCACGCACGGCCGCGTGTACGCCATCGCCAGGGGGCTGCGGCTGGCGATACCGCCGGAAATGAAAATTGTTCTCACCGTCGGTGACGGCGATGCGTTCGGCATCGGCTTCAACCACCTGCTGCATTCGGCCCGTACCAACGCGCAGATGACTGTCCTGGTATGCGACAATCTGGGCTATCAGTCCACGGGCGGCCAGTTCGGCTGGACCACGCCGCCGGGAATTGTGACCGACAGCAGCCCCTACGGCATGTCGGAGCCCAACTGGGTGCAGCGGGATATGGATGTGCTCAACATTCTCAAGGAAGCCGGGGCCACCTTTCTGGCGCGGCATGTGAGCATGGACGGCGCCGCCCTGGTGGATACCTTGAAAAAGGCGGTGCAGAACAACGGCTTCTCGCTGGTGCACACGGTGTTTCCCTGCACCACCAATTTTGCCAAAAATGCCTTGGGGTCGCGCAATGCCGTCAACATCTTCAACTGGGTCAAAAATCACGCCGCGCCTTTGGGCCAGGAAAAAGAAGACACCATCTGGCGCACCGGCGTTTACCACGATGCCAGCAATTCCCGGCCGGAATTTTCCCAGTCCATGCGTGAGAAAGTGGCGGAAATTCAAAGGAGGTATCAAGATGAAGGATCGAATTGAAATACTGGCCAGCGGATTCGGCGGTCAGGGTGTTGTGCGGCTGGGACAGATCGTCGGTGTGGGGGCGGTCAATCAGGGTTTCAGGGTGACCATGTTAAAGAGCCATGGCACCGAGCAGCGCGGCGGCTATGTGCGCACCCAGTTGGTGCTTTCGTCCGAGGAAATCGACAGCCCGCTGGTGGAAGCGCCGGACTTTTTCTGCGCCATGTCCTCGGCGGCCTACAAGCAGTTCAGCCACATGGTGACCGGCGGCGTGATTCTGTATGATCCGGCCATGGTTCCGATCGATGAAGGCAAATCCCTTAAACAGATCGCCGTTGCGGCCAAGGATACCGCCGTGGCCAAGCTGGGCCGGCCCATATACGCCAATACCATCATGCTGGGGGCCTTGACCGGGGCCACCGCCGGCATCCTTGAAAAAGACAACATGCTGGCCACCATGCTCAAGATCATTCCCAAATTTAAGGATGAAAACCGGAAGGCCTTCGAACTGGGCTACGAAATGGCCGCCGCCGCATGAGCGGCAGCCGGATTGGAATGTTGAAATCCCAAGAGACGGGAATAATGGGTTTGGCGGGAAAAGGACAATCATAGGAGAATACAATGCCCTCAGATGAAGAAGTGATCGGTCGGCTGCTTGAAAAGGCGCGCGCCGCACAGCAGAAGATTGAGAATTACTCCCAGGAGCAGATCGATGAGGTCTGCCTCTCCGTCGGCTGGCAGGTCTACAATGACGACAATATCGCCGTCTGCGCCAGAACCGCTGTGGAAGAAACCGGCATGGGTGTCTACGAACACAAACTGAAAAAACACAAGGTCAAGGTGCTGGGCGTCTGCCGGGACATATTGAAGGCCAAAACCGTGGGCGTCATCGAACGCGACGAAGCCACGGGCATCACCAAATACGCCAAACCGGTCGGCGTGGTGGGGGCCCTGTCGCCGGTGACCAATCCTACGGCGACGCCGGCAAGTAATTCGGTGGGCATTTTAAAGGGCCGCAATGCCGTCATCTTCGCACCCCATCCGCGGGCCAAACGTTCCTGCAAAGTGGTCTGCGATTTCATGCGCGAAGGCCTGCGCCGGGTGGGCGCCCCCATGGATCTGATTCAGCACATCGAAGAACCCAGCATCCCCCGCAGCCAGGAGCTGATGCGCCAGGTGGATCTCGTCGTAGCCACCGGCGGGGCCGTGATGGTTAAAGCGGCCTACTCCAGCGGCACCCCGGCCTACGGCGTGGGCGCCGGCAACCCGGTGATTATCGTGGCCGAAGACGCCGACGTCGAAGAAGCGGCCGAGAAGATCACCATCAGCAAAACCTTTGACAACGCCACCTCCTGCAGTTCCGACACGTCGGTGGTCATCCATGAAAGCGTGTACGATTCACTGGTGGCGGCATTTAAAAAACACGGCGGCTACCTTTGCAGCGAGTCTGAAAAGGCCAAACTGGAAGAATGGATGTGGGTGCCCGGCAAGGATCCGGCCAAACGGGGGCTGAATCTTAAAATCGTGGCCATCTCCGCCCCTAGAATCGCCGCCGATGCGGGCATCAGCGTGCCGGACGGCACCAGCATGCTGCTGGTGGAGGGTGTAAGACCCGGGGCTGAACGCTTCAGCGGTGAAAAAATATCGCCGGTGATGGCCCTGTGGAAGTACAGGGACATCGACGAGGCCTTGGCCATCGTGACCCGGCTGCACGAATACGGCGGCATGGGGCACTCCTGCGGCCTCTACTCGTTCAATCCGGACTACATTCACAAGGTGGCTTCAAGTCTGAAGGTCAGCCGGGTCATGGTCCGACAGGCCCATGCCCCGTCCGCCGGCGGCAACCTCTGGAACGGCATGCCCTCCACCGTGACGCTGGGCTGCGGCACATGGGGCGGCAACATCACCACCGAAAATATTCACTGGAAGCACTTTATCAATGTGACCTGGCTCTCCGAGCCCATCGCGCCGGCGCAGGTCACAGACGCGGATGTTTTCGGCGGCATCTGGCAAAAATATGGAGAATAAGCATGATGGATCTTACCCGGATTCCCGCGTCCAAAGCAGACCTGGACGCCTATGAAGTGGCGCACAATTTCCAGTCCTGGTCGTTTCAGCCGGCGCAGTCGCCGCCCCGCGTCGTCGCGGCCGACGGCATCCGTTTTACCACCGAGGACGGCCGCCGCCGACTGGATTTTTCCTCCTGCTTTGTGAGCCACAACATCGGCCATCAGGATCCAAGGGTGATCAAGGCCATTTGCGATCAGGCCGGTGAATTGGCCTCGTTTGCGCCCAGTTTTTCCAACCGGCCGCGGGCGCTCCTGTGCAAAATGCTGGCGGAAATCACCCCCGGCGATCTGTCGCGGGCCTTTATTTCGCTGGGCGGCGCCGAAGCCAACGAAGCGGCGGTGAAAATTTGCCACCAGTACACCGGGCGACGCAAAATTCTGTCGCGATATCGCAGCTACCATGGCGCGACGGCGGCGGCCATGACGCTGAGTGCCGGGGACGCCCGCAACTGGGCGCAATTCCAGGGGGGCACCGAGTTCGTCCGTGTGCCGCAGCCCTACTGCTACCGCTGTATGTTTGGTCTCTCTTACCCGGCCTGCGATCTTCGCTGCGTGCGCTACATCGACGAGGTGATTGAACTGGAGGGGGGCTCTGAACAGGTGGCCGGCATCATTTGCGAACCGGTGACCGGTGCCAACGGCATCATTGTACCGCCGCCCGAGTACTTCCCGCAGCTGCGTCAGGTGTGTGACAAGTGGGACGTTTTTCTGATTGCCGACGAGGTCATGAGCGGGTTCGGCCGCACCGGCGAGTGGTTCGCCGTGGATCACTGGGGCGTGGTGCCGGATATCATGACCGTGGCCAAGGGAATTACCTGCGGGTATGCACCATTGGGCGCGACAATTGTCAGAACGCACATCGGTGATCGATTCAAGGAGCAGTTTTTCAGCCACGGCGCCACCTACGCGGGTCACGCCCTGGGTTGCGCCGCGGCACTGGCTGTGATACCCATATATCAAACCGACAGTTTGATCGAGAATGCAAAAAACATGGGGGCTTATCTCCTGGAAAAGGCCGTGGCGCTGAAGGAGAAGCATCCCTGCATCGGTGATGTGCGCGGACTGGGCCTGTTTGTCGGCTTGGAGCTGGTGAAGAACAAGCAAACCCGCGAGCCGATCATGCCTTTGAATGCCAAGCTTCAGCCGGGTTCCAACCCCAAGCTGGCGGTGGCCAAAAAGCTGGCCGAACTGGGCATGATGGCCATGGCCGCCAATCCCGGCAATGTGATTGCCTTGGCGCCGCCGTTGATTGTGACGCGGGATGAGATCGATGAGGGCGTCGATATGATGGACCAGGCCCTTGGGGCCGCGGATGCATTCACGGATTGAATCTTCAAGGAAAAGAATGTGGAAACCGTTTGTCAGTGAGAATGATTGATGGATGAAAGCCACACCCTGAAACTGGAATCTTTGCGCGAACAGGTGTACCAGTATCTTCGCGCCCGGATCGCCGGCGGCAGGATACTGCCGGGGGCGCCCATTAACCTCAATGAGATCAGCCAGCGGCTGGGCATCAGCAAGACGCCCCTCAGGGATGCCATCATTCAGCTGGAATGCGAGGGTTTTGTCACCATCCTGCCGCGGCGCGGCGTCGTTGTCAATCAGTTGACGCTCGCGGACATCCAGAACGCCCTTGAAATCATCGGCGCTCTTGAAGGCGCGGTCATCAATGCGGTTTTCGATCAGCTGAGCGCGCCGCACATCGCCATCCTGGAGCGCCTCAACGCCGACAACATCGCCGCGATTCATGAAATGGATTACGATAAATATTATCACTTGAATATTGCGTTCCATGATGTATTCTTAAACCTGTCCCACAACCAAGATCTTTACCGCATCATCATGCCGCTCAAGCAGCGGCTGTACGATTTCCCCAGGCGCTCCTACATAAAGGAATGGGAACTGATCAATTGCCGGGAGCACGCGCAGTTTATCGAATGCATAAAGACCGGCGACCGCCGCGGGGCGGTAGACCTCTGGATTAACAGCCACTGGTCTTTTACCGCGCATGAAACCTTTATCCGCCGCTTTTATGCAGATGCCGTGCGGAAAATAAAACAGGAACTGGCCGACCTGAATGACAGCCCCAGAGGTGTCGGCCAAGGGATAAAAAGCCGCAGCCAGGCCCCGCCGCCTGGTATCCGTTGAACTTGTTTCACTACGATTTTCGATCCTGCTGTAAAGCGGCGCCGCCCATGCCGGCATGGGCTTTGAATTTTTAAACTGATTTTTTCATAACCATAATTCGACGACCCTGATCGACTGTTATTCCCGCTGCCAGCACGGGCGGTTCAGTCCGCCCGTTTTGCAGGAGGGCCTGGATAACGCGTATCCCGGGCTCTAACAGTTTTCGGCATCTGCCGTGCCGCACAGCTGCCCCGTCCGCAGATACGGTGGCTCCCTGTCGTGGCTGCGGTTTGGCAAACGGCGCCGCCCAGGTGACCGGATCACTGACAACCCATTAAGGAAAGGAGAACGCCCATGCGAAAACATTGCCTCACCATCAACCTGGCCGTCATTATGGCTTTGCTGATTTTGGCCGCTGCCCCGACAATGGTCGCCGCCAAAGACAAGCCCAAGGAAATTACGGTGGCCTATTTTCTGGAATGGCCTACCGCCAACCAGGTGGCTCAAATTGAAAAATGGTACGACGAGAAAATGGGCCTGAAAGTCAACTGGCGCGCCTTTGGCAACGGCAACGAGATGTCCGCCGCCATGGCCTCCGGGGATGTGCAGATTGCCTATTCCCAGGGGCTGGTTCCCTATGTGGTGGCGGTCAGCAAAGGGTTGCCGCTGCAGCTGGTGGGGGTGGCGGTTTCCTATGCTGAAAACGACAATTGCGTGGTGCATGACGACTGCGGGGTCACCAAAGCCAATGCCGCGGATCTCGAGGGCAAAAAAGTAGCCACGCCCATCGGCAACGTCACTCACTACAAGCTGCTGCGCACGCTGGATCATTTGGGGGTCGATGCCAGCAAGGTGAAAATACTGCCCATGAACGGTGCCGAAGGAGCCGCAGCGCTTTCCCGCGGTGATGTATGCATGGCCTGCGCCTTCGGCGGCCCGTTGACCCGCATGAAGCAATACGGCAGTGTGCTGATGACGGCCAAGGAACAGGAGGCCATCGGCATCCGCGTCTTCGATGTCATTTCCGTGACCAAAAAATTTGCGGACGAATATCCGGAACTGGTGACGACTTTTCTACAGGTGACCGAGGATGCCAACCGGGCCTATGCCAAGGACCCCACCCATGCCCGCCCCATTATCGCCAAAGCCTCTGGCATGACTCTGGCGGATTCGAATGCCATGCTGGCTTTGTTTGATTTTCCCAGTCGGGAGGAACAGTTGTCTGAAGAATGGCTGGGCGGAACCGTGCAGTCTTTTGTCAAGGGCGTCGCTGATTTTTTTGTCGAACAGAAGCAGCTGCCCAAAGCGCTTGATGACTATTCACCCTATATCAACGCCGACTTTATGAAAAAGGTTCAGTAGCAAGAGACTTTTTTGTGCCATTGCTAGTGCTAACACCACATTCAACCATCGGGGCGCCGTCTTTAGACGGCGCCGCCATCGGTAACCGCCGGAGGATTCGATGAGCGATCTCGTACTACAGGATGTTGCCATGCGTTACATACTGCCCAAAGGCGGCGGCTTGCAAGCCTTGATGGATATCTCCTTCACGCTCAAGGAAGGGGAAATACTTACGGTTTTAGGGCCCTCCGGTTGCGGCAAAACAACGTTGCTCAACATTATCGCCGGTTTTCTGGCGCCGACCGAGGGGCAGTTGACTCTGGGGGGCGCGCCGATCACCGGCCCCAGCTCAGAGCGGTTGATGCTGTTTCAGGACGGGGCGCTTTTTGAGTGGTTGACGGTCAGAAAAAACATTGCTTTCGGCCCCAACATGCAGCACCGACCCAAGGCGGAAACCAAAAAAAAGGTGGATCACTTGCTGGAAACCGTCGGCCTGCAGGGTTTCGGCGACAAAATGATCTACGAGTTGTCCGGCGGCATGCAGCAGCGGGTGGCGTTTGCCCGATCGCTGGCCAATGATCCCAAACTGCTGCTCATGGATGAACCGCTCGGCGCGCTGGACGCCTTGACGCGCCAGAAAATGCAGGGACTGATACTGAAACTCTGGAAAGAAACCGGGAAAACCATTGTGTTAATCACCCACAGCGTGGAAGAGGCCCTGTATCTCGGCGAACGCCTGTTCGTGATGGAACCCCGGCCCGGCCGCATTCTCAAGGAATACCAGCTGCCTTTTGCTGAAAGAGGACTTGCTGAAAATCCGCGTGAAATCAAGGCCTCGATGGAATTTATTAAGGTAAGAGAAGAGGTCCTGGCCATGATCTGGGAGATGGAGGAGGAGATTATGGGTCGTCAGGAAGCCGGCAGACAATAAAGGAGACAGCTGATGACCAGAAGACAAAGAGCAATGTTGAAGCTGGCCATCTGGCTCGGTTTGGCCAAAAGCAGCTTTCAACAGCAAAAGACGGTTCGTTTCGGCGACGCCACGACGGTAACCGGTGGTCGGATATGGAGTATATTAACCCTGCTGATTTTGGCTCTTATCTGGGTCGTTTCCAGCGTTTATGAGTGGGTAAACCCGATTTTCTGGCCGCCGCCGAGCGCCGTCGGCGAAAAATTAATGACCACTGTCAGCGAAGGGTATCGTTACTACAGCCTGTGGCAGCATGTCGGCTACAGTGTTTTCCGCGTGCTGGCCGGTGTTTTTTTTGGCTGTGTCGTCGGCATCCCGCTGGGATTTGTCATGGGCCTGTCAACCATGTGTCGGGGTTTGTTTGACCCGGTTGTCGAATTCATGCGCCCCATCCCCCCGCTTGCACTGATTCCCATTACCATTATCTGGTTCGGCATCGGGGAAGAATCCAAGATCATCCTTCTGTTTCTGGCGACGGTTTTCATTATGACCATCGCCGCCCGTTCCGGTGTTTCTGGTGTCAAGATCACCAAGGTGCATGCCGCCTACACCCTCGGCGCCACCAGAGGCCAGATTTTGCGGCATGTCATCATGCCCAATGCCCTTCCCGAAATCTTCACCGGTGTAAGAACCGCCATGGGTGTCTGCTGGGCAACGGTGGTGGCGGCCGAGCTGGTGGCGGCCAATGTCGGTGTCGGATTCATGATCATGTCGGCGTCCAAGTTCATGTCCACTGATCTGGTGGTGCTCGGCATCATTATCATCGGTCTGATCGGTTTCGGAATCGAAATCGGCATGCGCAAACTCGAAGACAGGCTGATTCCATGGAAAGGCAGAGGATGAGTTCGTTGGGTTCCTTGCGTTTGTTGGGTTTGTTGGGTTCGTTGGGTTGGAAATGGTTGACTGGTTAATTGGATGAATGGTTGATTAGAAAAAAACTGCTGCTGCAGTTTCCCCAATCAAAGAATCCAACCAACTCAACCAATTCAACCAATCCAACCAATCCAACCAATCCAACCAACCCAACCAACCCAACCAATCCAACCAATTCAACCAATTCAACCAATCCAACCAATCTCTTTTACCGATCAAACCGGCAGACCCACCGCAGGCGGCAGGGCCGACCCCGACTTCCGACTTCTGACTTCCGTTATCTCCCTGCGCATCCAGCCTTGACACAAACAGGCGCTTATTGCATAGTCAGTCGAAGGAATATGCCTATGCAATTTATCGCAAAAGCCGCCATTTATTTGATTGTCGGCCTGTGCCTGCTGTCCGTGGCATGTCAACAGAAAAGCGACCAGAACGAGGTTGACAGCATTAAGATCGGTGCGCTCTTTCCCCTCAGCGGCGACCTGAAAGACAAAGGCATCGACAGCATAAACGGGATCTTGCTGGCGGCGGAAGATATCAATGCAGCGGGCGGTATTCAGTCGCTGGGAGGCGCCCGGCTGGAGATCACCACAGCGGACACCCGCGGGCGGCCCGACATCGGCATCAGCGAAACCAGACGGCTGATTAAGAATGAGGGCGTGGCCGCCATTGTCGGCACATACCAGAGCAGCGTTACCAAACCGGCCACGCGTGTGGCGGAGCAGCTGAAAACCCCATTTGTGGTGAGCATATCCGTGGCCAATATCATTACGGAAAGGGGTTTTCGCTATACCTTTCGGATACAGCCCAAGGCTACTTTTTATGCCCGGGATCAGGTTCGGTTTCTAAAAAATCTGCAGCGGCTTGCCGGATATCATGTGGGGCGGGTTGCGCTGCTGCACGAAAACACGGACTTCGGCACATCCACCGCACTGGCGCAGAAAGTGGCGCTGAGAAAACACGGCATGGAAGTGGTCGCCGATGTCAGCTATCGCGCTGCGGGAGTGACCACCTTGAAGACGGAAGTCAGCCGGGTTCTGACGGCAAAGCCGGACGTCATTTTGACAGTGACTTATCTGGCGGACAGCCTTTTGATCCGGCGGGCCATGCTGGAGGCCGGTGTTGGTATTCCGTTGGTCGACACCGCCGGCGGTGCTGTTTCTCCCGAATACATTCAGGCGCTTGGCTCCGGCGCGGAAGGTGTCCTGACGGTGGCCGAGTTTTCAAAATTCGCCGCCGGGGGAAAGATGCTCAACCGCCGCTTTCGAGAGCGATATGGCACCGACATCACCGGAGACAGCGCTCACGCCTATCAGGCGCTGCTGGTGCTGAAAGATGCCTTGGAGCGCTGCGGCGGTGTTGAAAAAGACCGGCTGCGCAATGCCCTTTCCGCCACGGACATCCAAAAAGGTCCTAATCTGGTGCTGCCGGCAAGTCGATTGCGCTTCGACAAAAGCGGACAGAATGAGTTTGCACAGCTTTTTGTGGTCCAGATCCAGGATGGTGAGTGGGTGCCGGTGTGGCCTGAGACTTATGCGGCCGCCGCCCTGCGGTTGGGCTGGGCGGCGGCGCCATGAACTCAACATCCGCGGACACGGCAGCAACATCAGGCCGCCGCCGGAGTTTGGCCACGCGTCTGACGTGGCTGACACTGCTAATGGTTGTTCTGGCGCTGACGGCCGTTGGCACAGGTTTGATCTTCATTGCCGAGCGCACCCAGCGCGAAGCCATGTTCCGTCTACAGCAGCAGCGGGCCGAACGCGTGGCGCAATTAATATCCGGCTACATGACCGAAGCAAAGGGTCGGCTGCGCTTTTTTCTGGAATACGAACCCCTGGCGCTCCTGACGCCCGCACGGCAGCACCTTGCACTGGAAAACCTGCTCATCGGCAGCCTGCCGTTCTACAGCCAGCTTTCCCTGCTGGATCGAAAGGGGCGGGAAACCGCCAAAGTGTCTCGCTTCCACACTTTTCTTCCCGAGGAATTGGCTTCTCTTGACCAGGAACCGGCTTTTACAGCTGCGATCCGCGGCGAACCCTATATCGGTCCGATTGATTTCCTGGAAGACACCGGTCTGTTATCCCTGCAGATTTCCCTTCCCCTCAAGGCGGTCCCGACCGAAATCACGGGCGTGGTGATAGCCGAGATCAATATTTCCCATTTGTGGCAGGCGGTGGCCGCCGTTGAAATCGGGCGGACCGGCTATGCATATCTGGTGGACCGGCGGGGCCGCTTTATCGCATACCAAAAGCCGGCTGAAGTGCTGCAGCGCTACGGCGAGGACATGCGCAGCAAGCCCCCGGTGGCGGCCTTCGGGGGCCGACAGCGGGAATCGGTCGGGGGGCTTGAAGCTTACAGGGGCTTGCTTGGGGAGACAGTAATCGGGGTTTACGCTCCCATCGGCGGTACCGACTGGGCCGTTGTGGTGGAGCAGTCGGTGCGTGAGGCCTATGCCGGCATTGCCGAAATGAAGCGCTATCTTTTCTGGCTGATGGGGGTCTGCGTTTTGTTGGTCGGGGGCATGACCTTTCTGGCGGCCCGCCATCTGATTTATCCGGTACGGGCGTTGACGATCGCCGCCCAGCGCTTCGGCTCCGGGGATCTGGAGGCCGATTTTGTGACGGTGAAAAGGCCGGATGAAGTGGGAGTGCTGTCTCATACCTTCAACACCATGCAGCGCCAGCTGCGGGAGCTGTACGCCGGTCTGAAACAAAAAGTGGCGGAGCTCGAAGAGGCGCACAGGGCCTTGCAGAAAAGTGAAGCGAATTATCGGTTGTTGATTGAAAACCAGTCCGACCTGGTGGTCAAGATTGATCCGGATGGCCGTTTTCTGTTTGTGAGTCCTTCCTACTGTGCACTTTTTGACAAGACCGAAAACGAATTGATCGGCCGGCATTTTCTGCCGCTCGTTCACCAAGAGGACCGGGAAAAGACGGCCCGGGCGATGGAAAAGCTTTACCAGCCCCCCTATTCAGCGTATTTCGAACAGCGCGCCATGACCCGTTTTGGATGGCGGTGGCTGGCCTGGTCGGACAATGCCGTCCTGGACCGCAGCGGTAATATAACGGCCATTATCGGGATGGGCAGAGATATTACGGATCGGGTCAACGCCGAAACCGCATTGAAAAAAAGCGAAGAGCGGTTTCGCACGCTGGTGGAGCAGTCGCCGCTGGGCATCGCGATTATCAGCAGCAGCGGTCGTTATCAGTATGTGAATTCGCGCTTTCAAGAAATGTTCGGCTACAGCCTTGAAGATATTCCAACCGGAGCCGACTGGTTTCAGAAAGCCTTTCCGGATCCGGCCTATCGGCAAAAAGTCATCCGGCGCTGGAATGATGATTTGATGAAAACGGGGATCGGACGCTCCCGACCGCGCATTTTTCAGGTAACCTGCGGGGACGGCACCCGGAAGGAAATTCATTTCCGCCCCGTGACGCTGGAAAATCAGGATCAGTTCGTGATCTACGAAGACATTACCGAAAGAAAACGCTTCGAACGCCAGCTGCAGCAGAGCCAGAAATTCGAGGCCATCGGCACCCTGGCCGGCGGCATTGCCCATGACTTCAACAATCTTTTGATGGGAATTCAGGGATGTGCTTCGCTGGTGGCGGCAGATGGCAACCTCTCACCGTCCGATATGGAGCACATTGAAGCCATTGAAAGCTATGTCCGCAGTGCAACCGATTTGACCAAGCAGCTGCTGGGGATCGCCCGCGGCGGCAAATATGCGGTCAAACCGGTGGATATCAGCGCGTTGATGCGCGAAAGCGCCGCCATGTTCGGCCGCACCCGCAAGGAAATTCGCATCCATACCAAAACATGGGATCGGCCGCTGGTGGTGGAGGCGGACAAAAGGCAGATGGAGCAGGTGCTGCTGAATATGTATATCAATGCCTGGCAGGCCATGCCCGGCGGCGGAGACCTCTATCTGGAAAGCGCGGAAACCGAATTGGATCAGACGACGAACGGCATTCAAGTCGCCGGGCCGACGCGTTTTGCCCGCATCTCGGTGACCGATACGGGTGTCGGCATGGATGCGGGTGTCCGGCAGCGGATTTTTGATCCCTTCTTCACCACCAAGGAAAAGGGACGCGGAACAGGGCTGGGGCTGGCCTCGGCCTACGGCATTATTCAAAATCACGACGGCATGATCACCGTCTACAGTGAGCCCGGCCACGGATCGACCTTCAATATTTACCTGCCGCTTTCGGATCGCGAAGTCGGCAACCAGGAAGGCGCCAAACGGGGTTTGGTAAGCGGCACCGGTACGGTGCTCCTTGTCGACGATGAGACGATGATTGTCAATGTTGCCAAGGCCATGCTCGAAAAGCTGGGCTACCGTGTACTGACGGCGAACAGCGGACAGGCCGCCGTCAAGCAGTTGGCCGAGCAGGGGGAAAGCATCGATCTGGTCATTCTGGACCTGATCATGCCGGGTATGGACGGCGGAGAGACGTTTGATCGAATCCGCGAACAACAGCCGAAAATGCCGATACTGCTGTCCAGCGGCTATTCCATCAACGGGCAAGCCGCCACAATCATGGCCCGCGGCGCCGACGGCTTCATTCAAAAACCCTTCAACCTGGCTGCGTTGTCCGAAAAAATCGGCGGCGTATTAGGCAACGCCGCTGTCCACAGGGAGCCCGAAAATTTCAATTTGCAAAGCAGGAGGAAAGGATGAACGTCGTCAACATGAACCAGGCCGCAAAAGAGCCGCTCGACAATGCGCTTTTCACCAACGCCGTCGCCCTGCAGACCCTGGCGCCGGATTCCAGAGAATTTGACGTCAACGTCGTCCATTTCGACAAAGGGGTCCGCAATAAATTTCACGCACACGACGGCGACCAGGTGCTGATCGTGACGCACGGCAGGGGCATCATCGCGACCCGGGATGAAGAGAGGATCATTGGTGTGGGAGACGTCGTTTTCATTCCGGCCAATGAAATCCACTGGCACGGCGCCGCCCCTGATTCAGATTTTGCCCACATCTATATGGTAGCGCATCAAAGCCGGTTGGTGCAGCACGAAAAGTGAAGCTTTGTTGGGTTCAAGGGCGAAACAATTTTGAATTATGAATGTTGAATGTTGAATTCAACCGCGGATGGACACGGATGAACGCGAATAATTGTTTCAATTTATTCCCTCGTGCACGTTTACGGTTCTTCAGGTGCATAGCAGACACCGCGCCGGGTCCAAAACCCGGGACCATCGCTTTTTCTGGATTGCGGCGTGCAGGCGAATGCCGCTTTTCCCATTCAAAATTCACAACTTTGCCGGAACCCAGCGCCGCCGCCGGATGCCGGACAAAGCATTGCCTGCAATGGCCGCCATGAGAACGGCGCCGCCGATGAATGTCCAGAGGCTGGCGCTTTCGCGCATAAAGAGCCACACCCAGACCGGCGCCAGCAGGACTTCGGTCATGCTCATGAGGGCCAGTTCGGCAGCCGGCACTGCCTTGCTGCCGAAGGTGTAGATGGAAAGCCCCAGCCCCAGCTGAAAGGCTCCCATGAAAAGGGACACACCTGTGTCCCAGGCGGAGAGAATGATGGGCTGATTCAGCAGGCGGCACATCACCAATGCCGTAAAAAAAGCAAACACGCCGGAAAGAAGCACGGCAGGCAGCATGTCTTCCAGTTTGTGCCAGCGCAGGGCAATCGTGAAGACGGCAAACCCCATGGCCGATGATATGGCGGCAAGGTTGCCGATCATCTGCCCGGCGGCAAGACCCTCGCGGAACATGATCGCCATGCCCAGGCAGGCCACGAAAATGGCGACGGCCGTGGTCCGGCGCACCGGTTCGCGCAGGATGATGCGCCCCAGGATGGCCGTGAAGAACGGTGCGGTGGCAAACAGAAAAACCGCATTGGCCACCGTGGTGGACTGAATGGCGAAGATGCCGCCGGCAAAGGCGAACACCAGCCCCATCCCGCCGACGGCCGCCGGTACGCCGGCTTTGCGCACAATGGTCAACAAGTGGTACTTGGAGCGCCAGGAGATGTAAAAACCCAGCACGGGGAGCATGCCGATGGAGCGGTAAAACAGAATCTGCCACGTCTGCGCTTCTTCCATCAGCCGGATCATCAATCCGGTCGTCGACCAGATGGAGCCGGCCAGCAGCACGAGAAACACACCGGAGCGGTAACTGGGTCCTGTGGTTGTCATTTAGAATAAAACTGCTTTGTGGTTTGAAACATTTCTTGCATGTATGCCTGCCCGATTTATAGGGAGATACTATCGACCGTTTTTCATCCGCAGCGTTTCCTCATAAATCCGCAGACGATATTTGTCCATCGGCCTGCTGGAATCATGTTTTAATTCAATCATTGTTTCAAGATGTAAAACCCGCATTTTATACCCGTGGAACGTGATTTCAACAGAAAACGGCAGCAGCTCCTGATAGCCCATCCCCTTTTCAATGACGGCCAGAATATCCAGCGGGCCGAAAGACGTCATTAGAAGCTGATGACCACTGCCTTTAAGATCCTCTTCCAATGGTCTGATGATTTTTTCGTCCGGTCGACGGTAATAGGCGTCAATTGATGCTAACAACTTGTAAAGACGACTGATATTTTTATCAGAACGGCGATGAACGATGTCTAAATCAAAGGTGGTGATCGGTGCTCCTTGAGCGACAGCCGCCAGACCGCCGACAAGGATGAACTCAACAGCGGTTTCGTTCAGTTTTTTCAGCAGGGTGCTTAGGTTGAGTGTAGGGGGCTTTTTTAATGAAGGCATCGCGCAGTTCCATTATGGATCGTATCATGTTGTCGTTTGATAACAACCGATCTTCACAGGACATATCCAAAAACAACTTTATCAAGCTTTTGTCCACTGCATCTTGTCTGGATGTACACATGTTGAAGATCTCAACAGTATCCGCCTTAATGCATGCAATAATCACAGGTCGGAGTGCCGGCCGTATCTTATCGATCAATACCGCGGCGGCCTTGGTTCCCAAAGCGCTGCAAAACGAAGCCTGGCATGCCGGGTCGTAGTTTGAAGCGCATATATGTTTCCAAAGCGCTTCAAACGAAGCCTGGTCGGGGCGAGAGGATTTGAACCTCCGACTTCCTGCTCCCAAAGCAGGCGCGCTGCCAGACTGCGCCACGCCCCGAATCACA
>Ga0180430_10001724_pt1 | contig 20787 bp, 16 predicted proteins | sample SS_ome_9_FD_132999 | JGI IMG/M metagenome (GOLD analysis project Ga0180430, IMG submission 132999) | Hypersaline lake sediment archaeal communities from the Salton Sea, California, USA - SS_1_S_2 metaG | ecosystem: Environmental > Aquatic > Non-marine Saline and Alkaline > Hypersaline >... | reverse complement strand
GTGGCCCGGCCGGCGCGCCCCGAGGAGCTCGAGGAGCTCGTCTATGCCGCGCGCGCGAGCCTCTGGGAAGAGGATCGGCCGGATCCCGCGGAAGGCGACCCCGTCGGCTTCCAGCGATGGGTCCAGGGGCGGCTGCCCCGGGCGCGGATCGTTTCCGAAGGTGGCCGGACCGTCTTCGTCGCCTACGCCGACATCCGCCGCCGGGAGGGCTGGCTCGTCCAGGGCGTCTACACCTGGCCCGACTGCCGACGCCGCGGCTTCGCGCGCCGCGGGATGGACTCGGTCGTGCGCGAGGCCTTCGCCTCGGGCGCGGGGCACGTCCAGCTCGCCGTGGTCGAGGGGAACGACCGCGCGGCGCGGCTCTACGAGCAGCTCGGCTTCGAGCCCTTCGCCGAGCTCCGGACCGTGCTCTTCCATTAACGGCGGGGCCCCGGGCGGGTAGCGTCGGGGCCGGGCGGGACGGACGGATCGGGCTGCTAAGGTGCGGCCTCTCGAGGATCCACGAAGGACGAAAGGAGGTTTCGATGGGCCTGTTGGATGGAAAGGTCGCGATCGTGACCGGTGCGGGCGGCGGACTGGGCCGCGAACACGCGCTGGCGCTCGCGAAGGAAGGCGCCGCGGTCGTGGTCAATGATCTCGGCGGTGCGCGGGACGGCTCCGGCTCGGGCTCGGCGATGGCCGACCAGGTCGTGGCGGACATCAAGGCGGCCGGCGGCGAGGCGGCACCGAGCTACGACAACGTCGCGACCGTCGAGGGCGGAGAGTCGATCCTCCAGTCGGCGCTCGACGCCTTCGATCGGGTCGACATCCTGATCAACAACGCGGGCATCCTTCGGGACAAGAGCTTCTCGAAGACGACGGAAGATCTCTGGGATCCCGTCATCGCGGTCCATCTGAAGGGCACCTACTGCGTGACCCGCCCGGTCTTCAACTGGATGAAGGAGAACGGGAACGGGGGCACGATCATCAACACGAGCTCGACCTCCGGCCTGAACGGCAACTTCGGTCAGTGCAACTACGGCGCGGCGAAGGCGGGCATCGCCGGCTTCACCCGTTGTCTCGCGCTCGAGGGCAAGAAGTACGGGATCCGCTGTCACATCCTGGCGCCGGTCGCGCACACCCGCCTGACCGAGGACCTGCCGGGCTTCGGCGACGAGGTCGCGGCCGCGAAGTACGACCCGAAGCTGGTGTCGCCCCTGATGGTCTACCTCGCGTCGGATGCGGCGCAGGAGCTGACGGGCAAGACCTTTCTCGCCGGCGGCGGGCGCATCGCCGAGATGCGCGTGGTGACCGCGGACGGGATCACGAAGGAAGACGACGGCGGTCTCTGGTCGGCAGAGGAGATCGGCGCGAAGATGGCGGCGGGCGAGATCCTGCTGCCCGAGTAGTCGCGCGCGACGCGCCGGAGCGGCTCGGGCTGCTCCGGCGCGTCGGCGATTTGGCTGCCCGAGGGGGCGCCGGTACCCTGCCGCGATCATGTCCGACGATCCGGAGACGACCGAGGGGCCGCGCACGCCGCCGGAGACGCACGCCGCGGAAGCCCTCCTCGAAGGGGAATCCGGGGACGCCGCGGCCGAGAAGGAGCGAGCGCCCGCGCCGCTCCCGCCCGACGTGGAGAAGCGCGCTGCCCGCTCGTCGATGGCCGAGCGCTTCAACCTGCTCTTCCGCTGGTTCGCGCGTCGCTACTTCGCGCACTTCCAGCTGGACGAGGCCGTCGTCGAACGGCTGAAGGCCCTCGAGTCCCGCGGCAGCGTCGTCTACGTGATGCGCTACTCGAGCCGCCTCGACTACTTCCTGTTCAACACGCTCTTCCTGCGTCACGGTCTTCGCCTCTCCGGCTTCGCGAATGCGATCCACTTCTACTACTACCGGCCGCTCCATCAGCTGATTCCCACGATGCTCCGGCTGAAGCGGGCGCGACCGCGTGAGGTCGAGCACGCCGAGGACTGCGAGATCGTCCGCGAGCACGTCGCCGCCGGCCACAGCTTCTTCCTCTTCCTGCGGACCCAGCGACTGAAGTCGTTCCTTCGCCGCAAGAAGCAGGAGCGCCGGCGGGACGAGCTCGAGCTGCTCGGCGAAGCCGTGCGCCAGGTCCGCGACGTCGATCCGGAGCGCCAGGTCTTCGTCGTGCCGCTGGCGATCTTCTGGCGCAAGGGGCCGCGGACGGAGAACCGCTTCCTGAACGTCGACTACGGGTCCCTGGCCCGACCGTCGGATTTCGCGAAGGTCGCCCGGTTCGTCTCGACCTACCGCAGCCTGACGGTCAAGGTCGGGGACGAGATCGACGTCGGCCTCTACGGGAAGGTGAACGCCGGGGACGATTCGAAGCGGCTCGCCCGAAAGATCCGGCGCGCGGTCCTCATCCATCTCTATCGGGAGGAGAAGGTCGTCGAAGGACCTTCGCTCCGTCCGCGGTGGCGCGTCCTGAAGGAGGTCCTCGGGGATCCCGGCGTGCGGCGGGCGATGGCGGTCCGTGCGAGCGGCGAGAAGGGCTCCCCCGAGAAGGCGGAGCGCGAGGTCGAGAAGATCTTCAAGGAGATCTCGGCCAACATGAACTCGACCTGGCTCGCGATCGGCGCCGCGACCGTCGGGGCGCTCTTCAAGCGGCTCTTCGCCTCGATCGAGGTCCATCGCCTGAACGAGATCGCCGAGGACGCGAAGCGCCATCCGATCGTCCTCGTCCCGAGCCACCGCTCCTACTTCGACTTCCTGATCCTGTCCTGGCTCTTCTACCAGAACTACCTCGTGCCGCCTCACATCGCGGCCCGGGAGAACATGGCGTTCGGTCCCTTCGGATACCTGTTCCGCAACATGGGCGCGTTCTATCTCCGGAAGTCCTTCGACGATCCGCTCTACAAGGAGGTCTTCCGGGCCTACGTCGCGTACCTCGTCCGCGAGGGCTTCACCCAGGAGTTCTTCATCGAAGGCGGTCGCTCGCGCACGGGCAAGAATCTGGCGCCGCGGCTCGGGATGCTCTCGTGGGACGTCGATGCCTTCCTCGAGGGCAACCGCAAGGACCTCTTCTTCGTGCCGATCGCGATCAGCTACGAGCGGCTCGTCGAGGAGTCCGGCATGGTCGAGGAGCTCGACGGCGGAAAGAAGAAGGAGGAGAGCGTGCTCGGTCTCTTCCGCGCCCGGAAGTACCTCCAGCGCCGCTTCGGTTCGGTGCACGTCTCCTTCGGCGAGCCGATCTCGCTCGCGGGGGCGCTCGGCGGGCAACGTGAACGCTTCGAGTCGCTCCAGCGCGGAGAGATCTCCTCGCCGGAAGTCCGCACCGTCCTGGAAGAGCACAAGCGCGAGTTCGTGGGCTCGCTCGGCCACGCGCTGGTCGAGCGGATCGGCTGGGCGATGGTCGCGAACGCGACGTCGGTCGCCTCGGTCGTGCTGATGGGCACGCCCCATCGCGGCGTTCTGCGCGAGGACCTCGTGCGCGGGATGCAGGAGGTGGCAGGGCTCCTGCGTCTGCAGGGCGTGCGTCTCACCCCCGCGCTCGAGAACGATCTGCCGGAGCTGCGCGAGTCGATCGCGTTCCTCGAACGGTCCGACCTGCTCGAGTCGCGCCTCGACCACCGCGGCGAGATCCTTCACTTCGAGGAGAGTCGACGCCGCGCGCTGGACATCTACCGGAACTCGATCGCGCACTTCCTGGTGATCCCGAGCGTCCTCGCCCGCGCGGCGCTCGCGGGCCTGCCCCGGGACGGCGTCCACCAGGAGCTCGAGACCTGGGTCGAGATCTTCTATCGCGAGTACTACGCCTCGCGCGAGCTCTACCTCACCCGGGGTGAGGCCGTGCTCGAGCACTTCGAGAGCGAGGGCTGGATCGCCCTCGACGGCGAAGGCGTGTGGCAGGCGACACGGGCGGGGCGTCGCCCGCTGCAGGTGCTGGCGGAGCAGACGCGCGGGGTCGTCGAATGCTACGACTCGATCGCGCGCGTCCTCGTCGCGTGGATGCAGTCGGCGGAAGAGGGTGTGCTCCGCAGCGGACTGATCAAGGAGGCCCAGCTCGACTTCGAGGGCGCCCAGCTCCTCGGGCACGCACGGCGGATGGAAGCGCTCAGCGACACGACCTTCGACAACGCGCTCGCCTGGCTCGCGTCCCGGGACATCCTCGAGAGCGAGCCGATCCAGACGGGCAAGCGCGGGGGACGGGACACCCGCTATGCCCGTGGGGAGAAGTGGTCCGAGCTCGAAGGCTTCGGCGCGCTTCTGGCGGGCGCCCTCCGGGACGGGTAGCCTCGGCGCCCTTCCGGAGGCCCGTTCGGGCGCCTCCGCGCGACTCGTCGCGTCCGTCGCCTCTCGAGGAATCCATGTCCGCCCAGTCCCCCACCGATCCCGTTTCTCTCGTCGACTTCGAGAAGGGCGGCGGCCTGTGTGTCGCGATCGCCCAGGACCACGAGACCCGCGAAGTCCTCATGGTCGCTTACATGAACGAGGAGTCCCTGCGGAAGACCCTCGAGCTCCGCGAGGTCGTCTACTGGACGCGCAGCCGCCAGAAGCTCTGGCACAAGGGCGAAGAGAGCGGGAACGTCCAGAAGCTGAAGGGCCTGTACATCGACTGCGACGCCGACGCGATCGTGCTCGACGTCGAGCAGGTCGGGGGCGCTGCTTGCCACACGGGCAAGCGCAACTGTTTCTTCCGCCGCATCGACGGCGGAGAGATCGAGGACGTCGGCGTCCAGGTCTTCGATCCCGACGAGGTCTACAAGAAGTGAGCGTTCTGACTCCGAACGAGGACGAAGGTCCGAAGATCCGTCTCGGCCTGCCCAAGGGCAGCCTGCAGGAGACGACGGTCTCCCTCTTCGCGAAGGCCGGCTACGACGTCCGGATCTCCGGCCGCTCCTACTACCCCTCGATCGACGATCCCGAGATCGAGTGCATCCTGATCCGACCCCAGGAGATGGCGCGCTACGTGGGACAAGGCGTCCTCGACTGTGCGATCACGGGCCTCGACTGGGTGATCGAATCGGGCGCCGACGTCGAGGAGCTCGCGGATCTGCGCGCACCCTGGCCGAACTACGGCCCGGTCCGCTGGATCCTCGCGGTCAAGAACGACTCGCCCTTCCAGACGCCCAAGGACCTCGAAGGCAAGCGGATCGCGACCGAGGTGATGGGCATGACCGAGCGCTACTTCGCCGAGCAGGGCATCGAGGCCTCGCTCGAGTTCTCCTGGGGCGCGACCGAGGTCAAGCCGCCCGTCCTCGCCGACGCGATCGTCGACGTCACCGAGACGGGCTCGAGCCTCCGGGCGAACAACCTGCGCGTGATCGACCTCCTCCACGAGAGCACGCCGCGACTGATCGCCCACCGCGAGTCGCTCCAGGATCCCTGGAAGCGGGGCAAGCTCGAGCGGATCAAGATGCTGCTGATGGGGGCGATCGCGGCAGCGACGCGGGTCGGTCTCTCGATGAACGTGCCCAAGGACAAGATGGAGGGGGTGCTCGCGCTGCTTCCCGATGCCGGCAAGCCGACGATCTCTCCGCTCGCCGATCCGGCCTGGGTGGACATCTTCGTGATCGTCGAGGAGTCGTTCGTGCGCGATCTGCTGCCGAAGCTCCACGAAGCCGGCGCCCGGGGCATCGTCGAGAACCCGCTCAACAAGATCATCGATTGACGTGCCGCCCGCTCCGGGACGCGGCACGCCCGTCCACGATCGGGGACGCTTCGGGCGCTTCTCGGGGGGACTGGTCGACTACGTCCGCACGGCGTGGTGGGGCGCGGTCGCGCCGCGCACCGTCGAACGGAGGCCGCTGGCGATCGCGCAGGGCGTGATCCTGCGCGAGAACGCGGGCCGACTCGAGGTCCTGCTGAGCGTTCGAAGCGACCTCTTCGGCTGGGAGCTGCCGGGGGGCACGGTCGAGCGGGGAGAGGCGCCTTCGGCCGCGCTCGTTCGGGAGGTGCAGGAGGAGACGGGGCTCGAGATCTCGCTCGAAGGCCCGGTCGGGACCTGGCGCCGCACGGGCTTTCGGCCGCACACGGCCCACGTGTACCGGGGGCGTGCCGTGGGGGGCACGTTGCGCCCTTCGCACGAGACACCGCGCGTCGCCTGGTTCGACGCGGCCGCGCCCCCGGCCGCGCTCTTCCCCTGGTACCGCGAGCCTCTCTCGGTCGCCCGCGAGCGCCGGCCGGCCGCGGTCGCCGTCGACGAGGTCCAGGGGCTGCCGTGGATCCTCGAGGCGATGCGGATCGACCTGCGAATGCGCTGGGAGGGTCTGCCGGCCCCCGCCGCTTCGCCCGACGCGGATCGCGCCTCCGTCTGATCGCAGGTCCTCGCCGCGCCTCCTGCGGCTACGCTCGCCGGCGCCGACTCGCAGGTCGCCCAGGCGGCCGGCTGCCAGGAGAGCCGACGTGTCCGAGCTTCGAACGACCCACACCTTCTGCCGGATCTGCGAATCCCTCTGCGGACTCGAGGTCGACATCGACGGCGAGGGGAAGATCGCCGCGATCCGTCCCGACACGGATCACGTGGAGAGCGAGGGCTTCGCGTGCGTGAAGGGGCTCAAGCAGGACCGGCTCTTCGGCAGCCCGGATCGTCTCCAGTACCCGATGAAACGGGTCGGCGACCGCTTCGAGCGGATCTCGTGGGAGCAGGCGCTCGAGGAGATCGGCGAGAAGGTGCAGGGCCTCCGGCGGGACCACGGCCCCGACGCGATCGGGATGTACGTCGGGACGGCCGCGGGCTTCAGCCTGCTCCATCCGATCTTCGCGCAGGGCTTCATGAACGGCGTCGGCTCGAAGAGCATGTACGCCTCGTCGACCCAGGACTGCAGCAACAAGTTCGCGGTCGCGAAGGAAGTCTACGGCTTCCCCTTCAGCCAGCCCTTCCCGGATCTCGATCACGTGGAGTGCCTCGTGATCGTCGGGGCGAATCCGATCGTCTCGAAGTGGAGCTTCCTGCAGGTGCCGAACCCCGGGAAGCGCCTGCGCGAGATCGAAGCGCGGGGCGGCAAGGTCTGGATCGTCGATCCGCGCCGCAACGAGACGGCGAAGGTCTCCGGGGAGCACGTGCCGATCCGTCCGGGAACGGACGTCTTCTTCTATCTGAGCTTCCTCCACGAGCTGATCGAGTCCGGCGGGGTCGACGAGGCGGTCGTGCGCGATCACCTGCGTGGCTTCGAAACCGTGAAGGCGCTCGCTGCGGCGTGGCCGGCGGAGCGGACCGCCGAGGTCACCCGCATCCCACCGGAGACCCTCCGCGCGATGGTCGCCAGCTACCGCGAGGCGAACGGTGCGGCGCTCTACTGCTCGACCGGTGTGAACATGGGCGGCCATGGGGCGCTCGCGTTCTGGATCCAGGAGGTCATCAACGCGGTCTCGGGCAACCTCGACCGCGAGGGCGGGCTGCTGCTCGGTCGCGGCATCGTCGACTTCGCCCGTTTCGGCGCGAAGTCGGGCTTCGGTCTCCGCGAGGATCGCTCGCGGATCGGCGGCTTCGCTTCGGTGAACGACGCGTATCCGGGCGGAATCCTCGCGGACGAGATCCTGACGCCGGGAGACGGCAAGCTGCGCGCGCTCTTCGTGACGGGAGGCAACCCGCTGATCACGATGGCGGGGGCCGGACACCTGCGCGAAGCCTTCGAGGAGCTCGACCTGTTGGTCACGCTCGACATCCTGCCGAACGAGACGGGGCAGGTCGCGGACTACATGCTGCCCGCGACGACGCCCTTCGAGCGGCCGGATCTCCCCTTCGCCTTCCCGCTGCTGATGGGCATGCAGTCGCACCCATACCTGCAGGCGACCGAGCCCGTCGTCGAGCCCGACGCCGAGCAGCGCGACGAGGCGAGCATCTATCTCGACCTCGCGCGCGCCTGCGATGCGCCGCTCTTCGGCTCGCGCGTCGTCCAGCGCCTGCTCGAATGGGTGACCTGGGCGTTCGGTCCGCGCCGCGAAGGTGTCCCCGCGTCGTTGCCGCAGGCCGGCCTGATGAGCCTGCTCCTTCGCGTCACCGGCAACGGCAGCTTCGCGAAGCTGCTCGGCGAGCGACACGGGCGCAAGCTCTCGCCCCAGCGCGCCGGGACCTATCTCGGCAAGCAGGTGGCGAAGCCCGACGGCCGCGTCGACCTCGCGCCGGAATCCCTGATCGAGCGGGCGCGCTCGGTGCTCGACGAGGCGTTCCTCGAGGAGCGGAGCCAGCCCGGTCGCCTGAAGCTGATCACGCGTCGACACGTGAAGACCCACAACTCCTGGACCCACAACGAGCCGAGCTTCGTCGCGGGCACCCGGACGACCAACTACGTGTACATGCATCCCGAGGACGCGAAGGCCGCGGGGCTCGCGAACGGCGACCTCGCGGACGTCCGGTCGGAGACCGGCGTGGTCCGGCTCCCGGTCGAGTTCCTTAACGAGCTTCAGCCGGGCTCCATCGCGATCCCCCACGGCTGGGGGCACCAGGCCGCCAAGGGGCTCAGCGTCGCGAGCGCGACGACGGGCGTGAACGTGAACGTGCTGGCGGCGAGCGGCGCGGAGGCGGTCGAGCCGATCTCGGGCATGTCGCGGCTCACGGCGATCCCCGTCGAGGTGGCGCCGGCCGACGGCCCCGTCGACCCCGGAGACTGGACCGGACGGCCGGTCGCCTAGCGCCGCGCACCGACGCGACGAAGCGCGCGCTTTTCGCCCCACGGCAGGGTATGGTGGATCGCGTGTGCGGGTCGCCGGGTCGCGGTATCCGCGCGCGCAGGGGAGCGACCAACGATGGATGAAGGCGCGATCGCATTCGAGACCCTGTCCATCGCGCTCTTCGCGCTCGGCACGGGGGCGGTGGTCACGGGAGCGCTGAGCCTCTCCGCGGCGGAGCGTCCCGGCGGTTTCTGGCTGATCGGGTGGGCGGCGATCCTGCTCCCGGGTGGATTCTTCGCCGGAGAGGCGGGCGGCTGGGGCGGTGCTTCCACCCTCGGCTTCATGATCGATGGTCTGTTCGCGCCGCTCATGCTGATGGGGTGTCTGGCGCTGCGGCGCGACTTCGACACGCCCTGGTGGCCACTCTTCGCGGGCTCGCTGGCCGGCGTCGCACGGGTCGTCTTCATCGCCTGGGACCTCCCCGTCCTGGAGGCGCTCCTCGCGGTCACGCTCGCGCCGGCGCTCTTCGCCTTGGCTTCCCGCACGATGTGGCGCGCGCCCGAAGGCACCTGGTTCCGACGGACGATCGCGGGCTTCTTCGCGGCCTTCGCGCTGATCGAGTTCGTCGACGGCGCGCTCGACGCGATCGGCGGCACGAATACGGTTCTCTACGGAGTGCTGGCGGCGCTCGGACTGCCGCTCGCGGCGATGCAGATCGCTTCTCGCGTGCATGCGCTCCGCGTCGGGCTGACCTCCGCGGAGGCCGCGTCCGCCGCGGCCGAAAGGCGCCGCGACGTCGACCGCGCCCACTTCCACGGCCTCTTCGACGAGGTCAAGGAGCTGGTCGCCGAGCTCGATGCAGAGACGCGGATCATCTTCGTGAACGCCCGCGCCCGCGAGCTCTTCGGTCTCGAGCCCGACGAGATCGTCGGGCTCCGGGCGATCGACTTCGTTCCGGCCGAAGTGCGTTCGGTGGCCGAGGAAAACTGGAAGGCGCAGCTCGGACGCGGTGGACTCGACCGTCCGGTCACGTTCGCGCTGCCGGCCTTCGGCATCGACGGCCGCGACGTCTTCCTCGAGATCAACGTCAGCCGCCAGAGCTTCGACGGAAAGCCGCGCTACCTCGTCCTCGCGCGGGACGTCACCGGACGCCAGGAAGGGGAGGCGGAGCTGGAGGCGCGCCTCCGCGATCTCGAGTCCCGCATCGCGGCGAGCCGGGAGGAGCTGCGTGCGGCGCGCCGACGGCTCGAGGATCAGGAGCGCCTCGCCGTCGTCGGGACGCTCGCCTCCGGAATCGCGCACCAGATCAACAATCCCCTCGGCGCGATCCGCGCCGCCTCGGACTTCGCCCTGCTCGAGTCGGGCTCGTCCGACGGGCCCCGCGTGGCGCGGGAAGCCCTGGAGCGCATCGGCGAAGAGGCGGCCCGGGCGGGTCGGATCGTGAAGAGCGTCCTGCGCTTCGCGCGCCACGGCGCGACCCCGAAATGGATCGACGATCTCGTCCCGGTCGTGCGTCGGTCCGCCGAGCTCTGCCGCGAGTACGTCGACGCGCGGGCCGGATCGCTCGAGATCCATGCGCCCGACGAAGTGCTCCCGGTCCTGATGAGTCCGATCGAGATCGAGCAGCTGGTCGTCAATCTCGTCCGCAACGCGGCCGAGTCCCGGGAGAGCGGAGTCCGGATCGAGGTCACCGTCGAGCGGCATCCGACCGCGGCCATCGCGCGGGTGCTCGTGGACGACGACGGGCGGGGCATCCCGGAAGAGGCGCTGCCCGACGTCTTCGACCCCTTCTACACGACCCGGCTACGGGACGGCGGCTCCGGTCTCGGCCTCTCGGTCGCGCACGGCATCGTCGAGGACCACGGCGGCACGATCCGGATCGAGAGCAAGGCCGGGGACGGCACGCGGCTGATCGTCGAGCTCCCGCTGCGCCCCGAGCGCTCCTAGCCCCGGAACGACGAAGCCCCCGGATCCTCGGATCCAGGGGCCTCGCGATCGAATCGGAGTCGCTTCAGCGTCGCTGCTCGCGTAGCCCGCTCGCTTCCCACTCCTTCGAGAGCTGCTTCAGCTTGCGCGAGAACTCGTCGAAGGGATCGTCGAAGGAGAGGATGATCTCCGTCGTGCGCGGGATGTCGTCCCCGTTCAGGAGACCGCGGTAGCGGTTCAGGTTCGCGAGGATCGCCTCGGCGACCTTCAGCGCGCGCTTCTCCGTCTTGATGAGCGGCGACTGCAGCGTGTAGACGTTGTTGCGGCCCCAGAGGCTCTCGTCGCGGACGATCGCGATCTCACGGTAGACGCCGTTGATCGGATCGAAGTTGTACTCGACGCGGACCTCCTTGAAGATGTCCGAGTTGCCGGTGTAGAACCCGCGCTCCTTCTCCACCTTGCCGAGCTGTCGGCAGCGGGGGCAATAGAAGGTGTCGCCGTGATTGAGGAGGAACACGCCCTTGGCGTAGTCCTCGCAATCCGTGTTCTCGCAATATCCAACGCCGCGCTTCATGCTGGCCATCCTGGTGGATGCCTCCTTCGGTCCGTCGTGTCTCGCCCGGGCCCCCACAGCTCGCCTCGAGCACACACGCGTTCCGTCCTGTTCGCGTGGGTAGAAGAGCAAGTCGCGTGCCACGGACGGGGTGGGCCGGGGGGCTCTCCGTCCGCGATCGAGCTTGCCGATGGTACCCGAATTGCCTGCCGGTCGACTGCCTCCGACCCGCCATTTCGATGCCGGAACACCGATCACGGGTCGTGTGGAAGACGCTGGTCCGCCCTCGTTCGTTCCACCCCACCGGCCCCTTCCGACCGGGAAGGACGAGCAGGGTGTCTGGAGTCGGGTGCCGTCGGTCGCGTTCCGGCCGAAAAGTGGAAGAAGACTTCCGCTACCCACAGGGTGCGCAATTCCTCGCGCAGTCGCCGGAGCCTCGTGATGGCGCCCAAGGCCTCCGGGGGGACGGCCAGGGGGGGCACGGAGAGGGGGCTGAGCGCGTTTCGCTGCGCGTCCCGGGCGTCGGGGTCGGGCGACGGAGTCGACCGGCCATCCGCATCGCATTCGGGACGGAGAGAAGAAGCGTGGGGAGCGCAGTTCTCCTTCGAGTCCAGGGGGTGGAAGACGCGTGCCGGGGCGAACCCGATCGAGAGAATGTTTCCGGAGAGCGGCCCCTTGTCAACCGCGATTTGATTTTCGTCTTGAGGGTCGCGACCCGAAGGTCGTCGGCGTCGCGGGCTCGGAGGGCGACGTGTGTCCCGGTCTTGTCAGTCGAACCCGGGCGTCTCCGAGGTCCGATCGCTCTCGAGTCGATCCGTTTCGGCGCGGAGCGCGCCTACGCGCCAGCGGAGCGCGAGCAGATAGGCGAAGACGAAGAAGAGCGTCAAATTTCCGACGAGGAAGGGGAGGCCCATCCCCTCACCCAGGCCCGAGCTCTCGTTGGCCAGATTGTCGGGATGAACGGCGCCCCCGACGAGATCGATGATCCAGTAGTTCAGCGGGATGAGGACGACACCGAGGATTCCGTAGATGGAGGCGAAACGCGCGGCGCGTTCGTCGCCTTCCGTGAAGCTGCGCAGCAGCAGGTAGGCCACGTAGACGAAGAAGAGCAGGAGCGTGAGCGTCAGTCGTGCGTCCCAGACCCACCAGTTCCCCGGGCCCCAGGCTCCGCGCGCCCAGATCGGACCGGTGACGAGCATGAGCAGGCAGAAGAGGGTGCCCACCTCGGCGCCCGCGATGGCGAGCTGGTCGTGGATCTCGCGTCCGCGCCAGAGGAAGAGTCCGCCGGCGATCGCGGTCGCGACGAAGCCCAGGTAGGCGCCGTAGGCGAGCGGCGGGTGCACGTAGAGGATCTTCTGCATGACGCCCTGGATCGAATCGAGCGGGGCCTGCGCGACGGTCCATCCCCAGATCGGGAGCAGCGCCACGACGAGCCAGCCGAGCACGCGCAGGGCCGGCTCGAGTCGGTCGGAGGTTTCGGTCGGGGTCGTCATGAACGCAGGGTCCTCGGAAAGGTCGGTCAGAGAGTGCCCGGCTCCTCGGGCACCGTCGAGTCTTCGATCGTTGCAGGGGCGGCGCGTCGCGTGCGCCACCGCGCCCAGGTGGCCCCGAGGACCTCGCTACTCGTCCAGGTCAGCGTCGCTACTCGTCCAGGACATAGTCGAAGAGGAGGAAGGACAGCACGAGATAGATCCCGCCGATCACGATCAGAGGCTGAAGCAGGCCGAGACCGACGGATTCTCCCGCCAGGCTGCTCGCCGTGCCTCGCACCGCTGCCGCCAGGACCGGGATCAGCGTCGGGATGAGCAGCACCGGCAGCAGGACCTCGCGGAAGCGGCTGCGGACGCTCATCGCCGAGAGCAGGGTTCCGATGCTGCAGATGGCGACGTTCGCGAAGGCCACGATCGCCAGACTGCCGCCGAGCCCGACCGACAGGTCGACGCGGAAGAAGAGCGCGAAGACGAGCCCGGTGAGGACCTGGACGAGGGTGATCAGGAGCCAGGTGGCGGTCGCCTTGCCGAGGAAGATCCAGCCGCGCGTGCCGGGCGCCAGGGCGAGGGCGGTCATGGCCTCGTTCTCGAGCTCCGTCGCGAAGGTCCGGCCGAGGCCGATCACCGCCGCGAAGACGTAGGTGACCCAGAGCAGCCCCGGCGCGAGACGGGCGAGCTCCTCCTGCTCCATCTCGGGGAAGGCGAACTGGAAGACGATCACGATCAGGAAGGAGAACACCGTCATCGCGACGATCCGATCCCGCGATCGCCACTCCGTGACGAGATCCTTCCAGAGGAGGGAGAGCGCGACGTTCACGGTCGATCCCTCACGCGGCCACCTCGGCGTTTCCCGCGAGCGCGACCAGCCGTTCGCGCAGGGCCTCCGCGGTGAACCCGTCGTCGCCCCGGACGGGCGCGGCGCGGATGTCTCCGCGATGCACGAGGAGGGCGCGGTCGGCGAGGGCGACCGCGCGGCGCGGATCGTGCGTCACCACGACGAGGGTGCGGGCCGCGCCGGCCCCGTCGTCCCGCTGCGAGAGGAGTCGCGCCTGGAGGCGCTCCCCGGACGCCTCGTCGAGGCCGGTGAAGGGCTCGTCGAGCAGGAGGAGCGACGGGCCGTGAACGACGGCCCGGGCGATCGCCAGGCGCTGGGCCATGCCGCGCGAGAAGGTGTCGGCGCGCCGCTCCGCCACGTCTTCGAGGGCGAACTCCTCGAGCACCGCGTCGAGTGCCGCGCGGGAAGGCCGCTGGCCGTGGAGCCCCGCCGCGAAGGCGAGGTTCTCTCGCGCGGTCAGCTCGCCGTAGAGGAGCGTCGCGTGTCCGACGTAGCCGACCCGGGCCCGGAGCGCTTCCCGCCCGAGCGTCTCGGCCGAAGTGCCCGCGTCGCGCGCCTCGAAGGTTCCGCTGCTCGGACGAGAGAGGCCCGCCAGGATCTTCAGCAGGCTGCTCTTGCCGGCGCCGTTCGCGCCGAGGATCGCGACGGACTCCCCTGCGGCGATGTCGAAGTCGATGCCTCGGAGGGCAGCCACCCGCCCGTAGCGCTTCTCGACGCCCTCGCCGCGAAGCCGGACGGGGCTCACCCCTCGGCGCTCCCCGCGTCCCCGGGTTGGAGCTCGGCGCCGCAGTGGGAGCAGAAGCGCCACGCGGGGTCCAGGCGGCCGCCGCAGCTCGGACAGAAGGCACCGGTCGCGACGGGCGCGGCCGCCTCCGTGGGGGCGCTCGAAGAGACGGGGGCCTCCTGGGTCGCTCGGGGCACCGCCGGGCGTTCTTCCGGCTCCGCCACCGGCTCGGCGCCGCGCGCCCGCTCCGCGCGGAGGAGCTCGATCGCCTGGTCGCGGAGCGCCTCGCGCATGGCGGTGTAGTCGGACTCGTCGAGCTTGCCCGTCTCGAAGTCGTGGTCGAGATCCGCGATGTCGGTGTAGACGCCTTCGCGTTCCTCGCGCAGGCGGACGAGCTCCGGGTCGATCCCGGTCTGGCGGCGCTGACTGCGACGCAAGGGGGAGATCATGAACCAGGCCGCGCCCGCCGAACCGAGGAGCGTCAGGGCGAGGGTCGCCTGCTGCGGCAGGCCGGCGCCGCGGAGCGGCTCGAGCCGCAGGTCGACCGTCTCGTGCATTCCGACGTTGTAGGCCTCGCGATGGAGGTAGTTGCGGGTGCGGTTCCGGAAGGGGCGGCGGCGATGGAGGCGGTCGCTGTCGAGGGCCAGCCCCGTATCCGCGACCAGCACGTTCAGGGTCTGCACCTCGCGCGGGAAGCGCATGTCCACGGTGACGCCGTCGGGGCGGGTCGGCATGCGGTACTTGAAGCCCAGCGAGTGCTCGCCGGGGCCGATCGGACCGATCACGTCGAAGCCCCCGTCCTCCGTCGGGACGAGTCCGAACGCTTCGGCGTCGGGGGAGACGCCTTCGAGGGCGGCGCCGCGCGGGACGGAGACGTGGAGGAGCGGCGCCTCCGGCGTGCCGGTCACGGGGGCGCCCGGCGAGACGAGAAGGCTCAGGTCGACGTTCGCCTCGAGGCGCGTGTCGTCGGAATCGATCCAGACGTCGGCGCGCGGCAGTGTCACGGCGCCCGGGTCGCGGCGGCTCTCGGGCAGGGTGAACGCCACCGCGAGCGGCTCGCCGGCGCGGAGCCCCTGCCGCGCCCAGCTGGCCAGCGGCTGCGCATCGTCGTCCGCGAGCGTCTTCGACGGCACGAGGCCGTCTCCTTCGACGGTGAGGCCCGCGGTGCCGGCGATCACGACCACGCGGCCGACGGCCTCGCGCGCCGCGATCTCGAAGTCGGCCTCGCGGCCCGGGCCTTCGAGGGGAAGGCTCCACTGGTACTCGACACGCTGCTCGCCCGAATAGAGCGGTCCGAAGAAGCGGATCCGGCCCTCGCGCATCACGAGCTCGTCGCCGATCGAGTTCGGTCCGGCATTGAAGTCGGTGGCCCCGGTCGGCATCCGTCGGTCGAAGAGGGCCCCCGCCGATCCGTCCGCGGGCAGCTGGATCACGCGCGATCCGCGGTTCGTGAGCTTGAGGATCTCGGTGACGACGACGCGATCGCCCATCCAGTCGATGCGGGCCCGGAGCTCGTCGAGGGTCACGCCCCGGACCTCGGTCGTCGGGCTCGAGACGCGGATCGCGATCTCGGCCTCCGTCTCCCCGGCGACGAAGGTGACGCGTTCGCCGAAGGGAAGGTCGCCGACGCGGGCGCCGACGAGATAGACGATGCCCGGGTCGTTCGAGATGCCGGTGAAGGCGTGGCGCCCTTCGGCGTCGGTCACGGCGTTGGCGAGCCCGGGCATCCCGTTCGGGTCGAGGGCGTAGAGGGCGAGGTCCCGGTCCGCGACGGAGAGGCCCGGCTCCTCGGTGACGAGCTCGACCACGAGCGTGCCGGGGCCCGGCGGAGGCGGCGGGGCCTGCCCGACGTCGCTGCCGTGCTGCGCGAACGCAGTCGTCGCGACTCCGCTCCCGAGACCGAGAAGGAGCACGACGAGCGCGGCCGCGGCGCGCGCTCGTCCGAATCGGGGCGACGCGTTGGTCACGCGGCGCTCTCCTTCGGTCCCGCCGCGTCCTTCTGGGGATGCGGCCAGAGCACGACCAGACAACCGATCACGAAGAGGACGCCGCCGCTCCAGCCCCAGTTGACCAGCGGGTTGTGGTAGATCTTGAACGTGCCGGAGCCGTCCGGCTCGACGGCCGTCAAGATTACGTAGAGATCCTCGCGCCAGCTCGACCAGATCGACGGGATCGAGTTCGGCTGCTGCTCGAGCCAGTAGAGCCGCTTCTCCGGGGTCATCACCGCGAGCGGCTCGCCCGAATGTCCTGCCTGATCGCTCTGGCGGTAGAGCGCGAGCCGCGCCTTCGCGCCGCCGTAGTGCTGGGCGGGAATCGCCTCCGCCGTCAGGTAGTGCAGCCGGAACTCGTTGATCGTCGTCGAGTCGCCGGGGCGGATGTTCTCGAGCTTCTCGGTGTTGAACGCCGCGCCGGAGACGCCGAGCAGCAGGATCACGACGCCGGCGTGCACGATGTAGCCGCCGTAGCGTCGCTGGTTGCGGCGCAGGAGCGTCGTCAGCGCCGTCCAGGCGCTCTCGCCGCGGCGCTGCATGCGCGCGCCGATCGCCCGCGCGTATTCCTGGACGATCGTCGCGAGGACGAAGGCGCCGAGGCCCCAGGCCGAGATCGCCCAGTAGCCGGGCGCGGTCCCGAAGAGGACCAGCACGCCCAGGGCAGTCGCGACGCCGATGGAGGCAGGGACGACGAACTGACGCTTGAGGCTCGCGAGGCTCGCCTTGCGCCAGGCGATGAGCGGACCGACGCCGGTCAGGACGAGGAGGAAGAGAGCGAGGATCCCGGCGAAGGTGTTGAAGTAGGGCGGGCCGAGGATGCGCCGCACGCCGCCGATCGTCTCGGTGAAGACCGGGAACATGGTCCCGACGAACACGACGAAGAGGATCGCCATGAAGATCCAGTTGTTGATGATGAAGCTCGCCTCTCGCGAGAGCACGCTCTCCAGCTTGTTGGGGCTTCGAAGAGCGGGGAGCCGGAAGAGCAGCGCGGCGAGGAAGCCGACCAGCATCAACGTCACGTAGAAGAGGAAGAGCCGGCCGAAGCTGTCGCTGTTCGCGAAGGCGTGGACCGACTGCACGACGCCCGATCGCGTGAGGAAGGTGCCGAAGAGGCAGAGGCCGTAGGTCAGGCCGATCAGCACGATGTTCCAGGTCTTCAGCATGTCGCGCTTTTCCTGGATCATGACCGAGTGGATGTAGGCCGTCCCGGCGATCCAGGGCATCAGCGACGCGTTCTCGACCGGGTCCCAGGCCCAGTAGCCGCCCCAGCCGAGCACCTCGTAGGCCCAGCGGCCTCCGAGCATGATGCCGACGGAGAGCACGCTCCAGGCGAAGAGGGTCCAGCGTCGCGTCGTGCGGAACCACGTCGTGCCCAGCTCTCCGGTCACGAGGGCCGCGAAAGCAAAGGAGAAAGGCAGGGCGAAGCCGGTGAAGCCCGTGTAGAGCATCACCGGGTGGATCATCATCACCGGGTGCTGGAGCAGCGGGTTCAGCCCGTTCCCGTCCGAGAGGCGATCCGCATGGGGCACGCGCTCGAAGGGCGGCGTCTCGAAGTTCAGCAGATACAGGAAGAACGCCACGTTCAGCAGCATCGCGACGCACACCCAGGGCATCAGCCTCCGGTTCTGCGTCTTGTTGCCGAAGATCGCGACCGCTCCGTAGGCGGTCAGCATCCAGCCCCAGAGCAGGAGCGACCCGGCCTGGCCGCCCCACAGCGCGCCGAGCCGATAGTGGAGGGGCATCGTTCGTGCCGAGTGGCTCGCGACGTAGGCGAGGGAGAAGTCGTTGTTCGCGAGGGCCCAGAAGAGCGCGAGCATCGCGAAGGAGCAGACGCCGAAGACGAGCAGCAGCGATCGTTCGCTCACCCGCGTCCATTCTTCCCGGCGGGTCAGGCCGGCGTAGACGCCGGCGCCGACACCGAGCGCGCAGAGCAGCAGTCCCAGTCGAAGCGCGTAGAGTCCGAGGTCCGCCATCTAGAGCTCGACGCTCGCCTGCTCGGCGGGGCCGGCCTGCGCTTCGAACTTCGACGGACACTTCGCGAGCAGGTTGTTCGCGACGAAGACCCGCGCGCCGCGGTTCAGCTCGAGCTGCCCCTCGACGACGACCTCCGCTCCGTCCTTGAAGAGGTCGGGCGTCTCGAGGCTCTCGTAGACGACCGCGAGGGTCTGCCCGACAGGTCCGCCTCCGTGCGGCGGGTCGTTCTGGACGTGGAAGACGACGCGCTTGCCTTCGAGATCGCGCTCGATCGACTCATTGGCGACGTAGCCGTGGACCCGGGCGCTTCGTCCGACCATTTCGCCGGCGTTGGCGTGGAAGTCGTTCAGGTCCTGGAAATATTGGAAGGAGAGGCCGGCTTCCATCTGGGTCGTGCCCCACCAGCCGAGCAGGGCGGCGATGGCGGCGGCGCCGATGGCGATCTGGACACCCTTGGACATGACTTTCGTCCCGATTCCTCGTCGTCGCGCCGGCATCCGGGGTCGGTTCGGGCGCCGAAGGGCTCGGCATCGCGAATCGAGCGCGGGCTGCGCGTCGGGGCGAGGGGGTTGGAGGCTTTCAGGGAGCGCGTCCGGAACAGGAGGACTGGCCGAAATTAGCCTCGGGCCTCGGGTGTGTCAAAGACGGTCGGGGAGAAAATTGCTTTGTTTTCGGATACTTGGACGATTGGATGCCTTGACGCCCCCGAGTCGCCGGGCTAACCGGGGGGCATGAGCCCGTCCCCTGCCACGTCCCCGCCGGGTCCGCCCGCCGATCGCCGCTGGAGCGCCCGGGCCGAGTCGCTTACCCCGTTCCTCGCGATGGAGGTCCTCGAGCGCGCCGCGGAGCTCGAGCGGGACGGAATCTCCGTCGCCCACCTCGAGATCGGGGAGCCCGAGTTCGCCCCGCCGGAGGCCGCGAACCGGGCGGTCACCGAGGCCCTCGCCCGGGACGACACGAACTACACCGACAGTCGCGGCCTCTGGGAGCTGCGCCTCGCCATCGGGGCCGACCTCGACCGTCGATTCGGCGTCTCGGTCGATCCCGAGCGGGTGCTGGTGACCCAGGGCACCTCGAGCGCGATGACCCTCGTCTTCGCCTGCCTCGTGGATCCGGGGGACGAGGTGATCGTGCCGACGCCCCACTATCCCTGCTACCCGAACTTCGTTCGCTTCTGCGGGGGCGTCCCCGTCTTCGTGGAGACCGAGGCCGCGGCGGGCTGGCACATCGATCCCGAGCGCGTCCGCGCGGCGATCACGCCGCGGACGAAGGCGATCGTCGTGGGCTCTCCCGCCAATCCGACCGGCGCCGTGCAGCCCCCGGAAGTCATGGAGGCCCTGGCCGGCCTGGGGCCCGCCCTCGTCTCCGACGAGATCTACGATGGCCTCGTCTACGACGGCGCGCGGACGACGTCGGCCCTGTCCGTGTCCCCGGAGGCCTTCGTGCTGGACGGCTTCTCGAAGCGATACGCGATGACGGGGTTCCGGCTCGGCTGGGTGGTGGCGCCCGAGGCGGCGATGCGACGTCTCCAGATCCTGCAGCAGAATCTCTTCATCTCCGCGAGCAGCTTCGTGCAGCACGCGGGGATCGCGGCCCTCTCCGAGGGGGCGGAGATGAGCGCAGCGCTCCTCGACGCGTGCGCGGATCGCCGGCGCCTGCTCGTCGACGGGCTCCGCGAGCTCGGCTTCGGGATCGAGCGGGAGCCCGAGGGCGCCTTCTACGTCCTGGCGGATGCGCGCGCTTTCGGCGAGGACTCGCGGGCGCTCGCGTTCGAGCTCCTCGAGCAGGCCCACGTCGGGTGCACGCCGGGCATCGATTTCGGAGAGGCGGCCGAAGGGCGATTGCGCTTCTGTTACGCGCTCGCACGCGAGACGATCGAGATGGCCCTCGATCGGATGGCCCCCTTCCTCGAGGCCCGACGCGCGGGCCGAAAGGAGGGCGCATGAAGATCCTCGATGCGGAGCTGATCGCTTCGGCGCCGCGCGTCGAGAAGCTGCCCGAGTCGGGCCTGCCGGAAGTGGCCTTCCTGGGGCGTTCGAACGTCGGCAAGTCGAGTCTGCTGAACGCGCTGGCGCGTCGGCGGAAGCTCGCGCGCACGAGCAGCACGCCGGGCAAGACCCGCGAGCTCGTGCTCTTCCGCATCCGGACCGATCGGGGTGAGATCGGACTCGTCGACCTCCCCGGCTACGGCTGGGCGAAGGTCTCGCGCAAGGAGCGCGCGAGCTGGCAGCGCCTCGCCGAGGGCTACCTCACTCGGCGGGAGTCCCTGTGCCTGGCGATGGTCCTGCAGGACGTGCGGCGCAGCTGGAGCGAGGACGAGGCGCTGCTGCTCGAGTGGCTCGCCGAGCAGGACGTCCCCGGCCGGATCGTGCTCACGAAGACCGACAAGCTGAAGCTCATGAAGCGCAAGGAGGCCGTGAAGAAGCTTCGCGCCTCGATCGGCGAGGGCTTCGGGAAGCCGATCGCGACCTCCTCGCAGAAGGGAGAGGGCCTCGACGTCGTCTGGAGGACGTGCTTCGAGTTCGCGTATCCGGAGCGCTTCGGGGACCGGTCGGAAGAGGCGCCGCCCGACGTGCCCGCGCCGCCCGCCGGCGACGGTTCGAGCGACGCCTAACGGAAGAGATCCGTCGCCGGGTCGCGGAGCAGATCCGCGACGGCGCCGTCTCCTTCGATCGGGAAGCCTTCGACCACGACGACAGGGATCCCCGCGCTCTTCAGCATGAGCAGGCCCGCCGCGGCGG
>Ga0180430_10001722_pt1 | contig 20796 bp, 19 predicted proteins | sample SS_ome_9_FD_132999 | JGI IMG/M metagenome (GOLD analysis project Ga0180430, IMG submission 132999) | Hypersaline lake sediment archaeal communities from the Salton Sea, California, USA - SS_1_S_2 metaG | ecosystem: Environmental > Aquatic > Non-marine Saline and Alkaline > Hypersaline >... | reverse complement strand
TATCAAAGACCAATGGTGTTGATGTCTGCTTTGATAAATCACATATAAAGGGGATGTATCCAGATTGGACCGTTCATATGGAAAATACCGGGATGGATAAAAAAGAGATTATTGTAGATTTACATTTTCATGCACAATCAAAACCAGTATGGATCCTTAAAAATACAGGCAGAAATAGATCTGATTCCACGTTGGGATATTATTTTGTGATGAATAATCAAGCTGAGGGAACTATTCATATCAATAACAAAGAATATATGATCAAGGGAAAAGGATATTATGATCACACCTGGTCACCGTATGAGAACAAAGAAGGCTCCTCAGTTCAAATCAGAGGAAATGTCTGGGATTGGTTTTTGATTCGACTGGAAAATGGTTGGAATATGTTTATTGGAAAAATCTATCCAAAAAGCCGGTTGATACCTCCAGCATTGATGCCAGGGTATTGTTGTATTGTTACTGATAAAGGCGCTATTTTTGAGCAATTCTTCTTTCAAATCAATTATACTGATTTTAAAAAATCAGTTCGAGCAATATTAAACATTCCAAAAAAACTTGATATTAAACTTATGAAAATAAATCCATTTGTTCGCTCATTTACTTCTGCTCCATTTCTTTTAAAAATGAACTATACCACTGCAAGTATCAATGAGTTCATTTACACCGATACCCCCTTATTTGGTCAATGGGATAGTTATGGACTTATTAACGCTATCATCAAACAGGGAAATAAGAAGAAACAAGTCGGTGGTCATGGCATCATGGAATACATGAGCTATATTGATGCTTTAAAATCATAACTGTTTTATCAAATTATTCATAGAGATGCCTGTTATCAATGATTCGTTTTGCTTTAACACCAGTTCGTTTAATGGTATTTGGTTTAACAAATTTGACTTCGACTGAATGAATTGTTTTTGAATCATTTAAACCATTGTCAATCTCAGGGAGAAGATTTAATTGATTAAGGACTTCTTTTTTGTTTTGTGGTGTTGCTTTATTAGTTTCTATAACAACAGTAACAACATCCTTGTTTTCTTTTTTTGTTAAAACAAGTTGAAATTCAATAACATATGGGAGTTTAAAGAGGACTTTATTGAAGGCTTCAGGATAAATATTATCCCCTGATCCAATTGTAATCATAGCATCGGTTCTTCCTTTTATTTTAATGCGTTTAAAGGGAAGTCCACATGGACATGGTTCTTTGAGTATTACTCCGAGATCTCGTGTACGATATCTAAGGAAAGGCATGCCTTCACGACTAAGCGTTGTAAACACGAGTTCTCCTTCCTCCCCTGGTTCAAGGAGTTCTTCTGTTTTCGGGTCAATAACCTCAACGAGAAAATCACTCTCGGTGACATGCATACCGTCTTGTTGTTGACATTCCCCTGCAACTGAGGTCCCCATCTCAGTTAATCCATAGCCTTGAAATACCTTTGTATTCCAGGTGGATTCTAGATTCTTTCGCATGCTTTTTGGTAAGGGTTCTGTGCCAACTAACATCGTCTTAATTGATAATGTTTTAGGATCAATTTCTTTTTGAACTTCATGTGTTAGACTATTCAAATAAGAGGGCGTTCCCATCAGCACCGTTGCTTTATATGTTTGTAGTGCTTGTAATTCCTGTTGCGCTGGGAGACGAGTACCCGTAAACACGGTCATTGCACCAACTGATTCTGTTGCTCGCCCCATACAATACCGTACACCCCAGTCATCAATACCATACCCATGATCATATGTTATTCTAGCAACATCTTTTTCTGTTAATCGATACATCATGCGTAATCCTATGGTAATTGAGGAGATCTGTCGTTGCAAATCCTTTTGGGTAAAATATACCCGTTTTGGTGGCCCTGTTGTCCCACTGGAAGAAAACACTTTAATGAACTGTTCGGGTGGAACTGCGAAAAAGGGTTCTGATTCATGAAGATCCTTTGATGAGGTAAGAGGGATCTTTGAAACATCATCAAATGTTTTGATATCATTAGGATGAACATGATGTTTTTTCATGGTATCATGATAAAACCTGGAATGTTCATAGGTAAAAGAGAGTGCTTGTTTTAATCGTAGTCTCCTATATTTCACTAGGTAGTGTTGTACCAGTTTTGTATTAAGAAATTGACTTGTGGAGGTTCGATCACCTCCTTTTCGACGAATACGATCTTCGATATATGGACCAAGATATTCAAGCATGATTTAGGACCCCTTGTCTCGTTTTACGCATTGATGTGAATCTTTCATATTATCTCCTCATTTATTATTATTCTTATTCTTTTTTGGTACAAGAAGATAGGAGGCTATTGATCCAAATGAGCTCGTTGTATGACATCCCCTTATCGTGTATAGATGGTGTAATTCCTGGTACCATTCAGAATCTTGCTCCTGTAAATGTTCAACAGTTCGATAGATAATTCTTGTTTTCGAGGTTAGTATATTAGCATATGTTCTAAGGATTTCTTTATGGACCTTTATGCCGTATAATAGGAAGATGACAGAATATTTTGTTGGTGAATATGTTAATCCATCAGCGTGTATGAGTTGTATGGTTCCCTTATCTTTATTTTGTTGATTAATATCTATTGCATATTTGATAGCGGAAGCATCATAATCAATACCGGTAATTTTAGCTTTGGTTTGCTTTGCGAGTAATAAACAGGTTGCAGGAAGAGACCCGCATCCTACAACAAGAATCGAATCATCATCATCATTTAATGATACCAGTTGCGATTCCTGAGTAACCATATCATCATAAACAGCTATGTATTGATGAAATAGAAATGGAAATTTAACAAGTATTTTCTCCATACACACAAAAAAGGGATCCATGATGCCTTTTGCTGTATTTGCTGGGAATACCTCTGGTAATCTCTGAAATACAAGATGATACCACCAAGATAAACAGTGTACTATGATTTTTTTACTCATACGTCTTCACAGATACATATTTGCTTATTAGTACTGGGACATCAGTGTACATCATTTTGATGCATCTGATAAAATGCTTTCTTTGTTCTGTTCAACCCAGGTTTTGATTTCTTGTATAGCTTGTTGATAGGATACCTGTGGCTGATAATGTAGCAAGTTCGTTGCTTTTTGGATACTAATCTCTTGTTGATTGGTAAATATTTCTACTGCTTGTGGAGTAACCCAGGGTTTTATTTTAAAGAGTCGATATGATCCCATCATCATATAACTTATAAGTTTAGCAGTACGTTTTGATAGATTTCTTGTAATTGGTTTTTTTCCAATCATAGCTGCAAGATCATTAAAATAGGTATTCCAGGTAATCTTTGGTCCTCCATCGGTTATCTCTATGTATTCTCCAAAGATATCATCAGCTGAAAGAACAGCTATGAGTGCATCGATGAGATTCTCAATATAGGTATGTAAAAAAACTCCGTTTCCATGATCAACCAATGCGATTTTATTTGTAGCAATAGATTGAAGTGGCCGGACTACCCAAGTACTTGCCCCTGGTCCAAAGACGCTTCCTGGGCGAATAATGACTACGGGGAATGATTCTATTTTATGTTTGTTTAGAAGATATTCTTCAGCGAGAGATTTAGTATGCGCATAATAATTCTGTGTATTCTTTTTTTCATAGGGGATATGACTGATGTAAATAAATTTTTTAACGTTACATCGTTTAGCTAACTTGGTAATCTGTTTTGTTCCTTCAACATTTATTTTGTAAAAAAGATCTTTTGGCCCATAATCTTTGACGTATGCTGCACAATGATAGATGACATCAATAGTATGATCAAAGGATTTGATAAAGGATGTATTCGTAATATCCGCTTTTATGAATTGAGCATTTTTTATTTTTTCATCTTTTGGTTGATGAGAATGATAAAGACCGATAACAGTATGTCCCTCTTTTGCAAGGCGGTGAAGGAGTGCATTACCAATAAATCCACTTGCACCAGTAATAAGTATGTTCATAGTTTATTTTACACCTCAAATTCATATCGTTTTCTTAGGAGTGCTTGAAAGAAAATGGTTAGAAGTAGTGTGATAGCATAGATGATCCCAGCGGTTAATGGATTGACTATACCAAAAATAAATGCTGAAGCAAGGGTGATACGTTCAATAACGAAAAATTCATGGTAATTGAGTGCTTTTTCTCTGGAGTAATTCTTTAATGAATAAAAAAAGTAGATGTAAAATGAGAGTAAAATGCCGATATCTAGGATGAGTATGTAATAATATGCAGGGGAAACAAATTGATAATAATAGGGTATCATGATTACCATGCTTACCCAGGCTATGCTCAGAATAATTGATATAATAATTGATATTTTAATTCCATATTTTACTGGAATTGTTTGATACCCTCCCTTTTTATCACCTTCCATATCTCTAATGGCGCCAACTAAGTTACTATTGGTATCGTGCAATAAAAAAACAGGGGTTAATATCCATATATAGAGTGGAAGACTAGTAATTGGATCATTTGATGAAAATGCTCCATAAAGAAATGCAATGACGGTTACAAATCCTCTATTTAAATTTCCAATGATGCCCCTTGATTTTGAAAAATATGTATATAAAAGAACAAGGATGGCAACGATAAAGACGAGAAGAAAATTATTTACTCCAAGATAAATTGACAGTATTGTTCCTATGATGACAAATATTCCACCGGCTATTAACGCTTCTTTAGGTTTAATTCTGCCTGAGGGTATCGGTCGATGGGGTTTTTCAATAGCGTCAAGTTTTCGATCAAGAAAATCGGAGAGATATAGACCAGCAATCCAGCCACACATAGGAGCTAAAATAACAAAGATGGTGATGTGTAAAGGAGGAAGTGATTTCCAAGTAAGACAAGCTCCTGCAAGGCTGACAAGTCCACACCAGAGGACCGTGTACGGCCTCCAGGTTTCAATATGGGCAAAGAGTTTCTCTTTTATTGACAACTTGGTCGCAGGGTTCACATCAGTACCTCGGCAATTAGAAAGAAAGAATATTGATAATGTGATTTAAACCTTTTAGTTTGTCTAGAATGAGTACTCCTTATTATGTTAAAAAAAACAAAATAGATATATTGATTGTTCTATTCTTTCTTTGTAAATATCAAGGTTATGGTGGATGATAGGATGAAGAAGATCATGGTGGTTGATAATGAACCAGATATTGTAGATTTAACGAGAACAGTTCTTGAACTTGGCGGATATGAGGTAGTACCTGCGTATAGTGGTGAAGAATGTCTACAGAAAATCGATAAAGAACAAGTAGATTTAGTCTTGCTTGATATCATGATGCCTGGGATGAGTGGTTGGGATGTTTTTAATCGCATAAAGAAAGAAAAAGCAGAGGTAAAAGTTGCGTTTATGAGTGTGCTTGAAATTTCTGATAAACGAAAAGAAGTTTTACTTCAAGAGGGGCTTTCTGATTATATCATGAAACCATTTGAAAAAGATGTTCTTCTCGATAAGGTTGATAAAATTTTAAAAGACGCTTAAAGAGAAATAATATTATTTCATTGATTTATTCTATTTCTATTATTTTTAAAAAAAACAAAGCGTTCAAATAGGTGAGTAACTCTTCATTGGTATATTTGGGGAAGGTTATATAATGATCTGTAAAGTCTGGGAACTCCGGAGCTTTGATCTTGAGGAGCTCATGTTTACACCGTAAAAAAGGATAGCTTACTGCTATCCATTATCTTATTTTTTTCCATATTGAGCACCTATGATAAACGGATGTCTTATTGAATTTTAACTTCTATGTAACAAAATAGTAATCCTTTGGAGAATAGTTCTAAGAGTAAACATATGTTCGTTTATGAGGTTCTTTGGCATGGTGACTGCTAATGGGTCTGACCATTCACTTTGAAATCCATGGTTATCCATGGCAATAACACGAATTAGATATGTTCCTTCTGTTTCCCATTGTATTGAAAGATTGCAGAATTCCCCTGATGTATAAAATGGAGTCCATTTATCGATGATACGATCATCATTCCAGTCCCATCCATATTGTATTGTGTTTCTGTTTGCATCTGTACTCCTTGTTGAATATATATAACTGGTTCCCACGGCACCAAAGGTATTGCCTGTAGGAGTCTGTGGTTTTTCAGGGGGTTGTAATGGCATCATAAATGGATATCTATCCTCGTTTCCTGACCCAGGAATGCTAAAGGGTGTGTCACCAATACCATCATTGTTTTCATCTTTTCCATTATAGTATGACCAATAATTTCCACCAGCATCTGGACCATTGTCCCATTGATTGTTTCCATTATCAGATGCAGCGTCATTGATGATATTGTTATGATAAATAATGTTATTCTCACAACCGTCAAATAAGAAATCAATGCCGTGGTCATAGTTATTTTTAATCGTGTTTTTTTGTATAATATTCTCATCTGCGTTGCCTATATGTATTCCATCCCAGAGATTTGATGTGATTTGATTCTCATGTATTTCATTGTGGTTTCCGTTCATCAAATGAATGCCGTTCCATCGATTTGAGATAATTGTATTTTTCGTGATGAGAACATTAGAGACTTGTGATTCCATGATTTTAATCCCATCGATGTTGTTCATTTCTAAGTTGTTTTCCTTGATGGTAATCTGTGAACAATAATTTCTTAATTGAATCCCATCTTTTCCGTTTCGTGTGATGTTATTTTCTGAAATAAGATTATTACTTGTATCATAAAGGAACATTCCTTGAAAACCATTTTCTGTAATCACATTATTTGAAACGAGATTATTAGAGGTATAAAGGAGATAAATACCATCCATGACATTTGATACAATATAATTGCCAGTTATCTCTGTGTTAGAACAATTGTTTACTATGATGCCGTAGAAGTTGCTAAGTATACCGTTTCCAACCACATGATTGTCATCTGCATAAATACTGATTCCAGCATCAATCAGTTGTCTTCCGCTTTGTTGCACGATAAATCCAGTTATGGTTACATTTGTTGCTTCGATGCGGATAACATCACCGTTTTCTTCTCCCTGAATGATTGGATTGCTTTCATCACCACCAGCTCCAAGTTCATAGGATATTCCCTCAAGAAAGATGTTATTCGTACTAATCACAAGATTTTGCTCATAGGTTCCACTATACACTTGAATAATATCACCAGACACAGCTATGTCCAGTGCTTCTGTAATACTAACAACATCTCCGTCTCCTTCATCATCAACTATGATGGTGTTTCCTAAAGGAGTTATTGTTTGCTGTAGTGGATAAACTATGGTTGTCGCTGATCCAAATCCAAAAGATGAAAGACCTATTACACAAAGTATTACTAAGATTTTTTTTATCAAATATTCACCTCAATATCGTAAAAAAATAAGTAATAACTTTTGTATTTTTCGATAATGTTATCGTTTATTGCCGTTAAATACTTGAGTTGTTGTTGCCCTTTTTTCTTTTTGTAATCATATACTGGGAACAAGTTGGGAACGAGTTGGGAATGAGTTGGAAAAACCAATAAATACGGCAAATGACCCATTCAGAGATGACAACAATGAAATTGAATACAAAAAACCAAACACATACACACAAGGTGATCTCATAAACAAACCGATTATTGAACTAAGAAATGTAAAAAAAATATATAACATGGATGGCGTCGAAACACATGCACTACGTGGTGTCACCCTAAAAGTCGAAAAAAAAGACTTCATCGCAATTATGGGACCTAGTGGATCAGGAAAATCAACCCTTCTACATATGGTTGGGGCCCTTGATAAACCAACATCAGGAACCATTCTTCTTGATGGAAAAGACATCAGTAAAATGAGTGAATCACACCTTGCTCGTCTTCGAGGAAAAAAAATTGGTTTTGTATTTCAATTCTTCAATCTGCATCCCACATTAACAGCGGTTGAAAACATCGAACTTCCCATGATAATTATTGAGACAAATAAATCTGAACGTAGAAAAAAAGCTCTTGATTTACTTAAATCAGTAGGATTAGAAAAAAGAGCTGATCACTTTCCCTCTCAATTATCTGGTGGCGAACATCAACGTGTTGCAATCGCACGAGCTCTCGCAAATGATCCAGAAATCATTCTTGCGGATGAACCAACAGGAAATCTTGATACCAAAACGGAAGCAGAGATTATGAATTTTTTATTAAAAATACAAGAAGAAAAAAAAATGACAGTCGCCGTCATCACACATGAACAAGAAATTGCACGGTACGCAAAAAAAATCGTTCATATCGTTGACGGGAAAATAAAAATTGGAGGATAAATATGAAAAAAAATATAGTAGTCATAGCAGTTATATTGGCAACAATATTTTCTGCAATAAACGCAGTAGCAATTGAATCAGGATCATCATCATATGGTCTACAAGTATCATTCATTTCAAATCCAACCATTGTATCGCCGGGTGTAAATGGATACTTAGAAGTAACCTGTGATAACCCGGGAAGCACTACAATAACTGACATTGATATTGAACCCAGTAATTGGGATGAAGCAGTTATTGAAACAAAAGGAAACTGGAATGTTGATATTGGAGCACTCAGTGGTGGAGACTCAACAACGGTCTTATATGAATTTTATATTCCACCTGAAGCAAATCCAGGGCTTTATCAAATTATTTTTACCATTGAATCATCAACTGGAGAAACCATCAGACAAACAGCGATGATAAAAGTTGAGGATACCACACTTCTTGATATCTCATCAGTGACGCCCCAATCAATTAATATCGGGGAAGAAACAACGCTTCTTTTTAATATCACAAACAATGGTGGAAGTTCAGCTGGAAATATTCTTTTAACATGGGAAAATTCAAATGATTATATCTTACCTGTTGGAGGAGATAATAGAATAACTATTCCATCCATTGAAGCACAGAATTACACCCTTGTCCCCATTGAAGTCGTTGCTGATCCCTCAGTTGTAGCTGGAGTCTACCCCCTCGCTATAACGTTAGAATATTGTGATCGAACCGGAACAAAACAGACGATTACATCAAAGATGGGGCTTCAAATTGGTGGAGGAACTAATTTTGAAATTGTTCTTCAAACGACGTCAGGAATGACCTCTACCTTTGCAATTGCAAATACTGGATCAAATACTGCATCATCAGTTATTGTATCGATTCCTACTCAACCAAATTATGGAACTTCGGGTTCTTCAGCGGTTAATCTTGGTAATTTAGATGCAGGAGACTACACCCTCGCATCATTCCAATTAAGCTCAACTCTTACAAGAGATACTAATGCCAGTAATACTCAAAGACCTGGATTTAACAGAGATTCCTCAGAAATGCCTTCTGATTTAGATCCAAGTATGATGCAAGATTTTAGAAATATGACGATGGGAGATATGAATGGTAACAATCTCATTGTTGAAGTCTCATACACTGATTTATTTGGTCTCCGACAAACCGTTGAAAAAGAGATTTCAATCTCTTCGCAACTCATGTCAAGTTCCACCAGTGGAACATCAACATTTGCGGGTAGAGGAAGTATGAGTTCTTCTGGTTTTCCAGGTCAAGAACAAGACTCAGGTCTTAGCAGTGGAACGACCTATATTCTCATTGGAGTCATTGGAATCATTCTGATTGTAGCAATTCTTACCATTGGAAAAAAGAAAAAAATACCCTATATCACAAAACTTCTTGAAAGGAATAAAGAATGAAAACAACGGATATATTAAGACTCTCACTCAATAGCCTCACCCATAGAGGACTCCGTAGTTGGCTTACCATTCTGGGCATCATTATTGGTGTTGCTGCAGTCGTTGCAATGCTATCTATTGGCAATGGAATGACTGCCAGTGTAGAATCCCAAATGGAAGGATTAGGTGCTGACATCCTTACCCTCAGCCCAGGGTATACACAAGCAAGCGGTGCTGATAGTGGTTTCGAAGGTATGCGTCAAAGAATGCAACAGATGATGGGCATGCCATCTGAAGAAGAAAGCAGTAGTGATGACCCATCATTAACTGATATAGATCTTTATGCACTTCTAGAAGCTGATGGAGTTTTATATGCTCAAGGAGTTATTTCAGGAAATAATATTGATGTAGAATATCTCTCGGAATCAGTAAGACTGAGTTACGAAGGTATTGATCCACTTGCCTGGAGTTATATGACAACTGCAACATTAGAATCAGGTCGATTCCTTGATATCGGAGATAGCAATAGTGTTGTGATTGGTTCAAGTATTTCCACAATGTTTGATCAAACCTTAACGGTGAATACACAAATAAAAATTGATGGAAATACCTACAAAATCGTAGGGATTCTTAGTCAATCCGGCACAGGTGGTTTCGGTGGAGATGATCGGACAATCTTCATGACCCAAGATGCTGCAAGAAACCTTGATGATACTCTCGATAACAATGAATATTCCTATATTGAAATAAAAGTCTCAGATACGGATTATATCGATGAGATAACCAGCAATATCGAATCAACTCTCTATTCATCTCGTTTAGTAAACGAAGAAACAAGGGATTTTACGATTTCATCATCAACCAGCATGGTTGAAACAATTACCAGCACGATGGAAACACTATCCTTTTTCTTAATTGGAATTGCAGCAATTTCCCTTATCGTTGGTGCCATTGGTATTGCAAATACAATGTTTATGTCTGTGATGGAACGAACACGACTTATTGGTATCCTAAAATCTCTTGGGACACGGAATTCAGAAATTTTAAAACTATTCCTTGCTGAATCAGGCATTATTGGTTTGATGGGTGGAATTCTCGGTGTGTTCCTTGGCCTTATCCTTATTGGACTCATATCCGACATGGGTATTAGTTTTATGAACATGGGGCGAGAAGCTGGAGTGAGTACTTCAGCAGTAATTGTTACCCCTGAACTCATCGCATTTGCCTTAGCGTTTTCAACTGTTATAGGAATCGTATCAGGGTTAATTCCTGCAAGAAAAGCATCAAAATTACAAGTTGTAGAAGCAATGAGGTCTGAGTAATATGAAAACAAATAAACAAATACAATTGAAAAACGAAGGATTCAGCTCCTATTTTATTGAATCTTTCTCAAGAATACTATTCGAAGAATAAGCAGAATCATAGATTATAGAACGTCAGGTGATAAGATGAATAACATGATGAAAAAAATAAAGATGAAACGAGTCGTTCCAATTCTAGTTTTAATTCTTATACTAATAGTAAATACTACTCTCATAAGTATAGCAGATGATTCTTATAGTGTTGATCAGAAAATAATCATAAATAAATTTGATACAACTAGTGGATTTCAAAGAAACATGCAATTATTACCCATTGAATTGGAAACTGGCGATAAGCTTGCTTACTTTGAACATGTCTCTATGGTTATTCCAACGATAAATAGGATTTATAGATCATTTCCTGAAAATGGATCATTTCCTAATAGAGATATGATGCCTGATACCGATCAAATGCCTCCAGATTTTCATAGACAATCTCAAGTTGATGCATTTATAAATCAAATGGCAGACTACATCGTTGAAGGTGTCTATTTTGATCATGTTGAATCATATCTAACTTCTTTGTTAAGTATTGAACTCACATCAGGTAGATTTTTTTCTGATGAGGATTCTTCAGTAGTTATATTAGGAGAAAAAGCTCAAGAGTATTTCAATGCAGAGCTTGATAATACAATTACCATTGAAAACGAACTGTTTACCGTTATTGGCATATTTGACAATGAAACATATAATAATTATGTGTTTATGATGCTTGCAGATGCACAAAGCATATATGATTATTCATCAGATGAAGTTAACACACTTTATATCTTTGTAGAATCATCAGATGCTGTTGAAGATACTATCAAGAACTTATCAACGGTCTATCCAGATCTACAAATACGATCAAATCAATTCAATGAAAATATGTCTTTTGATGAAAACCGAGAGTTTCCTAGCAATCAAGGAAATGACTTTAATATTGAGAATAACACCCCTGGTTTTGAAGTAATATTACTATTATTCGGCATCTTAACACTAGGAATAATCATAAAATATAAACGGAGAAAATAAAAATGAAAGAGAAGTTTCTGAAACATCCCAATAATTTAGGATATTTTTTAAATCATACAATCATAAGAAATGTGAAAGGTTTACTCTATGCACGAAGTCGAAAGAGCATTATATTGGATATTGGCGGGTACTATGGGTGGAGTGAATCGAGCTAGAATACTCAAGGAGCTCTTAAAAAAACCACAAAATACAAACAAGCTCTCAAAAACCTTAAATCTTGATTTTAAAACAGTACAGTATCATTTGAAAGTCCTTGAGAAAAATGGCTTGGTTACTTACAGAGGCGGAGGCGGCTTTGCGCGATTATATTTTCCTTCCCAAATGCTTGAGGATAATATCGACACATATGATCAAATACTTGCAGACATGGAAGAACAAAAAATGAAAACCAAAAAAAGGTGAAAAAAATGAATAAATTAAAATTCCTGGAAAAATTCAGCCCTTCAACACGATCCGTCTTACTTATTATGTCTCTCATTTTCATTGGAATTATCATTGGATATACGATATCTGCTGTTAGCAGCCCTTATCTTATTGAGCGTATAGAACATGGACCAGAACCACACTTTCACCCTAAAAGAGATATTAATCTCACAGAAGAGCAAAAACAGGAAATCATACGAGGATATACTTTTTCGACAACAATATTAACAGTGGAAATAATATTACTTATCGGTCTAAATAGCATATTTTTCAATACCTATCAAAAGATCAAATCTAAATATTTAATCGGATTCATCCTTTTCGTCGGTGTATTCTTGGTGAAATCTGTTGCACAACTCGTATTCATGTCCCCGCTTATTAGTGAATACATCCGTGCTTCACCCCAAGGTATAAGCCCACTCATGGGAAGCACTATTGGGCCGTTTGGGATTTTCTTCTCAGTGTTTGAAATCATCGCTATCTGTATTCTAATCTTTCTAAGTAGAGAATAAATAGAACAGGTTATCATCCAACCTATTCTATATACATAAAAATATATACTTTTAGGGTAAGTATCTCTTTTGATAGTAGTATAGCAGTGTTATCAGGCAATTCATCTTATGAAAAATTCATTTTTTATTTCTCTTCTTAGTTATTAATTTAGCATTTATAATATACTCTTTTTTCCGAATTTGGGTATGAGTTGGGAATAAGTTGGGAATGTATTGGAATTTGATTGGAAAAAATGCTTATAACTCCAGGAAAACTACTAAATATATAGAAAAAACCGGAGGTAAAACCGTGAATAAAAAAACAACGAAAAAACTCGTCGGCGGGATGCTCATCATCGCTATGATAGCATCCATTAGTGCAGTTCTCGTAACCGCAGATACTGATGATATAGACAAAGCAGAAAAACCTTTTGGCCGCTTCGAATTTGGATGCCTAATGAATGAACGAAACCATCCGTTACCATTCGATGATTTAACAGATGAACAACAAGAGGAAATCAATGCACTTAGACAAGACCTACTTGATCAAGATTTAACACCTGAAGAGATACAAGAGGCCATCAACGATAAGCTCAGAGAATTCGGAATTGATATACCTACTCGCGATGAAATTTTAGAAGAACAAATCGAACGAACCAGCCAACGATTAGACATGCTAGAAAGACAATCTGAACTTCGAGAACAAGGCTATGATTGGGAAGAAATCCATGAAATCATCCAAGAAGAATACGATATAGAAGACATGGGACCACCCGCGTTTAATCATGGTGGAAAAGGACGAGGTCATGGCATGAAGAGAATGGGTACCTGCCCAGAGAATCTTGAAGACATGGAAGACCCCGAGCTTTAAGTTTACACCATCCCAACATAATAAAAAAATGAGGAGGTACACATAGCCTCCTCACCTCTCTTATTTTTTGTGATGCATGAAAACAGAATCTAGGTGAACAAATATGAATGATTATTACTCAAAAACTACATCAAAAACGGTACGCTATGGTCTTTTATCCTTTGTTATCATCTCAATGGTAACCATTGGTATTGTTACTGGTGGCATCTTCGCTTATGCGATAACATCCCAATCAATACATGATTTAAATACACAGTTAACTGATATATCTGTACAGAATGAAACCGTCAATCAGACATCAATTCAATACTACTTTGATGAAACCTCCTTATCAGATTTATACTCACAGGTAAAAGATTCTATAGTCGTCATAACCGGGACCATCAGTTATCAGAGTTACTTTCAAATCAGTTATACAACAGCACAAGGATCCGGATTTGTCTACGCATATCAAGATGAATATTATGTGATAACAAATAATCATGTCATATCAGATGCAGAAGACCTTGTCGTTACCTTCTCAAATGGTAATGCGTATGCTGCTTCTCTCATTGGTGCAGACGCATATTCAGATCTAGCTGTTTTAGAAGTTGATGCACCTGAGGTTGAATTTATTGCATTATCAATGACGAGTTCATCAGATATTCAAGTAGGTAATCCAGTCATCGCAATTGGAACACCACTTGGTCTTGACAGCACCATGACAACAGGCATTGTCAGTCAACTCGGAAGAACAATTGAAGAATCACTCGCAGGAAATTTTCCAATAGCAAATATTATCCAGACTAATGTAGCCATTAACCCAGGAAATTCTGGAGGACCATTGTTGAATTACCAAGGAAATGTTATTGGTATTACTACTGCGATCATTGAGGACACCGAAGGTATTGGTTTTGCTATTCCTTCTGATACTATCCTCAAAGAAATTGATTCATTGATTACTCAAGGTGTGTATACTGAACATTCATGGATTGGTATCTCTGGGGTTGATATGACCTATGCTATTTCCCAGGAAATCGATGCCACGGTGACCTATGGTTGGCTTATCTCTTATGTGAATCCAAATAGTGCCGCTGATATCGGTGGATTGCTTGGTGGATCACAAAGGATACAGGTCATTGATGAAACCGTGATTATTGGTGGAGATATTATCATTGCAATTGATGGATATCGGATTGTCAATGGTGATGATCTTATGTCATATCTTGAGTCACAAACAACTCCCGGCCAAGTGATTACCGTGTCAATTGAACGAGAAAACGAATTCCTTGATATTCCTATAGAATTAGGAAGAAGACCGGTGGTGAGTTAAAAAAAAATATGTTGAGCTATACCAATAAAACTGACTCCCCCTTTGTCTTTCACCAAGTATATTTTATGTTAATTTGGTGTAGCTCAATACTTTTTTTAAGTTATGAAATGACCCGATCAAATAACTAGGTTTATATAGCGAAAAGATATAAAATACATGTAATGAGACACATTAATGAAAAACCTTTGATAATCGGAATAATTATAATGATTCTTTCATCTGTTCTTTTTTTCAGTGGATGCACTGAGCCGGTGGAGAATACTCAGAAAAATCCTGAAAACGAAAGTATCATTGGTACTTGGACTGTACAAGAGGATTCAGAAGAAAGTACATACATGGTTTTGTATAGTTTTTATTCAAATTCCTCTTTTTTTACCGGAGTATTTAATCTTACTTCACTGCAATATGATACTAGCCTCTGGGGAACATATTCATTGACTGAAACTAGAATTACTCTTGAAGTTACGGAATATGATTCAACATCAAATCTAAAATATTCACTTTCAGAGGATAACAACACATTATTACTCTACTATCAGGATGAAGCAACGTTTGATGTATTAATTAGAGAATCATAGGAAAAACAGCAGTTTTTGGTCAACATTAAATAAGAATAAATGAACGCTCTGAGTGATTACCACTGCATTCATCAAACTGAAACAAACGCTTTTATTTTAAAGTAGTTGGGATTGAGTTGGGAAAAAAAGTAATAAAACATTACCTCCTTAGATATCATATACATGATTTATTTGAGGGACAAACAATGAATCGTTACCATATACAAATATTAGGCATCCTTTTTCTTAGCATCCTCTTTTTACTGCCAAGCGGGAATGCTTCTTATCTTCATCCATCTTCAACATATTCAACACTAATCGAATCCGAACAAATGAGTCTAATGAATGATGTTTTCGAGGGATACACCTTATTTGGACCCGAATATTCAACATATACCTATTTGTTAAATACAAATGGAAGAATTATTCATTTTTGGAAAAGTGAGTATATCCAGGGATTTGGAACCTATCTTATGGAAAATGGTGATTTGTTCCGGTTAGATTTACCGCTTACTGATACCTATTTCTTTGGAGGAGGTGTTGCAGGAAGAGTGGAGAAATTTAATGAAGACAGTCAGCTTCTCTGGGAATTTGAATATTCAAATAAAGAAGTTTGTTCACATCATGATATTGAACCATTACCAAATGGAAATGTGCTTCTCATTGCTTGGGAGTTAAAATCAAAAGAAGACGCCATCCAAGCTGGACGAAACCCAAGTCAATTACGATCAGATGAACTCTGGCCGGATCATATCATTGAGGTTCAACCCATTGGAACAAATGAGGGGCAGATAGTCTGGGAATGGCATCTCTGGGATCATCTCATACAGGATTATGATCCAAATATGGATAATTATGGTATTGTATCTGAACATCCTGAATTAGTCGATATTAATTATGGAAACACAAATCAGGACTGGACCCATATTAATGCTGTCGATTACAATGAAGAATTAGACCAGATTCTCCTCAGCGTTCATAATCTCAATGAGATATGGATCATCGATCATAGTACTACAACAGAAGAAGCAGCAGGCCATACTGCTGGACAATATGGGAAAGGTGGAGATCTCTTATATCGCTGGGGGAATCCTCAAACGTACCGTGCAGGAACACAAATAGATCAACAATACTATGGTCAACATGGAGCAAACTGGATAGCATCAGATTGCCCTGGTGCAGGAAATATTTTAGTGTTTAATAATGGGGGTCAAGGAAGAAATTATGCATCAGTAGATGAAATTGTGCCACCACTTCAACCTGATGGGACCTATGTGTATACAACTGGTGAAGCATATGCTCCAGCAACACCTGTTTGGATATACACCAAAGAAAATCCTCAGGATATGCAATCAAGAACACTTTCAAGTGCACAACGGCTCCCTAATGGAAATACACTTATTTGTAGTGCAAATCAAGGAAAAATATTTGAAGTGACCATGGAAAAAGAAACTGTATGGGAATATACAAATATTCTTCCCATGCCGTATGCAAATGCTGTTGCTATGGCAAGAAAATATCCGCTTAATTACACTGGACTCCCAGAAGCAGATGTAGTAGATAACATAAGCTATGGTTCATCAATTCTTCATTATATCATATACTCTCTTTTTTCAGCAAAGGATAACTATTTATTCAGCAATTTGTCACCTAGATAAATGTAACGAATAGGATCTCAGTGACATATCAACAGCTATTACATAATTTTGACCAATGCGCTCTTATACCACTTTTTTAATCAGACAATGTACACAGACATGTTTAAAAAAAAATATGAAAAAATGGGTGGCTCACTTACAAACGTGCATCTGAAACGATGCATTCGAGTCAATACACATAAAATCAAACCATCTGATCTAAAAAAACGGCTTGAGCAAAAAGGAGTGAAATTAACAAAAATTCCTTTTGTAAACCATGGATTCTATATTGAAAACTCAAGATTTAATCTCGTAAGTTGTCCTGAATATCTCCTAGGCTTGTTCTATATACAGGATGCAGCATCACAAATCCCTGCTGAAATACTTCATCCAAAAAAAACCGTACTTGATGGGTTTGCTGCCCCTGGTGGAAAAACTACGCAGCTTGCCCAGTATGCTGATGTCCTTGCATTAGAGAATAATCCATTACGTATGAAAAAACTCCTGCATAATGTTGAACGATTAGGCATAGGAAACATCGTTGCCTATACTATGGATTTCATGGATCTAACTACATCATTCAACTATATATTATGTGATGTGCCCTGTTCAGGCAATTATATGCTTGAATCAGGGTGGACAAAGAAAAACACCCAAGAACGAATAAATGAACGCAGTAGACTACAGAAACAATATCTCTCTCATGCGATTTCTCTTCTCAAAGACGATGGAGCATTATTGTATTGTACCTGTTCATTAGAACCAGAAGAAGATGAATTAGTAATCGAGCATGCATTACATCATCATAGTGTCTGTCTTGAACCAATTGATACTATTGGAGATGAAGGATTAACTACAATATTTGGACAAAAACATGACCCCTCATTAAAGCATTGTAGACGACTCTGGCCTGCTAAAACACACACGATTGGTTTTTTTATGGCACGGTTACGAAAATGTTAGAAGAATTCATAAAACAATTTACAACAAAAACCATAGAGTATATTCAAATAGATGAGAAATTTTATAAAAAAAATAATCAATTGAAATCATTAAAAATACCAGATAGAACTCCTGTATTATTTGGATTGTTTCTTGGAGAAATAAAAAAGAACACTTTTTATCCATCCTTTAATCTTCTTGATTTAATCGCTCAGGATACAGATGAAATAATAATTGTGAACACATGGGGTGAAATGGATTTTTTGTATGGGAAATATTTACGAAAACGACATATTATTTCAATAAAAGGATCTCAGGATAAGGGCGGATTGAAACTCATAAAAAACCAGATGGGGGAAACACTTGGTTATGGGAGATTCCTTGGAATTTCAGATATAAAAGTAAAAGTCGCAAATCATATCTTAGATAGAGGAGTTTTTTTAAAACGTGATAAAAATTAGTACTTCAAGAACATAAGATTTTTTGAAGAAAAATTTAATCAATAAAACAAAAAATTTGATTCTAAATTAAAAAAAAATAGAAGAGGTGGAGTCTTTAGGAGACTCCAATAACGAAGAACAGAAAGACTGTTCCACTTCTTGTTTCTGATACCGATCCAACTGTAACCGTAATCTCTGTTGCACCTATACCAATAATGAAACCAGATTTTATCGTTTCAGATACACCAGGTGCTAAAGAACTGATTTCTCCTGTTGTTTCTGCACCAATAAATGCACCACCATCAAGACTGATACTCCATGCAATATCAGTTGCTGCTGCAGTACCCGTGTTACTAATGGTTGCTTGGATACCAAATCCACCAGCAATACTATCTATTTCAATAATTGGAACTGCAACATCACCAGCTGAAGAGTAGTAAATTGAGGAAGAACCTTCTCTGGTATCTGTCCAAACAACATGCTCGTTTCCGATGTCGTTATTTGCCTCTGCCTCAGCAACAGAACCACTCACTTCATTAAGCGCAGAAAATTCTTCCCAACTTACTCCGTCATCCTCAGAAATAGCTGAATAGATATCACCATTTCGTTCATAGGTACATATCACGGATGACCCTACACGAGCAATAGATGGATACTGTGCATTGGTTGCAACAGTTGATGATTGAAATGAACTTCCTTCATCTGTAGAAGTATAACAAACGATATTTCCATCTAATTCAACAACAAGGTGACATTTTCCATTATCTGCAACTAGATCTGGATTCTCTGCACCTTCTAATACAAAGATGGGCCAATCATTCTCCCACCAATCCACATTTCCTGGTTCAAGCCAGCAGGATTCTAAAAAGATACCGTCTGTAACAAGGTCTGGTTCATTCTGTAATTCAAATACCTCATAGTATCGTTGATTGGTTGGATCCAGATCAACTGCCATTGTATCTCCAAGCTGTCCCTCAAATGCTAGATAACATGCTGAGATTCCTCCACCTTCTGTTTCATAATAATTATCAAGAGTTTCTCCATAAGAAGAGGAGGATCCGATAATTGTAAAGACCCCATGAAAATCAGGTGCTGGTGCATTAGTTCCATGTGGATAGCCACCAATATCTATTGCGTAGCAATCCATCCATTCTGATCCATCAAAACTCCACATTGTCCATCCCTCAGAGTCTTGATAGATGGCCTCAGGATTTGTCATACTTGGAAAATGGAAAAATGATATTGTTCCAGAGGATGTATCTGGAAGAAACGTTCCATACGCTTCAAGCTCAGAGTTATAACAATAATCTACGACAGGTCTTGATTCTATGATATCTTCTGTTGCAAAACCACTTAATTCACTCCAGGTATTTCCATTATCTGAAGAATACGTGATAAGAAGGTCTGAAGCTAGAATACTTTGGCTTTCTTCAGCAAGTACTAGGATATCTCCCTGATTTGCAGTAATCGCTGGATTCTTACAGTCATATTCAGATGATATAATCGCTTGATTTGCCGCGATTGTCTGTATAGGTGTGGAATGTGTTTTATATTGCGTGGTCATGGAATAGGTTAATGGTTCTTTTGCAGTACGGGTAAATCGCGAGGAATCAATTCGAATTAGTGTTGAATGTGTATCTTGTTCTGAATCTGCTTGTATCTGAACTGTTGCCACGAGTACGGTCAGTGCTATTGTGTACATCAGCAGCGTTTTTTTTATTTTTTTTCTTTGCATTGTTTTTTTAGCCCCCATTATCTTTCTATGTTCATTGAGCGGCGGTGATGAGAAAAGCAGTAGATTCTATCCAACAGCTAAAGACTTGTTTTTTTTAGATAAAAACATTCTTTGCGAGTGAATATTTTTTTACGGTAACTGCCATTCTAATCATTCCTGAAATTACATCTTATTGTGATTAAATAATAATTATTATGTGATTTTTGTACTAAATTACAAATTGTTTCAAAATAATGTAGTAATATTTACTATAATGAAAAATTTTAAAATTATTTATCATCAAAAAATAAAGATGGTATGATAATTCATGAGTAATCCATGTTGCATAACAATATGAGATGATGCAACATGAAAAAACCCAAGTATTATATTGGACTGGATGTCCATAAAGAACGTACCACCTATGTGGTA
>Ga0180430_10001721_pt1 | contig 20799 bp, 15 predicted proteins | sample SS_ome_9_FD_132999 | JGI IMG/M metagenome (GOLD analysis project Ga0180430, IMG submission 132999) | Hypersaline lake sediment archaeal communities from the Salton Sea, California, USA - SS_1_S_2 metaG | ecosystem: Environmental > Aquatic > Non-marine Saline and Alkaline > Hypersaline >... | reverse complement strand
GCTTGCGCCAGCGCAGGAGAAGCAATCGCACATCCGGATCTTATGGACCAGGAGGAGTGCCATGGCACAGCGATACGCGTGTCCCACGGTCCTCATTGTGCTGGCCCTCGGCCTGCTCAGCCTTCCCGCCGGAGCCCAGATCGAGGACAACGTCCTCGGCCTCTCCGACGAGAACCTGGAGGGCTATGTCTCTCCGCTGAGCACCGGCCTCTCGGGCACGATGAATGCGGCCATCTTCCGTACCGGCTACGTTCCCCAGCAACGCTTTGAGCTCTCCGTCGGCCTGGCCGCGATGGCGATCGGCTACGACGACGAAGATCGCCTCTACCGGCCGACCGACCCGGAGGGCTTTCAAAGCCTGGAGCAAAAGGATGTCCCCACGATCGTCGGGCCGAGCGAGGGCGTGCTCGTTCCGGGCGAAAGCAACCTCACGCGCGCCTACCCGGGCGGCTTCGACCTGGAGGGCTTCGAGATCGCCGTGCCGCAACTGAGTATCGGCTCGTACTTCGGCACGCGCGCGATCGTGCGCTACGTCGCCATGGACCTGGGCGACGCCGATCTCGGCAACTTCTCGTACGTCGGCTTCGGGCTCCAGCATTCGATCACGCAGTGGTTCAGCCATGCGCCGGTCGATCTGGCCGCCGGGTTCCTGATTCAGGACTTCGAGATCGGTGAGGATATTGTCGCCGCCAGTGCGATGCATCTAAACCTCACGGCCAGTCGGCAATTCGGCATCCTGCAACCCTACGTTGGGCTGGGCTACGACTCGATGGAACTCGCGGTCAAGGCCGAAGACGAGGAAGACCCCGAGTTGTCGATCGACTTCACGCTCGAGGATGAGAGCAACGCCCACCTGACGCTAGGTTTGCTCGCGCGGGTGGCGGTCGTCGATGTCTTCTTCGAGTTCAATGCTGCCGCGGCAACCGGCTTCGCGCTCGGTTTCGATCTCGGCACGATGGGAGGTGCGAGCCATGAGCAAGCGACTGGCTATTAGACTGACGCTCTATGCAGCGCTCTTCGTTCTCCTCCAGGGAGCCAAGTGCCCGACGATCCCGACGACCAAGGAGATCGACGTCAGCGTGATCACTGAGGAGTACATCGAGCTCGAGTTCCTCGCGCGCGGAAGCATCAACTACCACAGCGATACGGAGACGATCGACATCGATGATCTGCGGCGCGAGCTGGAGGATGCCGGCGTCGACATCGCCGCGGTCGATACGATCGTCGTCTCTTCGGTGCTCTATGGCGTCACCGCCTACAACGAAACGCCAACCGACCGTGAGATCGTCGACGGCATGGTCACGGTGACGCGGACCGACACCGACTCGACGGCGGTCATTGTCTCGGACGCCGACGTGGAGGTCTATCCGCTGCTCGGCGACCTCGTGCCGGCGCCGATCGAGCCCGACGGAATTGCCTTCATCAACGATCTCTTGGCCGATGTCCTCGATGCGCTCAAGTACAGCGGCCCATCCGAGTTCAGCGTCTTCGCCGACGTGAGCGGCGTTTCGCAACCGCAGGGCCGCGAAACGAGCTTCGACTGGCGCCTGCGCATCTACTACCACGTGACCGGCCGGATGGGGGTCGAGGTAATCGACATCTGAACCGTCGGGCGGCCCCGGCGCTCTGGGGCGCCGCCCCCTTGCCGCCGCCGACAACATGCCGGCGGCGGCAAGCAGACAGGCAGCCAAAGGAGGGGGCCCCACGGCCCCCTCGTGCATCAGCGCTCGGCTTGCTGCCGTGGCTCAGGTCGCTGCGCTCGGGCCCCGGCGCGATTTCTCAAGCGATTCCAAGGCGGCGCTCATGCGCCCCTAGCAGTGCCTAGCTAGGGTTCGCCCCGTGAGTCAGGCGAATGGGACCCGCTTCATCAGCCACGAGCCACCATCCGCCCAGTTTCGCCTGCTCTCACGCTCCGACGGCGTCCCGGCACCGGCGGTCCGCAGCGCACCCTTCCCGGCCAACCAGATCCGCCGGTGCCGCGCTTTCGGAATCAGAGGGTCAAGCCAGGCCACCATGGCTCACCCCAACAACAGGCCGCGCAGGCGCACATGGATTCGTAACGTCCCTGCAAGACGATCGTAACCATCTGCTGTTAGCGTTCATCCATGCGAGCACGAAACTACCGCGCAGACCTGCACGTCCACTCGACCCATTCTCCGGACGTACCCGATCTCGAGCGCTGCACTCCACGCGCCCTTTTCGAGCATGCGCTCCACCCCGCTGCCGACCGGCCGGCCATGGACTACTTCGTCCTCACCGATCACGATACGATGTCCGGCTACGAATCGCTGCTGCGCGAACTGCCGGCTGTCGATCAGCGCCTGGTCATCCCCGCCGTCGAGCATGCCCTCTTCGAACCGACGCTCGGCTTCTCGATCCACATCAATCTCTTCCAGCTCGATCCCGACACCTATGCCGACCTGCGCCGGAGGGTTGAGACGCTCACTGACTTGGCCGACTTCTGTGCCCAGCGGCACATCTACATGCAGTACAACCACCCCACGTGGTGGGAACGCGATGAGATCAAGGCCGGTGTCGTGGATGTCACGCGGGTCCCCGAGGCAGCCCGCCACTTCACCGTGCTGGAGTTGAATGCGGGGCGCACGCCGGCGTTGAATCGGGTGACCGAAAACCTCGCCCGGTCGCTCGGGAAGCACTTGACCGCAGGCTCCGATACACACACCGGGGAGGTCGGGCGAGCTTACACCGAAGCGCCGGGCCAAACAGCGGCGTCGTTTCTCGCCGGCATCTGGCAGGGGAAAGCCACGCCTTCGATCTGCAACATGAGCTACCGTGGCATGCTAGCGATGATTCATGGCATGATCGATGACGTCTTCGACCACCGTCGCGCAGTGCGCGTACGCAAATCGGCAATGGATTCGGGGAATCCGAACGTGGAGCGCCTGACGCGCAGCATCCTGGGCTCGAACCGGGTTATGCGCAACGGGTGGGTCCGCGAGCCGTTGCGTTGCATGCTCAAGCAAGTGGCCCGGCCGATCGTTTGGAACCTGCTCGCCCACGAGCGCCAGCTCGAGCGAGAGCTGCGTGCCTCCGACCTGCATGAGCTCTTCGAGTCGACGATCAAGTTGCAGGATCCACGCCTGGAGTCGAGCCGGCCGGAGTCGGTGGCCCGGGCGATCTGCACGGTCGAGACTCCGGCTTCCTAGCCTTGACTTGCCGGCATGGGGACTGCATCTGCTCGGGTTGCGGCGGCAACGGTGTACGGGACCTCGCTCGGGCACCGCTCCACTTCTCCCGCAGGCTGCCGATGCCGATGATCGTCACTGCCATCAAGCTGAGGAAGTAGTACGTCAGAAAACGCCAGCCGACGGTCAGCACGGCAAGCATCCCACTCGGCACCATGCCCGCGTAGAGCAGCACAAAGGCCGCCTCCGCCCCGCCGGTAGCCCCTGGTGTTGGAATGACCGACATCAGGGCGAAGCAGAACCACTGCAGCAGCGCGAGCCGAATCGGATCGACTTCCAGGCCCAGCCCCGCGGCGAGTGCGGTCAAGACCGAGTAGCGTGCCGACCACTGCAGGGTCGATAGTCCGACATTGATCAGGAACTGGCTGCGACCGCGCTGGCCGACGAACCGGTAGAGCTCGCGGAAATCGTCCCAGATTCCGCGCAGCCGAGACGCGATCCGCTGCACCCGGCCGAGGTGGCGGAAGCGGCGACTCACGCCCCAGAGTGCGAAGCCGCCGATCAGCAGTACGAGGGCCGAGATTCCCACACGCCGGGCGATCTCCATCGGAACGGTCTGGAAGACGGGCAGTTCCCACAGGCGCATGAGCACGAAGCCGAACGGGACGAAGATCAGCCCGAAGCAAACGTCCTCGAGTGAGCCGAGCGACGTCAGGGAGATTGCCTGTCCCGCGGGCAAACCGCGCTCCATCAGCAGGGCCGCCTTGACCGGCGCCCCGCCCACGGCGGAGGGGCTGACCGCGGCCCCAAGTTCTGCAAAAACAACGATGCGCAGAGCCCGCCCGTACCGTTCGCGCCGTCCCAGAAAGCGCAGCCAGTTCCAGAGACGGAGGGAGTTGGTCAGCCAGGGGAATAGCACCAGCACGACGGCTAGCAACAGGTAGCCGGGAGTGAAGTCCACGAGCGACCGCACTTCATCCAGGTCGGTCACGATCAGCGAAACGGTCAGATGCAGCGCAATGCCACACAGGATGACGAGCCCAGCGCGCCGAATCAGCGCCTGCCGGTTGAAGCCGAGGCGCGTGCCGCTGAGCGAACCGCTCATTCTGACAACTCCTCTAGCCGATCTCGTGCTGGTGGGCGTCTCCGGCCGCTCGCGTGCGGGCACGCCGACGCACCCTGCGCCCCGGTCACCGCGGAGCCTCGGTCCACACCGTGATCCGCTGCTCGGCATTGAGACGGCCGCAGTAGATCAGAATCGGGCCCTGCGCGTCAAACCCGAAGGGGCCCAAACCGTGCGGCGACGGTCCCTGGTCTGGAACGACCGCACGGCGGCAACATCGCGCCACGGCGCAGAGCTTGATGGCAGGCCGATTCGCGAGCTGATGCGCATCTGAGCGGCCGGCACATCACCGCGACGAGCGGCCAGAATCGCTGTGTTCAGATCGCGCGAGCGGTGGGCGAGGCTTCGATGATGGCCGTGGTGCCGTTCCTTGCCCAAGCGCAACGCAAAGCGAACTTCATCCTGTGCGTGCCCCTGCTATCGTTGTTGCTGTGATCGAGGTTGTTGCCAGGCCAGCGCTTGGCGCAGCCGACCTAACCAGGGGAGCACGCAGAAGGGCCGGACCGAGCTTCGTGGGCGGGGTCCGGCCGGGCTGAACGCTACAAGCCGGCTTGGGAACCGAAGCAGCGCGATCAGCGCTGCTATTGTCGGAAACCGCCCTGGCAAGTGTCAACCCTGATTCACTCCGGCCTGCCGCGGCTCTCTCCAACGGCTCCGGCCCGCCCCTACAGCCATCGGCTGCGGCGTGGCGGTTCGGGCGGGAGGGTGTCCGATGTCACTGCCACCGGTCTCGAATCAGCATGCCCCCGCGGTCGTCTTCCTGAGGGTCGTGGGCATTGCAGCCATCCTGCTCTTGGCGGTCGCCACATCCGCCGCTGATGCACCGCGCAACATCATCCTCTTCGTCGGCGATGGTTTTGGATTCCATCACGCTGACGCCGCCAGCCACTACCAGTACGGAGCGACCGGAACCCAGGCGTACGAGCAGTTTCCGCTGCAACTGGCGATGACGACCTACGCCGGCGATGGCAATGGCTATCAACCGCACCGCGCCGCGGAGGACTTCTGGTATGTCTACGGATTGGCCGTCAACTCGGCTTCGGCAGCGACAGCGATGTCAACTGGGTACAAGAGCTACGGCGATGCGATCGGCGTCGACATGGACGGCAATCCGGTTGAACACATCGTCGAGCGTCTGAAGACGCACGGCAAGGCGACCGGTACGGTGACGAGCGTCCAGTTCGGGCATGCCACTCCGGCCGGTTTCTCCGCACACAACGAGTTCCGCTACAACTACAGCCAGATCGGCGAGGAGATGCTGACCGACACACAGCTCGACGTCATCATGGGCTGCGGTCACCCGTTCTTCGACAACAGCGGCGACTCACTCGCCACACCGCTCTACTGGTACGTCCGCGGGGAATCAGTTTGGAATGATGTCACCAGCGGCCAGATCGAGATCGATCTGGATGGGGACGGCACTCCCGACGATCTGATCGAAGACTGCGACGGCGACGGGATTCCTGACCCGTGGCTTTTCACCGACGACCGGGCCGAGTTCCAGGCCCTGGCTGAGGGCCCGACGCCCAAGCGCGTGCTCGGGATCGCCCGCGTCAACCAGACGCTCCAGTACAAACGCGAGTACTTCCTGGGAGACATCCCCTATTCCGTGCCGCTCAACGAAGACGTTCCCACGCTCGAGGAGATGACGCGGGCGGCCCTCAACATCCTCGACAACGACCCCGACGGCTTCTTCGTCCTGATCGAGGGCGGCGCGATCGACTGGGCCTCGCACGCGAACGAGATCGGCGGCGTGATCGAAGAGACGATCGACTTCAACCACAGCATCGAGGCCGCGATCGAATGGGTCGAGACCCATAGCAGTTGGGATGAGACCCTGATGATCATCACCGCCGATCACGAGTGCGGCTATCTGCTCGGTCCCGGATCCGGGCCGGGGGATCCGCCGGTGATCAATCCCCTTGTCGGCAACGGCGTCGGCAACGTTCCCGGTGTCGACTGGTTCTCCGAATCACACACGAACCTGTTGGTCCCCTTCTACGTCAAAGGCTGCGCGGAAGAGGAAGTGCTCGCTCTGGCGGATGAGTTGGATCCCGTGCGCGGGCGCTACGTGCAGAACGTCGATATCGCCGGTCTCATCTTCTCGCTCTTCCCCCCTCAGGGTCAAGCCTGGTCGCGACCGGAGAACATCATCATCATGGTCGGCGAAGGCAGTGGCTTCAACCAGCAGCTCGCCACCGACTACTACCAATACGGGATCACGGGACAGCAACCGTACCAACGCTTCCCGATCGCGGTGGCGCTGTCCACCTATGCCGCAGATGGCAACGGCTATGCGCGCTGGAGCGCTTGGCACTCCTTCGACTACGTGCTCTGGGACGCAACCGAGGAGACTGCCGCCGCAACCGCCCTCTCCACCGGACGCAAGGTCTACGCCCAGAGCGCCGGTCTCGACATCGATGGTACCCCTCTACGCCACCTGGTCGAAGTCGCCAAGGATGCCGACAAGTCGGCCGGCATTGTCACCAGTGTTCCCCTGAGCGACAAGACGGCCGCCGGCCTGGCGGCGCACTCCGCCAGCGGCGGGGATGAACTCACGGTCGCGCGCGAGCTGCTGCTCGACAGCCGCCTCGACCTGCTCATGGGCTGTGGCCATCCCGGCTACGACGCCGCCGGCAACCCACAGTCACCCTACGACTTCGATTTCGTGGGCGGTCCGCACTGCTGGAACGCATTGCTCGCTGGGGAAACGGAGTTCGATCTAGACGGAGATGGAAGCACTGACAACGTCGTGGAGGACTGCAACGGTGATGGCACGCCGGATCCCTGGACACTGATTGAGACGCGCGCTGAGTTCCAGTCACTGCCGGGCGCGAGCAATCAGCGCATCCTTGGCTTGCCCCAAGTCTGGAAGACGTTGCAGTACGAGCGGCCCGGCGATCCAAACGCCGACCCCTTCGAGGTGCCCCTGACGGAAAGCGTGCCGACCCTCGCGGAAATGGCGACCGGTGCGCTACGCGTGCTCGGATCCGATGATGACGGCTTCCTCCTATGGGTCGAAGCGGGGGCAATCGACTGGGCCTGCGGAGATGCCGCTTCCGGACGCATGATCGAGGAGCAGGTCGCGTTTAACGAAGCGGTTCAGGCTGTAGTCGACTGGGTTGAGGCGGAGAGCGGTTGGCACGAGACGCTCGTGATTGTGACCGCTGCGCGCGAGACGGGGCACCTGCAAGGCCCGGGCTCAGGCGGGCACCCTCCGACCTGGAATCCGATCGTCAACCATGGCGCCGGTGTTCTGCCCGGCATGGAATGGAACTACCAGTGGGGCACGAACGCTCTCGTGCCATTCTACGCCAAGGGAGCGGCGGCCGAAGCCTTTGCGCAAGTCGCCCACGATTACGATGACGTGCGGATCGGCTTCATGAGCAATGCTGGTGTGGCGCCGATCTGCCGCTGGCTTTGGGAAGGGTCAGCCAGCTCGCATCCGGCGGCGATCTCGCCTCCCTGGCCCGCTGGAGCCAAGCCCGATCCATCCGGGCTGCATCTCCTCTGTTCCCCCAATCCCTTTGGCGGAGAGACTCGCATGCACTACTACCTGCCACAACCGGCAGATGTCGTGCTGACGATCTTCGACGCCTCTGGGCGCCAGATCCATGCATCCGGTCCACACACGCACGACGCCGGTTGGCACTCCCTTCCATGGAAATCGTCACGTCAACCGACGGGCATCTACTTCGCCCGCTTGCGTGCCGGCTCGCGCACACAGACCGAACGTCTCGTGCTCTGCCGCTAGTTCCCAGGGCGCCATTGCGCTCACCCGATCTCGGCCTGCGCCAGGAGGTGTGGCATGCAAAGCCTGCTTGACTCGATGAGATCCTGCCGCCTAGGGCGATTGCCAGTGGCAACCTCCCTCCTTGTCTTCGTCTTCGTCCTCGGGTCGGCTGCGGCCATCGCGCGTGATTCGGTGCGCGAGACGATCACACTGCACTTGAGCATCGTCGACAACGAGGGCCAGCCGCTTGCCGCGCGTGTCAGCATTCGCGATGCGGATCATCAGATCTTCCCCGGATACCCCGATTCAGTGCTGCTCAGCCATGGCGGTGAGGGCGGCTACTTCTATGTCGATGGTGAGGTCGACCTCAGTGTACCGAGCGGCGTGACGGACATTCTGGTCTGTCGCGGATTCGATTACCGGGAAGCACAGATATGGCCGGACATTCAAGCGGACACGACGATCGTCATCACCCTGACGCAGTATTACGATTCTCGCGCTGAGGGGTGGTTCGGAGGAGACGGACATGTGCACACACAACACGACCCGATTCATCTGCCGATCTCACCCGACGACGTCGCTCTGATTGCACGCGCTGAGGATCTGGCGCATGTCTGGTGCCTCGATCAGAAGTACGAGTTCACCGGCGGCCCACACGAACTGAGCACACCGGAGGCAACGATCTACTTCGCAACGGAGTACCGCAACATGGCGACCGGGCACGTCGGCCTGCTCGGACTCAAGGACCTCGTGACCGATTGCTGCTGCTGGCCCCCTGAGCCCGTCTATCCGCTGCTCTCGGACATGCGTGCCGAGTGGGACCCGGGCTGGGACGAGGCGTTGGTCGTCGCTCATCCGCACAACGGCGGCGATTTTTCCGACGCCACCGGCTGGCCGGGTAGCGGCTTGGCGCGAGAATTGCCGGTCATGGCGGCATTGGGCCAAATCGACGCCCTCGACATCGCCGCCTACACCAACGAACCCGACATCTACTTGTCGGACTGGTACGACTTGCTCGCTTGCGGATTGCGAATCCCGCCCTCCGTCGGCACCGACGTCTGCCTGACCGGCTACTGGCGCTCGCCGGCCGGAGGGTATCGCGTATTCGTGCAGGCCGACCCCGCCGTGGGCCAGGACTCCGGCCCGTGGGTGTCCGGGCTCAAGGCGGGTCGTACCTTCATCTCCAACGGACCGCTGATCTACGATTTTCAGGTGGACGGCGCCGGGCTCGGCGAGATCGTGGCACTATCCGGCGAGCGTGCCGACGTGAGTGTCGATGTGCGCATCGCCTCCGTCCTCCCGCTCGACCAGGTGCAGCTAGTCTGCAACGGTCATCCGGTCACGTCGCTCTCACCACCGGTCAGCGGCCGAGGATCCGCGCTCGACACGACGCTCACCGTCTCGATCGAGGAGAGCGCTTGGCTCGCGGTGCGCCTGAATGGGAGCGCCCCGTCACGCCACGTCATCTCTCAAAACGACGCCCTCTTCGCACACTCCGCTCCGATCTACGTGGAGCTCGACGGCGAGCCCGTGCGGCGCACGGCGGCCGCCGGGCGCATGCTCGCCTGGATCGATTCCCTGCAGACGTTCATCGAGGAACGCGGCAACTGGGACAACCCCGAGCAGGAAGGCGCTGTCATGGCACGGCTCCAAGAGGCGCGCGACTACTACGGCAGCCTCTTCCGGGTCGCGCCACCCCCCTTCCCGCTCGATTCGCCGAGCGAGGGGGCGACCATTCTCACCGACGCACCGGTCGCCTTTTCCTGGAGCCCCGCCAACGATCCGGAGGAGGGAGATCGCCTGCGCTACTGCGTCGAGATCGCGGCCGACACGAGTTTCACGCCCTGTCTCGCCGCGGCCTGGGTCGAATCAACCGCCTGCCTGCTCGATGTCGACATCCTCACAGATTCGACCTATGTATGGCGTGTGACGGCCGTTGATCTGGGCGGACACCTGGCGGCCTGCATGCCCACCCATCGGACCTTCCAGGGCGGAGCCTCGGCCGCCGGATTCGAACCCAGCGCGCCGCCTGAACTGGAAGACCGGGTAGGGTTTCTGCAAACACGGCCGAATCCGACCCGGGGGGCGGCGACCTTGCGCTGGGAACCGATTGCCGGAACAGAAATGGACGGTGTTTGGCTCGATATCTTCGACATCCACGGCCGCCGGATCCTGACCGCGGCCGACGGGTTCGGCAGCGGGACGACCGCCTGGGGACCGGGCACCTGCCGCTGGGACGGCCGGGACAATGCCGGCCGCCGCGTGCCGAGCGGCACCTATTGGCTGCGCCTGCGCGGCAGTGCTCAGCAGGGCGGCTCCACCGCAATCGCGTGGGAACGGGTCGCCTCCGTGCGCATCATCCGCTAGGCTCCGCTCAGGGCACGGCCCGAGGAGGAGGAAACTCGAATGCGGTGTGCACGCTCCGCCGGTGCGGCGACAAGGACGTCGATCGTCACCCTGGCCCTGATTGCAGCCGCCCTACCATGGGCGTCGAACGCCACTCCCGCTGCCGGCACGACTGCGGCACTTCCGGGCGGCCACCCGCACCTCGACCGCGATCCGCACGGCCGGTTGCGCCTGATTCACGCCAGCGGAGATACGCTTCGCGAAGCGGTTCGAGCTCCAGACTACTCGCTGCGCCAGATGCGCATTCTGCCGCGTGGCACCGCCGATGGCGTGCGCTTCGACTTCGGTGACTCGTCATTTGCTGGCCGTCTGTACTACGGGTTGATTCCGGACCAGGACGCGGTCGATCATCGCTATCCGCTCTACGGCCGACACGTCGCCGCGATCGAGGCGGGACGCGCGGAGGCCGACGTGCGCGGGCGCCTCGCCGGCAAGTACGACGTCGTCGACTGGGAGGAAGAGGGCCGACTGCGTCTCGGCTATCGCGTCGTCTCGCACGAGGGAGACTTGATCTACGACGGGCGAATCACGCTCAAGGGAACCGGCCCCTTCCGCGTCGACACCTGCCTCGTCGAAGGCCCCCTGCTCAGCCGGCTGAGCGATCACGGCGCGGTGATCTCCTTCGCCACGAGCCATCCGGCGGCACCGCTGGTCGCGATCGCCGGCCGGCGATTCCTCGCGGACGGAATCGGACTGCGGCATGAGATCGAGGTGACGGGGCTGACCGCCGATCAGACATATCCCTACGAGGTGCGAGTCGGTGACGAAGTCGAAACCTATCGCCTCCGAACCGCACCACTGCCCGGATCGCGGCGGCCCTTCACGTTTGCCTACGCTTCGGATGGGCGCGCCAACACGGGCGGCGGCGAGCGGAATCTCTATGGCCTAAACGCCTACATCCTCAAACGCATCGCCGCCCTGATCCGTGCGCGTGATGCTCGGTTCATGCAATTCACCGGCGACCTCGTCACCGGGAACACGATTGCACCGGCAGAGATCCGCCTCCAGTACGCAAACTGGAAGCGCACCGTCGAACCCTACGCCGCCTACCTTCCGTTCGTCGCCGGCTTCGGCAACCATGAAGGCGTCTTCCATGGTTTGCTCGGTGACTCGGCGAACGTATGGATCGATCGCTTCCCGTATGAGACCGAATCGGGGGAAGCGCTCTTCGCCGCGGCGTTCGCCAATCCGCACAACGGGCCCGACAGCGAAGACGGCACGGCCTACGATCCGGATCCCCGCCGCCGCGATTTCCCACCCTACGACGAGACCGCCTTCTGGTACACCTACGACAACGTGGCCGTGATCTCGCTCAACAGCAACTACTGGTTCGCCCCAAGCGTGCGCCGGCACCCCGCGATCGGCGGCAATCCGCACGGCTACATCATGGACGCCCAGCTCGATTGGTTGCGCGCAACGTTGCAGCGCCTCGAGCGCGACGCCCATATCGACCACGTATTCGTCACCGTGCACACGCCGCTCTTCCCCAACGGCGGTCACGTCGGGGATGACATGTGGTACCGGGGCGACAATCGCGTCCGCCCGCATGTCGCCGGGCGGCCCTACGCGGAGGGCATTATCGAGCGGCGCGACGCGTTACTCGAAGTCGCCGTCAACCAGACAACCAAGGTAGTCGCCTTCCTCACCGGCGATGAGCACAACTACAGCAGGCTGCGCATCACGGAGGCGATGCCACGCTACCCACAGAACTACGATGGACCCCGCCTCGCGCTCGCGCGCGGCGTATGGCAAATCAACAATGGCGCCGCCGGCGCACCCTATTACGGGCGCGAGGAAACGCCGTGGGCGCAACACGTGCGCGCCTTTAGCACGCAGAACGCGGTCGTGCTGTTCCATGTCGCGGGGCCGCGCGTCACGGTCGAGGTCCTCAATCCCGACACGCTCGAAGAACTCGATCGGTTCGATCTCTGACCCGGAGCGCGAAGGGCTTAACACGATTTCATACAACAAGTTGTAACCTCGCCCCCACTTCCCCCGCGCGTGTTGGCTGCGTCAGGAACGCGGCTCACACCCTCATAGCAAACGCAATCCTAACAATCGAGATCTCCGGTGCCGACCTTTCTCCTTGCGCGAAACTCATGCCGCTCCTGCGGCTTACAGCGAGACAACCGGCAATGGGTTTGCTAGGCTTGGGTCTTGCGGCCCACTGGCACGGGAGCGCCCCACGACCAGACTGGGTCACGCACGGGGATGGCCGTTGGGGAGCGATCGGTTGCCTGCGACGCCGGAAGTCGCCGAGCGATGAATCATGCCGAAAGAGACGAAGATCGAGCGCTGGATCCCGCGCGACGAGCTGCCGGCTCTGTTGCATCGGCTCGCCGACAGCTTGGCCGCGCCCGCCGGGACGACCGAGACCGAGTTGGCGGTCGACGCGCGGATGTTGCGGCGTTTCGACCTCGGTTTGAAGCCGAGCGGTGAGGGCTTCAGCCTCAAGCTGAAGGTCAAGCAGGACCTGCCCGACGAAACTCCGGCAGTGGAAGTCGTCGCCGGGGCCGATGATACCGGCGGCCGCCCCGCGCCGCTCGAGAAGTACGAGCGTCTCAAGAAGCGCATGGACGGGAGCTTCGCGGCGCTGATCGCCGCCGCGCGGCGGCGGACGCTGCCGGCGGAGAGTCTTCTCGACGGCTTCCTGGCGGATTCTGAGCGCATGCTCGCGTATCCCGGCAAGGGGGACGCGCAGTACGGCGACTATCGGCAGGCGTGCGAGGCACTCCTCGAAGCGTTCCAGGCCCAGGATCCGGAACGCTTCGCCATGCGACTGCAGACGCTCGACGCGCTCAAGCAGCGCTGCCACGATCGCTATGCCTAGCTCTGCTTTCGGAGCCGGTCGATTCCGTCCGGCGTAGGGGCCGCCCAGGCAGCGTAAGGAAGAGCCAAGTGTCGGATCCGAGGAACAAGCGACAGGTGATCCCCCTCCCCACGGGGGACATCCGCGAGGAGATCAGCGACGCGGATGAGCGCAACTTCCTGCGCACGGTCAGTACCCACCTCGATCAAGACCAGGTCGAGCGCATCATCCACCCGCGCAAGCGGTATCCGCACCAGAAACAGGTCCTCGCGGTGCACTGGCATCCCGAGTACATCCCACTCGAGCTCGTCACGCGCCGGCTTCACCATCTCTACCCCCAGCGTGTCGACGAGCTCGTGATCCCGACCCAACACAACATCCTCCTTACCTACAACGGCTTCAGCGGGGTCGAGGTCGACTGCTATTCGGAGGGGTTCAATCAGAAGGTCCAGCTCCTGCTGCACTTCTCCGCCGAGAAACTGCATCGCGCGGACGTGCTGCGCGCCATGCTCGAGTATACGTTCAAGTACCGCTCATCCCAGCTCTACGATCTGATCCACACCTTCACGAAGCCGAACGAACAGCGGCTCGATGCCGCGGTCGCCGACACCGGTGCCGATGCCGACGTCGTGCGCTTCGTGCGCATTGCGGTCGGCAAGGTGGAACGCCTGATCGAGCAACACGCCGGCCGCATCCCGACCGAGATGCTTAAGAACAAGCTCCTTCGCGACTTCATCGACACGCTGCGCCCCACGGCCGGCAGCCCCTTCATCAGCCGCGCGCAAGCCTATCTCAAGGCGGTCAAGAAGATCGTCAAGGCCCAGTTCCCCTTGACCTACTTCTATCGCACGAATGAGATCATCGAGGAGGCGCGCAGCATCGGCGCCGGGATCGTCATTCCACATCCGGAGCAATTCTGGCCGATCTTGCTCGCCGACATCGATGTCGACGGGATCGAGGTCTGGAACCCGCAATCCCGCCGCTATACCGAGTTCTTGATTTCGGTCCTCTATCAGAAGAACACCGCCCGCCAGACACGGCGGCGGCTGCTCGTCTTCATGGGGGATGACACCCACATGAGCGAGAAGGTCAAGGAACCTGCATTCCAGGACCCAAGCAAGGCCGCCCGCGAGATCGGCGTCCAGCAGGCCTGGGATGACCTCCGCATCCGCAAGCGGTTGATCGTCGCTCGGATGGACCGTGAACAAGTGATGCAGGAGTATCGCGAACGGCTACGCGGGTGAGCCGCAGCCGGCGTTGCTGCCAGACCGCGGGGAGCGAGGCACTATGGCTGACACAGAACGGTTCGAGTATGAATCGATTCAGGATCCTGATACGATCCGTGAGCACATCAGCGCGATCCTCGATGGCATCGAGAAGCGCAGGATTGTGCTCGATTCCAATGGCGATGAGATTGTCCTGACGCCCGCCGAGCTGCTCGACCTATCGATCAGGGCCAAGAAGAAGGGGGCCCTCAGCAAGCTGTCGATCAGGATCACGTGGAAACAGACCGAGCCCGATCCAGGCGACGACGACTTGGCGGTCTCCTAGCAAGTCATGCTGACGTTCGAAGGCATCCACGAGAACTTCCAATTCCTGGTTCTGGAAACCCAGAATCTCGTTCGTGCCGCGCGTGATTTCGTCGCCTCACCGGAGTCTCGCACGTACGACGCGATCGCGTCCCGCGACGACTACATCGACAATCTGAAGACGGTTGTCGAGAACAAGTGCTACGCCGAGCTCAACTCGCGCAAGGGCATGAAGCGCGAGGATGTCAACTACATCCGTGCCACGCAGAGCATTGGTGTCAATCTGGAACGAATCGCCGACCACTGCATCAACATCATTCGCCAGTGGACGCATCTCGAGGACCCTGCGTTTCTCGAGCAGTTCGACTATCGCGCCGCGTTCGATCTGATCGAATCGAAGATTTCCAGCATCGACGTCGTGCTCCGCGAACGCGATCTCTCGGGAGCGCTAGGCATCTGCCGCGCCGAGCACGACCTGGATGAGGTCTACAAGGAGATCTTCGGTGAGATCATGCCGCGCCTGCAGAGCGGCCGCAATGCTCAGAACTTGGTCACGACCCTCTTCATCTACCGCTACCTCGAGCGCATTGGCGACGCGCTGCTGAACATCGGCGAAGCCCTGTTGCTCGCGATCGTCGGGGAGCGCGTGAAGATCCATCAGTTCCAAGCGCTGCAACAGACGCTTGATAAGACCGGCTTCCAGGGATCGATGAACGACGTCGACTACCGTTCGATCTGGGGTACGCGCTCGGGGTGCCGCATTGCCCAAGTCGGCGCCGGCCGCGGACTCGAGGGACGCGCCCAGGGCAGCATCTTCAAGGAAGGCAACCCACGCAAGATCCGGGCGGAGCGCGAGAGCCTGAACGCTTGGAGCGAACGCTTCCCCGGCATTGCCCCCAAGGTCTTCAGCTATCACGAGGATGACGACAAGGCATCGATGCTGATCGAATTCCTGCCTGGCCTCTCGCTCGACGAAATCGGCATCAGCGGCGAAGAAGGGTTGGTACGCGCCGCCGTTGTGCGGCTCGAACAGACGCTGGTCGACATCTGGACCGCCTCGCGAGAGGAACGGCCCATCCAGACCGACTACATCGAGCAGATCCGCGCCCGGCTCGACCACGTGCAGCGCGTACATCCTTCCTTTCTGCGCAACAAGCACTACCTCGGTGAGGCGAAGATCGCCTCATCCATCGAGCTGCTCGATCAGTGTGCCGCCGCAGAGCGAGACCTGCCGGCGCCCTTCACCGTGCTGATCCACGGCGACAGCAATGCCAACAACATCATCTATGACGAGCGTGAAGACCGGATTCACTTCCTCGATCTGCATCGTTCGCGTCAGTTCGACTACGTCCAGGACATTTCGGTGCTGATCGTCTCCTTTGCCCGGGTTCCGATCTTCGACACCGGCGTGCGCCAGCGCTTGAATGCGATCACCGAGCAGCTCCAGCGCTTCGCCCGCGAGCTGGCTGAGGAATGGAACGATCCGACGTACGCGGCACGCCTGGCGATGGCATTGGCGCGGTCGTTTTACACCTCGACCCGCTTTGAGCTTCAGCATGCGTTTGCCAAGGAAATGTACTTGCGCGCGCACTTCCTATTGGAAAAGATCGCCCACTACGGTCGCAGCGGGAGGCCCTGGAAGGACTTTCGCTTGACGGAGGCAGTGCTCTTCTATTGACAGGGAAGGTGACGTGCCACGGATTGGAGTCGTCGGAGTACCGAGAGGTTGGTCGTCCGAACTGCTGGCCGATCGCGTCGCGGAGCTGACAGGCTATCGACTGCTGATTGACATGCAGGAAGTGCGCCTGGAGCTGCCAGAGCGCCGAGCCTGGTTCCAGGACATCGATCTACGCACGCTGGACGCGCTCTTGATCAAGAAGATCGGCGCACGCTACTCGCCCGACCTGCTCGATCGCCTCGAGATCTTGCGTTGCCTCCACGAAGCCGGGTTGCCGACTTACTCTGCGCCGGAGAGCATCATCCGCGTGCTCGACCGCCTGACCTGCACGATCACGATGCAGTCGGCGGGCATTCCGATGCCGCCGACGACGATTACCGAGGACGTGGCGGCCGCGACCGCGGCAGTCGAACGCTACGGCGCAGCCGTCCTCAAGCCGCTCTATACGACCAAGGCGCGCGGCATGTCGTTGCTCGAGGCCGGCCCCGGCCTACGGGATCGGATTGCCGCGTACGCGCGGGAGCATCCGATCATCTATGTCCAGAAGAAGATCGAGCTGCCCGGCAAGGACCTCGGCATCGTGTTCCTGGGCGGTCGCTACTTGACGACTTACGCCCGGCGCAAAGGGCCCTCCTGGAGCACGACGACCCAGTTCGGCGGACGCTACGAGGCGCACGACCCGCCGGAGGCCCTGATTGCCCTCGCCCATCGGGCCCAGGCACCCTTTGGGCTCGACTTCACCTGTGTCGACGTGGCGGAGTCGGAGATCGGGCCGATCGTCTTCGAAGTTTCCGCCTTCGGCGGATTCCGCGGCATCCAGGAGGCACGCGGACTGGATGCCGCGCGTCGCCTGGTCGAGTACGTCCTTGCCGACCTAGAACATCGCCGAGGCGAAACCCACGATGAGTGCACCGGACAGCGCGTCTGAACTGCTGGCAACCCTGGAACCGCGCGACGCCGGGGCCCACCAGGTCCGCTTCCGCTTTGGACCGGTCGCGGTGATCGTCTCCTCGCCGGCCGCCGATCTGCTCGCATCGCTGGCCGACTACTTCCGTCTCTTCGTCGGGCCTTCTGCCGCCCCCACGGCGCCGCGTGACGCGCCGTACGACGCGCTCGACACAACGCCGGCCGGTGGGGCCGTGCGGGTCGAGGTCTGGCCGGCCCACCCACCTGCCCTCGACCTCCCGCTGCGCGACTTCGCACGCCGCGACGGCATGGCGCTCAAGGAGGCCTGGCACGATCTGGGCGCGATGCGCCTCGTACGCAAGGTGCGCACCGGCATGCTCTTCGTGTTTGGTGCCGATCGGCACGTCGCCATCGGCCCCTGCCACGAGAATCTCAATCAGGTCGTCAACTTCATCAACAGCCGCTGCATCCAGTGGCATCTCGAACGGGGCGCACTTCTCGGGCATGCCGCCGCCGTACGTAGCGGCTCCCGCGGCTTGGCCATCGCCGGGATTTCCGGGGCGGGGAAATCGACGCTCGCGCTGCATGTCGTTAGCCGGGGCGCCGACTTCGTCAGCAATGATCGGGTGATGGTCTCACGCGACCGCGACGAGTTGACGCTCCAAGGCGTCGCCAAGCATCCGCGCATCAATCCCGGAACGGCACTCCACAACGACGATCTCGCGACGATCATTCCGCCCGCCGAACGGGAACGCTTGCGCCACCTCCCACGCCAAGCGCTCTGGGAGCTCGAACAGAAGTACGATGCCCGCATCGACGAGATCTACGGGCCGGAGCGCTTTGCTCTGGCAACGCCGCTGCAGTCTCTGGTGCTGTTGCACTGGCGCCTCGGGGGCGGACCGATGAAAGCGGCGCGGATCAACCCCGAGGATCATCTCGATCGTCTGGCCGCGTTTGCCAAGCGCCCGGGTCTCTTCTACTTCAGGCGGGCGGGCAAGGTCGAGCCGATGCCCCCCCTCACTGCGTATGCCGAGCGCTTGCGGTCCACGGTCGCGGTCGCGATCGACGGCGAGCCCGATTTCGCGCGGGCGGCCGATCTCTGCCTCGAGCTTCTGCAGGAGCCGCGCGACGTGCCGACGGGGACACTGGACGGAGGGGGAGCCTGAGCGATGGCCCGACGAGTTTCCACGCGTACGCGCCGCTCCGCCGCACACCGCATCGATCTCGTGCGCCGCGTCCAGCTGCCCGATCGCGTCCGCATCGCCCGCTGCGAGCGCAGCCCCGATCTGGGGCCGCGAATCGCCTTCTTCAGCGGCGGCACCGCTTTGCGCGGCCTAAGCCGACGCCTGATTCGCTACACGCACAACTCGATCCATCTCGTGACGCCCTTCGACTCCGGCGGTAGCTCGGCCGTGCTGCGCGAGGCGTTCCGCATGCCGGCGATCGGGGACATTCGCAACCGGCTGATGGCTCTGGCCGATCAGAGCTTGCACGGCAACCCGGCCGTGTTTCGCCTCTTCGCCCAGCGCTTGGCAAAGACCGAGTCGTCGGCCCACTTGCGCGCCGAGCTCGAACGGATGGCCTTCGATCGTCACCCCCTCGTGGCGCAGATTCCCGATCCGATGCGCAAGATCATCCGCCACTACTTGCAAACCTTTCTTGAACGCATGCCCACCGGGTTCGACCTGCGTGGCGCCAGCATCGGAAATCTCGTTCTGACCGCGGGCTACTTGGAGCAACGACGCCATTTCGACCCGGTGATCTACATCTTCTCGCGACTCGTTCAAGTGCGCGGGATCGTCCGTCCAATCACGAGTCGCGATCTCCATCTCGCCGCCGACCTCAGCGACGGCCGGTGCGTCGTGGGGCAAGAACGGCTGACGCGCCGCGGCGCGCACGGCATCTCGGCACGCATCGATCGCCTGTACGTGACGGCCGACCGCGATGCGCCCCAGCCGCTCGAGGTGCCGATTCGCCGCAAGGTCTCCGATCTGATCCGGTCGGCGGATCTGATCTGCTATCCGATGGGCAGCTTCTACTCGAGCCTGATCGCCAATCTGCTGCCGACCGGCGTCGGGCCGGCCATCGCAGCAACGCCCTGTCCCAAGGTCTTCATCCCAAACACGGGCCATGACCCGGAACAACGCGGCCTGAATCTCACCGAACGCGCCGCGTGCCTGCTCGCCTATCTGCAGCGCGAGGCCCCCCGCCGACTGAAGCCCGCCGACTTGCTGCAGTACGTGCTCCTGGACAGCCGCCACGGCCGCTACGGCGCGCCCGTCGAGCGCGAAGCGCTGGAGCGGCTTGGCCTGCAGGTGATCGATGTCCCGTTGGTGACACCGGCAAGTCGGCCGGCGATTGATGCGGATCTGCTCGCTGGGCATCTGGTATCCTTGGCCTTGTAGCCCCGGCTTGTGGAAGCACGATTCGGGGTCGACGGGCGTAATCCGAAGCGGATGTGAGAATTGAACGCCTCTAAGGGCCGAATCCGACGCCCGTTCGGATGACCGGCAGTTGGGGCGGCGATGCGGGGTGCAAACGTGTCGCCGCCGCGGGCGCACCAGACGCTCATTCGATTGTGCCAGAGCAAGTTACGTGCGATAACCTCGAATTGCGGACCCACAACCAGGGGGCCAGGGGGAGGACGCCATGGGTTCGACCAAAGTCGCCATCAAGATGGACATGCAGCTCTCGGAAGTCATCCGCTACCTCGAAGACATCATCGCCGGCCTGCGCGACGGCAAGGTCGTCGTCCAGAAGGGCGAACAGGTCGCCGCCCTGACGCCGAGCGAGCCGGTCGCCATCGAGATCGCCGCCAAGCTCAAAGAGAGCAAGCAGAAGCTTGCGATCGAGATGACGTGGATGCCGGCGGCGGAAGCTGCCGAGGCGAAGGAGCTGCACATCACTTCGCAAGAGCCGGAGCCCCGCGAGCTCGATCCGCATGGGACTGCCGAAGCCTAGCATTGGCTCCCGGCGCCGCGCCGCGAGGTGGTTCAGCCGCCACGCGCTGCCGCTGCTGCTCGTCGTCGCCACAGCGCTTTCAACGGCGGCAGAGGCCGGCGGCGGCGCACGGCCATTGCCCGGCGCCAAGGCGATGGCCGCCGATGGCCGGGCGCCCAAGTTCGCGCACGAATGCGACCTGTTCGCCTATCACTTCGTGAACGGTGAGGCCGTCTTCTTGGCCACGCTTGCCGAGGGGCTCCTTGGCCAGGTAAGCACCCGAGGCGACCGGCGCTCGAACGACGATGGCTGGGCCTTCGGCTACTTCCTGGCCCCGGCGCTGGAGAACATCACGCGACCGATCATTCTGCGCCGCGGCGCCCGCGGGATCTTCGATCTGGCGCGCTGGGACGCGGCCGTGGCCGAAGTCCAGAACCATGGCTTGGCAACCGCCGCGAGCGTCGTGGGGCACGTGCGCAATAGCAGCTTCGGCCCTGACGCCGGTGCTCTCCCCGATCCCCACCCGTTC
>Ga0180430_10001720_pt1 | contig 20803 bp, 17 predicted proteins | sample SS_ome_9_FD_132999 | JGI IMG/M metagenome (GOLD analysis project Ga0180430, IMG submission 132999) | Hypersaline lake sediment archaeal communities from the Salton Sea, California, USA - SS_1_S_2 metaG | ecosystem: Environmental > Aquatic > Non-marine Saline and Alkaline > Hypersaline >... | reverse complement strand
GCATCGTTCCAGTCCTGCGTCCTGGAGAGGTTGCGGGACATCTCCTCGCTCATGCGGAAGAACAGCTTGCCCTGCTCCATCATCTTGTCCATGAAGCCCCGGTTGGCATCGGGGGTGCCCGGGGATACCGCTTTCCACCAATGCTCGAGGGCGGACTCCCAGGGGTTTTTCGCGGGTTGTTCCATACCCATGGCCTTGCGGCTCATTTCGCTCCACTGGTCCCAGTACTTTTGCTGCGTGCGCATCCAGTCATCATTCCAGAAGGGTGACTCGCTCATGGTTACGTTCCATTGGTGGTTTGGTTACGCGGGTAAAGCTAGCAGTAAAAATTGTGCACTGCAACATTTTCTGCTACAAAGTACCCGGCAGCGCAGTAAAAAGACGCTGATAATCCAAGCACACACCCAATCGGAGGAGCACAAAGTGACTCAAAATATCGTCATCGTAGATGCCGCGCGGACGGCTATCGGAACTTTCGGCGGCAGCCTTGCCGGTCTGCCGGCCCATGAGCTTGGCTCCAAAGTCATTACCGGCCTCCTCGAGCGGACCGGCATCAAGCCGGAACAGGTGGACGAGGTCATCCTTGGCCAGGTGCTGACGGCCGGTTGCGGGCAGAACCCGGCACGCCAGGCGGCGATTGCAGCCGGACTGCCGGTGGAGACATCGGCCATGACGATCAACAAGGTGTGTGGCTCCGGCCTCAAGGCAGTGCATCTGGCCATGCAGGCGGTGGCCTGCGGTGATGCCGAGATCGTGATTGCCGGTGGCCAGGAGAACATGAGCGCCTCGGCGCACGTTCTGCCCAACTCCCGAAACGGGAGCAAGATGGGTGACTGGAAAATGAAGGACACCATGATCGTGGATGGTCTGTGGGATGCCTTCAACGACTACCACATGGGTACCACGGCGCAGAATATTGCCGACCGCTGGAATCTCAGCCGGGAGGCGCAGGACGAATTCGCAGCGGCCTCGCAACAAAAGACAGAAGCTGCGCTCAATGAAAACCGCTTCGCTGACGAGATCATTCCGGTGAGCATTCCGCAGCGTAAGGCAGACCCCGTCGTTTTCGAACGCGACGAATTTCCTCGCCCGGGCACTACGGCAGAGAAATTGAGCAAGCTGCGCCCGGCCTTCTCGCGCGACGGCAGTGTGACCGCCGGCAATGCCTCGGGCATCAATGACGGGGCTGCAGCGGTGATCGTTATGAGCGAGCAAAAGGCCAACGAGCTGGGCCTGACCCCGCTCGCAAAAATCGTGGCCTTCTCTTCTGCGGGTGTCGACCCGAGCATCATGGGTACCGGGCCGATACCGGCTTCGACCAAGTGCCTGGAAAAAGCAGGCTGGACGGTGGGGGACCTCGAGCGCATCGAGGCCAACGAGGCCTTTGCTGCGCAGGCGATGTGCGTCAATCAGGAGATGGGCTGGGATACCGACAACGTCAATGTCAATGGCGGCGCGATTGCACTGGGCCACCCGATCGGAGCGTCAGGGTGCCGCGTGCTGGTGACGCTTTTGCATGAGATGAAGCACAGCGGCGCCAGGCGCGGTCTCGCCACCCTGTGTATTGGTGGTGGCCAGGGCGTGGCGATGGCGGTCGAGGCGGTCTGAGCGAGGCACTTGACCCGGGTGGCGTGGTTCGACGCTTACGAGCAGTTTCGAAAACGTTGAATCACGCTGGTCAGTTCGCTTTCCAGGCCGTGAATGACAGAGGAAAGCCGGTGTGTGGCATCCGAGTCGTCTTTGAGCGACTGGGTGGCATCGGCAATTCGGTGAACGTTCTTCGAGACTTCCTGCGCCACGGCACCTTGTTGGTCCGTCGCGCTGGCTATAACCATGTTCATCGAGTCCAGCTTGGCGACCATATCGAAGATGTCGTCGAGTTGCCGGCCCACCTGTTCGGTCTGGCCCACCCCATTTTCCACGCTGCTGAGGCTGTGATCCATTGCATTTGCCGCTTTCCGCGAGGTCGCCTGTAGCTGCTCGATGGTGGCCTGGATCTCCTGGGTGGATTCATGACTGCGGCTGGCAAGTGTGCGGACTTCGTCGGCGACCACCGCAAACCCGCGGCCCTGTTCACCGGCCCGGGCCGCTTCGATGGCTGCATTCAGTGCCAGCAGGTTGGTTTGTTCCGCAATCTCGCGAATCACCATCAGGACCTTGTCGATGGCGCCTGTATGTTCGTCGAGCATGCGGATCGTATCGGCAATATCTTCCACCTCGGCGGCTACCTGCTGGGTAGTCGAGATGGCCTCACGCAACGCAACTTTGCCGGACTCTGTTCCCTGCCTTGCCGCATGGGCATTTTGTGCCACTTCACCGGCGTTCTTTGCCACCTCGACCACATTGGTCGACATCTCTTCGATGGCAGTTGCCAGCATGGCAATTTCCTGCTGCTGGGAATCCACGGATGCTGCCATGGTCTCGGAAAGCGATCGCCCGTTGGCGACCTGGGTGTTGAGGCGGTTGGCGGAATCCTCGATTCGTCCCAGCACGGTGCGCAGTTTGGCTTCGAGGGTTATCAGGCCCAAGGATATCTGTCCCAGCTCGCCACTGTTGCCGGTGTAGATATGGGTGGCAACCGGAGAGTCGAAAAGCCGGCGGGCATGCGAGTGGATTTCGCGCAGCGGTCTCAGGATCAGGGTGGCGCTTAACCAACCACCCACGCTGCCAAGCAACCACAGCAGTAATCCCGGCAGCGCAGCAAGGCTGCCTGAAACGACCAGGGCAGTGCTGAGGAAAGCGAACAGGCCGCTGTTGGCCAGCGCGACACGGTTGGCCGTCTTGCCTGGCAGCAGGCGTCTGGACGGTTTTTGCGCGTTGATGCGTTGATAAAGCGCTTCGGCACGCTCAATCTGTTCACGACTTGCGGGTACCCGTACTGACTCGAATCCCACCTTTTCGCCATTTTCAAACACGGGTGTGACAAACGCGTTTACCCAGTAATGGTCACCATTTTTTGCGCGATTCTTGACCACGCCCATCCAGGGCTTACCTGCTTTCAGGGTGTCCCAGAGTTCCGCAAACGCTCCCGGCGGCATGTCCGGGTGCCGCACGATGTTGTGTGAACTTCCGATCAGTTCTTGCTCGGAGAAGCCGGAGACGTCCACGAAGGCCTGGTTGCAGTGGGTGATGCCACCTTTCAGGTCTGTCGAACTGATCAGCTGCAGATCCTCTGGGAGCTTGATCTCCTGGCCGCTAATGGGGAAGTTTTTCTTCACGCCCGCTGGTTCCTGATGTTTGGAGATATGAGCGGTATATCGGCATCGATCAATCGATCTTTATCCTCAGGAGCAGAGCGCATACGCCTGTACACGGGACCCTGGACTGCTGGGTCAGTGAACGGCGACTTTCTTTGCCGCACCCTGGTGCTCCGGCTGCGTTAGCGTCTGGTACATCACTTCCACCATCTCAAGGTTGGAGGCGTCCAGGGCGGCGGCTGCAACCTCTGGAGGCAGCTCAGCGAGCTGCCACACGCTGGGATCGATATGTTGCAGTACCTGCTCGAGCAGAAGGTCCGCGTCGAGTCCATTGGTCAGCTGCACGGCTACCTGCAGCAATGCCACTTCCCTGGCGTCGGTGCCGTCGAGTACCTCCGGCCGCATAAGGTGGCTGAAGCTTTGGGCGAACGTGTTGGGCAGGCGCCATTCGTTAGCCAGCTCAGCCATCAGCTGCAGCGCGTTGACACCCATCAGGGCTTCCTCGGCATCCAGGCGGGCCTGCAGACCACAGTCCGATTTTGCGAGCGCCTGGCGGCATTCCCGCGGGTGCTGGGTAAACATCAGCAAATGCCCAATGTCATGCAGGAGGCCACGTATGAAGAGGCTCTCAGCACCCCGCATGCCAGCGCCCTCGGCCAGTGTCTTGGCGAGAAAAGCGCACTGAACGCTGCGGTACCAGAAGGTGTTGAGGTCCATGAGCGTGTTGTCGAGATGCTCGACCGCCTTGGACACGCCGGCAGCCAGGGCCAGGTTGTGGATTTCCTGAAGTCCCAGAACGTTGGCGGCCCTGGAAACCGTCTCAACCTGCGAACGTAGGCCGTACATCGCGCTGTTGGCGATGCGTAGGATGCGTGTGGTCAAGGCCGGATCAAGCGAAAGAACCCTGGCGATGTCATCCAAGTTGGAGTTTTCGGCCTCCATGACTTCCCTAAGCCGCAGGTATACGTCCGGTATTGACAGGCTGGTCAGGGAGGAGTGGATAAGGCGATCGCGGTTCTCAGCAAGATGCATGGCAAAAAAAGGTGGCAGATAGGATCTGCACCTCTTAACGGCTTTTAGCGGCGCGGCTTGAGTGCCGCTTGCCAGAATGCGAACCGGTTCCGGTTTGCAGAAATGGATGATCCTGACCAGGCCGTCACTGCGATTTGGTCGAATCCGGCAAATCAGCAGAGTTTTACCCAGGTTAGACGTAGAATACGCCATTCAGCCAGACCTGAAGCCGACAAAATGTCACAGCACCTGATCAAAAAATATCCCAACCGCCGTCTCTACGACACCGAGAGCAGCAAGTACATCACGCTCTCGGATCTAAAGGATCTTATTGCAGGCGGGGCCAGCGTGAAGGTGGTTGATTCCAACTCCAATGAAGACATCACCCGTAGCATCCTGCTGCAGATCATCATGGAGGCGGAAGCCGCTGGTAAACCGATCTTCAATGCCGCCATGTTGCAGCAGATTATCCGTTTCTACGGGGGCAGCGCTCAGGGAATGTTCGCCAAGTACCTGGAAGACAGTCTGCAGATGTTTAGCACCCAGCAAGAGGAGCTTCGTGAGGCGATGGGAGCTGACCCGGTGTCTGCCATGGCGCGTATGGCCGAGCAGAACATGAAGCTATGGAGCGAGTTGCAAAACGGTTTTTTCAGCAACCTGGGAACCGGGAAGAAAGACAAGAAGGACTGAGCATTGTTGATGCGCTAAATGGCTGTGATTTTTGCCCGGGGTTGGTGGTTAAAATCGCAGAATGAATATCATTCAAAAAATTATTTTGGCTTTGGCTACGGCCCTCGTTATTTCGGGTGCCGCAAAGCCGCTACCGGCTGAAGATTTTTTCTGCGGCGTTCGCGAAAGCACGCGTCGAGGCGGGCTGCGGACGTTTTTGTGCGCCGCACAAAATTTTCTTGACAACCGGTTTATGGCCTCCTATGCTGCAATGCAACAAATGGTGCGATGCACAAAATTGGAGATATAGAGATGATCAAGACGCAAGAAACCGTGGAAATGATGAACGAGCTGGGCAGCATGGGTTACGAGAGCCTGCGCCAGTTGGGTGAGCTGCAGATGTCGGCCTGGAGCGGTCTGATGGAAAAGCAGATGCAGGCCTTCAACCTGGTCGTGGACAGCGCCGTTGCCCAGGTCGCGCTGGTTGGCGAGGGCAAAGAGCCGCAGAAACTGCTGCGCGACCAGATTGAACTGAACCGCAAACTGGCTGAGGATGTGACCGTGGTCACCCGTGAATCCGCAGAGCTGGTACAGAAGGCCGGCGAAGATATTCGCGGCTGGGCGGAAGAGGCTGTTCGCCAGGCGGGTGCAGAAGCTGAGAAAGTTTCTGAAAAGGTAGCCGCCTGATACCGGCTGTTCACTGTCTGCGAAATGCGGGGGCGGGACGCATGTTTGTGTCCCGCCTTCAATAATTTTTGAAGCCGAAAAGGCCAGAGTCTGAGGAGGATAAAAGAATGAGTTCACAAGATCGAGTTGCGGTAGTGAGTGGCGGTATGGGCGGCATCGGTACAGCTATCTGCAGGCGACTGGCTGACGAGGGTGCCTCTGTCATCGCCCTGTGCCATACATCCGAAGCAGAAAAGATTCCCGCCTGGCAGGCCGAGAACGGCAATTTCGAAGTGATGGCGGGTGATGTTGCTGATCAGCCCGACGCGGCACGCATGATGAACGCCATCGTAGAGAAGTACGGACGTGTGGACATCGTGGTCAACTGCGCCGGGATCACGCGTGACACCACGTTCAAGAAGATGACGCCGGAGCAGTGGAACGCGGTTATCGACGTCAACCTGAGCAGTGTTTACAACGTTACTCAGCCTGTCTGGAATGCCATGCTGGAAAATGGGTTTGGCCGCGTGATCAATATTTCTTCGGTGAACGGGCAGCGCGGGCAGTTTGGCCAGGCCAACTACTCAGCAGCCAAGGCCGGGATGCATGGTTTCAGCATGGCCCTGGCCTACGAAGGTGCTGCCAAGGGCGTTACTGCCAACACGGTTTCTCCTGGTTACGTCGAAACGGCCATGACTGCCGCGATGCGCGACGATGTGCGTGAAGCCATCGTTTCCGGCATCCCGATGCGTCGCATGGGGACGCCCGACGAGATCGCGAGCGCGGTGGCATTCCTGGCGGCGGATGAGTCTACCTACATCACCGGTGCAAACCTGCCGGTCAATGGCGGCCTGTTCATCCACTGAGCCGGTAAACCAATCCCTGGTCCCTCTGCATGGAGGGGCTTTGGATGTCCTCCATTTGCGGAACATCCTCCTTTGATGCCCGGCTGCAGCCGGGCAATTTTTTGCGACCTCAGAACTCTTCCCACTCGTCTTCGTCGAAGCTTGGTGGCGGCGTCGGCTTGCTTCTGGCAACCCCCTCCGCGGTTCCGGTCTCGGCCGGGGCAGCAACAGGGGCAGGGGCGGGAGTGGGCTGAGGCTTTATCCTTGACGAGGAACTTACCAGCGGCCCGGCGGCCGCCGCGTGCGCGCGCTCTGCGCGAGCGGGACTGGCAGCGCCTTTCACCTTGAAAAAGCCGACCAGGTGGCTGAGGTCTCGTGCCTTGTTCGTCACCGAGGCAGAGGCGGCCGAGGTCTGCTCGGCCAGTGCGGCATTTTGCTGGGTGCTCTCGTCCATTGCTGTGACGGCCCGGTTGATCTGATCGATACCGGCGGACTGTTCGGCTGAGGCGGCAGCGATCTCGGCGATAATATCGTTGACCTTTTTCACGCTGCCGACGATTTCCTGCAAGGTGTCGCCGGATTCATCCACCAGCTTGGTCCCAACCTGAACCTGGGTGACCGATGTTTGGATGAGTTCCTTGATTTCCTTCGCCGAAGTGGCGGCGCGGCTGGCGAGGTTGCGCACTTCGGTCGCAACAACGGCAAAGCCGCGTCCCTGTTCGCCGGCGCGGGCGGCCTCGACGGAGGCGTTGAGCGCCAGCAGATTGGTTTGAAACGCGATTTCATCGATCACGCTGATGATCTCTGCAATCTGGTTGCTTGACGCATTGATCTGTCCCATGGCCTTCACGGCACGGCCGACCACTTCTCCGCCTTGTTGGGCGAGCGCGCTTGCACTGCTCGCCAGCTGGTCAGCCTGCTGTGCATTCGAGGCATTGTTGCGCACGGTCGAGGTCAGTTGTTCCATGGAAGCCGCGGTTTCCTGGAGTGCCGACGCCTGCTGCTCGGTGCGTGACGAAAGATTCGTGTTGCCGCTGCTGATCTCGCTGGTGCCGGTGGTGATGCTGTCGATGGACTCGCGTAACTTGCCGACGACTTGTTCGATGTTCTCGATGGTGGAATTGACGTCGCTCTTCACCTTGCCGAAGTTGCCCTGGTAATCGTTTTTAATAGGTTGGGTCAGGTCGCCGCTGGCCATGCGTTGCATGGCATCGGCGATATCGTTGAACACGTTGTCGACGACGTCCACCAGGTCATTGATACCGGTGGCCAGCTGCAGGAAGAAGCCATCCTTGCCATTCATCGGGATGCGCTCCCCCAGCTGCCCCTGGCGTGCCGCGGTTACGATATTGTCGATTTCTTTTTCCACCGCGACCTCGTCGGTGCGGTTTTCCCATTCGACGACAGTGCCCACCCGTTTGCCTTCGTCGTCCAGAATCGGGTTTGCGATGACTTTAAGGGTTAGCCCACCTACCTCGATCTGGTTGGATACGGCGGTTCTCATATGATCCAGCAGGCGACGTTGGTGCGACGGGTCCTTGTGGAAGACGTCCATGTTGGCGCCCCGTAACTTGCCGGCATCAAAATTTGGCAGCACCTTGCGAAGCTCGGGTTCGGCCTCAACAAACATTTTCTGCAGCTGCTTGTTCAGGTAGATGATGTTGTAATTATCGTCGGCTACCATCACCGGGCTGGAAACGTTCTCGAGTGCCGTGCGGATACGCAGGTTCTCCTGCGCATCGCGGCGTTCCTCCGCCAGTTTCAGGGCATCGGCATCGGCGGCCTTCAATTCCTCGGTCAGGTCCACCCATTCAACAGCTGTCCCGAGGCGCTCACCCTGCTCATTGACCACCGGGTTCGCGATGATGCGGAAAGTGCGCTCCCCGACCTCGACCCGTGATTCATGCGTGGACGTCAGATGCTGAAGCAACTGCTGCTGGTGTTTCGGCTCCGCATGGAAGGTATCCATGCTCTTGCCGAGAAGGTTGCTGGGCTCAAACCCTGGAAGGTGTTCCTGCAGCTCTTTGGAAGCTCCGTGGAACATCTGGATTACAGCAGGGTTCATGTAGATGATTTTGTTGTCGCGGTCAGCCACCATGACGTTTGTGGTCACACAATCCAGCGCAACTTTGATTCGGGTGGCTTCATTACTCTGCTTGCGGGTCTCCTCTATGAGTTCCCCAAACTTGCGCACCACCTCATTGAAATGGCCTGCCAGCTCGCCGATCTCATCATTGGAGTCGACCGCCAGGCGCTGTGTCGAGTCGGCATTGCCCTCTGCTACACAGCGCATTCCCTCCGAAAGGTCGTTGAGGGGCCTGGAGACCATCTTGCTGAACAGCGCGCCGATGATTAGTAGTCCGATGACCATCAGGGTTGAGTTGATCCCGACATTAGCCAACAGGTCCGTGCTCACTTTGGCGTCCAATGCCTCCAGCGAGTAATCGACTCGCACGGCGCCGAGGATTTCACCTTTTGCCGCAACATGACAGCTGATGCAGTCGGTACCGCGGAAGTCGTTGCTGGCTGGCAGTGGTTCGATCACGGTCATAACGCGGCCACGATCAGTTTCACGAATCATTCGCAGGGTTTCGCCGGCGAGGCCGCGGCGATCCAGCTCGTCAATCGCCTTCGCGTAATCACTGCCGGGGCCAAAAAGTCGGCTCACTGCTTCAGCACGGAGAATGCGGGCGTCGAGCACTTCCGGACGGGACAGCAGCTTTTCGCGTGGAATGTCCCGGTTCGCCATGCCACCGGTCAACATCAGGGTGTTGATGTTGTCGAAATACGCCTGGGCCAGATCGGTGGTTTGACGTTGCACCAGGTCTTCAACCAGGGTGCGCTGGCTGAGGGTTGTGTAGGCGGCGGTGCTGATCACGATGAGGCCAAACAACACGCCCAGCATTCGATAAATCTTTCCGCGAACGGTTCGCGCCTGATTGAGGTTCAACACGGCCCGGCTCATGCTTTTCCCTTGGTCGGTAAGTCGAGTAAACCTAGGGTCGGCAGGAGAATCCTGAAGTTTAGTGCTCGCGCTTAGGAACAAACATTGGGTGAGAGATGGAAGTGTCGGCTCCGGCAGTCAGAAAGAGAGGGTCAGGTAGGTGCCGCCCCACCAGTGAGTGCGGTCAGCCTTGCCCCGATTGAGTTCTGCGGTCTTGAGGTTTGCTGAGAGCGTCAGTTTGGCACCATAAAGACTGCCGGTAATACCAATCCCCGCATCATGCACAAGGCGATTCATATCACTGCTGCTGAACGTAACGTCGCTGTCGCGAAACTGTCCCTGCAGGAGCGCATCGTAGCCGACCAGCCTTGAACGGACAGCACCCCAGACGTACAACTCGGGACCGCTAAAACTGGGTAAAAAGTTGCCCCGGTTGATGGGGTCGTAGGGGATGGTCCAGAAAGGGCTTCTCAGTAAGCCGGCCCGCGCGGACAGGCCCAGCGATGCGTTGGTCTGGTAGCCCAGGCTGACGTCGCCGGTCCAGGCGAGGTCGAAGCGGTTTGCCAGCGAAAGGTCGTTCATGCGCCTGGCATAGGCAAAGCGCAGGCGGGCAGTGGGTTCGCCACCGGCACTGATCTGGTTGTCCCAGCCCTGTGGGTCGACGGGTTCATCATCGCCAGTGCTTTCACGCCAGGCCTGGTGAATCGTGGTTTGGACTTCGCGCGCGAGTGATGTTCCGAGCAGGCCAAGCTGCGCTTCGATCCCCACGGCACGGCCCTGATCCGCATACACGCGCTTGTTGGCGAGAAACAACACCGACGAGTAAGGCCGGTCGTCATACTGTGGTTCGCTGACGGCGAGATTCTCGGGGGTGAAATTCACTGCGCCAATCATGTAACTGCGGCGAATGCGCTCATCCGGATCATGTGCTCCCAGGGCTTCGCCCAGGCGTTTGAGCTGATTGTCCAACAGGCTGAGCCCCTGGCCGCCTTTCGCATCCTCTTCAACAACGATTTCCATTGCGATCCCCATCGTGTAGTCGCGGTCCTCGTTGACAGCCGGCAGCAACATGTCCTGATCAAAGTAAAGCCCGACGTGTCTGCGTTCGACGGCGGCTGCGCTCTCGCAGAGAAAACCAAGTGAAACGATTGCGGTGAGAAGTAAGTTCCAATGGCGCATGCGTGATTCCATATCGGTTGCTGCTGACGTGCGACTTTTGAGGCATGTGAGGTTCCCCTGCCCAGGGAACCAACCTGTTCGCTAATTTGGATAGCTTGGCCTGGACTATACTCTCTTCGGGACGAATCGAATTCGCATTAGTCTGTCCTCGGCGGGCCAACAGAGGAATACCCAAACAAGGAATACGCAAACAATGAACGGATTGTATTTGAGAGGAATGCCGGGCTATGGACTTGCAATCATGTCGCTGCCGGCATCGGCAGGGGTTATTGCGGCGGAAGAAGTCACGGCGGTTCAGGCTGGCCAGGCGATGGCATTCAGTTCTTCCTGGATATTGTTTTTGCTCCTGGTCATCTACATCGTCCTGCTGATTGGCGGACGTTACATCTGGGTCATCGTGCCCAATCGCCATCACCTTGAAACCACCATGGCCCGCGTCCGTGAACAGGCGGAACGGGAGCCGCGCAATGAGAAGGCGCTGGAGTTTCTTGATCTGGCTGACAATCGTCTGCATAACCAGTTGAGGCTGGGACGCCTGAGTGCGGTCACGCGTTGGGTGGCGTTCACCGGACGCCAGCTCGCTGCATGGCGACTGATTCACAATGCCGAGTGCCTGCTGATACGTACCTGCAATGAAGAGCTGCTCGAAGAACATGCGCACGTAGTTGCGAATGAGCTTGCAGGTATCCGCCGCGTGGAACGTGCCGTCGTACTCAAGGAGCGTATCGAAAAATTGCTGAAGCGACTGGAGGCGGCGAACGGTAACGAGGATGGCGTGGTCGAGGCGCGGGACGCACAGCTTGCCGAAAACGCTGGTTCAGTAGATGCCGCAAAGGTTTCCAGCGACCGGGTCAAGCGTATTTTGCGCCGCCTGGAAGAGGTCACGGTCGAGGGGCGGTGGTTGGTTTTCCAGTTGAAGGACACGCGCTTCGAGGAACTGGCTGATCATCAGAACAAGGCGCTTTATCTGATTTTCACTGCCGTCCTGATTCTCATTGGCATCGGGGTCCTGTCAGAGAGTGTGATGCCTGTCCTGGTGATTGGTGCCGCCGGTGGTTTGCTCGCACGCCTGCGCAAAGTGATGTACCGAAAAGCCACGGGTTTCGACTATGGCGTATCGTGGGTCGGCATCTTCCTGGCACCCCTGGTCGGTGCCTTGACAGCATGGGGCGGTACCCTGCTGTTCCATATCCTGCATCATTGGGGCCTGTTGACCGACAAGATGGCCATACCCATCGATGAGCCGAATGCCAACACCCTGATCGTGGCGCTCGCATTCGGTTTTTCAGCCACACTGTTCGAACGCTTCATGGAGCGCATCGAGAATACGGCACTAAAACCTCTGGACTCGGATAACACGGGTATTGAAAACAGAAAGGACTGACTTCGAGTTCGCGATCGGCCATGTTCGGGAAGGATTATCTTCAGTTCTCAGGATTCTAGGGCGGAACGGGGCAAAGGCTCTTGTATCAATGAGCGGGTAAGGGTTTCTTCATCATGCCATCGATAAAGCTGGAACAGATTCATATCGACGTCGTGCGAAACGCAACCGACGATTTCAATCCATTTCATGATCCGCAGCGTTGGCAGAACATTGAAAAGAACCCTTTCGGGGGCCCTATTGCGTTGGGGTTCCAGCTGGTGGCTTTGGCGCTGGATAAGTTGTCATCTTATCGCCGGGAGCACGGTGAAGAACATATTGCTGACGAAAACGGGCTGCATTTCAGCAACTATCAATTTACCTTTGCCAGCGCGGTAGTAACCAGGCTCCGAGCTGACGGTCCAGGTGCGCAAAACGGCAGACAATATCGCGAAGAAAGGCGAGTTATCCAATCGCGTGATGGTAAAGCAGGACGGTAAGCTGGCTCTGCTGGGTTTGCGTCGTGACGCCTGCGAGGCGTTGACTCTTCCACAAGGTTCACCCTTGCTGCCGGAGGGCCTGATTCATCGACCCGATCGTTCATTCCTTACTGAGGAAGGATTCTTCCTGAAACGCAAGTTCCTGATGACCAGCAATGGAAAGAACTTCTGTGCCGGCTGTTTCATGCCGCAACATCATTATTTCGATGAGTTGGCGGAGAAGGTCTGCTTTCCCCCCGCCTTTACCCTGTCGCTCGTATCTTGTGCCTTACTCGAGCGCGCCCGCGCTGCGGGCCACGATTTTGAGGCGGAACCGTACGTCTACACATCTCACGCATTTTCTTTGGATAGACGGGTGCAGAAGCAACTCAGAAGCAATGACCGTTTGCACTTGCTGGTTGGTCCTCCCCGGGGGGCGAGCATTGGTGATGCGCGGAGCTATAAAGCGATCCAGCACACGTGCTACGGGATCTTGAACGATGATCAATTGTTGTTCAGAGGGCTGGTAGGGCTGGCCGGTTTGCAGGATATTCTGACGGCCAACTCATAGTCGAACAGCAATGTGTTGCGGGAGTGTCAAAGGAGGAAAACCCGCTTTCGCGGGCTTTCGTGCTTTCGCGGCAATGCCATCATGTGGCGGCTTGCCCAGGATTCTTGCCTCGTAAATCAGTAGGCCTTGTAGCCGGTATTGCGCAAGGTGCTCAACAATACCGGACCCGGGCCCACGTCCGGAATGTCGCTGAATGAGCCGGCCGGGCGATACACGTAGCGTTCACCGTCCGGGCCACGCAGTATCTGTTCCAAGCGCGAGCCATCGTCCATGATGAACAGCGTCTCACGCTCAACGGTGTAGTCCGGAAGGTACTGGATGCCCGGTGCGAAACTCACCGTCTTACGCCTGTTCTGCTCATAGCTTCGAGAGCCGGCCACTCGTTCTCGCGTAAAGGCGAAGGCGTAGTATGGCGCAACCTCGGGTTCAGCCTTGCCAAGGTGCTGGCGCTGCACGCGGGTCAGGTAGTCGTCGTCGTACTTTCCGCCGCGGAATTTCAGTGCGCCGGGTGTCCGGTAATTGTGCATGTCGTGGGTAAGCTGGGTTTGCCTGCCCGTCTTCTGGTCGACAAGCCAAAGGTCGTTGATGTCGAAGCTGCTGTTGTTGCGCACGTGGATCTCGGCCCTGCCGCGGTCGAAACTGATCGCGTTCATCTTGGGCTGGTACTTGCATTTGCCATCCCGGCAGATGCCTACTGTCCATTGCATCTTCTGACCGTGCAGGCGTGCCTGTTGGAAATTATCCAATGGCTCATCGCTCAGGGCTGAGTTGAGCAGGGTCTGCAGGTACGCCTGGCGCTGTGTATTCGGTAGAACCAACACGAAAAGGTCTTCGCTGGGCGGCACCATTTTGCTTGGACAATTGATGCCGGGCTTGGCCAGACACAGCAGGTAGAATTCCGCGTCCTCGGTGGCATCCCAGCGGAACATCGTCTTGATCATAGGGTCACGTACTTCGCCGTCTTCCGGAGCCAACAGCACTGGCAGGCGTTTCTGCGTCCATCTGACCGGCAGCGAGATGGAGTAGGCGCTGCATTGGCCTGTGTCGCGCAAGCAGCCAGCGACTGCCCAGCGAAAAGTGCTTTCCTGGAATGCCAGGTCGATTTTGAGCGCATGGTCCGCGGGTCGATAGCGAAATGGGGGGATGTCACGCGTCCCGGGGACGAATTCGAACACCTGGCTGTTCTTGGATGACGAGCAGGAGTCGCCGTCAAACAGGCAGATGCGGTAATGATCTTCCGTCCAGGTCTTGTTGAGCCGCTTGAGCGGCTGCATTCCCGCCGGCGTCCAGGTGAAGAAAACCGTGTTGCGATCGTGGTCGTCAGCAATGACCGCGGTGTATTCACCGGCAACAGGTGCGGTCAGCACCTGCTCAGTCGCTGCCTCTGCGGCCGTTACGGATTTTGCTGAATTCGTCTCGGCAATGACGTTGTGCGCGGAAAACACCGCCAAGGCGGCGACCAAAGACCCAAATCGCTTGTTCATCTTCATCCTTCCTCCGGCGGCTCTTCGTTTCACTTGATCTCGGAAACGCCAGCTACCGCCGGGACTTCTTTAACGCTCGGCACTTCTTTCACAGGCGGGACTTCGGGTACCTCGGCGATTGCCCGCATCGGGGGTACGGCTTTGACGGCTGGCACTTCCGCGACAGAAAAATCGCCCAGCCATGAATCGGCCTGCACTTTTTCATCCGCCAGCAGGCCCTGCCAGGGTAGAAGTACGGCGACAGCCAATAGGATTTTGTTGAGTGATTGCATGATGATTCCTCCGAAATTGCAGCGCTTGATGAATGACTGTACTCACTAGGTAAAAGAATATTTGCATATTCGCAAGTGCTATGAGGCTTCTGTTTTGGCGAGATCAAAACATTGGTGGATTTTGTGAGCTGTTAATGACCGGAAGGCTGCTCGAGGGGCGGGGTGCCCGGAGGGTCCCGGGCAGAACGGGATAACGGTCCTGATGCGGGATATTTTCTCCCCCGCGTTTAACGGATTTTCCTCCACACGCTTAACCCCTGTTGGGTCAGGGGGCGTTCGTATGTGTTGCGAACAGCTGTTTAGAGAGTTGCTGCCGCCCAGGTGGAGGCTTTGACCGGGGCGGGCAACGTGCCGCGGGCGTTTAGCGACGGCGGTGGTAGTTCTGGTAACGGGCCTCCAGCAGCAACTGGTCGCGATACCAGGAAACTGCGCTCACGCCATTGGCAACAATATCGGTGATCGCCCAGCCATAGGGGTTGAAGTGCAGGTGCAGGTCAATCTGCGCTGGCACACGGCGCCGTGGCTCGTATATCTGAACCGTGACGACAGCCCTGTCTCCCTGGGGCGATACCCATGCCGGTAGGAAGCCCACGTTATACCCGCCCCACTGGGTCAGACGGGTGACCATCTGCGTGAGAAAGCGTCTTTTCATGTCGTCCGCCATGGTGCTGCGCTGGTACTCATTGAAGCGCGCATACATGCGGCCACTTGCGAGGCGTGCCATGTAGTCCCAGTCGAAGAAGGGAGAGATATTGGCGTCCAGGTATTCGGCGATGTCCTTACGTTCCGGCTTGGGTTGCTGGTTCATGAAAGCGATCAGGTTTTGCAGGCCCATCTGGACTTGCTCATCCGGCGTCAGCATCTGTACCTGCGGCATGGCTTCCACGGGGGCTGGGACTGCCCTATCGCTGGCAACCGCGGGGTAACCAGCGAAAAGAAGTAAAAAGGCAATCAGACGGGGAAGGGTAAGGCGTTCGATCATAACGGTGTTCTCTGTGTGGCATCGCCCCTATGGTGCACTATTTATGGGCAATTCGGCGATTAGGGTTTTTATGGTATCCAGCATCGGTTGCGCGTGAGCGTAATCCACGGGGATAGTGCGATAATTGTCGAATCCATTTTTGAATACCAGGCTTGGAAAACTGGCGGCCTGCATGGCGCGAGCCTCGCCGATCTCGGTTTGCAGCTGTTCGTCGACGAAATCGCGGCTGAGGAGAAAGGCAAATCTCTCCTGGTCGAGACCCAGTTCGCCGGCCAGTTGCACCAGCGTTTCGGTATCCGAAGGGTTCCTCGCCCTGAGGTAGTAAGCCTGCTGGATTGCCAGAACCATGTCGTCCTCTTTGTCGGGCGACATCAAACGAGCGGCTATTACCGCCCGGCAGGCAGGGTAGGTACTGCGGCGTGGGTGACAGAACTCCCAGAAATCATGGTTGAAGCGGGTGCCGGGGATGCGCTGTTCGATAGTTTGCCAGGTGCTTTTCAGTTGTGCTTGCATGGCCTGTGGCATCGGCTCGTCGGTGTCAGCGGCCAGGCCGCCGAGTAGACGACGGAAACGGATTGTCTGTGGCAGCTGGGAACATAGACGTTCCAGCGTCGGTCGAAATCCCCAGCACCAACTGCACATGGGGTCATGCACGTAAACCAGATCAACAGAGCCGGACAATGGCCATCCTTCCACAGTTCTTCTTCGGTCAACCGAGAACATGAAGCAAAACGATCCGCACAACAAGACTGACTTTGCCGGGGTTGAGCGCACTGGACGCACCATGGTGATCCTCGCCTGGGTCGGCGGCCTGTTGTTTTTGACCTACCTGTTCCAGCAATTGCTCGATGATCAGCACAACCCGAACCGGCAGCTGGAAATGCTGGTGGGCGAGGATGGTGTGCGCGAGGTGGTACTGCAACGCAACCGGCAGGGCCACTACGTGGCGGACGGTCTGATCAATGGCCGCGTAACCACTTTTCTCCTGGATACCGGAGCGACCGATGTGGCGCTCCCCGAAGATCTCGCAAACCGCTTGAACCTATCGCGCCATGGCAGGGGGATGAGCCAGACGGCCAATGGCGCGGTGATGGTGTATCGCACGCGTCTTGACAGCGTGCAGCTCGGTGCCGTGCGATTGAGCGACGTGCGGGCAACCATTCTCCCGTCCATGGATGCCGGCGCGCCCGTTCTGCTGGGGATGAGTTTTCTAAAGCACCTGGAATTGGTGCAGCGTGACGGATACCTGACCTTGCGCCAGGGACCTGGACAGGGTTGAGCTGGTGGTTATTGAAGATGGAACGGATCATGCGAGCATAAAAAAAGCGCCGACCAGCGGCGCTTTTTTGCGTTATCGGAACACTCCGATCAGGCGTTGATGGTGTCTTTCAGCGCCTTCAGTGCGGATACGCGAACCACGGTGGAGGCTGGCTTGGCAGCGATCTTCATCGGCTCGCCGGTCGCCGGGTTGCGGCCCATGCGTGATTTGCGGGCAGGCTTCTTCACGCGACGGATCTTCACACCGGTATCCGGAATGGTGAACTCACCAGAGCCACGACGCTTCATATGACTGGTGACCATGTCACCCAGATTGCTGAATACAGCGGAGACGTCTTTCTTTGAAAGCCCGGTCGATTCTGCAATCGCGGTAATAATCTGGGTTTTTGTCTGTTTGGTGGTAGTCGCCTTGATGGTTTTGGCTGGTGCTACAGCTGCTTTCTTCTTGGCAACTTTCTTTTTAGCGACCTTCTTTTTAACTGCCATGTTTGACTCCTGAGGTTTCTTGGTGGAAAAGGCGTTCGAAACATAGCACAGAAAATATGGGCGAAGAACAAACTAATCTTTTGTAAACGGAAAAAGTTCTCAAAATAACGCTGCCAATCGCGTTAACGTGTTGGCTCGTCCCGACAGTCAATTGGAGCTGGAGAGTGAATATGCGCCCTGCCTACCCGCTGTTCGCATCGCTGCTGCATCTCGCAGTTTCCGCGCATGCAATGCAGGTTGCGGGCGTCGATGTGCCTGAACAGATTGAATTGCATGGAATGAAAAAGCCGTTGCAACTCAACGGTACAGCGGGTCGCAAAAAACCTTTCATCAACGTGTCCATCGCGGCTCTTTACCTGCCGGAGCGCAATGGGCGTGCCGAGGTCTTGTTACGCAGGCCACCACCCCACCAGATCCCGATGCATGTCGTATACAACAAAATCTCAAGGGCAAAGATGGACAGCGCTTGGGAGGCAGGTTTCAGCGCCAATCTGACATCGGAGGATTATCAGTCCCTGCATGCGGGCCTGGCGCAATTCATGGCGATGTTTGACGATTTCAGACGAGACGACCAGGTGTGGATGGATTACCTGCCGGACGAGTGCACGCGCGTCAGTATCAATGCTGAAATGCGGGGTGTCATCCTGGGTCAGGACTTCAACGCCGCATCTTTGCCTGTATGGCTGAGACAGGAGCCGGTCACCACCGCACTCAAGAAGGCGCCGTTGGGTGCCGATAGCTGACTGATGATTGTGTTTTTTTCTAGTTTTTTGTCTGGAGTCGATTGAGACATGGCCATGGCCGAAGCTGTTGCACCGACTGTAAGTAACCCGGATCTCCAGCAGTTACGCACGATGGTGCCCCTGCATACCTTGCCTGACGATGCCTTCGCGAGCCTGATCGATGGCGTGCAGGTGCAGACGCTGCGAAAAGGCGAGTTGCTATTCAAGCAGGGTGATACCGATCACATCAGTTTCTACCTGCTGGACGGATCCATTGCGCTGCTGGCCGGCGACCGGGTAACCGATTCGGTTGAGCCGGGCACCGAGCAGGCGAGGTTTCCCATCGGGCATGTTCTGCCCCGCAAACAGAGCGCGCGTGCCGCACGAAAAAGCCGGGTTGTGAGGCTCGACAGCCGGCGTGTGAGCGACCTTTTGGCGCGTTTTCATAAACAGGACTACCATGTCGAGGACCTGGATGTAGACGAAGCGGGCGACTGGATGAGTCTGCTGCTGCAGTCACCGATACTGCAGCAACTGCCGGCTTCCAACCTGCAGCGTGTAATGATGAGCGTCGAGCAGGTCGAGGTGGCTGAGGGTGAGTCGATCGTCACGCAGGGTGACCCCGGCGATTACTATTACATGCTCATCCAGGGACAGGCACTGGTGTCGCGCGACGCGGGCGAAGGTAGTCCGCCCGAGGAGCTCGCCCGCATCGGTCCGGGTGCGGCTTTCGGTGAAGAAGCCCTGTTGTCCGACAGTCCGCGCAACTCGACCATCACCATGCTCAGCGATGGTGAAATCCTCCGCCTCGCAAAAAGTGACTTCATCGATCTGATCCAGTCCCATGTCACCAACAAGGTTGACTTCGACAGTGCCGAAAAACTCGTAGAGCAGGGCGCTGTCTGGTTGGACTTGCGCTCGCCCGAGGCATACGAGGAAGAACACTTTCCCGGCAGTATCAACCTTCCGGTTGAATCCCTGCGTTACCAGGTCGCCAGCCTGGCCACGGATCGTCATTACGTCCTTTACAGCCACAGTGGCGGACGGGCCCAGGTGGCGGCCTTTTTGCTCGCGGAGCGTGGTTTCGAGTTTTCCCTGCTTGAGGGCGGACTGCAGGCCGTAGAGCCGGAAGTCCGCGAAGAACAAAAGGAACTGGTTGAGCAGAAACAGAAGCAGAGCAGCGCTGAAAGCGAAATGCTGCAGCGTCGTGCGGCCGAGGCGGAGAAGCGTGCGCAGGAGCTGGAAGAGCGCCTGCAGGAAGCGACTCAGGTCGCCCAGGATGTCGAACAAAAGCGCCAGGAGCACCTGGAACAGAGCCAAAATACCGTTGAGCAAACCCGTCAGCAGCTGGCCGACGTGGAAAAGGAGAAGGAGGCGGCACTAAAGGCCCAGCAGCAGGCGTACAGCGAAATCGAGGAAATGACTTCGAACCTCGAGCAACTGCAGATGGAGCGTGCTGAACTGTCCGACCGGATGCTCGAGATCGAGGGCCTCGACAAAAAGCTTCAGCAACGGCTGCAAAAGGTCGAGCGCGAGCTGATTGGTGAACGCGAGAAAGCGGAGTCGGCCAACAGCAGCCTCGAAGACGTGACTGCGCGTCTGGCGGAGGTAATGGAGGAGCGTACCGCCGAGCGTGAAGATCACGCCCGACAGCTTGGCGTTTACAAGGAACAGCTGACTGTGATGCAGCTGGAACTCGAGCAGGCCCGCTCGGATGCCGACGAACTACGGGACCGGGAAAAAGAGGCCCAAGGCGAGCAGGCACAGGTACAGGAACTGAAGGCCACGCTGAAAAAGCACAAGAAAGAGGCGCAAAAGCAAGAGCAGTTGCTCGAAACCCTTCAGGAAGAAGCGCGTGAGTACACGGAACTGTTGGCACAGCGTGATACTCAGCTGAGTGAGCTCAAGGAGCAGTTCGGAGAGCAGCAGGCGGCCTCGGATGAGCTGAAGGAGCAGCTTGATGAGGCATCGACTCACCGGCAGAAACTGGAAGAGGAACTGAGCGAGGCGCAGCGAACGGCCGAGGACACCTCTGCACTGGATGCGCTGCGCCAGGAGCTGGAGCAGGCACAGGAAAAGGAACGCAAGGCGGAACAGCAACGCGAACAGCTGCAGGCGCAAGTGGTTGATCAGGCGACTGCGCATTCGCAGGGGCTGGAGGAGTTGCGGACGCAACTGGCGCAGGCTGAACAGCGACTTGGTGACAGTGAGCAGGCGACCAAACAGCAGGCCGAACAGGAGAAAAACCTGCAGGCGGAGCGCGAGGAGCTGCAGGCAAAGCACGACGAGCTGAGCGGGCAGCTGGAGGAACAACGGCAGCAAAATGCTGCTTTGCAGGCTGAACTGGAACAGGCGCAGTCGCTGGCTCAGAACAACAGTGAACTGGACGCGTTGCAGCAGGAACAACTGCGTGAACTGCGCGAGCAATTGGCGCAGGCGGAGCAGCGGCTTGGCGACACTGAGCAGGCGACCAAAGAGCAGGCCGAACAGGAGAAAAACCTGCAGGCGGAGCGCGAGGAGCTTCAGGCAAGGTATGACGAGCTGACCGGGCAGCTGGATGAACAGCAGCAGCAAAATGCTGCTTTGCAGGCTGAACTGGAACAGGCGCAGTCGCTGGCTCAGAACAGCAGTGAACTGGATGCGTTGCAGCAGGAACAG
>Ga0180430_10001718_pt1 | contig 20835 bp, 24 predicted proteins | sample SS_ome_9_FD_132999 | JGI IMG/M metagenome (GOLD analysis project Ga0180430, IMG submission 132999) | Hypersaline lake sediment archaeal communities from the Salton Sea, California, USA - SS_1_S_2 metaG | ecosystem: Environmental > Aquatic > Non-marine Saline and Alkaline > Hypersaline >... | reverse complement strand
TCATCGTTCGCTAACGTTACTGATACGCTTCCCATGGACTGCTTAAAGCTTGCGATATCAAACGACGATCCAACGTTTCCAATCTGCAATATTTTACCTTCGAAAAAAACGTCAGAATCAATTTGAATATCATGCTCGGCCCATCGATATTTCATGCCGTCAAAATCGACCTCGACAAGAAAAAATATTTCGTTGGTTGCCTTGAAATCCGATTGAATCGACATTATATTTCCTCAAACGTAAGTGCAAAATTGAACCGGCTGCCATGCCATTGTGTCAGCTCTAAATCACCAGTTATCTTGCATAAATAGACATCGGTCATATCGCTGTCGTCCGGTATCAATGCCAAATTTCGCCCCTCTAGATACTCAAACAGCGCTTCTATTTCTTGCGCCGTTGCTTCCGCGCCACTCCAGCCCACCTTAAAAATCCGCTTTGCTTCTTTTTGCTTGATCGGCCGCGGACCGGCATGCACTGGTCGAATATAATCAACGCCGCTGCTAATCGTTTTACTATACCCTCTGACCCACGCCCGGTCTAGTGATATAGTTTTTCCGATCAACGCCGCGCCGATTTGATAATAGCCGTCCGGCGTTTGCTGCGCTGGAATGTTGATTCGCATATAACGCTTTAGCGCTTCGGTAAACGTGATCGCAATTTTACTTTGATATATTCTAAACGTGTCGCTTGCCGATATGCTATGGCTTGCGGTCGTATCTAAAATAATATAATCGCCCTGGTTGTCTTTTATTTTGTATGCTGTCCCGGATTCAGCCCCAGACGTCGGCATAAATAACTTGCCTTTCAAAGCATGATCTTTATAGCTGGCCAATAGGCTCGAATCCTCGATATGCGCGCCGCTTACCGAATCCACTTCACCGGTAGCTAATACAAACGAAACCGTTTCGTCCGTGTCCGGCGTTCCCCACGAATTCGCCGTGTGCATTTCAAAATCCATGTCCCATATATTGCAATTAAAGAACGCCGCGCCGTCGGCCTGAAAAACATTGTTCGCGCCGGCATCCAAAATGATATTGCACTCGGTATTGTCATTAACCGACCGCCAAACTTGTTTCTGGCTGTTTGCGATGACATTTTCCATAGCATAAACATACTTTGGTTTGAACGTCCACTTGTCTCCGACAACACCGCTGCCGCCATGCCAAGTTAAATACACATCGCAATATAATTGCTGTTTTATACCATTCACCGCTGTGACAACGCCATACAATGAAGTCAAAGCTTCACGATGCCTGAACGTATTATGCGCCCAATGCCATGCCCCAGTGTCCCGATAAGTTATCCAAACCCGACAACCATATACCACGCTAGTTCGTAAATATGCGATTGCATAATCGTGAATCGTGCTTGTCGTGTGCGAGCTAACACTCCCGGCGGTGTCCCAATCCTCACCGTTATCCGTAGAGTCTGCATATACTATCAATTTTCGCGCTGTACCCGCATACGTTTGTAAAAAAAAGCAATATAAAATACCGTTGGGATAAACCATCAAACACGGCCGCTCGACTGTTGCACCGCCACCAAAATTGCGAACGTCGATTGACGATCCCCAAGTGGCCCCGCCATCGGTTGATATCTTGCACTTAATTTCTCGATCGCCGGCGTTGTCCTCATCGGTGTCATACGCACAAACGACATTTCCATTCGGCGCGACGACGGCCGTCGGATATATTTGATCATTGGCCTCTTGTACGACCACAACTTCGCTTCCCCAGGTCATGCCGCCGTCATCGCTCATTTGACACCGAATATCGGAGTTCTCATCATTGAACCCTAGCAGATTGCCATTTTGTAATTGGATCACACATTTTAAATCTGGATCGACGTCAATTTCATCTGACCAATTATCCGCGTTATCGTCACTATAAAATATAGCAGTTCCATTCCCGGCACCCAGCCACCCGAAAACCATCACCCGTCCGTTATCCAAAACAATTGCATCGGTCATATAATAATCGTCATCATCTGACAGTATAGTTTGATCGCTCCAGCTGACGCCCTGGTCGCTACTTGTTTTATAACAGAGATCATCATTTCCTTTGTTATAAAAACAAATTAAATTGCCATTTTGCATTTCTACGACTTTGACGCCGCCATCGCTGCCCGCGTCGTTCGAGATTTCCTCACGATGCCTGCCCCCGCTCATTTGATATTCCCGACCGATAACATTATCGCCCGAATCGAACGACCATTGAAATTTTGAATCACCAATATCGCCGCTGGTTAATAGTTCGACTTCAAAATCCAAATCAGCCGCCGTAATTGTCAGCGTATAGGTATCATCTTCGCGCGTGAAATCAGTCGCATCCGGAGTGAAGCCAACTTCTCCGGATGTCCCACCGTTTGACGTGACCGTGACCGTTTCGCCGTTATTTGTCCCGCTTGTAAATTCGATTTTCGCGCCGATTATGCTATCGGTATCGAAAAACTGTAATGCACGATCATATAACCATCCTTTTTGTAATCTTTGAACGATGACTTTATCAATTATTATATAGTCCCCAACGTCCGAATCAGCCGCCGACCGATATATCTGTAAATCGGCCGCGCCCGACGCATCGGCAACGACCTCCCAAACGCATTCGGTCCATGTTGTAGCCGTCACCGCAAACGTGTCGCTATTGCCTGTCAAATTTGCGTGCGCGATTGTCACGGTTGTGTTTTCGTTGCAATAAACTGAAGCAATAATCCGATAAGTCGCCGTGTCTGTTGTGGATAATGATTGCGCAACGCCAATGGTTTCGCCATCGTCGACACAAGTCACCCTTTGCGCTTTGCGGCCATTTTCTGTAATCGTTGTTTCCTCCGCATACGTTTGACCCGCTCCGAATTGGCTCCAACTAGTGGCCAGCCCCGCCGTGTATGTCTGTTCGAAATCTGGATTGAATATCAAGTCAAATTGTCCGCTTAATGTGCCGTAATATGTGAAATCAGTGATCGTGCCATTTTCATCTCCCGACGTAATCGGTCGTAGATTACCCGTGTTGCTAGCGTCCGCGACCGGCTGTCCGATATAGATTCCGGCTTGCTCGGTTGCGGATAAAAAATGCGATTCCTTGACCTGATTCTCGGCAATTATTTTAACAGTCATATGCGTAGCCCTACCGTGTCGGATTCTACTGTTTGATAACTATATCCGCGACGCCCGACCCTGACCGATTCCATGCGATCAGCGAACCAGCCGTCGACATCGCTCGTTGTGATAATCCCTTTGTTTATAAATATGATTTGCGATCCACCACCGGCGTTTTGCCCCTTCGGGACAACCGCTTCACCTTCTTCTAATAAATATGTACCTGTCCGCGGGACATAATCCGTTCCGGTATGCAAACAGTCAAGCCAGTCGAGCGGATCGCTAAACTGCCCTTTTAAATATTCCCAAATCAGATCCGGCGCTTTGCTGAATATGTCGTCCAGCGTGCCTGTTACGTCAGTGTAATACATTTCTGGCGTTGCTAAATCTTTTGATACTTGTTTTAACGGCAATCTAATCAAATCATGAATTAGCGCCCAAAATGCATCCCAATCTATCATCTCGTCGAAACAGTCCTGAAAATAGTTATAAATATCCTCGATATGGTCTTTTGCGCCTTCCCACCCGTCGCTTATTGCTTCCCATAAAGTCGTGTCGCCTGATATAACATCGTTCAACCGGTTAAGTTCTTCTATCGTCCAATCTCCCAAATCTCCGATAAACTCACCCCCCGGCAAATTTTCACTTATCCAATCGTTTATCAAGTCGGTTCTGTTTGTTATGTCGTCAACAATATCCGTTATCGGATCGAATATTCCGCTCGGATTCCACCAATCGTCTCCATCGTCGCGCCGACACATAAGCACGCCTGGCGCGATTTCTTCGCACAAAACCCCGCCGCTGGCATAATTTTTTTGTACTTGGCCGCCGTTGGCCATGTTGTTTTTAATTCCGGCTGCGATGGCCTTCGCGCCAAAGGATCCAAGCACTGTTTTTATAAGCGTTGCGGCTGCATAGCCAATACCATACCACGGACCGCCCTGCGCTGTTCCAGCCGCGAATGCCATGCCGGTTCCTAGCGCTAAAGAATCCGCGACCGGTTCCCATGGCGCGTCTACTCCATCGCCCATGGCATAGTTTTTGCGAATATGCCCACCTTCAGCATGCTTATCCGAATTTATTGCATATAATAAGCCTAAATGTTTTTTAGTCGCGTCTTTATTGACGACAAACTCGCCGCCCATAGCGTAATGATCAACGTTGCCAGTTGACCCTAAAAAAACATCGTCTGCAATGCCGGACCCGGCATTGATGACGCCGCCTCATGGATGCCCCTCGATCCAGCCGCCCTCGGCCCAATTGCCTTGAATTCCGCGCGCTGCCAAGACCGCAGCAATTGCCATCGACGTATACAAACCGATTTCGGCAGCTGCCGCCAGCGCGCCTGCCCAGCCTTTACTTGCGCCCGACTCAGCTGCGCCCAGACCAATATTTACGGCGATTAAATCAACAATTGTGTCAAACACCTTATCAAACATTTTTGTTGCAAAATTTCCGAGAGAATCGACCATTCCTTCGGTCATTGTGTCCATGGCGCTATCCATATCGAGCGTTCCGTCGATCAAATCATCGACCATCGTCCCAATCGTTTCAGATACAACGTCGCGCACATCGCCGAAAAAATCTTCGATACTATCTCCAGCGCTTTGCGCGTAATTTCTAAATTTTTCGAACCCTTGTTTTGCCCCGTCTTTTACGTCCTGATAAAACTCATTAGCGACGTCGGTCATTGTTTTATTTTCTTTTGTCCAGCTGTCGCGGATATTAAACCAAGTTTGCGCTTGATCGCTTTCAAGTTTTTGCGATGATTGATCTATAGTGTTCGTAAATGCGCTCCAGTTATCCTCCATTTCATCGTTTTTTTGCGTCCAGTTATCTTTTATATTATTCCATGACATCACCTGGTCGGATTCAAGTTGCTGCGTCGATTGATCAACGACATTGACAAACGCGCTCCAATTGTCCTCACGCAATTTTAAGTTCGCTTCGTGATCCTTGGTCGTTTCTTCCTGCGCTTTTTTCGCGACCTCGACCATGCCCTTGTTGCTTTTTTCAAATGCTGCCAGCGCGTCTAGCGCGCCGCGATTCATGGCCGCATAAGTATTGTCGCTAGCTTCTTTTGCAAGTTCGTATGCCGTTTCGGTTGCTTCGACTTCTTGGTTTAATCCCATGGTCGCGGTCGTCAAGTTGCGCGTGACGCCGCCGATTGATTCTAGTGCTGGTTTCGTAACTTGCGTCAAATGATCGCCAAAATCCTTGAACCAATCAAACGCCGTTTCTCCTAACCAAATCAAGTCCTCTACAAGCCACACGATATTCTGGGCGAAGCTGATAATACCATCTTTGTTATTTTTTATTAAATTTGTGAACGCTTTAAGCGCTTCTGAAGCAAGTGGAAGGAACACCTTACCGAGATCGGCCCAAAGATCGCCCATGACAGCTTCGTTCTGTTTCATCAAATTAGCAAAGCTATCTACAGTTCGTGCCATATCACCTATAGCAAAAGTAGACCCTTCCACTATCATTTGATACGCAGCCTGAGCCTTATGATTAGCCGTTAGCTGATCTTTAGAATCAGCCAGCCCCATTTCAAGCGCTTTTTGTTGGACTGTTGAAGCACTTAATACGACACCATACTTTTTCATAGTCTCATAGTTGCCGACTAGCGCAGACTGAATATCTCCCATTACTTGAGCTGTAGGTAAATTATTAAATGATCCTAAATCAGCAGACAGCTTAACAATTTCACCAGATAACTGCGCAGCATTATCAGCATTCATGCCCATCGGAACTAATAAATCTTGCATAGCTGCCATAAAACTACGAGCATCTTTCTCACTCATAGCAAAACCGCTTCTTAGTTCAACCACAAACGCGTCAGCTACTTCCTTTTGAGCACCAAATACAGTATCAAACTTAGAAACAGTCTCCTGTAGATCACTTGCAGCTTGAATCGATTTATTCATAGCAGCGCCAACTGCAACACCCGCGCCTGCTGCTGCTAATCCTACTGCCTTCCAGTTAATACGGCCAATAGATTTTGACATTTTAGATGTCGATAAATCCATAGCCGATTCAGCGCCTAAAAGATCAGTCTTTAACTTATCTACTTTAGCTCGAATATAAACTAATGCTGATCCAATTCGTGCCATAACTCACCTAATGCAAATATTTTTGGTTTCCTGAACTTTGTGCTTGTTTTGCTGCTGCTTGCTGTTTAGATATATGTGCTTTAATTTCTTGGCCCGCTTCAAATATTAAATCAAAACATTGTTCTTGATCTTGAAATTCTGATACATATCGTTCAATTATCTGAAATACCGAAGCATTATTAACTCCAATCTGTGATAACGCTAACTGGAGTATCTTATTAGGTAATACATTTTCAATTAACAACGGCGGAAAACATTCAAAACAAGGTGGAGCTTCATCACCATAAATTTTTTGACAAAGAGTACAATCGGGTTTTTCCATTAAACCTAACACATGTTCAACTAAATTTTTTTTTGTTCCTCAAAATCACTTTTTGCATCTTTAGCTAATTTCTCCCGACATTCCGAAACAAATTCAACAAAGCCGTCTATTTTTTGTATTGCCTTTATAACATTAGCTTCGTCGCATTTCATCTTCTTTCCGTCTTCATCATAGAAATTTTTCCAATTTCTCACCGCTGATAAAATTTGTTTATCTCTATTACTTCCTGGATTTTGACGTTGAATCATACGAGGACGTTCATCACCTTGCTCGTATATAAATTCTTGTGTCATATTTGCTGTTAAAATCTCTTGAACTTCTCCTGGACGTAAATGAACAATTAAAATCTCACCGTTATCGGGATCCTGTGGAATTTTAAACCACCGTTCTAATGTTTTTGAAATTCTCATTACTCCTACTCCTTTGCTCCTAAGTTAAGTGGGCGGGTGTGCCGGAGCTGGTAGCACACCCACCAAGGATGCATCCCCTGCCCACACTGTTAAACTCGTTTAAATCAGTCGCATTGCTCCAACACATCTGCCACTGAAAGACACCTGCATCAACCCGGAACGATCCGCCGAAGTTTGCGGTTCGGCCGTAATGTTGATATGCGAAACAGGAACGTTAGCAGGTAGTCCGCCGCCTGCAGCCGTAGTTGAATTGGGCGTGTAATAACTGGTATCATCGACATAAAATCTAATATCAGTCAAATCAGATCTATGGAAAAATGCCTGTCGAACTAAATCCTGACCTTGCGTGTCGTCCTTTTTATACAAGCCATTAAACGATACGTTACCGCCAGTAATGAGTCCAAGAACCATATCAGCATAGTCGTCGCCGAATTCAGTATCATCTAGTTCCGCAACACTTCCGCCACCGATTGTCCAAGTACCCATACCAAGAATATTATTTGAACCTATGGTTACTTTACAATCAATGCCTTTTTTACTTTCGTTCGCCATTATAATTCACCTCCCTATTAATTATTCGCTCCGGGTTTTTGCTCCAATTTGTGAATTTTTGAATATGTTTTCCACGTTCCCCAATCAGTAGCATGTAAAGTCAAATGCTGGATTTCAATAGACGCGTCAACGTAAACTTTATAATCATGCTCTTTTAGCTTTGCACAAAATCCAATATCTTCTCCTACAGGCTTACCTGTTTCAGGATTCGTAGTTAGCTCAAACCAAGGATAATTAACTTTTGCAAATACTCTTAAATCATATAAAACGCAGCCACAACCTGTTGCATCCACTTCAATTAAACTCTTACTTCCGTTTCGAGCTGCTTCAATCTCATCATTTGGGACAGTATAAAAACTACCAATTTTACCGCGTAGCATCAAAGGATCAAACGGCGGATAACGTCTATGTACTCTTGCTCCCACTATGGGCTGATTCCAATTAACCATACGTTCTATCATATCCTTATCACAATAAATCTGATCTGTGTCCATCATAAGAATATGTGTACATCTTAAATTAAGTGCCTGTATTACAAGATTATTACGAACTGCATCATGATTACCCGCATAATCTGGCATAAGTAACTGATCAACCCAGGGCTTATCAATTCGTAAAATTGAAAACATAAAATGACTATAAACCTCAGCATTAGTCAAAGGAAATGCCATAGCAATTGAAGGTCTACCCCCACGATTTGCAAGTATTCGTTCAATTCTACGTCGATGATATACAGACCGATCATGCTCGAACTTGCCCTCGTCATAAGCTGTTTGATAAAACTCATCATACTCAGCTTTAGCAAATATAGGATGTAAATGTTCAACCTTAGCTTTTATTGCGTAAGTCCACTTACCACACTCCTGAGCAATATCCTTTAACTCATCATCACCAAAACAGTGGTGATACTCAAGTGGAAAAAACTCACCTCCGGGAATAAGATCTAATATTAAACGATGAGCCAGCCAATGAGCATGATCATTTCCATCAGAATTAAATCCAACCACTCCCCACTCATCAGGCAATTTCTTCATTTCTTCAAGCGCATGCTTTAAAAAATTCTTTTGCGGTATAGTATCATCACCCAGAAAACATATCAAGTCATGCTTAGCTCGTCCCACAAGTTTAGCTAGCATTTTAGGACAGCCAATTCGCTCATGATCAATTGCTGTTAACACTTCATATTGCTCTTTCGGAATACCCGCATTTTCATGAATCGCTTCGATACACTTAAATGATTGTTCTAGCCGAACAACCGGTATGCATATACTAACTTTACGATTCATGATCTCACCTTCTTAAAAATGCCGTGAGTATGAATAATTTGATGCACATCGCTAGTTAAATGATCTTTTAATTGTACAACTTCAAATTTAGCTTTTGTCCCTATCTGTTCTCTAAAATCATCAACTACAAAATAATTCCAAGAATTAAAATTCCAAAATGAACGATGCGTTGGATCTTGAAAAGCTCCTCGTCCATCTGTAGACGGTGTATAATGTTCAAACTCACAGTCTATTTTAAGAACCCGCCAAATTTCTTCTATCACAAAAATTGTATTTTCAGGTAAAATATGTTCCAAAAAATCTTTTGCAACTACAAGATCACACGTTTCACGTTCGTAAGGTAATCCATCCACTTCAATATCAACTAACACATCAGGATCATATTTTGAATTTTTATCAATATTAACGTAACCTTCTAACTTCTTTGCTCCGCATCCTAAATTAAGTTTTAGCTCCTTTTCCACGATTAGCTCCTTTATTTTTTAACAATTAATATTACGTCATCCCAAGGCTCAGCTTTATGAACTTCAGCTTTTATGACAGTAAGCTTTGCCGCCTTTGCCAATTTTCTAAACTTAGATACGCTCCAATGCCCTGTAAAAATAGGATAATGATGAACGGGTCCCGCGCTTGGTGCAATAATACAACAATGTCCGCCTGGCTTTAAGACTCGTGCCATTTCCTTAATAGTTTCAGTAGGCTTTTCAATATGTTCAAATGTTTGACCCGATATTACTATATCAAAATAACCGTCTTTTAAGGGCCACTGATATGGATCATCAACAGCTAAATCTACATTTGGGCCTTCTGTAATATCCAATCCCATATAACTTTTACAGTCGCTAAATAATTCTTTATAAGTTCCGTTGACATCAAAGCTACCTATATCAAGAACAAGTGATTTTTTATCAGCATAGTCTTCTGCAAATTTAGCCATCAACTCCATACTTGCTACATGCATTTTATTCTCCCTTATTTTTCAATTAAGACGCGATACTGAACTGCATATTGCCAAACATTTTCTTGTTCGTCCCGTAGTAAATAGCCCCAATTTCGTTCCATCCAAAGATGAGTCCATCCAGATACAGTTAAATCACAATCATCATACAAAGTTTTTAAATTTTCATAATAATTATTGACGCTAACTGCACTTGAATCTTGATCAAATATATTAAACTGAATTGTTAAACTTTCATGATACTGTTGACCAAAAAACTGATCATTTCCAACACCAATTAACGCGTATACACAATAAGGAAATGTTTCATTCTGTCGCGCCTCATGCAAACGTAATCGTCCGCTCATATCGTCATAAAAATTTGGTTTAGCTCCAGCTGGCGCAAACTCTAAATATATTGCATCAAGAACTGCTTTCATTAGTCAAACAAATCCTTATACGCTTCTAAGATTCTGGGTTTTCGTGCTTCAAGTGGTCGACGTAAAAAAGGAATAGGCTCAGGATTACGTATAGAACCTAACTCAACAAAAGTAGCATAAAATCTATCGTAATTTCCAGGTCCTTGTGCCTCTACTGCATAACCGCCGCCTATAAATTTAGACCGCTCAACTTTAATTTCAGATGCTAACTTACCTGTTGGAGATTTTGCTCTAGTCATTAGATACTGTCGAGATTCTGCTATTAACTTTCCAGCTTGATCTTTAGCAACTTTATCTGCTTCTTTTTTTACTAATTTTAAAAACGGTTCGCTATCAATATCAAGAACTATTTTACTACCACCAGATCCTGCTAAAATAGTTTTTATAAATTTCATGTTACATCCTCTTCAGCCATCAATTCAAGCGTACGATTGCGTTCTTCAGGATTACGAATTGAAATAATCCTAAAAATTCGACTATTCCATGAAATGCGCATTTTAGCCGTAACTCCTGAATCATATCGTATCCAAATTCGATATACGTTATCATGCTCAAGTTTCTTATGCTCAAGTTCCTCCATACCTTTAACAGGAGAAATTGAAGCAAATGCAGTAACATACGTTGTCCATGACGTTGTACTACTACCCATACTATCAACAGTTTCACTTACCTGTTGAATCGTTATTAAGTGTCTAAGTGGTCCCGATCGCATGATGACGTGTCCAAAGTTTATACGGATATAATAGACGTTCAACCATTTTTGTTTGAACGTATGTAAAGCCTTGGCCTAAAATACTTGGCTCATGATTTTCAAATAAATCTGCAATACCTAATTTTATTGCGTGTCGTATCATTGCAGGAACATCACCCGCATGCGCGCCATAGCCACAAGAATATTCAATTTCAATGGGACTTGTAGGATATAAAGTAACTGTAGGCCAAACCTCTCCATAGCCTAGTACAATTTTACCAAGATGAGTATTTGTTTCAACTATATAATCATTAGATGAAAAAGTACTTTGATTACCATCCGTATCTTTATACTTAACACTTGTAACCGAAATTAAGTTGCCATAAGGAAGTAAAATTTCATCACCTTCAGGCCACTCATTAAGATACGCCGTAACCGTTTGTGTTAATAATCTACGTTTTGTAAACTTTTCAGCCGCTTCACGCGCTGCAGTTATGCATTGCGCAAGTCTAAAATCATGATCAGTATTAGTACTTACAATAGATACCTGACGCTTGGCTTCCTGCAAACTAACAGGCAAGAGAGTATCAACAACAAACTGGCTGCTGTTATCCAAAGGGAGATCAGAACCAGCATCACTATCATAAGTACCGTCGACAGAAAGTATTCTGATGCCATCATCATTGACTCCTGTCGCTGCGAGATCCGCGCCCTGTAGAACAATATCAACCGTAGTATCTTCCGTAATCGCAACGTCTTCTCGGCTGTTAATAATATTTCCAGCGGTATCCTTCAGCGACCATGTTGTTGGATCATTAGGTGTTACCGCTGACCCGTCATCATCAAAGAACGCAACCGTAATAACAAACGTTCCATTAGGCAGTGCTCTGGTAGTTATATCAGTAGGCATGGCTTACTCCTCTGGAATTCGCGCTGAAAATTCAGACGGAAAAGTACCGTCTGGGCCAGTTCCATCTAAGCCGGTATCAGAAATCTTTTCCCCCGCTGCATCAAGAATGAAATCACCCTGAGTATCTCGCACATATCCAGCAGACTCCAACTTTGGAGTCAACCGCATTTCAGGCCCATCTACCGTGGGCGTTATAGACGGCGCAGCTACAGTAAAATTCATTATTTTGTTCGCCCTTGTACGAATACATTAATATTAGCAGCACCGCCAGCATCAACAGTTAACGATAAGTTTGCAGTAGTCTTCATCGGCGGATTAAAATTCCAGATAATACACTGGCCTGCAGCAAAAGTTACAGGACCCAAAAGCGCAGTAGTAACTGCTCCCGCAGTCTCACCTTCCCCAAGAGTTACAGATTCGGCTGTATCAGATGAAATCGATACATGATCAATTTCAAAATATTTACCTGCACCAGGAGCTGCTATAATTTCCTCGCAACCCGATGCATCAGCCGAATTTGCATTTTTAATCCAGCCTGCTTTCGCGCTTGCTGGACTTTGTACATCAATAGCCATTTTAAACCTCCTGCCGGGGCGTTAAACCCCGGCTTTAGATTATCTAATTTGAACGATTTTCACATAATCAATTGAAAAGGCTTCCTCGGCTGCCGCTGCCTTAGTTCCAAAAATAAAATGCATTTCCGCTAGTCCGGCCAATGTAATATTGCGCGCCGTGTATGCGATTCCGTTAATATACGGCGTCACCACCGCGACCGTGTCACTTGTCGATTCGGTTTTTGCCCAAAATCCGGCATTGAAAAAAGTGCCACTAACATATGACCCGCATGCTGTAGACGTGCTTTGAGTCGCCGCGTTGCTGGTTTCAAAATGGATCGTCAAAGCATCTTTGACGCCGTGTATAACTGCGCCATCATAGCTGGCTGCCGGTCCGGCGCCGCCGTCGACCATGGCATCGGCACCGGCGTTGTCCATTAAACCCATAATCCATGCCGAATCGTCCGTGTTGCCCTCGGTAATTGCTATTCGCGCTTCCAGCCATAAAGACTTGCCAGCGGCAAACTTCCAGCATTCGTTGGCGCTTATCATATAAGCTTCGTCGTTCGCATCGCCATCCGTAAAATGCTTATAAATACCGTTGGCGGCATCTTGCAAAGCATCCGTTCCGCCCGCGCCATCATCTTCGACAAACGTCCATCCGTCGTCCGTTGCCGCACCTTTCGCGGATGCCAAATATGTGAAATCGTCATAAAATACGGTTGCCACCGACGGATCAATCAATGCCACCAGCGGGCAGGTTTGCCACATAGACCCGCCAGCCGTCGGCCCCAGATCTTCGTCGCGGAATGTCATGTTATTATTTGTCCAGTAAGATCTTGTTTGCACAATGCACCTCCTTAGTTGTGTACAATGATTCTGAGTGAACCAATGCGCAATTATTTTTCGATTGTAACCGCCTTCTCGATCTTTTTGGTACGTTTAGCTGGCAGTCTTTTAATAGGTTTCTTTTTAGGAGCAGTTTTTTTCTTAGACTCAGCTTTTAGCGTAGCTTCAGCAGCTGCAGCTGCTCGCTGTGCTAATTTAGTAGCCTCTTCTACTCGTTCCTTATGATAAACCATATACGGCTGAGCTACTCCCTTTTCACAAAGTCGCTGTGCCAAAGTCCTTTCAATAAAATAATCCTTTCCCGGTTCATGACTTTCATAAGTTTCTAAAAACACTATTCGCATCGACACAAAATCACCTCCTTTAAAAATGGGCGGCAGGAAAGGAGACCCCCAAACTGCTAAAAAAAAATAGGTAAAAACCCGCCGCCCAAGATAATTATGTCAACGCTGTCAATGACAAGTTTTTAGTATATCTCGGAACCAATACAGCAACGACAGATACATTTCCAGTTGCTCCTGTATCTGTATCTTCAAAGCTAATCGTTAACCAATTTTCAGCATTAGCAACATCCATATCTGAAGCATCAATTTCGATAATTAGCATGTAATTATCATAGGTCGCATGTGCTACAGACAAATTAGCCGACGTTGCCCAGGCTCCAAGTACGTCACAACTTGCTGCAGCTGCAGCAGCAGAACCAAACGCATAATTAAATGTCAAAGCAGATGTCTTAGCACCGTCAGTAGCGCCAGAGTATACTTTAACATAGATAGCAGCGCCGCCAAGAGTCTGGAAATTTACGATATACATACAATGATGAAAACCTTCCATGTTAATCGAATCACCAGACATAGCAGCAGCGCTAGAAAGATCTTGATCACTCAAGACCGGAACAATTTTGTACATTTCTGCAAGTCTCATTTTTTAGACCTCCGTTTTAAAATTTATGATTTACGATTAAGGACGAGTGTCAAGTTTTACAAAATGACTTAAAGTATTCGTTCCTTTGTACGGCGTAATTGCTGATTCCAATACAGGCTGACCGTCAAAACGATATACAAACCGAAAGACTGATTCATCATATATGAACCTCACATGAATCGATACATCATTTTGCAGACCGCCCTTATCAATCGCTTTATACTTAGAGAAATCGCAAAGCATAATATCACCAGTTGTTCCCAAAGTCTGACAATGCTCAATTGGTACAACTGGACGGCCAAACAGAGTTGAATAAGGAGAACCAGAAGCGCCGCCTGCAGGCATATAAACCGGTACGCCGCCTGTGCCAATAGTTAATGCCATTGCATGAAGTTGTGGCTCACAATCTTGATTAATTACCCAAATTGCGTTAGGCCGACTTCTAGCCAATAAACGTGACCACATCTTAAGTACGTTTTCGTAAACGATAGTAGCTGCAGCTTGACCCGTCTCTTTAGTTACAGAAACCATACAACCCGCATTCAAAATACCCAAAGGCTGACCTGCACCAGTACCATTGATAACGCCATCTGTCAATTTAAAATCAAACTCATCACGGAAACCTTCATTAATAGTTGTTTCCAAAGCTGAAGCATCATCAAGTAATTCATCAGTTGCATAACACAGACCGATGAGCTTATTCAATGTCAATTGAATCTGACGAAATTTAGGCTTTGATGCAGTTTTCTCTGCCGCCTCTGCCGCCCAGTATGCACGAATACCACCCGCACGAGAACCGTCAACTCGACTGGTTTCATCCAAACCGTTAAACTTCATACCTGTTTTATTGCCAGTAAGGGTAACCTTACTAATCCGCGGTAGAATCATACCCGTATCCCATACAGTTTTCAAAATTTCACTAGCCATTTCTGATTCTACTAAAAAGCCACCATCAGAAGGAATACTTTCTGATAAACCTGTTGCAGCACGTGTTGATAATCGCGGATCAACTGGACCGCCCGGCATACCAGCCTTCATAACAGCTTGGTAAAATTCACCAGCTGAAGCAAAATTATTCTGTCTGGCTTGACGTTGTTCTTTTTCAGAATCAATTTCAGTACGATCAGGCTCTGCATCAGAACGTTTAATTCGATCCATTGCATCTTGCGAACGCTGTTCCAACTTTAAGGCTTCTTCAAGATCATCAATTTCATTAAGATAGCCTTCAGCAAGTACACGCTCTTCTTTAGTAGGATCACGTTTTTCAGCAACGCACAAGGATCTCATGTCGCCGAGCTTTTTCATCAGAATGCCAATATCCTCTTGTAATTGCTTAATTGTTCTCATAATTTATGTTTCTCCTGTAGTTGTTCGATTTCAGAAAGAATGTCTCTAACCTCTGTGTCGGATGTGCTATCATCATCGGATGAATCACCCGCGCTATCATCATCATTGACCATTGGGTTTAATGATAACCGTAGTTCTTTAAGCTTATTAACAAAATTTCGTACATCATCTTTAGAATCAAAATCAAATTCAAACTCATTTTCTAAAGTTAAATCTTCTAATCCTTTTATATAAACTTCAATATGCAAAGGAACAACTTGATCCAATTCACGCTTTGCTACTACTAATGACCTCAAAGCAACCGAAGTATCAGGATACGCAGGATAAGTAACAGGTGAAACGTCAAACACCTCACGTACTTCAGTTATGGTACGAACCGGATGATCAGTATCCAAGCCTTCCCATTCATCCGCAGCAATTGTAAATCCAAAACTTTGATCATTAATATCGCCGCGCTCAATAGGTGTCAAAACAAGATCACGGATAAGCTGAGTATCAGGCGGCTGTACTGACATAAATAAGCCGTTCTTATCTTCCTTTAACTCAAGCGTTCCAGCCGATTGTCGACCCAGAACGTAATTAGGATCATGGTTGAACAACGCCCTGGCATCGGATATCTTGAGAGCTTTCTTGAAAGCGCCTGGTTTGATCCGCTCAACGAAGCCCATATCTTCGGAGTCCGAATTGAAAACCGCGGCATACCCTTCTATCCGTGGTAAAGCTCCATCATCCTTGCGCTTTACCCGAAGCTCAACTTTATTAGTTCGTAACTCAAAATCCCCCTTGATAGAAGCCCCCAACAATTTTTTTATTTTTTCACGTTCCTCTTTAGTTAACATATTTTTTTTTCTCCTATCCTATAGTTACATAACAGTCACAACCTTGATGCAATGGAGGATGTCGCTTATTGCTATACTGTTTCATTGTAGTTGTATCATCACCATCAGGCGTGATCTCACTTCCTTTAGTAACAAAAAAATCAGTTGAGCCTATACGTTTACCATTCAAAGTTTGACAATACGGACATGTCTTACTACCACGAATTTGCCATCTTATTGTAAGTCCTATTGCAAAAGCTATCATTGAATAAGCTGCATTGGACGCACGCACCGTCTCATCCGCAACAACTTTATTTGCACGTTTTTCAATCCACTCATCTGCGCGTTGTTCCATTGCTTCTAAACCGCTTTCGAGCAACGCCATCATTTGACCCTTAGAACTACCTATATATCGCGCAGCGTACGTTTGAATATATTGTTCAATACTATTATCAATGACAGTATCATCAGTTAAACCAATCTCTGTTCTTGTGTGATCACCTACAGCATTCATAAAAGAACGAATGACAGGTCCCATTTTTCGTTCAATATATTCAGGAAACTTTTCATAAAACTCATCTAAGAATAATGAAATATCATATGAGTCAATATCTCTTGCGTGTATTCTATTTTTAATTGCTTTTGCTTCCCGATTAACTATATTTTGAGCAGCATCTCGAATTAACGGAGCATAGCGTTTTGCAATTCGATCACGCACAATAACTGTTTGTCTAGAAGGAAGTGTCCGCGTAAAAAAGTCCCGATATAACTGCTTAGCTTCGGGTTGTTCTTCAACTTGTTTCCCTGGCGGCGGCTGTGAATCAAGATCTCCTATACTTAAAGAATCTTCCAACTTACCCAAATTCAACATAACAAAAGAAGAATCAGCTTCAGGGACATCAAGAGGATTCATATTTTCTTTTGCCCTAATTTCGTTAGGAGTTATCGCGCCAATTTGAAACATTTTATTGTAATGAGTAGCCCGAGCCTGAGCATCACCGCGTAAAAGTCCATCAACTAAAAACTCTAAAAATAGTCCTGAACGACGTTCCGCTTCTGTAAGAAGCTGTTGTGAAATACATGATTCCCATCTAGTCAACCATCTAACCAAACATGAATCAACATATGCCGCGTTTTCCTGTTCTAAATTATTATAGTTACTATTCGCGCCGTGCAAAGCAATCTTGTGCGGCGGAACATGATACATTCCGCAAATTTCAACTTTTTGATGATCTCGAGTCTCTAAAAATTGAGCATCTTCCATACTCATATTTAAAGCTTGATATGTCTCACCGTTTTTTAAGATCATTACGCTATGTGATTTTCCTAAACCCGCATATTGTTCCTTGATCGACTTATTATATGCGTCCTCCTCTTCGCCGAGCTCGACCTCAGGAGGTAAAGATAAAATTCCGCTAGGGTGAGTTCCTGAGCCAAAAAAACGACTGCCATACTTTTCAGCAGCAAGCCCAACTGCTATTGACTCACGTGCAATAGTAATCATTGATTTGCCGTATAAGCCATTAAATCCAAACCCAGGAATATGAAAAATTTCATATCGTGTGCGAGTAACCTCTGTACCGTCAGCGCGTTTATACTGATACGCAATTTCTCCCGATTTTGAACGAAATACTTTTACTTTATTGGGATCCTCAATAATCCATAAAGCACGAACTCTACCTTGTTTATCCCGTTCTATAAAGTCAAAAGTATTACCCCATAATAACAATTGCCCCTGTTTTGCTTCACGATAATTAAATGAAGTAACTTCAGGATTAGGCACGTTATGTAGTATATCATACAGCGCGTGATCAGTTATTGTATCTTTACCTCCATCTTTACGCTTACGATAAAGATTAAGGGGAAGCCTTGCAACATCACCCGCAATTAAAGATATACACGCAAAGACAGTCAAATACGTTAGCGCAACTTGTTCGTTGACATCAATACCCGCATCTGTAGGAGCTACAACTCTATTATACCAAAAATCAGATTCAGGTCCGTATTTGGACGATAGTCTAAGTACAGACGGAAAAATACCCATAAAGCAACCTATCGATTAGCTAATATTCCAAGACTTAAAAAAATAGCTCCCAAAACTGATAGAGATACCCCTACAGAGAACCAAATAAAAAGGCCTGTCCCTAATAGAGACAAGCCTACTGCGATAAATATATCCGGTTTAGAAATAAATGATTTCACTGTGTATTCTCTACATCACAAAAAATCCCAATCTTCTCCAGTTTTCAACAGTACACACTAAATTATATTTTATATATCAAATAAATTAAATAATGTAAAGGAAAACTTATGCTACGCTAGGCATTTTAATCTTCATCTTAGGTTTTAACTTTAAAGCAGCGTCTAATGCCATAATTAGCGCAACAATTCCATCGATTCTATCAACAGATGTTGACTTATCAGGCTTAATATTTCCTGCGGGATCCTCTCTTGTAACAACATTAGAACACATCCATGTTAAAACTGGATTATTACCGTGATCTAATTTTTGAGAAATTATAAGTTTTTCCAATTCTTTCATTGGCGGACTCATGCTCTTATATCCTTGTCCAAAAGGAAATAGTAATCGATTTTGTAATCGTTTTTTAGACTTCGCGTCAGAAAACATTTCATAACCAAGATCTTGTATGTCTTGTGATATTTTTGTTGCGCCCCATCGGTCAAATGCAATAGTTCTTAAGTCATAATCATACGAGTCTCTTTCTATTTGTTCAATAATATACGAATAGTCAATTACTTTTCCTGGAGTTGCAGTTACAAAACCTTCATCAATCCAAACATCAAATGGAACCTTATCTTTCCTGACACGTTTATGAATATTGTCTAAGGGAATAAAAAATCTACACAAAACGTTATATGTATCAATTTTATACGTAGGCGGAAATACAAGAATAAACGCAGAAACGTCAGTTGTAGTAGATAAGTCAAGCCCTGCACAACACTGCTGACCCCGTAAAAGACTGTGATTAAAATCAGATCCTGCTGTCAACCAAGTCGTATTTGTAATCCAACGAGTCTCAGATTCAGTCCACATATTTAAATGTAAACGCATAAATGAATTTTGAGCAGCAGCAATTGCAGACGCTTTTTTAAACTTACGTTGTACATCATTTAGCTTTGTACAAACGCCTAAACTAGGATTTGCTTTTATCCATATAGACTGATCAGTCCAATCATCTCCTGGATCTATAGTATAAATACCGCCTAAAAACGTATCATCAACTTGTGATTGTTCTAAGATCTGCTGTGTGTATGTATGAATCTCATAACAAATTGAGTATTTATTAAACCCTGCAGTTGTAATAGTAAACAGTAACGGCTGACGACGAGATCCTGTTGCTGTATCAAGCACATCCCATAAATCACGAGTTTTATGTGCGTGAAGTTCATCAACAATACCACACGACATATTTAGCCCGTCTAAACTATCATGATCACGTCCTAAGGCTCTAAAAAAGCTATTTGTTTTCTTACAAAAAATATTATTAACGTGAATTGTAATATGATCACGCAAAAATCGAGACGACTTCACCATTCGTTCAGCTTCAATATGAGTCAATTTTGCTTGATCAAATTTTGTCGCAGCACTATAAACTTCAGCTCCCGGTTCTCCGTCTCCATCCAAAAAATACAATCCCAATCCCGCTGCAAGAGTCGTTTTCCCGTTTTTTCTTGCTACAGATAAGTAAAAAGTTCTAAATCGTCTAGACTTATCAGACTTTCGCTTCCACCCAAACAACTGCCACAAATAAAATTGCTGCCACGGCTGTAAGTCAAATGTCTGCCCTGCCCACTCACCTTTTGAATGATGAAGCCAAGAAAAAAATTTTATTCCGCTAATAGCAGCGTTAACATCGAAATAAAAAGGAAACTCCGGATCGTCATTTTCTGCTCTTTCCCAATCAGAAAAATAGCGTTCAACTGCTAATTTAGTCCAGTCACAAGTTAAAATGACCTCATTACAAACATCAAGCGCGTAGCGAACAGCAGGATGATCCTCATAATCAAAGTTACTTCTTCGCTGGACTAGTGTCGTTTTTTCCTTCTTTCCACTGCTCATACGGATTATCCTCTGTCTCCTCTTCAAAAGGCACTTTGCTTCTACTTGATGGAGAAAGCCCAAATTCTTGCAACAGCTTATGCACGCGCGTAGACATTTGCTGAGACAGCCTAAGAAGCTGTTGAATTTCAGATGCATGCTCCTTATTATTCTTATCACTAAAGATATTTTCACCGTCTTGTCTAAATATGTTAAGTCTCTCCTCAATTTCGACCCATAAACCATACGCCTGACAATACGCAGCAAACGCTGTAAAGTCCAATCGACTAATCAAGTTATGCTTTAGTAATAATTTACCCACACGTCTCCACTCTTTTTTTGCCGACACACTTAAATATCGAGGAGCTGACGGCAATTTTGATTTAACATATTTCCTTGGAGGAGAATCTCCTGTGTACGCTGCGTTTTCAAGAGAACGTAAAGATTTGAGCTTCTTTCGACGTCCTTGACCTACTATGTTACCCATTTTCTCATCTCCACTTAATATCGTCTTTGTGTAGCGTTACC
>Ga0180430_10001717_pt1 | contig 20836 bp, 19 predicted proteins | sample SS_ome_9_FD_132999 | JGI IMG/M metagenome (GOLD analysis project Ga0180430, IMG submission 132999) | Hypersaline lake sediment archaeal communities from the Salton Sea, California, USA - SS_1_S_2 metaG | ecosystem: Environmental > Aquatic > Non-marine Saline and Alkaline > Hypersaline >... | reverse complement strand
CGTGCGGTAGATGTCGGTGATGCGGTTGGTCTTCTTCCAGTTCGGCAGGTCGTTGAAGTCGCGGGCCACGCCGGGCAGGCCCGAGCCGTCGCCGGCGGCGCCGTGGCAGGAGGCGCAGTAGTTCCGGTAGAGCCTCGCGCTGTCGATGTTCAGGTCCTCGGGGCCGAAGACCGGGTCGTCGGGGTCGGCCAGGCCGGCGAACTCCAGCGGCTTGTATTTCCTGGCGATCTGGGCCTTGATCCACTTGCCGTAGTCCTCTTCGCTGACCACGTGGAGCATGGAGATCATCTGCGCGTGGTCCTTGCCGCAGTACTCGGCGCAGAAGATGTTGAACTCGCCGGTGCGCTTCGACTCGAACCAGAGGTAGGTCTCCTTGCCCGGCACCGCGTCCTCCTTGACCCGGAAGTCGGGGATGTAGAAGCTGTGGATCACGTCGTCGGGCGGGGCGGTGATCTCCACCTTCACCGGCGTGTTCACCGGCACGGTCATCTCGGTGGACGTGATGCCCTCCTCGGGGTAGTAGAAGGACCAGGACCACTGCATGCCGGTGACCTTGACCACCATCGCCCCTTCGGGGACCGTGCGGATGAGCAGGAAGCCGCGGTAGCCGATCCAGAACATCCAGGTCACGAGCAGGGTGGGCAGGACGATCCAGGTCACCTCGAGCCAGAAGTGGCCCTCGATCTGCTTCGTCTTCCGGGCGCGGCCGCGGTGGAAGCGGACGACGAAGAAGATCATCGTCAGCGTGATGCCGAGCAGCAGAAAGAGCGAGATCCAGCCCATGTAGTTGAAGGCCAGGTCCACCTCGGCGGTGATGTCGGAGAGCGGTGTGCTGAACTGATTAACGGTATCCATGGTCGCGTCCGGTATCCCTCGTCAAAGAGTGTCAGTCTCAAGCCCGGAATCCATAATCGAAAAAGGTCAATCCGATGAAGACGGCGTAGGCCGCCAGCACCACGAGAATCATCACCATGTACATCGGTTTGCCGAAGCGGATGTGCATGAAGTAGAGCAGCACGAGCATGCTCTTGCCCGTGGCGATGAACACCGCGGTGAGCACCGCCACGTGGCGCATGTCGACGTACGAAACGGCCACGGTGATCACGGTCAGCACCAGCAGGGCCAGCCAGACATTGATGTAGACCGAGTAGGGAACGATGTGATGGTCCTTGTCCTTGAGCATGCCCATGCGTCGACCCTCAGTGGATAAGATAGAACAACGGGAAGAGGAAGATCCAGACCAGGTCCACCAGGTGCCAGTAGAGCCCGGTGTTCTCCAGGAAATCGACCCTCCCCTGGTGCACCTTGCCCCGGGCCACCAGCCCCATGGCGAAGAGGATGACCACCGCGCCGATGATCACGTGCGCGGCGTGCAGCCCGGTCATCGTGAAGTAGAGCCCGAAGAACAGCTGCTGGCCGTAGGGCAGCACCCCGAGGTGCTCGGCGTCGGGCCAGATGCCGTGGTGATACTTGTGTGTCCATTCCACCGCCTTGACGCAGAGGAAGGCGAAGGAGAAAAGGAGGGTGCCGCTGAGCATGATCAGCGACAGCGCCTTCTTGCCCCGTTCCAGCGCGCCGATGGAGAGGGCCATGGTCAGGCTGCTGGTGAGCAGGATCACCGTGTTCGTCGCGCCCATCAGCTTGTCCAGCTCGTGCGAGCCGGCCATGAAGTCCCAGCGGTGCCAGTTGAGGTAGACCGCGTAGGCGATGAACAGCGTGCCGAAGAGCAGCACCTCGGTGAAGAGGAAGAGCCACATCCCGATCTTGTTCGCTTCCGGGTCGTGGTGTTCGTGGTGGCCGCCGGCGGCCGAGCTGACCTGGCTCATTCTTCCACCTCTTCGGGATACTCGTAGGCCCAGCGGCTGAGGTCCGGCTCGCCGGTGAAGTTCAGCGTCACCGGCGGCGTGGCCGTGGTCCACTCCAGGGTCGCCCCGCCCCAGGGGTTGTCAACCGCCTTCCGGCCCTTCTTCGCGGACCAGAAGAGATGGAGGAGCAGGATGAGCAGCGAGGCGATCATGATCCAGGAGCCGATGGTGGACAGCTTGTGGTAGATCTCGTAGCGCGGCAGGTAGTCGGCGTAGCGCCGCGGCATGCCGGCGATCCCGGCCATGAACAGCGGGAAGTAGGTCAGGTTGAAGCCGATGAAGAAGGTGCCGCCCAGGGTGGTGGCCAGTTTCCTGTTGTACATCCGGCCGGTCATCTTCGGCCACCAGTAAAGCAGCGCGGCGTAGAAGATGACCACCGTGCCGCCGAACATCGTGTAGTGGAAGTGCGCCACGACGAACGAGGTGTCGTGGATGTGGATGTCGATGGAGAGCATCCCGTTGTAAAGGCCGGTGAGGCCGCCGATGGTGAAGAGGACGATGAACATCAGCGTCCAGACCATCGGCGGCTCGAGCTTCACCGAGCCGCGGTACATCGTGGCCAGCCAGTTGAAGACCTTCACCGCACTGGGAATGGCGACGAAGAAGGTGAGGAAGGAGAAGATGACCCGCGCCATGTCGGCCATGCCCGAGGTGAACATGTGGTGCGCCCAGACCAGCGAGCCGATGGCGGCGATGGCGATGGAGGAGTAGGCGATGAATTTATAGCCGAAGATCGTCTTGCGCGAGAAGGTCGGAATGATCTCGGAAACGATGCCCATCGCCGGCAGGATCATGATGTAGACCGCGGGGTGCGAGTAGATCCAGAAGAGGTGTTCGTAGAGGATCGGGTCGCCGCCCCGGGCCGGGTCGAAGATGGCCACGCCGACGAACTTCTCCAGCATGACCATGACCAGGGTGATGCCGATCACCGGGGTGGCCAGCAGCTGCACCCAGCCGGTGGAGTAGAGGGCCCAGATGAACAGCGGCATCTTGAACCACTCCATCCGCCGGTCGCGCAGGCGGTGCACGGTGGTGACGAAGTTCAGGCCGGTGAGGATCGAGGACCAGCCGAGCACGAACGCGGCGAGCATGGGCACGAAGATGTTCTGCTCGGTGCGCAGGCTGTAGGGCACGTAGAAGGTCCAGCCGGTGTCCACGCCGCCGAGGATCACCGAGACCAGGGCCAGCAGTGCGCCGACGATGAAGCAGTACCAGGAGAGCAGGTTGAGCCGCGGGAAGCTCACGTCCTCGGCGCCGATGAGGATCGGCAGGAAGAAGTTGCCGAAGACCGCCGGGATGCCGGGGATGATGAAGAGGAAGATCATCGAGATCCCGTGCAGCGTGATCAGGCGGTTGTAGATGTCGGCGCCGAAGTACTGCACCCCCGGGGCGAAGAGCTCGAGGCGGAAGAGGAAGGCCAGCAGCGCGGCGAAGACGAAGAAGACCAGCGTGCTGTAGAGATAGAGCATGCCGACCCGCTTGTGGTCGGTGGTGCTCAGCCAGGACCAGACGCCGCTCTTCGCGTTGATGTAGTTGGTCGTCGGTGCGGCCTGCGCCGCGGAAACGGCTGTGCTCATTATGCGGCTCCCTCACTCCTGCCGGCGGGTTTCTTGAGGACCAGGAACCCGACGAAGAGCAGGACGAAGATCAGGGTGATGCCGAGGATGATACGGTTGACCTTCAGCACGTAGGCCTGCCCTTCCGGGTCGTAGGCGTAGCAGAGGCGCTCGACCTTCTGCATCAGCGAGCGCGCCCTGCCGTTCCCGGCGTCGATCACCGCCATCTCCAGGTCGGCCGGGTTGAAGCGCGTGGTGTTCAGGTAGCGCACGATCTTCCCCTCGGGGGAGAGGAACATCACCGAGGCGGCGTGGACGAAGTCGATGCCGTTGCGGTCGCGCACGTAGCGGAAGCCCACCTCGTCGGCGATGCGGCGGATGTTCTCCTCGTCGCCGACGAGGAAGCGCCACTCCTCGGGCGGCGGCACGTTCGACTCCATGGCCGCGATCATGTTCGTCCGCTTGAGCTTCGCCAGCTCGTGGCCCTCGTCGGGGTCGAAGCTGATCGTGATCATGCGGAAGTCCTCCCCGGGCACCATCCGCGACTGCTGCACCACGCGGGAAAGCTCGTTGAGCAGCGGGGTGCAGATGCCGGGGCAGCTGAAGTAGACCAGGGTGAGGATCACCGGTTTGCCGAAGAGGTCGGCGAGCTTCACCGGGTTGCCCTCCTCGTCGGTGAAGTTCAGCTCGTCGATGGGGATCGTCCGGCCCAGGTGCTCCTCGATGCCCACCCGGGTGTCGATCTCCTGGCCCGGGGCGTGGGGCGCCTGGCCCTTGAGTTCCTGCGCCGCCGCCGCGAGGGGCAGGGCCAGGATGATCATCAGTATCAGTGCGTTTTTCATCTTCGTTTTTCCTCCCCGGGGAGGGTACCTCGAAATCAGCCTACAGGTGAAAGTTTTTTGATTCCTCGAGCAGCGGATCGCCCACGGCCAGCGGCGAGTGCCGTTTGAGGAACCGGGCCGCGAAGAAGCCGGTGAGCCCCAGCATCAGGAGCAGCGGCCCCAGTTCGATCCAGTTCAGCATCGGCTCCTCCGGGTGGACCTGGGGCATGATCAGCCAGTAGAGGTCGAGCAGCTGCCCGGCCAGCATGAGCACCGAGACCCAGAGCAGGATCGTCGGGTTCGTCTTCGCCCGCTGCGAGAGCAGGGCGAGGAAGGGGATGACGAAGCGCACCAGGGCCAGCGCGATGCTGACCCACAACCAGGCGCCGTGCAGCCGGTGGGCGAACCAGAAGGTCTCCTCGGGCATGTTTGCGTACCAGATGAGCATGTACTGCGAGAACGCGATATAGGCCCAGAAGCAGGCGAAGACGAACTGCAGCGTGCCGAGGTTGTAGAGGTGGTGCCGGGTGATCAATCCCTGTTCCAGCCGTCCCGTCTTGATCAGCCGGAGGGTGATGATGGTTATCGCGGCCAGCGAGGCCAGGGTCATGCCGGCAAAGAGGTAGACGCCGAAGATGGTGCTGAACCAGTGCGGCTCGAGGCTCATCAGCCAGTCGATGCCGGCGAAGGTCATGGTGGCGGCGAAGAGCAGCATGAAGGGGGCGGACCACTTGCGCATGCTCGCCGTGGACGGTTCGCCGCCTTCCCCGCGGTCCTGGGCCAGCGAGCGCCCGACGAAGAAGCGGGAGAAGCCGATCCAGATGGCGAAGAAGGCCACGGCGCGGATGGTCCAGAAGGTGAAGTTGAGATAGGGCGCCTTGCCCTGCAGCAGGTGGTCGTGCTCCACGTGCGCCGCGTCGAGCCAGGGGAAGAGGTGGAACTGGTCGTTCCAAAGCGCAAAGAGCAGCACCGGGACGAAGAAGAGCCCGACCAGCCACATCGGGGCGGTGAGCAGCTCGGCGACCCGGCGCACCACCACGGACCAGATCGAGTGGGCCAGGTGGTGCAGGGCGATGAAGAAGAGGCTGCCCAGGGCCAGCGACCAGACGAAGCTGAAGCCCCAGAGCCAGGCAAAGCCGAAACGGACCCGCCCGGCGTCGCCGGAGAAGAAGGCCAGGGCGCTGAGCAGCAGGCCGAGGGCGAAGAGGGCGGCGGCGATGCTGAACAGCCGCTTGCTTCCCTGCGGTGCCGGCGGAGCGGCCTGTGCGGTCTCGGTGCTCATGGTTCCAGGTCCTCGGTGAGCGGGTTCATCGCCCGCTGCAGGGCGCGGACGTAGTGGACGACCTTCCAGCGGTCCTCCGGGGTCAGCTTGTCCGTGTAACCGGGCATCTGCCCCATGCCCTCGGTGATGATGTGGTAGATCGTCCCGTCGGCATACCCCCGGGCCTGCTCGGTGTGCAGTGACGGGGGCGCGGGGAAGCGGGGTACGCCGGTGACCGGGTTGGTGCCGGTGGCCGGGCCGTCGGCCTGCCCTTTCGGCCCGTGGCAGACGATGCAGAAGATGTCGTAGCGGTCCTGGCCGCGCAGCATCGCCTCCTCGGTGACCGGCACCGGGTTGGCCAGCAGGTCGCCGGCCTGCTTCGCGGCGTTCATCTCCATCTCGGAGAGCAGGTTGGGGTCCATCTCCGGATCGGCGGCCTTCGCCGCTTCGATCTGCTCCGTGAGGTAGGCCAGCTCATAGGGCGCCCAGTCGCGGGGCATGGTGCCCGGCACCGGGTCGCGGGTGACGAGCAGCGCCTCGTCGTAGGTCCGGCCGTAGGTCATCTGCGCCTTGCCCTTGGGCTGGGCCGCCATGCCGTTGAAGAACTCGATGAACGGCGTGGCCGCCAGGACCAGGGGGATGACGAAGGCCGCCACCACCAGCGTGATCAGCGTCGCCTTGTACATCAGCGGCGACCAGCGGGGGAGGACCTTGTCCAGGACGTTCTGCAGCAGTTTCTGCGTCATGTCATATCACCCCGTCATCCTCTTCCTCGTGCTCGACCAGCGGCCGGATGTCTTGGCACCCGGTGGCCTCGAGCAGCTGTCGCGCCGCCGGTTCGCTGTAGGCCCCGTCGCGGGACTCGAGCACGATGGCAAAACGGTCGCAGGTGATCGCCTGCATCACCCCCGAGTCGTGCAGCGGCGAGTGCCAGCGGCCCAGCCGGCAGAAGAAGATCACCGAGCCCATGGTGGCCAGGGCGGCGAAGAGGACGAACAGTTCGAAGTAGATCGGCACGAAGGCCTGCCAGCTCCAGAGCGGCTTGCCGCCGATGCGGATCGGGTAGTGCCAGGCGCTGAGCAGCCCGGTGAGCAGCAGGGCGGTGATCAGGCCGATGAAACCGGCGGTGATCGTCACGTAGGGCACCGGGGACGGTTTGAGCCCCATGGCATCATCCAGCCCGTGCACCGGGTACGGCGTGTGACAGTCCCAGTGCTTGAATCCCGCGTCGCGCACCTGCTCCGCCGCCTGCACCAGGCTGTCCGGGTCGTCGTAGAGCCCCACCAGGCCCAGGGCGGTGCTGTTCCGTGTCGGCTCAGTCATGGCTCCCTCCGTGAGACGGCTGCGCCCCGGGCGCCACGGCCTTCAGCTCGGCGGTGGCGATGGTGGGCAGGAAGCGGCAGAAGAGCAGCATCAGGGTCAGGAAGAGGCCGAAGCTGCCGATGAGCAGGCCGGCGTCGACCCAGGTGGGCTTGAAGTAATCCCAGCTGGAGGGCAGGTAGTCGCGGTGCAGGCTGGTGACCACGATGACGAAGCGCTCGAACCACATGCCCACGTTGACCAGCAGCACCACGGGGTACATCAGCAGCACCGAGCGGCGGATCTTCTTGAACCAGAGCAGCTGCGGCGCCACCACGTTGCAGAAGACCATGATCCAGTAGGCCCAGGCGTAGGGGCCCATGGCCCGGTTGAGGAAGACGAAGCGTTCGTAGGCCACGCCGCTGTACCAGGCGATGAAGAACTCCATGGCGTAGGCGTAGCCCACCATCATCGAGGTGACGATGATGATCTTGTTCATCAGCTCGAGGTGGTTGTCGGTGATCAGGTGCTGCAGCCGGAACATCTTGCGCATGATGATGATCAGCGTGGCGACCATGGCGAAGCCGCTGAAGATGGCGCCGGCGACGAAATAGGGCGGAAAAATGGTGGTGTGCCAGCCGGGCATCACCGCCACGGCGAAGTCGAAGGAGACGATGCTGTGCACCGAGAGGACCAGCGGCGTGGAGAGGCCGGCGAAGAGCAGGTAGGCCTTCTCGTAGTGGGTCCAGCCGCGGTTGCTGCCGTTCCAGCCGAGGCTGAGCAGGCCGTAGGCGAACTTGCGGAAACCGTGTTTCGCCCGGTCGCGGGCGCTGGCCAGGTCGGGGATCAGCCCGGTGAACCAGAAGAGCAGCGAGACCAGGCCGTAGGTCGAGACGGCGAAGACGTCCCACTCCAGCGGCGAGCGGAAGTTCTGGTAGATGCCCTGCCCGTTGGGGTAGGGGATGAGCCAGAACATGGCCAGCCAGGGCCGCCCGGTGTGGATCAGCGGGAACTGCAGGGCGCAGATCACGGCGAAGATGGTCATCGCCTCGGCGAAGCGGGCGATGCCCGTGCGCCAGCGCTGGCGCAGCAGGAAGAGGATCGCCGAGATCAGCGTGCCGGCGTGGCCGATGCCGATCCAGAAGACGAAGTTGACGATGGCCCAGCCCCAGCCCACCGGGACGTTGTTGCCCCAGGTGCCGATGCCCACCACCACGGTGTAGCCCACGCTGACCGCGAAGATCAGCGCCATGAAGCTGGTCACGGTGATCGCGGCCCACCAGCGGCCGGTGGGGAAGGACTCCGCCGGGCGATAGACGTCGTCGTCGATGCTGCGGGCGCTGACCGCCGTGGTGAACAGCGACGCCGGCGACAGTACTGATCGGGTCTCGCTCATCAGTGATGGCCACCCTTGTCCGGTTCGTGGTCATCCACGGCGCGGTTGCGGACCCGCGCCTGGTAGGTGACGTTCGGTTTCACGTTCAGCTCTTCCAGCACGTGGAAGGCCCGGTTCGAGGCGCGGGCCCGGGTCACGGCGTCGTCGGCGCGGTTCACGTCGCCGAAGCTGATCGCCCGGGCCGGGCAGGCCTGCTGGCAGGCGGTGAGGATCTCGTCCTCCGCCGGCTCGCGGCCTTCGACCTTGGCCTTGTGCCTGGCTTCGTTGATCCGCTGCACGCAGAAGGTGCACTTCTCCATCACGCCCACGCCGCGCACGGTGACCTGCGGGTTGAAGGCCAGCTCCTGCACCGGGTCTTCCAGGCGTTCCTGGTGGTAGCGCAGGAAGTTGAAGCGACGCACCTTGTAGGGGCAGTTGTTCGAGCAGTAGCGGGTGCCCACGCAGCGGTTGTAGGCCATGTCGTTCAGCCCCTCGGGGCTGTGGTTCGTGGCGTTCACCGGGCAGACATTTTCGCAGGGCGCGTTGTCGCACTGCTGGCAGAGCATCGGCTGCTGCTGCACCGTGGGATTCTCGGGGTCGCCGTCGTGGTAGGTGTCCAGCCGCAGCCAGTGCATCTCCCGGCCGTTGCCGCACTGCTCCTTGCCCACGATGGGGATGTTGTTCTCCGCCTGGCAGGCGGTGATGCAGGTAGCGCAGCCGACACAGGCGTTGAGGTCCATGGCCAGGGCCCACTTGTGCCCCTTGGAGTAGTCCACCTCTTCATAGAGGTCGAACTCGGGGTTGGGCTGGTGCCGGGCCTGCTGGATCGCGCCGGGGTTTTCTGCCCATGCGTTCAGGGAAACATCGCGGACGATGTGCCGGTCGTGCTGCGAGAACTGCTTCTGGGTGCGCACCAGCCGGGTCCAGCCGGCTTCGGCGTGCACCGTGGCCCCGGTGACCAGCCGCGGGGCCCCGGCGCCGGAAGCGCCGACCAGGGGCGCCGTGTTCACGCCGGCGGCCTCCACCGCCACCCGGCCGCCGGTGGTGCGGCCGTGACCCAGGGTGAGCACCACCACGCCGTCGGCGGTGCCCGGCTGGATCAGCGCCGGCACGGTGATCGACCGGCCGTGGGCCTTGATCGAGAGGTGGCCGCCTTCGCGCACACCGAGCGTTTCGGCGGTGGCCGGGCTCACCATCGCGGCATTGTCCCAGACCAGCTTGCTCACCGGGTCGGGCAGCTCCTGCAACCAGCCGTTGTTGGCGAAGCGGCCGTCGTGGACGGCGTTGTGCGGCAGGATCACCACTTCGAAACCGCCCTCGGTGGGCACCGGCGACTGTTCGCCGACGCCGTTGCCGTCAAAGGCGGGGAAGGCGGGGGGCGTTTCCGGGGTGGCGAAGATGCCGCCGGCCCGCAAGACGGCTTGCCAGGCCTTCTCCCCGGCCAGCTCCGCGGGCAGGAATTCATGGGAGGTCTCGCCGATCCGTTCCGCCCAGTTCTTCTTCAGGCAGCCGTGCCAGTCGGCGGCGGCGCACAGCGGGTCGTCCACCGGGGCCAGGGCCTGGGCCCAGCGGAGCAGTGATTCGGCCTCCTGCCGCCCGTCGAACAGCGGGGCGATCACCGGCTGGCAGATGGTGGCCACGCCGGGCCGCGGCTCGGCGTCGTTCCACGATTCGAGGGTGTGTGTCGAGGGCAGGGCCAGGGTGCAGGCGGAGACCGTCTCGTCGGCATAGAGCCCGTGCCCCACGGTGAAGGGGACGCCGGCCAGCAGGTCGCCGAAGCCGCCCCCGGGCCAGTCGTAGACCGGGTTGACACCGAAGAACAGTGCCGCGTCCAGCCCTTCGCGGAACATCGCCTCCACCTCGGCCGTGGGGGTCACCGACACGCATGGCGGGCCGTCGCACCATTCCAGGGTCGCCCCGGGGGCGCCGAGCAGGTCGTTGATCGCGGCCGTCGCGGCATGTGTTTCCTCGGGCAGGTGACCGCCGGCCACCACCAGCGCTTCGCCGCGGTGTGCTTCGAGGTCGTGGAGCAGGGCCTCCACCACGGCGGCCTCCAGGTGGTGCAGCTCGGTCAGCGCGTTCAGCGACGAGCGGTCGCCGTTCAGTGCATCGCGCAGCGCGGTGGCCAGCCGCGGCATGGCCGAGGGCAGCAGCCGCACCCGGTGGTCGGCGTTGGACCCGGTGACGGTCATCGCCGATTCCACGGCGTAGAAGCGGCTCATCCGGCTCTGCCCGGGATGGGCCTCGTCCACCGCCCGGCCCTCGGCGAAGCGGCGAATGTTCTCCAGCACGGCGCCGTCGGTGCCGAGGAAGTCGGCGTCGAGGGAGAGGATTACCCGCGCCCTGTCGAATCGGGGCAGGGGTTCGCCCTCCGTGCCATACACGGCCTGCCAGGCCCTGCGTCGGGGGCCGTCGTGGGCCGGTTCGTGGACGATGTGCCGGGCCTCGGGGTTCAGCTCGAGGAAGCGGGCCGCCAGGCCCCGCTCGGACGGGCCGAGGGTGGAACGGGTGACCAGGGCCACGCGTTTGCCCGGGGCGATGGCCTCCGCCACCAGGCGGTCCGCCTCGTCCCAGGGGATCGGCTGGCCGCCCCGCTGCGGGGCGCGCAGGCGGTCGGGGTCGTAGAGCGCCAGCAGGTCGGCCTGGATCTGCGCACTGCTCGACCCGGCGTTCACCGGGTGCTCGGGGCTGCCCTCCAGCTTCACCGGCCGGCCGCCCACGGTATCCACCATCAGCCCGTAGGGCCAGGTGCCGCCGGACCAGGTGGAGGAGTAGAAGACCGAGTCCGCCGGGGGCTGGAACTCCGGCCGGTGGGCCCGGCTGACGATCTGGCGCCGGGGCTTGCGGTCGCACCCGGTGGTTCCCACGGCCAGGGCCGTGGAGGCGGCCATGATCCCCTTGAGCACGGTGCGACGGCTCACCTCGGTGGGCGCCGTGAGGTTCTCCTCGCGGCCGGGAAGCTCGGCGTCCCGGATCACTTCCCACTTTTCCCGCTGGTCGTTACGCTTCGAATTCATGGGGCACCTGGATGCTCAATTATCTCACCGGTGACAGGCTGAACAGTGGATCGCCGCCCGGGTCGTCTGCCCGGTGGCGCGCCGCGGGTCATCCTCGGGCAGCGACTCCTTGTGGCAATCGAGGCACCAGCTCATCTTCAGCCCGTATTGCCGCTTCATGTGCACGAACGTCTCCACCGGCCCATGGCAGTCCTGGCACTCGAGGTCGGCGACCTCGGTCATGTGCCGGCTGTGGTCGAAGTAGACGAAATCGGCCACGTCGTTGACCTTGTTCCAGCGCACCGGCTCCTGCTTTTTCCAGTAGTCGAGCAGTTTCGCGGTCTCCGGCTCGAGGTTGCCTTCCGCGTCCTTGGTCTGCACGTGGTCGTGGCACTTCATGCAGGTGGAGATCGGCGGCACGGTGGCGTGCGGTCCGCGGTCCGCCTCGGTATGGCAGTAGAGGCACTCGATCTTCAGGTCGCCGGCGTGGATCTTGTGGTTGTAGGCGATGGGCTGGTCCGGCATGTACCCTGCCTCGCGCCGCGAGGGCCAGAGGATGAAGGCACCGAAGGAGGCGCCCACCGTCACGGCGAAGATGAGGGTGGCCAGGGCGATATAGACCCGCCGATCAAATTTTTTTGTAAACATCGCTAACCAGGATAAAGGCTATATATCAAGTCCGGTTTAGGGTCGAACCACGCTGACGAGTCTTGTTCCGGTCATCAAAGCGCGACAGCTTTTCAGGGTCTCAGTCAAACAGCGGTATGTCGAACGCCGTGGACGCGGTGCGTGGATCGGACAATCCGCATCCTTTATGTATGATCAAATACCTTATCACAAATCCCCTCCGGGGTTGTCAATACCCGGCCCAGGACCGTCTCCAGTTTCGCCGCTCCGCCGGCCCCGGGAAACGCCCGGGCCAGCGAGGTGACGAACGCCGCGTGCGTCCGCCCCCGCCGGTAGTCGGGCTCCCGCGGCGGGTGGGCCAGGTAGCGCTCGATCAGCTCGACGCGCGGCTCCACGAGCAGGGTCACCGAGTAGAAGAGCAGCTCCCGCGTGCGGTAGATGCAGGCCCCGCCGATCTTCCGTTCGCCGAGGGCCAGGTCGCTGATCCCCCGCTGGCGCAGACCGTCGATGCCGGCCTCGTCGAGACCAGCGATGAGCCAGTCGGTGAGCCTGGCGAAGTGGCCCTTGTTGCCGGCGAACCCGGTGGCCGGGAGCACCGTGGAAACCACCACGTTTCCCGGGTCGAGGACCACCGCGCATCCGCCGCCGTGGCGCCGCAGCACGGTCACCCCGTCCTCGCGGCAGACATCCATATTCAGTTCGCGTTCGGGCCGGCTGCCCCGGCCCAGCACCACCTGCACCCCGCCGGGCCGGTAGACCCGGTGCCGCGGCCGCCGGTCGGCCGCCACGGCCTCGAGCAGCGGGTCGTCGGCGTCGTAGGTCCCGATGGCCAGGCCGTCCACCCGTTCCACGGTCATTTCTTCTTCCGTGGCGGGTTGATGTGCACCGCCTCGCCGGCCGCCGCCTCCGCCGCCTCCATCAGCGCTTCGGAGAGGGTGGGGTGGGGGTGGATGGTGACCAGCAGGTCCTCCAGGGTCGCCCCCATCTCGATGGCCAGCGTGCCCTCGGCGATGAGCTCCGAGGCGTGGGGCCCCACCATGCCCACTCCGAGCAGCAGGTTGGTCTCCGGCTCGGAGATCACCTTGACGAAGCCCTCGGTCTGGCCCATGGTCCAGGCCCGGCCCAGGGCGCGCAGGGGGAACTTGCCCACGGTGACTTCACGCTCGGCCTCCCTGGCCTCGCGCTCGGTGAGCCCGGTCCAGGCGATTTCCGGGTGGGTGAAGACCACGGCCGGCACCGCCCGGTTGTCGAAGGCCGAGGGGTGCCCCGAAATGACTTCGGCGGCCACCTTGGCCTCGCGGCTCGCCTTGTGGGCCAGGGCCGGCCCGGGCACCACGTCGCCGATGGCGAAAATGTGGGGCACCGCTGTGCGGCACTCGCTGTTCACCTCGATCAGCCCCTGGTCGTTGACGCCCAGGCCGGCCTTGTCCAGGCCGATGTTGTCGGTGTTCGGCCGGCGGCCGATGGCCACCAGCACCTGGTCGAACGTCTTGCGCTGTTCCTGGCCGTCGCGCTCGATGGTCACCCTGTAGCCGCTGTCCGCCTGCTCCACGCTGGTCACCTTCGACTCCAGCAGCACGTCCTTGAACTTATCGGCGCAGCTCTTCACCACCACGTCCACCAGGTCCTCGTCGGCGCCCATGAGCAGGCGGGGGAACAGCTCCACCATGGTCACTTCCGAGCCGAGGCCGGCGTAGACCAGGCCCATCTCCATGCCGATGTAACCGCCGCCCACCACGAGCAGCCGTTCCGGCACCTCGGGCAGGGTCAGGGCCTCGGCGGAGGACCAGAGCGGCAGGTCGTAGCCCGGCGGCAGCTGGTTGATCCGCGACCCTGTGGCGATGATGCAGTTCTTGAACTCGACGCGGGAGACCGCGCCGCCCTCGATGGCCACCGCGTTGGGGCCCTCGAATCGCGCCCGGCCCTGGATCACCTCGACGCCGCGGCGCTTGAGCAGGCCGCGGATACCGCCGGTGAGGCCGTCCACCACCGAGTCCTTCCACTGACGCAGCCGGAAGAGGTCGCGGGAGGGCTCGCCGAAGCTGAGGCCCATGTTCTCAGCGGCTTTCGCCGCGTCGGCCACCTCCACCGCGCTGATCAGCGCCTTCGACGGGATGCAGCCCTCGATGAGGCAGACACCGCCGAGCTTGTCGCGCTCCTCCACCAGCACCACTTCCCGGCCGAGGTCGGCGGCGCGGATGGCCGCCACGTAGCCGCCGGGGCCGGCGCCGATGACCAGCAGTTCGGTTTCTTCGCTGAGACTGCCCATGACCATTTTTCTGTTCTCCGCTTGTTCCCCAGCCTAGGTTTCCAGCAGCAGCAGGTTCGGATCGGACAGCTGGCGCACCATCTCGGTGACGAACCGCGCGGCGTCGGCGCCGTCGGCGATGCGGTGGTCGAAGGCCAGCGTCAGCGGCAGGATGGTGCGGATGACGATCTCGCCGTCGCGCACCACCGGCTTCTGCTGGGCCCGGCCCATGCCGAGGATCGCCACCTCGGGGTAGTTGATCGTGGGGATCAGGGCGGTGCCGCCCAGCGGGCCGACGTTGGTGATGGTGAACGTGCCGCCGCGCAGCTCGTCCACCTCCAGCTTCCCTTCCCGGGCCCGGCTGGCCAGGTCCTCGATCTCGGTGGAGATCTGGATGATGCTCTTGCGGTCGGTATCTTTGACCACCGGCACGAGCAGGCCCTTGCCCGAATCGACGGCCACGCCGATGTTGTAATACTTCTTGTAGGTGATCTCCTCGCGGAAGGGGTCGAGGCTGGCGTTGAACGCCTTGGCCGCCTTGAGCCCGGCGGTGACCGCCTTGACCACGAAGGCCAGCATGGTCAGATGCTCGCCGGGACCGCCCTGGCGGCGTTCCTTCTCCTTTTTGCGGAACTCCTCGAGCTTGGTCACGTCGGCGTCGTCCATGTGCGCCACGTGGGGCACCAGGATCATCGAGGTGACCATCTTGCGCGCCACCTTGCGGCGGATGGAACGGAGCTGTTCGGTTTCCACCGGGCCCCACTTGCTGAAATCGGGCAGCGGCTCGAGGTCGAGCAGCGGGATGGTCGATGCGGCGTGGGCGGCGAATTCCTTCAGCGCCCGTTCGTCCTCGCCCACCTCCTTTGCCGGGACCTCCACGTGGGCGTCTTCCGGCGCCGCCGTATCGCCGGCGGCGAAGCGGTGCACGTCCTCGGGGGTCACCCGGCCGGCCGGGCCGGTGGGCGGCACGAGGTTGATCTCCACCCCCAGCTCGCGGGCCAGACGGCGCGTGGCCGGTGCCGCGGGCACGGGGCCCTTGCCGCTCCGTTTGATCGCCGGCGCCGGCTTCTCCGCCTCCTTCTCGTCAACTTTTTTCGGTTCGGGCTCGGGCCGTTTTTCCTGTCCCGCGTCTTTCTCCTCGCCGGCAGCTTCCTTTTCCGGCTTTTGCGCCGGTTTCTCTTCCGGCTCCCCGGCCTTCTCCGTCCCCGCCGCTTCGCCGTCGCCGGTGTCGATCACCGCCACCACGTTGCCCACGTTGATGATGTCGCCGACCTTGCCGGCGATGGAACTGACGGTGCCGCCCTTGGGCGAGGGGATGGTCACCGCGGCCTTGTCCGTTTCGAGGTCCACCAGCGGCTCGTCCTCGCCGATGGCGTCCCCCGGCTCGACGTACCACTTGAGAATCTCGGCTTCGTGAATGCCTTCTCCAAGATCCGGCAGAATGAACTCGAACACGGCGGCCTCCTTTCCCAATTAAAAGTCGAGCGTTTCGTCGATGGCCCGGGCAATGCGCTCCGGCCCGGGGATGTAGGACTCCTCGCGCGCGAAGTACGGGGTGACCACGTCGTAGCCGGTGACCCGTTTCACCGGGGCCTCGAGGTAGAGCAGCTCCCGGTCGTTGATGCGGGCGATGATCTCCGAGGAAATACTGCAGGAGCGGGGCGCTTCCTGGACCACCACGCAGCGGCCGGTCTTCTTCACTGAAGCCGCCAGCGTGGCCCCGTCCATCGGGGCCATGGTCAGCAGGTCGATCAGCTCGACGCTGGTCCCGCGCTGCTCCTTTACCCGCTCCACCGCGGCGATGGTGGGCCGCATCATCGCGCCCCAGGAGATGACGGTGATGTCGCTGCCCTCTTCCAGCACCTGGGCCTTGCCGATCTCCATCACTTCTTCCTCCTCCGGCACCTCCTCGCGGAAGGCGCGGTAGGAGCGCTTGGGCTCCATGAAGACCACCGGGTCCTCGTCGCGGATCGACGCGAGCATCAGCGCCCGGGCGTTGCGCGGGGAGGAGGGGATGACCACCTTGAGGCCCGGCAGGTGGGCGAAGGTGGCCTCGCGGCTCTCCGAGTGGTGCTCCAGGGCCCGCACCTTGCCGCCGTAGGGCATGCGCACCACCATGGGCACGGTGAACTGTCCGTGGGTCCGGGCGCGGAAGCGGGAAGCGTAGCCTTCCAGCTGGTGGAACATCAGGAAGGCGAAGCCGGAGAACTGCATCTCGGCCACCGGCTTGAGACCGGCCATGGCCATGCCGATGGCCGTGCCCACGATGCCCGACTCGGCCAGCGGGGTGTCGATGATCCGCTCCTCGCCGAATTTGTCCAGCAGGCCGTCGGTGACGCGGAACACGCCGCCGTCCACGCCGATGTCCTCGCCGAGCAGCACCACGTCCTTGTCCCGGGCCAGCTCCTCGCCCAGCGCCAGGTTGATCGCCTGCACCATGTTCAGCTTAGCCATTGCCGCCCTCCTTCTCCATGTGCTCGAGGAACTCGGCCTGCTGCATGGCGATCTCGGGGTGTTTTTCGCCGAAGACGTGCTCGAAGGGCGCGTCCACGTTGCTCAGCTTCCAGTCGTCCAGTTCCTTGACCGTGGCGTCGATCTCGGCCTTGATCTCGGCTTCCAGGGCGGCCTGCTTCTCCTCGTCGAGCAGGCCCTTGCCTTCGAGATAGGCCTTGAAGCGGATCAGCGGCTCGCGCTTCCAGGCCGCTTCCACCTGCTTCTCGTCGCGGTACTTGGTGGCGTCGTCGGCCGTGGTATGCATCATCAAGCGGTAGGTGTCGGTCTCCACCAGCGAGGGGCCGCCGCCGGAGCGGGCCCGGTCCAGGGCCTCCTTCACCGCCGAGTAGACGGCCAGTGCGTCGTTGCCGTCGACCTGGATGCCCGGCATGTCGTAGCCCACCGCCTTCTGGGCGAAGGTCTTCGAGTTGGCCTGCTTGCTGCGGGGGTGTGAGATGGCCCAGTGGTTGTTCTGCACGATGAAGACCACCGGCACCTGCCAGACGCTGGCGAAGTTCAGCGCCTCGTGGAAGTCGCCCTCCGAGGTGCCGCCGTCGCCGACGAAGGTGACCACCGCCGTGTCGCTCTCGCCCTTGTAACGCATGGCGTAGGCGATGCCCACGGCGTGGAGCAGCTGGGCGGCGACGATCACCGAGACCGGGGTCAGCCGCTCGTTGCCTTCGAAGTAGTTGCCCTCTTCGAATCCGTTGTAGTAGTTCAGCTGGTTGAGGAAGGGTTCGCCGCGCATCAGCCGTGCGCCGGCCTCGCGGAACGCGCCCACGAACCAGTCTTTCTCTCCCATGGCCAGGGCCGTGCCGCAGATCGAGGCCTCCTGGCCGGTGCAGGGGCCGAAGGTGCCGATGCGGCCCTGGCGCTGAAGCTTGAGCATCCGCTGGTCGGCCTCGCGGGCCAAAACCATGTCGCGGTAGAGCGACACCAGTTGCTCGTCGCTCAGCTCCGGCTCCAGCGCGCTGTCCACCTGCCCCTGCTCGTCGAGCACCTGCAGGCGTTTGACGCTGTATGTCGCTAGTTCTTCCAGTGGCATCTGCCGGTCCTCTCTCTCTCGGTTTCCGTTTCCGGGGACGTACGTAAAAAGTATAAAAAGTGAGGGCTGAGCGAATCAGGGCTGTGCCCCGACAGGTGGATTTTTATACTTTTCATGTACGTCCCCTGTCAAAATTCCGTCAGTCGGCGGTCCCCTGCAGCAGCCCGGAAACGCTGGTCTCGGTCAGCCGGCCGGAGTCGAAGTCGTAGACCGTGAACGGTGCCCGGTCGTTCTCCAGGGCCGCCGTCGCGCCGGCGAGCCGGCCCAGCCGCCGAAGGGCCAGGGCCGCGTGGGCGCGGGTGAAGGCATCCTCGTCCTCCAGCGATTGTACCAGCACCGCTTCGCCGTCTTCGAGCATTTTCGTCACGGTCGGGCTCTCGCCCACCAGGTCCGCCACTCGCACCATGGCCCAGTGAGTGCCGCGCTCGAAGGGCTCTTCCACGAGGAAATTGGGCAGCAGACCGGCGAATTCACGGGCCAGCCGCGGGACATTGGCCAGGATCTCGCCAATGGCCTCGGGGGCGAACCAACCCACATTTCCGCTTTCGTCGTTCATCGTCCAGAGCAGGCGGCGAATGATGTCCCGGATCTGCTCCAGGCCCCGGGGCGCCAGGTCCCGGGCGATGACGCCCATCCCTTCCACGCAGCGCCAGCGCATCAGCTCGTCCGTTTCGTAGAGCAGGATGGAGACCAGGGCGGTCAACCCCTTCTTGCGCCCGTCGGCCCATTGAATGAGGCTTTCGTGGTCGCGGGCCTCGAGCAGTCCGCGCAGGACGCGTTTCTGCCGCACCTGGCGGGACTCGCGGACCCCGGTTGCCGCTGAATTGGTAGTGTTCATCATCGAAATCTTCCGTTAGCGCCCTGAAGTGGTTTTGGCTAGAAGGGGGAAAAGCCGCCGTCCGACCAGTAATCCTCTTTCAGCGCCTGCTGCTGGTTGAGCAGCGCGTTGTAGTGCCCGGATTCCCACTGGGACAGCTCGGTGAAGAACTCCTTCACCGTTGTATTGTCCGACTCGCCGGCCCGGTCACGGTAGAAGTTCACCGCGGAGAGTTCCATCTGGATGGCGATGGAGAGGGCGCTCATCTCGAAGTGCGCGTCCTTCAGACGGCCCTTGATCTTGTCGGAAAAAATGGGGCTCATCTCGTCAAGGCGGGCCTGGCCGGCCAGCTTCGCCGACTTGCTGGGCTTGCCGCTCTTTTCCACCGAGGCGTACTGCTCGCGGAGGAAGCGGACGTGCTCCAGCTCTTCCTGGGCCATCTGTTCGAAAACCTGGCAGCCCTTGGGGTCATCGCACTTGCCGGCAGCCATCATGTAGAAGTGGTAGCCGTCGATCTCGGCCTCGATGGCCTGCCGCAGCCCTTCCTTGAGACTCATCTTCATATCGGTCATTTGCTGCACCCGTGGGGAAAACGGGAGCGCCGCGGGGGCGGCGCCGCCGGTCAGTGCTCGAGGTCGAACTCCGGAACGTCGAACCAGAACCCGCTGCCGTTGAGCGAGTCGATCTCGGCCCTGATGATCGCCTGGTGGCCTTCCTCGATCTCGAGGAAGCGCTTGAAGAACTTCTGCCCCTCCGGTTCGAGGGTGTCGACCATCTTCTGGTAGTAGTTGCTGGTTTCGATCTCCACCTCCAGGGCCTTGCGCAGCATCTCCAGCTCGGCGCCCCGGTCGTCGGCGGCCATCTTGTTTTCCAGTTTCTGCACCGCCTCGTCGATCTTCGCCGGAGAGGGGATGAGGGTTTCCAGGTCGTCGGAATTCACCGTACCGGTCTTCTTCAGTTCGTCCAGCTTGAAGTTCAGGTAGTCCACGTGGCCCTGCTCTTCCTTGGCCAGGACGCTGAAGACCCGCAGGCCGACGTCGTTGCCGGCCACCTTGACGGCCTCCGCGTAGACGTTCTTCACCTTCACTTCGTACTCGATGGCCGTTTTGATCGCTTCCTCGATAGTCATTTCGCCCCTCCCGGGATTTCAGCAGACCAGCTGTGAGAGTCATAAAGGTAAGATGGCACGGTGGCGGGCCCCGTGAGGCCCGCCGTGCGGATCAAGAATACATCCCTTTCTTGAACAACTCCAGGTCCGCGAGCAGCTTGTCGTGCTTTTCCTCGTCGGTGATGAGGAACTTCAGCAGGTAGCGGGGGACGAGCATGCCCTTGGTGCCCTCGGTGGCCTCGAGGCTCAGCCGGCCCAGGTCGGCGGCGCGCTCCTCGATGGCGATGTGCTTCTCGATGAGGTCCCAGACCTTGACCAGGTCATCGGAGCTCAGCTCCACGGTCTGGTTCTCGAGGCAGTCGATGATCATCTGCTGGACCCGGTGGTGCATCTCGGAGTCGCGCTTGATGATCTCCATGGCGATCTTGATCACCGCGTTGTCGGTCTTCTCGATCACTTCCTGGACCGAAGCCACCGAAGCGAGCTCGACCTTCTGCCAGTTCTTCATGTTGGCGACGATCTTTTCCTGCTGATCCTTGAGGCCCATTGGATGTCTCCTGTTGAATGAAACGTTGACGTGTGCCGGTTCATTTCCGGCCCTGAATCTGATGAGCGACCCTGGCCGCTCGCTACCATCGAAACCGTTCGGTCAGATGTAATAGCATAGCTCGTGCCAAGATCCTTTGCTGTTACTTAAACTATTGAATTATAAGATTATAAAGAATAAGCGCGGCGGAGCCGGAAGGGAAGTGATGTGTTGGGAAACTGTCTCTGAGACAGCGCGCTGTCTCGATCTTGGTTTTTGAGACACTTCTTGTGTCCCAACCTGCTCTGCAATCCGTAATGTCACAGGTTTGTTTCGGGCGATTGACAGGAAGAAATAAACTGGTATTCTGATACCTGTTTATTGGATACGTCATGAAACGTTGCTGTTCGCGCGTTCAACGGATGGTGGCCACGGCGGCCTTCTTTTACAGCGAAGAGGAGAAAGAAAGATGAGCATGTTCTGTTACCAGTGCCAGGAGGCGGCGAAGAACGAGGGGTGCACGGTTGCCGGCACCTGCGGCAAGGCGGCTTCCACGGCGAACCTCCAGGATCTGCTGGTGGACGCCCTGCGCGGCCTGTCGGTGTGGCAGGAGATGGCCCGTGAGCTGGGGATCGTGAAGGAGGGCGTGGGGCACCTCATCGCCGAGGGGCTCTTCGTCACCGTGACCAACACCAGCTTCGACGATGAGCAGGTCACTTCTTACATAAAGAAGGCCATGGCGCTGCGTGACGAGCTGCGGGAAGAGGTCTCCGGCCCCTGGACCGCAAAGCACGGCCGG
>Ga0180430_10001714_pt1 | contig 20871 bp, 16 predicted proteins | sample SS_ome_9_FD_132999 | JGI IMG/M metagenome (GOLD analysis project Ga0180430, IMG submission 132999) | Hypersaline lake sediment archaeal communities from the Salton Sea, California, USA - SS_1_S_2 metaG | ecosystem: Environmental > Aquatic > Non-marine Saline and Alkaline > Hypersaline >... | reverse complement strand
TTCCCCGGATTCCGCAGGCCCGATGGCTCGCGGAGAGAGAACCGGGTCAGCGTCCGACCTCGATGATGGATCTGAGCGATGGTCTCGGCCAGGATCTCCCCCGCCTCCTCGAAGGGGTCGGAGGATACGAACTCGATCTCGCGTCGATGCCGTGTCACGACGGGCTTCCGCCGGAAAAGGCGATCCGCGACGGGGAGGATTACGAGTTGCTTCTGACGGTTCCGCCACAGGGAGCCGACCGGTTGTTCGCCGATTGGGCCGGCGCGTTTCCGGATATTCCCCTGACCGGCGTGGGATGGGTCGTTGCACAAACCGAAAGGCCACTCGAGGGAGGCTGGGAACATTTTCGGAGTTCCGGGACATGATGAGTTCGCGAGAGACGACTCGCAGCGAAGACGAGATGATCCGGGCCGGCGAGCGGTTCGGCCGACTGCTCGGGGAAGGGGACGTGGTGGCGCTCAACGGCCGGCTTGGAGCGGGTAAGACCCACTTCACCAAGGGAATCGTTCGTGCTTTCGGTGGCGGAGACGAGGTGACGAGTCCGACGTTTTCCCTCGTGAACGAGTATCGGGACGGAAGGCTGCCCGTGTTTCACTTCGACTTCTACCGGATCGACGATCTCCGCGAAGTTCTTCGGATCGGATGGGAGGAGTACCTCGACGAGCCCGGTGTGATCGTGGTGGAGTGGGCGGAAAAGTTTCCCGAACTGCTCCCTCCGTCTACCCGGATCGTTCAACTGGCCATCGAAGAGGACGGGGCACACAGTATCCTAATCGTATGATTCTCGCCCTCGAAACCTCGACTCCCCGGGCGAGCCTTGCGCTGTGGGACGAAGCTGCGGGCGAAGTGACCTGGAGAACGGAGTTTTCGACCGACCGGGCGCACAATGCCGTGATCTTCGCCCCGGTCACGGAAGCGTTGTCCGCGTGCGGAGGACGGCTCGACGGGATCGCGGTGGGACTCGGACCTGGTTCGTACAGCGGCGTGAGGGTCGGCATTGCGGTCGCCAACGGCCTGTCCCTCGCACTTGATGTGCCGGTCGTGGGTGTATCCTCGCTCGAGGCCTACGACGGAGATCTCTCCGGCCACTTCGTGGTGGGCGATGCACGCCGGAAGACCCGGTTTCTCGCCCGCCTCGTCGAGGGACGGCTCGCGGGGGAACCGGAACTGATCCCCGAAGAGGAATTTTCCACCCGGCTGTTGCGGGAAACGGGGTGGAACCGACGGGGAGACAGGGTGGAGTTGTCGAGCGAAGAGGGTGCGTTGCCGGGGCCCACCCTGTCGGGTCCGCGGGTCTTCACGCCCGACGAGAGGGTAGCATCCGAGGTGGCGGGCATCGAAGTGCGCTTTCCCGCATCGATCGTGGTGGCTCGCCGAGGGGCGTGCGAGCTATCCCGCGGATGTGGCAATACGAGCCTCGAGCCGCATTACCTCCGGCCTCCCTACATCACGACGCCGAAATCGCGGAAAGGGTAGTGGGTCTCCCCGGCTCGAGGTGACTCGAAGGAGCATGGCACGCGGGGTTTGTGCTTGAGTGAGACCGGGCGATCGTAAATTCTAGGTTTCTCGTAGGCACTCCTCGTGGTCTTCACCTCACACGTCTTCCTCTTCTACTTCCTGCCGTTCGCGTTGTTGTGCTACTACGCGACGCCGAACGGGGGCGTCACCTGGTACTGACGCTGGTGAGCTACATCTTCTATGGGTGGTGGAGTCCCTGGTTCACGCTTCTCATGCTGGGATCCACCGCGGTCGACTACGTGTGTGGTGGGGTGATCGCCCGGAACGGGGCCGGAGACGGCATGCGTCGGGCGGCGTTGTGGACGTCGGTGGTGGCGAATCTCGGTGCGCTCGCCTTTTTCAAGTATGCCGTCTTTTTCGCCGAAAACGCGAACGCCCTGCTCTGGTTCGGCGGACTGGGAGGATGGGAGATGCTGGCTTTCCTCACGCAGGTCGTCCTGCCTGTCGGGATCTCGTTCTACACCTTCCAGTCGATGAGTTACTCCATCGACCTCTATCGTGGTCACGCCCGACCGGCGAGGAGCTTCGTGGAGTTCGCCTGCTATGTCTCGATGTTTCCCCAGCTCGTAGCGGGACCGATCGTGCGATATGGCAGCGTCGCCGAGCAGCTTCGCGCGCGCCGTCACACGGTCGAGGGATTCGTCGAGGGGTTCACGCGTTTCAACTTCGGCTTCGCCAAGAAGATCCTGATCGCGAATCCTGCCGGCAACATCGCGGACCTCTGTTTCTCAGCGGGTGAGGGCTCACTGGGGCCTCTCGCCGCCTGGGTGGGCGTGACAGCTTTCGCGTTCCAGATCTATTTCGACTTCTCGGGCTATTCCGACATGGCGATCGGTCTCGGACGCATGTTCGGCTTCCGTTTTCCCGAGAATTTCCGGGCTCCCTACCGCTCCACGAGCATCACGGACTTCTGGCGCCGCTGGCACATTTCCCTGTCCGGGTTCCTCCGCGACTATCTCTACATCCCGCTGGGCGGGAACCGGCGAGGACGAGGACGGACCGCGGTGAATCTGATGGCCGTGATGCTGATCGGTGGACTCTGGCACGGGGCCCAGTGGACCTTCGTGATCTGGGGAGGGATCCACGGAGTCATGTTGGCGGTCGAGCGTGCCCTGGGGCGCGATGCGTGGAATTCCCGGCTACCCGGTCCAATACGCGTGGCGATCACTTTCGTCGTTCTTCTCGTTTCCTGGGTGTTTTTCCGTTCCGAGAGCCTCGAAGTGGCTCTGCGATACGTCGGGGCTCTTTTCGGCGGTGGCGAGTGGTCTCCCACCGCGAGTCTGCTGCGGGGAATGGTTCTCACCCCCGCCAACGTGGTGGTGCTGGTGGCCGCCGCCCTGACCACGTGGGTGTTGCCGGGAACGAAAGCCTTCCTCTCACGGATCACCGTCTCCAAGGTGCTGCTGGGCATGATTCTCCTCTTTGTGAGCGTTCGCGCGATGTTTCTCCAGGGCTTCAATCCCTTTCTCTACTTTCAGTTCTGACGATGCGAAATCCCTACGGCGACGAAATGGCGGAGCAGCCCGAGATTGCGATCTCGCGGCACTGGTGCGCCGTCCTGGCGGTGCTCTTTCTTGCAGGAATATCGGTGCCCTCCGTGTGGAGGCATGCGGGCGAATGGCAGAAGGCGGACGACGAGAGATGGCTCCCGGTCCGCGAACTGTTCCGCCACCCTTCCCCCGAAGCGGCCAATCTGCTCCGGGAAAAGCGGGCACGACGCGACACGATCACACGGGAAACACCCTCCCTGCGAGATCATCTCCAGGCATTCGAGGATCGAATCGAAGACACGGAACTGAGGCGCGCGAGCCGGCGCGCGGACCAGCAATGGCTGACGCGGAGGCTCGGGGTGGGCAATCGCCGCGTTCTCGCGGCCCGGGACGGATGGCTCTACCTTCGTCCTTCGGTCGAGGCGCTGACCGGATACGGCCCCTTGCGACCGGAACCGGAGGGCGTGATTCGTGACCCCGATCTTCCGCCCTGGAGAAACGGAGCCGATGCGGTGGTGTCGTTCGCTCGTCAACTGGAGGAACGCGGAATCCGGCTGACCCTGGTTCCGGTGCCGGTCAAGGTGATGATCCATCCCCATCCGGTGAATGGATGCGGGGAACCGGTCGTCCATCCCGATTACCTGTCGCTCCTCGTCCGCTTTCGGGAAAATGGAGTGGAAACGATCGATCTCGTTCCGCTGCTCGATGAGGTGAACCGGACCGACCCCGCCTTTCTCCGCCAGGATACTCACTGGACTCCCGTGGCGATGGAGAAGGCGGCGGCCCACGTGGCGGCGCGGATCGGCAGGCGGCCCGGGGGGCTCGAGGTGAACCGCGTTTTCCTGGCCGGGCAATCGCGCGGAGACCTGGTCGGGATGCTCGATCTTCCCCGTCCCGAGGCCATCTTTCCCGAGGAGAAAACGACACTGACGCGTCTCCTCGACCGGCGAACCGGCCGGCCGTTGGAGAGTGATCCCGATTCGCCGGTCGTCCTGCTCGGCGACAGCTTCGTGAACATCTACGAGGATCCGGGGCTGGGCTTCGGGCAGGCAGCGGGGGAAGAGGGGGCGAGCCGTATCGGGGCGGGATTCGCTTCTCATCTTGCCGCAGCGCTGGGACTTCGGCTGCATGTGATCGCGATCAATGGAGAGGGGGCGACCGGGGTACGCCGGGAGTTTGCCGCGCTCTCCGCCGAGAGCCTGGAGCGCAAGGAACACGTGATCTGGGTGATCGCGTCGCGTGATCTCCTCTACTCGGCAACTTCGGGGCGAAAGGCGGGCGTGGTCTGGAGAGACGTGACCTTTTCCCCGGGCCAGGCAAGGGGCGACGAAACTCCCGGGAACGAGGCTCTCTTGATCGAGGCGACGATGCGGGAGAAATCCGCGATTCGGGATCCGGCGGAAACCGACTATGCGGATGCCCTGTATTCCGCGATATTCGATGAACTCGAAGTGGTCTCGGGAGCCTACGAAGCAGATCGCGTTCGCGTTTTCCTTCCTGCATTCACCGATCGAGAACTTCTGCCGTCGTCCCGCTACGAACCCGGTGCCCGGCTGCGATTGCAACTGGTGCCCCTCGATGACGATGCCGGAGCATCCTCTCTCAGCCGGATGGACGATTTCTTCGCTCCCGGACTGGTCCCGATGCTGGCCCGGCAGGCGGAGCCGGTGGAATGAATCAAGAAAGTTGGGCAAAAATTCGCGCTGCGGCAGGTCTCCTCCGAGCGTGGCCTCGGCGGGGAATCGAGAAAATTCCCTTGCGCGTCGCGGAATCCGCTAATAGGAGCGTTGCGAAGTTATCCAGGTCGATGGTCGCGTGGCTCCCCCGCGATCACCGAGTAACCCGCCCGTGAGAGGGCAATGAACGGTTGCCGCACCACCCAAATCGCATCACAATCCACACGCATCATGAAGATCATTGTTCTGGGAGGCGACGGCTTTTGCGGCTGGCCCACTTCGCTCCATCTTTCCGATTGCGGTCACGACGTCGTCCTGATCGACAACCTGTCGCGGCGCAAGATCGACGAGGAACTGGGGGCATCCTCGCTGACGCCGATCGCCTCGATCGAGGATCGAATCGCGGCATGGCAGGAGGTGTCGGGCAAGACGCTGGGCTTCTATCCACTGAACGTGGCACGCGACTACGATGCGCTGGTCGAGGTGATCGAAGAGGAGAAGCCCGACGCGATCGTGCATTTCGCGGAACAGAGAGCGGCTCCCTACTCGATGAAATCGGCGCGCCACAAGCGCTACACCGTCGACAACAATCTCAGTGCCACGCACAACGTGTTGTGTGCGATCGTCGAGTCGGGACTCGATATTCATCTCGTCCACCTGGGCACGATGGGCGTCTACGGATACGGGAGCCCGGGGATGAAGATTCCCGAGGGGTATCTCCAGGTCGAAGTGCCGACGGAAACCGGTGACCGCCTCGTCAAGGAGATCCTCTACCCGGTCAATCCGGGCAGCATCTACCACATGACGAAGACCCAGGACCAGCTCTTCTTCTATTACTACAACAAGAATGACGAGCTACGGATCACCGATCTGCACCAGGGGGTGGTCTGGGGCACCAATACCGAGCAGACCGGGCTGGACGAGCGTCTCATCAATCGCTTCGATTACGATGGAGACTACGGCACGGTCCTGAATCGTTTCCTCATGCAGGCGGCGGTAGATTACCCGCTGACCATTCATGGCACCGGCGGACAGACTCGCGCCTTCATTCACATCCGCGACACGGTGCGCTGTGTCCAGTTGGCAGTCGAGAACGCTCCACCCAGGGGAGAGCGCGTTCGCATCATCAACCAGATGACGGAGACGCACCGGGTGCGCGATCTCGCCGAGATGATCGCTGCCATGACGGGCGCGTCCGTGTCGTACGTGGACAACCCTCGCAAGGAGGCGGCCGAAAACGACTTGCACGTGCGAAACGACACCTTCCTCGACATGGGGCTGAAACCGACAACCCTGAGCGGCGCGCTCATGACCGAGGTATCGGAGGTCGCGCGCCGTTACGCGGACCGGGCCGACCTCGGCAAGATCCCGTGCACCTCGGTCTGGACGCAGGAGCACAAGGCCGGTGTCCCCGACGAGGTGATGGAAAAAGAGACCTCCCTCCGGTAGAAATCACGGAGGGCAACCGTGGAGCCAACGGTCGCCCCACCTGAATGCGAGACCCCATCCGCCCGAGCCCGTGCGTGTTGTCTATTTCACCGAGACGTTCCTGCCGAAGATCGACGGCATTGTCACGCGTTTGACGCGCACCTTGGAGCAGCTGCGTGACCTCGGTCACGAGGCGCTCGTCTTCGCTCCCGGGAAGCCGCCCAAGGAGTATGCCGGCCACCGGATCGTAAACGTTCCAGCGATCCCATTTCGGCCCGTTTATCCGGAACTGAAGCTGGGATTGCCCCGTCCCCGTCTGCAGCGGGAGATGGTCAAGTTCCAGCCCGATATCGTTCACGCGGTCAACCCCTGCATCCTGGGCGCGTGGGGCGTCCTTCTCGCCCGGGCGAACAATTTTCCGCTGATGGCGAGCTTCCACACCGACGTGCCGGAGTATGCCCGCCGCCACAAGCTCTACTTCCTCGAAGAGCCCGCGCACTTCCTTCTCTCGCGTCTTCACAACATGGCCCATGCCAACCTGGTGACGAGTCCCCAGATGAAAGGGCGCCTCGAGGGCATGGGAGTCGACCGGGTGCGCATCTGGCCGAAGGCGGTGGACACCAATTTCCTGCGGCCGGATCGAAAGACCGAAGAGATGCGGTTCCGGCTCAGCGGAGGGCATCCGGACATGCCGCTCGTCGTCTACGTGGGCCGGCTCTCCCCCGAGAAACGGGTCGAGTGGCTCGAGGGGCCGGTGAAGAGGCGTAAGGACGTGCGATTCGCGTTCGTGGGCGAAGGTCCGGGTGAAGCCGACCTGAAGAGGCTCCTCGAGAACACGCCGGCGGTATTCACCGGATTCCTGCGGGGGGAGGAACTGGCGGCGGCCTATGCGAGTGCCGATGTGTTCGCGTTTCCCTCCGATACGGAAACACTTGGTTTCGTCGCAATGGAGTCGATGGCATCCGGAACTCCGGTGGTGGGAGCCCGTGCCGGGGGACTGCCGGCGGTGATCGATCACGAGGAGACAGGATTGCTCTTCGACCCCGACTCGGAAGAGGATTTCGCCCGCCAGCTGGATCGCCTGATCGACTCGCCCGATTTGCAGAGGGAGTGGGGAGAGAACGGACGGCGCACCATGGAAAAGTTCAACTGGCGCGCGAGCACCGAGAAACTGATCGACTACTACGATCGAGCGTGTCACGTGTGGAGACACACGTCGGGGAACCCGGCGAAGCGCGCGTGACCTGTGGCGCCGTGCCTGAGAGAGGCGGCTGCGAAGGTGCGGCGTGGCGTAGTGCGGGTTTCTCTCGGCCACGCTCGGACCTGCGAAGAGAAGGGAGCTTCAGTCAGGCGTCTTCCTTCACCTCGATCGATTCGGGCATGTCGTAGCCCCACTCGTCGAGAGCGAAACTCCATTCGTTCCGAATGCGATCGACCTGGGCGCGCGTGAGCTGGTAGCGGTTGCGCCGATAGTTCTTCTTCGTGTCGAGGTAGGAGCGCGCCTCGCTGACGGCCTCCTCGCGGTGGTCGAGACCGAGCGTGTCGTAGATGCGTTCGATTTCCTCGACCGGGGAGGCGACGACGCGCTCGTAGGAGGTTTCCACCAAGCGGTCGCGAACCCGATCACGCTGGGCGAGGTATCCTTCCATGAGACGGCGGTATTTGTAGAAAACGAGGTCCTCGAGGTCGATATCGGAAAAGTCGTGCCAGGCGAAGGCGTTGAAGAGGCGGGGGTAGTGATGAAGCATCGAGGCGAAGACCTCGTAGGGATTCCGCACGATGTGAACGAATCGGGAGCCGGGGAAGAGCCGGTCGAGGCGCTCGACCCGCGCGGTGGAAGCGGGGTTTTTCAGGAGGAGCGGGAGCTCGCCTCCGGCCAGCGAGAGTTTCTTCAACAACTTGACGTACGCTCCCTCGAACTCCTGGCGTTCCTCCTCGGTGGTGCCCTCCAGGAAAATCGACCGGTCGAACTCCTCCCGCATCCGGCGGGGATAATAGAAGACGTTGTAGTAGCAGATCGGGTTGAGATTCCCGAGGGCCATCTCCTCCTCCTGGGGCTCGGATATGCTCACTTTGACCGCATCCATGCCCCGGTCTTCCGGGATCACCCGTGCGATCGCGGCACGTCCGATGAATCGTGTCGGATTGAGGAGATTGTGGGGCATCGCCGTCTGGCCGAAGTCGATCGTGGCGAAGCGCGGCGTCCGAGTGAGAAGATTGTGAAGATGAGTCGTGCCACTGCGCCAGTGTCCGACGATAAAAGTGGGGGGATGCCGCAGCTCGTGTGCCGCGACCTTCCGGGAGAAAACAAGGTGCTCGATGAGCGTGAAGGGCTGGCGTGCCGCCACCGCGAGAACGCTGGAAACGCGCTGACGCCGACTCCTCTCGGAGAACTCGTCGTTCGCCCTCAGGTGGGCGAGCAGATTCCCGAGGTCACATCCGCCGAGGGGATGAAAGGCCGGAGGGGCTTCCTCCATGGCCCGCTGAATTGTCCATTTGCCTGCCACGAGTCCGGGGGTCGATCAAGAGCCCAGCGTCGCCGAAGCGTCGGGAAATTCAACCGGAATCGGGGCGGGGCGGAGAGGCCCGTTCCCTCCACCGGACGGTTCGCTACGGACCGACGGCGACCTCGCGTGTTTCTCCGGCCTCGATCAAGAGAGCCGCCGTGTGAACCGACTTCTCCGCTCCGTCCGTGACGGTGAGTTCGACCACGCAGGGTCCTTCGGGGAGATAGAGCGAGAAGACCTCCTTCGTGCTGTAGCCCAGCCGGTCGCCTTTGTCCTCCGGTGTTCCGCTCCAGACCTGCCACGCCGGTTTGCCCGCGTCGTTCGCATGCAGGTGAATGAGTCCGCCGTTCAGGACGATGCGGTCCTCACGAAGCCGGCCCGGTGCGATGAAGGTCTCCCTTTCGACCGTCACCGCGCCACACTCCACGGAAACCGTGTGCGGCCCGGCCGGGAGGAAGAACCGGGGTTGTGGGTCGTAGCTGTAGGCGATCTGTTTCCGCTTTCCGTCGCTGTCCGGAAGCGTGAAGATCCGCCAGAAGGTTCCTTCCGCCTGTGGTTCGGGCGACGACTCGGCGAGAAAGGCGGTCCCCGTCCAGCTGCCGGCGTTGAGGTTGAGGGTCGACCGGGTCGGTTCGCCGGCGCGGACGGCCACCCCTTCGGTCACGCTCGCCGCGCCTCGAGCCAGTTCCACCTCGTAGTCTCCCGAGGGCAGGGTGAATTTGGGCTCATCGTGGTAGCTGTAGGCGACCTGCTTGCGTTTCCCTTCTTCGTCCGGCGGGGAAAAGACCTTCCAGGCGAGTTTGCCGCTGGCCGCCTCCCCTCCGTCGGTCATCACGGCGTCCAGGACCAGGGTGCCGGCTCCGAATGTCAGCAGGGCTTCCGTGGTTTCCCCGGCCCGGATCTCGACCTCGCTCTCCGCATACGAATTTCCGTAACGGGCCGTGAGCAGGTAGGAGCCGGCGGGGGCGAGGATGTGGGTCGTGTCCTCGTAGCTGTACGCCACCTGTTTCCGGTCTCCTTCGCTGTCGGGTTCCGAGAGCAGACTCCAGGCGAGACCTCCCTCGATGGGAGACTCGGCCTCCGATCTTCGTGCCCGTGCGGCGAGGACCCCCGATCCGAGCACGATGGTGATATCGGATGCCCTGCCCTCTTCGATCACGACTTCTTCCTCGACCGTCGTCTCCTCTTTCGTCACCCGGATGAAGTAGGTGCCGGCGGGAAGATGGAAGGTGGGAGCGGCGTGATACGAGTAGGCCAGCGTCTTCCTGGCGGGAGACGTGGCGGGTCCGTCGAAGACCCGCCATCCGAGTCCGCGCTCGATCGGAGTCGAGCCCTCGGTGAGAACGGCGCGTGCGGTCAGGCCCGAGGCGGAGAAAGTGAGCTGGGCGGAAGTGGTTTCCCCTTCGATCGCCTCCACCTCGACCCGGGCGGTTCTGTCGCCGAAACGTGCGGCGACGACCCAGGGGCCGGGATCCACCTCGCGCCGGTAGGAACCCCCCGTTCCCCGATGGACCGGGTCTTCCGTGCCTGCACTCCGGTAGAGGGAGAAGTGAACGCCGTCGAGCGGCTCGCCTTCGGCCGTGCGAGCGGAAAGCACCAGCGAGGTGACGGGTTCGACCACGGCGCGCAGGGCCTCGTTGAGTGAGTCCCGGAGTTGCTCGGCATCCGCCGCGTCGAGGTAGAGGCCGCCCGTCTTTTCGGCGAGGCAGACGAGATCCTTTTTCTCCTCGTCATCGAGGTCGAAGCCGATCACGTGACAGACGAAGTCGATACCCCGGGCGGCGAGTTGCGCTCCGACGGCACAAGGGTCCTTTCCGCAGGTCTCGATCCCGTCCGACACGAGGATCACGGTGGCTCTCTCCTCCTCGTATCTGAGGTGGTCCGCTGCGCTGATCACAGCATCGGACAACGGAGTCTTTCCCTTGGGGATGAGGGAACGCACCGCCTCGAGGATTCGATCCCGGGTCCCGGGTCCGGGAGGCACGAGGAGTTCGATGTCCGAACAGTCTCCCTTTTTGCGGTGCCCGTAGGCCATCAGGCCGAGTTCCATGGTGGGATCGAGGTCGGCGACGAGATCGGTGATCGTTTCGCGTGCCACGTCGATCTTCACTCCCCCGGGGACTTCCCCCCACATGGATCCCGAGCCATCGAGAATGATGATGGTTCCGCCGGCGGCATTCCCCTGAGAGGGGATGCCATGCAGGAGAGCGGTTGCGAGGGCCAGCACAAGGAAGAGGGCAACGCGTGGAGCGGTGCACGGAATGGGATCTACTTTCATCGACAAATACCAGCGAGAGATTCGTCTGTTTCCTACCGAAACGAACAAGGCCGGGAAAGCGATTTCGTGTCAAGGGATCGACGCATGCGAAATACAGATCGAGAATTCAGGCCTCGATTCGCCGCGCCCGGGTCAGGATGGCATCGATCCGGTCCCGGTTGTAGCGTTGCAGCATCACAGGATAGCCGTTGATGAAGAGATTGCAGGCCATGAGGACGAGGCCGTACGAGTCGCGTCCCACCGACGCGAGGTAAAACGAGAGGGCGCCCACGATGAAGAAACCAAGCGAATGGGAGATCTCCGACTCCCTCATGTCGTCGGCGAGTTCCTCGAGACTGATGCGGCCGCCGCCGCGTTTCACGCTGGGACCCCAGAGCCGGCGATAGTGGGTGAGTTCGAGGAAACTCCGAAATCTCTTAACGCCGAGAAATTCGTAGATCCGCCTCTCGAATGGCCGCGTCTCGTAGACGATTCGCCAGGGGGGGAAGGGAACGAGGCGATTGATCGTGACGATCCAGCCCGCCACGGTGAAATTCAGCGCGACGGCGGTGAAGAGCATGGGGAGGGTCGCCCGTTCGTCCCGGGGGGGGACCGGGAACAGCACCAACGCGACCGTGAGCGCGATGAGAAAGGCGAGTTTGGGGAGTTGTCCCGAGCGCCGGGCTTCGCTCATGGGGAGGGTCACGATGGAGCTGATTCGTCGAGCAAATTGCCGAGGGTATCCATGCGAAAACCACGCGAGGGGAGAGCCCACGCCAGCTTCTCCAGGGTTCGAAGCGTTCGTTCGGCCCGGTTTCGGGTCCCGTCCTCGCCGTCGTGGAGAACGAAGATCGCACCGGGAAAGGCGCCGTCGATGAGGTGCCGGGCGTAGGCGGTGGGAAAGGGAAGGTGTGTGTCCCAAGGGAGGTAGCTCGCCATGATGAATCGTTCGAAGTAGCCGAGGTCACGCAGGGCGGGGAGCATCCGCGCGACGTGAAAGAACCCTCCGGCGGCCCGAAAAAACTGGGGAGGCTGGCCGATGTCGCGCAGCGCACGATGAGCCCGGGCAAACTCGGAGGCGAATTCGCCCGCCGAGAGGCGCACGCTGGTGCGGGTGTCGGGCATGTGGTTCGCGACTTCATGCCCCTCCTCGAGCATGCGCTCGATGAGACGCACTCCCTCGGGGGTCGGCTCGAGCCGGTCGGTGTGAATGAAGAAGGTGGCGTGATGACCGGCATCGCGCAGGATATCGAGGATCTCGCCGGTTCGATGGGACGGACCGTCGTCGATCGTCAGGGCGACGCGACGATCCGTCACGCCCCTGACGTGGAAGAGACTGTTCGGTTGGACCAGTTCCGCGGTGCGAAGAAGGCTCTGGTAGGACATTTTCATCGGTGGCCCGGGAATCCCCCGGTCAATCATTTCACGCGATCATCCGACCCTTTCAAGATAGCGGACAGGGGTGCTGCCTCGCAAGGCCCGTTGCGCGCCATCCCCGGGACTTTCATCGAATTTTCGCGAGCCGTTCATTCGCCTTTCACAGCAATCAATGAAGGTCGTGTCATGATTTTCTCTCGGAGAAACTGGATTCGAATAGTGGGAGCTTCGGCCCTGGCGGGGGCATCCACTGCGGGATACGCCACCTTCGTGGAACGCCGGTGGATCGATTGGAACCGGGTCGATGTCTTTCTCCCCTCCCGGCATGCCGCTCTCGACGGACTTCGCATCGCCCTCATGGCCGATCTGCACTTCGATGATTTTGGCGATGCCGGTCTTCTCTCCCGCGCAGTTGCCGGAATCAACCGGGAGAAGGTGGACCTTGTCGTGCTGGCGGGCGACTTCATCTCTCACCGGGCCGACGGGGCGAGACCGCTTACCGACCTTCTCGGCCGGCTCGAGGCGCGGTTGGGAGTCTTCGCCGTGTGGGGAAATCACGACCAGTGGAATATGAGTCCGACCCTGGATCGTTCGATCGGCGATGCCGGGGTCCGGGTCCTGTCCAATGAACGGGTGGATTGCGGTGACTTCGTCCTCGCGGGGTTGGAAAGCGCGTGGGGTGGCCATCCCGATCTCGTGGGCACGCTGCGGGGTGTTCCCCGGGATCGACCTGTCATCCTGGGTTGGCATGAGCCGGATCCCTTCCGAAACCGGAATGATGACAGGATCGCCTTGCAGCTCTCCGGTCACACCCATGGAGGACAGGTCTGCGCGCCAGGGGTGGGCCCCATTCTCCTTCCCCCGTATGGCCGGTGGTTTCCACACGGACTCTATCGTCACCGGGAGCAGCATCTCTTCGTCACTCGCGGTATCGGTGCCAGTGCCGTTCCCGTGCGATTCCTCTGTCGTCCCGAGGTCGCCCTGCTCACTCTTCGAGCCGTCCGAGGGTGAATTCCGTCGCGATCGGGCGGCGTTTCCCGGCTAGCCCAGCAAGGGGATGGTGCGTCCTTCGCGGGCGCTGGCGAGCGCGGTGTCGACGATCTGTTGTCCGATCCGGGAAATCTCGATGCCGAGCGGACCTTCGATCGGCTGACCACTTTCGAGGCGGTCGAGAACGTAGGCGACGGGGTTGTGCCGTGGAAAGGATGGCTTCGGGGCATCGACCTCGATGCCGCCGGGATGCTCTCGCGTCTGCAGTCTGACCGTGGGCTCGTAATCGTAGCTTGCGATTGTTCCCTCGGAACCGCGGATGACGAAACCGCACTTGGGCTGGGGCTGGTTCGTCCACGGGTCGGAGAAGGTGCCCCACCGGGTTTCGAACGTGGACAGGCCGTGCCGATAACGGGCGATCGTGACGCTGTGCTCGTCGACGTCGAGTCCCGCCGGACGGTGCCACATCGCGGTGACCTCCGACGGTTTCTGCCCCCCGTTGAACCATGTTCCGAGAGTCGTTCCGTAGCCGAGGTAGTCGAGCAGGCTGCCACCACCGGCTTCTGGGGAGTAGAACCAGCTGTCGGCCTTCTCCTCGACGGAGGGTTCCCGCTCGATCTTGTCTGCGCCGTGCCAGAGTGGTCCCCGGTTGCCATCGTAGAAGTGCACCTCGATCACTTCACCGATCGCGCCCTCCGCGATGAGTTCCCGGGTGCGAATGTGCGATGCCACCCAGGCGAGGGGCCAGTTGATCGCGAGGGGTTGCCCGGACGCCTCCATGGCGGCGATCATCCTGTCCGCCTCGGAAAGAGACGCGGCAAAGGGCTTCTCGACCAGGACGGGCACGCGAAACGGCGCCACCTTCTCGACCCACTCGGCATGGTGGGCGGCAGCCGGACAAAGAATCACGAGGTCGGGTTCGGTCTCGGCGAGACAGGTTTCCGCGTCGGCGTAGACTTTCCCGCCGGGAATCCTGAACTGGCGGGCCGCTTCCGCCATGCGCTCGGGGTGCTCGTCGGCGATCGCGGCGATCTCCGCGTCGGGATGATCGTCCACCATCCGGAGCAGGTCGCCCATGTGGAAGTGGTCGAAATTGATGCCTGCGACCTTCCAGCGCATGGAATCGATCGGATTGGGGGGATTGCGTCCGGGCCTCGGGGATCAGAGATCCTCCAGGTCCTCCTCGGTGACCTTGGTCTTGTCCCAGAAGGTGACGAAGAACAACAGCGTGATCGCTGCGGCCATGATCGCGGGAAACATCCAGAACTCCTTCCACTGTGCCATGGTGCCGGTGAGAAGATCCGCATCGATCGAGTCGGGCATGTCGACCGAGAAGAGCTTGGCGAGTTTCTGGCCGAACGAGAGATCCTGTTCGGGGCGCGCCGCCTGAATGGCCGTGTTCAACTCCTCGTAGCTTGTCACGGTGTCGCCGAATTTAGCTGCGGCCACCCGGAATCCCACGAGCATGCCCAGACCCTGCGTGACGAACACGAGCAGGCTCTGCGCCTGACCGCTGATCGACTTGGAGGCTACCTTGTCGGTATACATGAAACCCGTCACGAAGAAGAAATCGTAGCAAATCCCGTGCAGGGCGATTCCGATGAAGAGCATCCACGCCACCTGATCGGGTGCCCCGAAGGCGAAGAGGAGATACCGGGCGACCCAGGCAAGCATCCCCACGAGAATCATGTACTTCACTCCAAGGCGGCGAAAGAAGAAGGGGATCAGGAGCATGAAGATGATCTCCGACATCTGCCCGAGCGTCATCGTGGAACCGGCCTCCTCGAACCCGGAGGTGGCGAGGAAGTTCGACGTGAGAGCGTAGTAGTAGGCCAGGGGAACGCAGATCAGGCCCGAACAGATGATGAAGACGAGAAAGCCCGGCTTGGCGAGCAACTTCCACGCATCGACCATGAGGAGGGCCTTGATATCGATCTTCTCACCCTTCGCCGGTGGTGGCGTGTGGGGCAGAAAAAAGGCGAAGACTCCGAGAAGAAGGGCGCTGCCCGCCCCGAGCTGGAAGATCTTGAGACTGGACGACCATCCGAGAAACCCGATCGTCAATCCGGCGATAATCCACCCGATCGTTCCCCAGACTCGGACCTTGGGAAACTGGACGCGGTCGATATGGGCGAAAGCGATCGTGTTTCCCAGGCCGAGGGTCGGCATGTAGCAGAGCATGTGCCCGATGCAGAAGGCACCGACCAGGCCCGCCTGGCCCGATTCGGCGGCACGACCGGCGAGGAAAAGGAAGACGGCCCCGATCAGGAAGAGAATCGCGAAGACGATCTGAGAGGGAAAGAAGCGGTCGGCGATCACGCCGAGAAAGAGGGGGGCGATGATGGCTCCCCACGGCGCCGACTCATAGGCCTGGCCAATCACGTCGACGAGATCGTTCGCTCCCAGCGCCTGACCGAGAGTGGCAAACCACGCCCCCCAGGTGAAGAACTGCAGGAACATCATCACACTGAGCAGGGGCATGACGGATCGCGAGGATGAAGCAGACATGAATTCGGTCGGTGTACAGGGTTGCGTGCTTTCGAACGACGTGGCGACGGTGAACAATTTTATGGCGCTGCGCAATCCCCAATTCGCGCCGGAGAAGAAGGACTAGGCCGGCGAGTCTCGTTTGCCGAAGATCGCCGACCCGACCCGCACGATCGTGGCGCCTTCCTCGATCGCGATCTCGTAGTCGTGGCTCATGCCCATGGAGAGGTGGGGAAGGGCGAGACCGGTCGCGGTGGCAAGGTCGTCGCGAAGATCCCGCAAGCGGGCAAAGGGTTCACGCATCGCCCCGGGATCGGGATCGTAGTTCGGAATCGTCATGAGTCCCTCGACGCGGAGATGGGGGAGAGCGGCGATCTCGGCGAAAGCCTCGCGCGCCTCGCCTGTCGAGAAACCGAACTTCGCCTCGTCTTCCGCCACGTTGACCTGAACCAGCACCCGCGGCGACAGCCCGAGTTCGTCCGCGATGCGGTCCACCTGACGGGCCAGTTTGAGCGAGTCGATGGTGTGGATGAGTGAACAGAGCGGCAGGATCTTGCGCACCTTGTTCGATTGGAGGTGTCCGATGATGTGCCACTGGACCTCTCCCGAAAACTGCGGCGCTTTCGCGAGGAGTTCCTGTACCTTGTTTTCGCCGAGCGCGGACTGACCGGCTCCGACAGCCTCCCGCAGGACCGGGACCGGCCAGGTCTTCGATACGGCCACGAGAGTGATGTCGTCCGTGGCGCGGCCGGACCGTGCGGCAGCAGAGGCGATGTGTTCGGTCACGACATCGAGATTTCCGGCGATCGACATGGTGACAAGTTGCGGGAAGCCGGTGCCGGTTCAAGTCGGAGACGACCCTGGAATTTTTCGCACCCGCCGGATCACAGATCGATACGAACGATGCGCCATTCGTCGAGAACCTTTCCGCCCATCTTCTTATAGAGAGCGATCGCATTCTCGTTCCAGTCCAGGACGCACCATTCGTAGCGGCCCGCGTTCCGCTCCTCGGCGGCCCGGCGCACCGCCTGCAGGAGACGGGTTCCGATCCCGCGCCGTCGCCGACTCGGTCGAACGTAGAGGTCTTCCAGCCAGATGCCCGCCGTTCCTCGAAATGTCGAGAAAGTGGTGAAATAGACCGCGTAGCCCACCGGTGTGTCGCCGTCGAGCGCGAGGAGAGCTTCCGCCGATGGTCGTTCCCCGAACAGGGCCTCCCGGTATCCCGCTTCGGTCGCGACGACTTGGCCGGCCAGGTCCTCGAATTCGGCCAACTCCCTGACCATCGCGAGCAACTCCGGTACTTCGTCGGGGCGCAGGGGACGAATCACGATCTCTGGCATAACAAAAAACTGCGCGTTCGGGATCCTTTCCACACAGGCTTGGCACACAGGGTGCTCTCTTCCTCGGTATCCGCAGACTGTAAAGCCAGTGGATAAACCAAAGGGTTGAAACCGATACGGTAGCCCGGCCGGACGAGATCACGCAGGTTTTCGGGGGTTTTTTCCTGCGCCTCGCACCCGGCCGGGCTACCTCTCGCCCGGCCCTCCCGGGCACGAGAGTCGTCACTCACGGTACGCGATCTCAGAAGCTCGGACCTTCGTCCTCGCCCCCGATCTCGACAGGCTTGTAACCGCCTTGCGCACGGAAGAAGAAGAAGAGGATCAGGTAGCAGACCAGCATGAATGCAGGCAGCACCGCGACTTGCAGGAAGGCGTTCTTCTTGTGGGGGTAGCGCACCTGGCGAACGACTTCCTGTTCTTCGTCGGAGAGCTTCATGACCTCGTCTTCGCTGATGCCGGGCGTCTCGCCGAGAAACGGCACCTCGCGCGGTTCGGTGACGACCTTTTCGTAGATGGCAGGATGATTCGCCCGCAGATCCCGGTCGATGCCCTGATCCTGGAGACCACCGAGGATGGGGGTGCCCAGGATGCCCATGCCGAGAACGCCGACCGCGGAAACCCCGTTCAGGGTGAGAGCGCCGCCCTTGGGAAACTGTTCCGAGACGAGACCCAGGGTTGTCGACCACAGGAAGGTCTTGCCGAAGGCGTAGACCGTGGCGGCCACGAGAATGACGAGTCCGGCCGATTTCGAGAGGAAGAGCAACCCGATGATCGCGACGACGGCGCTGACGACGAGGAGCCCGATGGGGGAAAACCGGTGGACGAAGGCCCCGGCGTAGAACCGGAGAATCGTCATGATGGTCGAGACGTAGATGAAGATCCAGCCGGCCTGGGCGGGGGTGAAGTCGGCCCCGAGAAGGTCGGGCATCCAGCTGTCGGTTCCCAGTTCAGTCGTGGCAAGGGGTCCCATCGTGATGAGGACGAGGAGAAACATCCAATGCCCGAGGCTCTTCGTGTAGACGCCCGCCGCCACCGCGATGGCGACCGCTCCACAGATGGCGAACCAACTGGGGATGAGGAGATCGGGCCGGAGGCTCTGGGCGATCTGGGAGATGCCGAGAATGAGCAGCCATCCGATGAGGAGGAAGCCGATCGCTCCGACCTGGCCGAGCATTTCGCGGTAGGTGATGTTCGCCTCGACCCGCTCGTTCACCGGGAATTTGAGGGGAAGAATCATCACCGCGTAGATCACGACGGGGACGAAGCAGACTGCATACTTGATCTCCCACTGCACGTCACCCAGCAGCGTCGAGGTGAGGGCGCCGAGGGCGAGACCGGCGGGCCAGCCGGCGTGAAGGATGTTGAGCCACTTCGCCTTCTCCTTCCGGTAGATCGTCGCCACGACGGGATTGATGAAGGCCTCCACCGTGCCGTTGGCGATCGCGAGGAGGAACACCGACCAGTAGAGCGCCGTCGCGCCCTGGGCGAAGATCGTGAGGAGGAGGGAAATGATGTGACAGCCCATCGCGAAGTAGGCGGCCGTCTTGTAGCCGATCGCGTCGATGATGAGACTGAAGACGATAATGCTGATCGCGAACGGCCAGAGGCCGACACCGAGGATCGTCCCCTTGTCCGACTCGGAGAGTCCGAAGTCCGCCTGCCAGTTGCCGATGATGTTGGCCCGGAGGCCGAAGGCGAACGAGGTCGCCACCAGGGCGATGAAACACGCCCAGAAGATCCGTTTTTTTTCCTTCGTTTCTGCGTCGCTCATAAGCCGGTGAATGCGAGAAGTCGCGATTGTGGAGAAGCACGGCGGAATTTCAATCTTTGTTTTCCCCCTTCGCGCGGGAGCCCGCCCGGAATCGGTTGCGACAGACGTCCCGCGCGAATGCGGCGATTGCGGGAGGCAGACTGCGGTCGATATTTTGCACAATGGTGATCGGACTGCATCGAAACCTCGTGGGTCGGCTGGTTCAGGTGGCGAGCATTGTCGCCCTGACCCCGGCTTTCGCCGCGGAGAATCCGGAGTTCGCCCCGGAGCAGATCACGTTTTTCGAAGAGCGGGTTCGACCCGTGCTCGCCGAAAATTGTTACCAGTGTCACACCGGGGCCAAGGCCGAGAGCGGTCTCCGCCTCGATCGGCGAGCGGGATGGCTCAACGGATCGGACTACCGGGCTGTCGTGGTGGCGGGGCGACCGGAGGAGAGCCTCGTGGTGAAGGCCGTCCGGCATTCCGCCCCGAACCTCGTCAAACCGATGCCCGGAAAGGGGGGCAAACTCGACGAGGAAGCGATTCGCGACCTCGAACGGTGGATCACGATGGGGTTGCCGTGGCCCGAAGAAGAGGCGCCGCCGGAGGATGTGGATCCGCGGGAGCACTGGTCCTTCCAACCCCTCGTGCCTCGCGAGATTCCCGCGGGCGAGGGGCACCCGGTGGACCGGTTTCTCGACCGGTCACGTCTCGCCGCAGGGGTGGAACGTGCCCCTCGCGCCGACCGGTATACCCTCTACCGGCGTGCCCACTTCGATCTCATCGGACTTCCCCCTCGTTACGAGGAGATGCAGCGATTCGTCGACGACCCGCGCTCCGACGATGTGGTGTGGGCCGAACTGGTCGATCATCTCCTCGCCTCGCCTCACTACGGTGAACGTTGGGCCCGTCACTGGATGGACGTGGCACGATACTCCGACACCAAGGGCTACGAGGCGGGTGGGCGCGAGAGACGGTTCGTCTACAGTCATACCTACCGGGACTGGCTCATCCGTTCGCTGAACGAGGGCATGCCTTTCGACCAGTTCGTTCTCTACCAGTTGGCGGCTGATCAACTGGTGGAGGACTGGAATTCGCACGCCAGGTGGCACCTCCCCGCAATGGGATTTCTCTCGCTCAGCAAGAACGGCCGACAGGAGCTGATCCTGGATGACCGGATCGACACCACCTTTCGGGGAATGATGGGACTGACCGTGTCCTGCGCCCGCTGTCACGATCACAAGTTCGACCCCGTCTCGACGGCGGAATACTACGGGCTCTACGGTGTCTTCGCGAATTCGACGGACGCGGTGCAGCCGCTCATCGGCGAGCCCGGTTCGGGTCCCGACTACGAGGACTACGAGCGTCGACTCGCCGAAAAGCGGAAGCCGGTGGAGGAGTTCCTCGAACCGAAGCTCGCCGAGCTGGCGAAGAGGCATCCCGAACTGGCCGGCAAGACCGAAGCACTGAAGGCGCGGCTCGATCGCGCCGACCGCCGCAAGCTGCAGAACCTGCAGCGTGTCGTCGACAAGTTCGTCGCCGACGAGATGATGGAGCCGGACCGGGCGCTGGTGCTCAGGGATCGCGCCACACCCGTCGATCAGCGTGTCTTCATCCGGGGAAACCCGGGCCGGCGTGGCGAGGTGGCGCCCCGGCGTTTTCTCGCCCTTGGCAGCGACTCCCCACCGGAGCCATTCAGCGAAGGAAGCGGTCGTCTCGAGATGGCGCGTGAGATCGCTTCGCCCACGAATCCTCTCACGGCCCGCGTGATCGTGAACCGCGTCTGGATGTGGCACTTCGGAGAGGGAATCGTGCGGACGGTGAGCGATTTCGGCCTCCAGGGTGAATTGCCGGACCACCCGGAGTTGCTCGATTGGATGGCCAAGTGGTTCGTGGAGAACGGATGGTCTCTCAAGGAACTCCATCGCCTCATCCTGACCTCCGAGACGTGGCGGCAGTCATCGCGGAATCCTCGTTATGCCGACTATCACCCGCTCGACCCCGAGAATCGCGAGCTGTGGCGGTTTCCACGGAGGCGGGTCGATTTCGAG
>Ga0180430_10001712_pt1 | contig 20873 bp, 21 predicted proteins | sample SS_ome_9_FD_132999 | JGI IMG/M metagenome (GOLD analysis project Ga0180430, IMG submission 132999) | Hypersaline lake sediment archaeal communities from the Salton Sea, California, USA - SS_1_S_2 metaG | ecosystem: Environmental > Aquatic > Non-marine Saline and Alkaline > Hypersaline >... | reverse complement strand
AGGCTTCCTGAACATTGCCGGCATTTTTTGAGGGGCTTATCGGAAAATTTCTGAAGCGCCTCCTCTACCTGGCCGCATTGGGTGCACTCATATTCATAAAGGGGCATTCTCAAAACCTCCAACAAAATTAGAAACTTTATCGGCTTCAATCGGCGACTTGGCCACGTAAAGTTGGTAAAAAATAGTCAGCAATGGGCTATTGTCAAGGGGGAGGCGATCGATTTCGATACGATCCGTGACATAATTTTATGATGGGGAATTTTTCATGGAATTCGGTTGCTTCCGTGCCGTTTCGCGCAGATGGGAATCGCGTTGTGAACCATGTTATTTTTCATGCCGGGTCACGGAGACTGTCGAATTCGTCACGCCATCGGGCGTAGAAATCGAAAACGGCCGTCATGTCAGGGATGCAAACCGGTTTGAGGATTTCGTGGGTTTTATCGTGGACCCGTATTTCCTCCAGAAGTCTTTCACTATCCGTGGCCACGAAGCTCTGAAGGAATTTGGTGAATCGGACGATATGGATTAATTCGTGGGTAATGATGTAGAGGCTGAAAGGAAACAATCTGAGTGCTGGCGAACGCGCCAATGCTTCCAGAATGGCATGGTCCTGCAGGCAGATTTTATAAAAGTCGAACGTTTCCGAATTCAGCGACACAGTTGTCTTGCGGCCTTCATAACGAATCACCTGGGCAAATGGACCGGTAATGATTTCACCGGGTGAGAGGTCGGCCGCGGTTCGGACATCATATTTGCGCCGCAGCCACTGGGTTGCCGACAGCTTGTAGTGGTTGCTGACCAATTCTTCGGCCATGGCAACGGCATCGTTGATCAGCACAATCTGATCGGATTGAAAACATTGCATGGTCATCATTGCGAGTGCTCAGTATCGGAAAAAGGCGGTATTAAGCAAGGGCTAAACGCGCGAAGTCTTGTAGCTCTAGCATATACCGGCTCGAATAACAACCGCATGAAAAACATAACTATCTGAAATACTGTATTAAAATTATATCTGAGAATAGGATTGAAGGTTTAATGTAAAAAACACTGGACACCTTTTTTCAAAGGGTGCTATAAAAACCATTTTATTTAAAATGTTAACCTGATTCAGGGAGGTGATCCTTTGGGCAGCGTCATTAAAAAACGCCGTAAGAAAATGAGAAAGCATAAACACAGAAAATTGCTGGCCCGGACGCGCCATCAGAGAAGAAAGGGCAGGTAACTTTCGATCTGATTTCTGTTGCCGTGAGAAAGCACCCGGTAAGGATTCCCGGGTGCTTTCTCCGTTTGTATTTATTGGATAGAATCGGGGAGGCCTTTCAGGTAACCCAGAAAATCAGAGTCGGTTGAAAGTACCAGCGTACTGTCGCCGCTAAGCGTTTCCCGGTAGACTTCCATTGTTTTGAGGAAGGAGTAGAATTCGGGATCGACCCCGAATGCGCGGGCATAGATATCCGCGGCTTGGCCATCCGCCTTGCCTTTGACTTCTTCAGCAGTGCGGTAGGCTTCCGATTCGATCTGCTTCAGGTCCCTTTCCTTGTTACCCCTGATTTTGCGGGCTTCCCCGACACCTTCCGAACGAAATTTCTCAGCTATTTGTTTCCGTTCAGCGATCATGCGATTGTAAACGGAATTTCGAACCTGATCCACGTAGTTGATGCGTTTTATTTTGACATCGACCAGTTCGATGCCGAATTTGTCCAATTTAGGTTGGGCCTGTTTCAGGATGCCCAGCATGATTTGTTCCCGGCCGGCCGTGAGAACATACCGTATCCGGTCATCCGCCGTTTCGTCTTTCTCGATACCGACTTCAAACGTATCCAACACCCGATTGCTGCGGCGCACGGTTTCGATCAGACGGTAGCTCGTGACAGCATTCCGGACGGCCGGATCGATGATTTCGTCCAGGCGGCTTTGGGCGCTGAAAACCGTATCGACAGTCTGCTTGAACTTGATGGGGTCGATAATGCGCCAACGCGCGAAGGCATCCACCCATATGTAGGTTTTTTCCAGGGTCGGAATCTGGCCGGGATCGCCATCCCAGAAAAGCAGGTTTTTAGGGAATTTATTGACCTTGTCGAAGAACGGCAGCTTGAAATTGAGCCCGGGATCGGTCAGGGGTTCCCTGACAATTTTGCCAAACCGCGTGACCACGACCTGTTCCGTTTCATCCACCACAAATGCGGAAGTATAAACCACAGCCGCAGCGATGAAAACCGCCAGAAGGACATATGTTAGTTTATTGCTCATTGCTGGCACCTATTCGCTGTTTTATCGCATTTTGGTTTAAATTGAGTAATGGCAGGACATTGCGCTGATTGTCGTCCACGATGTATTTAGGCCCAAGACGGGGGAGGAGTTCCTTTAAGGTTTCAAGGTAAAGCCGCCTTAGGGTAACGTCTTTGGCCTTGGCATATTCCGCATAGATAGCGGAAAAACGGGCCGCATCACCTTGCGCGCGGTTGACGCGGTCCAGAGCGTAACCTTCGGCGGCCCTGATGACCCGTTCGGCTTCACCACGGGCCGAGGGAATCGCTTTGTTGTACTCTTCCCTGGCCTGATAGATAGTTTGCTCTTTCTCCTGGGTGGCCTGGTTGACCTCGTTGAACGAAGGCTGCACCGGGCCGGGAACATTGGTCCGCTTCATCTCGATGGTGACGATGGTGATGCCGGCCTGGGCATTGTCGAGTTCGCCCTGGAGTACTTCCTTGGCCTCGACCGCAATTTCCTCACGCTTGGAGATGACTTCGTTGATACTGCGATCGCCGACCACAAGCCGCATGGCAGATTCCGACATATCCCGCAACAGTTGGGTGACATTTTGCACCTTGAACAGATAGTCGTAAGGATCCTTGACACGATACTGGACGATCCAGGGAACCACCGCCACGTTAAGATCTCCAGTCAACATGAGCGATTCGCTGTTGTTTTCGCTGACCGCCACCGTTCGGCCCTGTCCCCCCATGCGTTCGGTGCTAAAGCCGAATTCCTCCTTGAGGATGCGTCGAACTTGCACAAGGCGAGCGGTTTCGATCCCGAAAGGAAGTTTGAAATTGAGGCCCGGCTGGGTGGTTTTGGCATATTTGCCAAACCGCTGCACGACGCCGACTTCGTCCGTGTCGACCACATAGACGGAGGAATAGATCCCCAGCACAATCAGCAGCAAGAGGAATACGATCGGCCCGCCGGGGATTTTAATGTTTTTGATGGTTTTCAACACCTCGTCGACCTGAGGTGGTGCGGGACGCCGTCCCTGTTGTTGGTCTTTTAGCTTTTCCCAGTCCCAAGTCATGTTTTTATTCCTGTTAGGGTGTATGTTACGAGCTTATGCATATGTTACTATCATAAGGCCGGAGATGCCCATCGCAATCCTAAATGTTGTTTTTTGGCATTCGGCAGGGCTCGAATGGTACCTTTTTAATTAGGTTACCCGCGTAGCCAAGTCAAGGGAAAAGCGGTTCAACTTCTTGTGATATAAAGGATTATAGGTATTGAGGGCGTAGATTTAGCTGGAAATCCAGGATGTGTTGACGGATTTTTATGGATCGCTGGCGAGGAGGGCACCTGGCAGGAAAAGGGCCTTGGCGGATTTGACAGGACAATTCCGAGATCGCTATAAACGGATCGCATCAGGTGATTGCATTGAAATCAACGATGATACGTTTGCAAGGGTGTTGCTTCAATGGGCAATAAGGAAAGAAAACCGTCGGACTGTGAGCCGATGTCCACAATTGTCGGAAAGGTGCTGCAAACATGCCAGGGCGGTGAAGGTCACAACGCCCGTGCGGTGTGGGGTTTCTGGGATCGGGTGGTCGGTGAAACACTGGCGCGCAATGCCCAGCCGGAGGCCTTCAAACAGCGTATCCTCCTGGTTCATGTCAGCAGTTCGGCCTGGTTGCAGGAACTGCATTTCATGAAAAACGAGTTGATCGAACGGCTCAATCAGGCCGCAGGCACCAGGGTTTTGGAAGATATTCAATTTAAAATCGGGGCGTTGTCAAAGAAGTGAGAACGTCAGACACAACTTGCTGGTCTACGGATACTTTTCTTGAGGGGCATTTGAAAATATGTCAGAGCCGTCAAGGCTATCGCTTTTCAATAGATGCTGCCATTTTGGCGTTTCATGCCCTTCCGGGCAAGGCCACCGCGAGGATTCTGGATTTGGGCACCGGATGCGGCATTATGCCGCTGATCATCGCTTTCCGACATCCTGAAGTTCGTATCACCGGCGTCGAAATCCAGGCTGAACTTGCTGCACTGGCACGCAAGAATGTCGAAGAAAACGGGCTCCAGTCGCGTATCAAGATCATCGAAGAAGACTTTTTAAATTTAAAATCCGACGATATCGGGCCACCGGTGGACATGGTTGTTACCAACCCCCCCTATCACCGCCGGCATTCAGGACGCATGAACCCCAACAACCAGCGCGCGGTCGCGCGGCATGAAATCGCCGTATCGCTGGATGGACTCATTAAATCCATCCGGCGGTTTTTATCGACCGGTGGGCACGCTTGGCTCATTTACCCGGCGGAGCGGCTGGCTGAATTGATCGCCGCCATGCAGGCGCATCACATGGAGCCGAAGTATTTGAGGATGATTCATGCCAGGGTGGATGTGGAAGCCAAACAATGCCTGCTCAAAGTCGTGAAGGCGGGGCGTCCCGGGTTGATTGTCGGTCCGCCCCTTTTCATTTACGCCGATGGTGGCGGGTACACCGCCGATGCGGCCGCCATGCTGCGCCCCTAATCGAAAGCATTTTATCCGCTAAGCAGGCCATGGGAAACGCAGGCTCAGACCACTGCGGTGTCGAGCGCATGCAGGACCAAGCCGGTGATCACCTTCGGGGCGAAGTAGGTTGATTTGCGCGGCATGACCTGTCCGGCATCGGCAATGCGCCGGACCGAGGCGATCGGACTCGGTTTGATGATGAAGGCCATATCGTATTGTCCGCTGGCTACGCCGTCCAGTGCCGCGTGGGCGTTATGATCGTAGTGAACGCAATTGACATCATCCAGCTGTGCCGGGGACAATTCCAACAGCTTCGGAAATATAAATTCGGTCAGAAGCGTAACATCAATTTCTTTGAGGAGATCCGGTGTCGCTCTTGAATATAAGGCCTCTTTCTTACCGGGTTTGAGCTGAAGCAGGACCGGCATTTCGGCACCTTTCATGGCCACGACCAGCGCTTCCCCAGGGGGCGTCGATGCCAGTTGGTCCAGAAGGCTATCGACCGCCTGCTCTTTTCCTCCGCGTTCTTCCATCGGTTTTATCTCGAAAAAAGACCCGGCCCGTTCCAGAAAGTGGTGACGAATGGCGGAAGCGACTTCCGGCAGCAGGCGGTGGGCGGGTAGAATCATCAGCCCGGGGTCCTGAATGCTGCTGAGATACATCAACGTGCTATTGGCAGGGTGGTTGTCCGGTAAGCCGTCCTCACGGCAGGCCAGTTCATCCCGATAGGCCATTGCGGTTTCGTAGCGATGGTGACCATCGGCAATAAAAAGCGTCTGCGGCTTTAAATTGGCGGCAATCAGAGCATGCACGTTCGGGTCTGTGATGATCCACATTTTCTGATGATGTCCGTGGCTATCCTGGAAGGCCACTCCGGGGGGCTTGTGTGCCACGTGCGATATCAGGTGCGGCAGCGTGGACCGGTCATCTGAAAAAAAAGCAAAGATCGGGCTGAGGTTGGCCGGGCAGGCTCGCATCAGCGCCAGACGCTCGGATTTCACCTTGGAATAAGTGCGTTCATGGGGGAGAATGCCGCCCTGATCAAAGGGCTCCAACCTTACGCTGGCCATCAGGCCCCATCGGGTGAGCAGACCGCCGGCTGTATCAAATTCCGTGGCGGTCAGATAAACGGCCGGTGCCGCTTCGCATAAGAGCGTTCCGTCCGCCAGCCATGTTGACAGGAGACAGCCGGCCCTCGTGTGGGGATTGTTCTTCTGGTCATCCCCGGAGCGTTTCTGCCCCAGCTCTAGCCGGACGATATTGTGCGGGCTGCGATCGTGGAGTTCCGCCTGCTCGGCTTCGGTTATGACGTCGTAGGGCGGACTGGTCACATCGGTCATGGACGATATGCGGTCAGGATTGTAGCGAATGCCCCTAAAGGGGGTAATTTGGGCCATGGATCGGTTTCCTTACGATTTGAATCATCCTGTCAAAGGCCAGGGGGATTTCTGTTTGGCTTTCACTGCCACCAGCGCAGTCATCGTTTTCACTGGCGGCATCTGATACTAGATTCCGGTGCTGCCATCAAGTGAAAAGCAGATCGACCCGGCGGCGCGTTCTGTGCATTAATCCGCCGGGAACCCATTGACAGGCTAATGTAAAAGCGCTAATGATACGCCTTGCGTCAGGGGCAAGGAGAGGTTGCCGAGTGGCTGAAGGCCCCGCTCTCGAAAAGCGGTATCCTGGCTTAAACCGGGATCGTGGGTTCGAATCCCACCCTCTCCGCCAGCACCGCGCCCGGGTGAATCCCCCGCGATTCACCTTTTTGGTTTACCGCATGCGGAGAGATGTCCGAGCTGGCTGAAGGAGCACGACTGGAAATCGTGTGTGCTGTTTATAGCGGCACCGAGGGTTCGAATCCCTCTCTCTCCGCCATTTCCTCCCTGATCTGTAGTTTCTCTAAAACCCGCGCGACGTCCTGTTTTAGCTGATCCCGCTTCCGGTTCCAGTATATTTTTCCCTTGCCGTTTGGCCTTGCTTTCATTATGTTACGCCGCACTGGTGCAGGGGCCTTGCGCGTGACGCGTCGAGACACCGTCTGCACGTAACCTCCTATTGTGATATTAACCGGAGCCATGGGCTACCTCGTTCTGGCACGTAAATACCGACCGCAGACCTTTGATGATGTGGTCGAGCAGGGACATGTTACCCGTACCTTGATGAATGCCATTCAGCATGGACGTGTGGCACATGCGATCCTTTTTTCCGGCCCGCGTGGAACGGGAAAAACTACGATCGCCCGCATTCTTGCCAAAGCCGTGAACTGTCAGGCGGGGCCGACCCCTCACCCCTGCAACACATGCCGGTCCTGCACTGAAATAACCGCCGGCAACGCTGCGGACGTTTTTGAGATCGACGGGGCTTCCAACAACAGCGTCGATCAGATTCGAGAATTGCGTGAAAACGTCAAGTACATGCCGGCCTACAGCCCTTACAAGATTTACATTATCGATGAAGTTCACATGCTGAGCACACCGGCGTTCAACGCCTTGCTGAAAACCCTTGAAGAGCCGCCCGCGCATATCATGTTCATGTTTGCCACGACGGAGCCGCACAAGATACCCGTAACAATTCTTTCTCGCTGTCAGCGCTATGATTTGCGTCGGATCGGATCCGAAAGCCTCATCGGATACATGGCCAAACTCTGTGCACACGAGGATATTGCCGTCCCCGAGGAAAGCCTTATCCTCATGGCGCGCGAAGCCGGCGGAAGTATGCGGGATGCATTGAGCCTGCTGGATCAGGTGATGACCTGCTCCGACGGACCCATTGCCCATGAGCAGGTGTTGAATATTCTGGGGGTGGTCGATCGACACCTCATCACCGAACTGGCAGCGGCGCTTCTGGCGGGGGATGTGGCGCGTCTTCTGCTGACGATTCAAACGGTCTATGACCGCGGGCAAGATCTTAAAAAATTGTACACCAGCCTGCTGACCCATTTTCGTAATCTGATCGTAATCAAGGTGGGCGATCCAGGCGCGCCGCTGGTTGATTTGCCCGAAAGCGAGATTCAGTTACTGCGTGAGCAGGTGGAAGCCTTTTCGGCCGGGGCCCTCAATCAGATCTTCAACCTTTTGTACCGCGAAGAGGTCCTGGTTCGTCTCGCGGCCCAGCCCCGGCTGGCCGTCGAAATGGTGTTGATGCAGATTTGTCAGATCAAACCGGCACTTCCCATGGATGAGCTTATCAACAGTGTGGAAGCGCTGCGGCAGGTGATGCTATCCGACAGCGGGAAAATGATGACGGCAGCGACGGTCCCTGGAACCGTGGCCTCCGCGAACCCAACGGCACATTCCGTATCGAACGAGGACTCACCATCGTCCCCCAAGCCGATGCCTCGCGACGCTATGGCAATTCCGTCCGACGACCATCAGCGCGAAACGGCATGGCGGCAAATCGTTGAGATGTTGGGAACAAGTCTGCCGGCCCTGGCGGCCAATCTCCAGCCGTCATCCCTGGTCGCCATGGATGAGCGCTGTCTCGAAATCGAAATCAATGGCAACGACTTCAGCATCAACCGCGTCAAACGCAGGGAAAGCATTCAAGCCATCCAAAACGCGGTTCAGGAACTCTTTAATCGGTCGTTTAAAATTGTGGTTCACGGGAAATCCGCCGATCCGGAGGTCAAGCGAAAAAAAAAAGTCCATGAAGACCAGCTCAAACAGCAGGCTTTGAGCCATCCCATGGTTTCGGAAGTGATCGATCTGTTCCAGGGAAAAGTGGTGGACGTCAAGATTCTTTCGCCATCCGATGAAAATGATCCATCGTAATTTGGAGGTCATGATGCCGCTCGGGTCAGCTGAACTCCGGCGGCTTTTTGTATGAAAACCAACGGCGCACATGCTTGCGCTTGATAAGGAGGAATTGCCATGAAGGGCATGGGTAACATGATGAAGCAGGCCCAGAAGCTTCAGGCCAAGATGGCCAAGATGCAGGAAGAATTGGCGGACCGGACCGTCGAGGGATCGGCCGGTGGCGGCATGGTCAAGGTTGTGGCCAACGGACGGCAACAGGTTTTGAGCATCGCAATCGAGAAAGACGTGGTGGATCCCAATGATGTGGAGATGCTGCAGGACCTGGTGCTGGCGGCTGTTAATGACGCCCTGAGCAAGTCCCAGGAAATGGTGGCATCTGAGATGGGAAAATTGACCGGGGGAATGAATATCCCCGGTCTGTTTTGATATTATTCCTTTTAGCGCGGTCGTGAATGCACCTTGACGCCCGGGCATAGGACATTGCATCTATGAATTACTACCCGGCATCCATCCGTAACTTAATCCGCCAGATCGCTAAACTGCCCGGTATCGGTGAGAAAACAGCCGAGCGGCTGGCGTTGCATATCCTGAAAGCGCCCCGCCGCGATGCAGAGCAACTGGCGCAAAGCATTCTGGAAGTCAAGGAACGCACCCAATCCTGTTCACGCTGCCATGCCTGGAGCGATGCGGCCATATGCCACATCTGCCAGGACACCTCCCGCCAAATCGGACAACTCTGCATCGTGGAACAGCCCGCCGATATGGTTGCATTGGAAAAATCCGGGGCTTTTCGCGGGGTTTACCATATTTTAGGGGGTGTGCTCTCCCCCATGAACGGCGTTGGTCCGGATGATATTCGCATTGCCAGTTTATTACGCCGGATTCGGGAAGAAGATTTGAAGGAAGTGGTCATCGCCACCGGCACCAACGTGGAAGGAGAGGCCACAGCGGCCTATCTGGCCGAACAGTTGAAGGCCTGGCCGGTCAAGGTGACCCGTATTGCCTGCGGTGTTCCGATGGGCGGCGACCTGAAATACGTTGATCAGGTAACCCTCAAACGGGCCATGGAAACTCGCCATGACGCCTGACCCCGGTTGTGAACCCGTTTTTGTATGCCAAATGTGCGGCGATTGCTGCCGCGGTTATGGCGGCACTTACGTTACCGCGTCCGACATCCAGGCGATCGCCGACTATCTGCACGAAGATCCGAAGCGGTTTAAATCCAAATACTGTCAATTGTCCGGCTCCCGCTATGTATTGGCGCAGGCCGACAACGGGTATTGTATATTTTGGGAAAAGCTTTGCCGGATTCATCCGGTGAAACCCCGCATGTGCCGAAACTGGCCTTATCTATCCGCCGTTCTGGAGGATATTGCCAACTGGCGGGTCATGGGGAATTCCTGCCCGGGCATTCGGACCGACTTTCCCGATGATGTCATTCGTCGAGCTGTTGCGTGCCACATCGAAAAACAGCAAAACGCACGGTTGGATGATGAGATGACACCGGATCCGGAAAGCGGGAAGTAGAAAATCTTCGATTCGGCTGGAAACTTTTACCGCCGGCGGCGTCTAAATCCCGGCCGTGTAGTTCGGGCCGACAATCAGAAGATTATTGGGAATCGTCGATTGGATGTTTTCCATTTTACTGCCGAAGACAAGATTGCGAATCAGACCGTGGCCGTAGGCGCCTAGTATAACCAGCGCGTCGTGGGGCACCGCATAGAGATTTGTTTCGAATTTCCCCTCGTCAAAAAAAATCCATCGTTGCTGGAGCCGCTCGAGCTCGTCTTCCACATAATAATCCCGAATAATGGCCGCATAATCCTCACGTGAACGGTTTTCCGCTTGGGTAAAAATTTCAAGGGGCATGCCTGTTTGGCGAGCGATGCGCATGCCAAGCTTCAAAGCGTTCAGGGCATTGGCGGACCCTCCGAAAAACACAACAAGCCGTGTCCATGGCTTATAAACCGCGCTGGTGATCAGGACGGGAAAGCGTGCCGATGTTACGATACGCCGGACCCGGGGGCCGATATAGCCTAGTCCGATTTTGGATGACAAGTCGCTGATGCTGCGGGGGCAGCACATGAATTCGAAATTGGTGGGGATATCCGGCAGGGTGGAAGCCGTGAAATTTTTAGGCGCGAAAAAATTGGGTTTGAGATTGGCGCTTTCCAACAACACACGCGCATGGTCTTCCGCGGTGGCGGGGTCCGTCAGATAAGAATCATCCAAGTCTACCTGAACCACATCGTTGTCGAAATACATGAGGAACTTGATGAATTCTGGGATGTAGACAATGGGCGTGGTATCGATCTGGTTGCAGAAATAGAGGGATTGCAGAAAGGTTTCACGGCCCAGGGGCGTATTCCGGAAGATGTGGAAAAGCTGGCTGTACATGGTTGTCTCCTTCTACCGGTTGAGATGGTAGGTTTGGACCATCAGTTCTTTACGATACTGGTCCAGCAGTGTTGATTTGGAAATCATTCCGCGAAATCGATGGTTGGCAACGACCGGCATGTTGAACAGCCCCTCGGCATCCATTCGCTCGAGAACTTCCACCACGTCGTCATCCGGTGAAACGGTTTTAACGTGAGAGTTCATGAGCTGCCCGACCAGCACGGTATCGTACATGAGGGGATCGAAAAGGTAGGGCCGGATGTCGTCCATATAGATCATGCCCTGAAACTGACCGGTGTGATCTTCGACCGGGAAAAGATTGCGGCGGGATTGTTTGACAATATCGACGAAATCCCGCAGCAGCATGTCGGTATGCACCGTAATGCAGTCGGTCTCCAGCAGCTCGTGCACTTCAAGGTCGGCCAGGACCCGGGCATCGGTGCCCGGCCGCATCAATTGCCCCTTTTCCACCAGATCTTTGAGATAAAACGAGGCCGGTTCCATGTAATGGCAGATGGTGGTCGATATGGCCGATACGATGATCAAGGGCAGGATGACCTCATAGCCGCCGGTGATTTCCACTATCAGGAATATGCCGGTAAGCGGGGCCTGGAGAATCCCGCTCACCAGACCGGCCATGCCGAGCAATACAAAGCAGCCCTCCTGGACCCAGTCCACGCCAGGCCACAAGTAGGCCAGGGCACGATGATAGGTCAGCCCGGCAAAGCTGCCGATCACGAGGCAGGGGGCAAATATCCCTCCCGAGCCCCCCGATCCCAGCGTCAAAGCGGTGGCCATGATTTTGGCCAGGACCGCGAGGAAAACAAGGCCGATGCCTGGGGCGAAGCGGCCCTCCATCATTTCCCGAATGGCGTGATAGCCCTCACCGAGCACCATGGGAAGATAGAGGCCGATCAGCCCGACCGCACATCCGCCGCCGGCGGCTTTCAGCCAGCCCGGCAGTTGAATGCCGTCGGCTTGGTGGTGAATGGTCCGGATGGCGCGGGTCAGCATGATCGAGGCCAGGGCGGTGAACACCGCCAGTCCGATGCAGGCCACGATATCCACGGCCCCGATGTTGAAGTGGTGGTGCGAAAAAGGGATTTGTTTGCCCTGGAGCAGGTGACTGATTTCCGTTCCGGCAACGGCTGCGATGGCGATCGGGATCAGGTTGGAAGCGGCCCATTCGCCAAGAATGATTTCCATGGCAAAGATCAACCCCGCGATGGGGGCATTGAAAATAGCGGAAATGGCGCCGGCGGCACCGCATCCGACAAGGGTCACCCGCTGGCGATCGTTCAGGCCGAGCAGACGCGCGATATTGGATCCGATCGCGGACCCGCTCATGACAATGGGCGCTTCCGGTCCGGCGGACCCACCGCTGCCGATCGTCAGGCAACTGGATATCAGACGCGAAAAACTGGAACGGAACCGCATCAAACCGCCATAGCGCGATACGCTGTAGATGACTTCGGGGACGCCATGACCGGCGCCTTCGCGCATGATTTTATTGAGAAAAAGAGAAGACAAGGCGGCGCCGACGGCAGGGAGCACAAAGGCCCACCAATAGGCGCGATAGGGACGCAGATAGCCCAGAACGGCGATGAGCGACTGGTTCAGCGCTACAGCCGCTACACCGCTGCAGATGCCAACGATGGCGCCGGCAACAATTAACAGAAGCCGGTCATCGGATCGGAAAAAATGCCATGTGGCGGGAGGCCGCCAGGAGATAGGAGAACGCATGCGTTAGCCTGACCGTTGACCGCTTTTTTCGCACAGGGATTCCATTTTTCCCAGGCGGCTCATCAAGGTGTCGGCCTCCGGGGTCAATTTTAAGAATGCGACAAAGGCTTCCTGGCGAAGGCAGAACGAAAGTCGGGAGAGAATTTGCAGATGGCGGCGTACCGAAGGGGACAGCAGAATGAACATGATGGTGACCGGACGGCCGTCCAGCGCCTGGAATTCGACGGGATTCGCCAGAAAGCAGGCCGCCACGGCGGAAATTTGGATACCGAGGGATTCAGGCTCCCGTGGGTGCGGTATGGCAACGCCTTTTCCGATACCGGTCGAGGTCAGCGTTTCTCGCTCCACCAGTTTCTCAACGAGGCGGAGTTTGTCCGCCGCGGGGATCGCCTCGATGCGCTCCACGGCGGCTTGGAACACGTCCACGACCCGGCGGCCTTCGATGCCGTAATGGATACCACCATTGCGCAGCGCGGCTTCCAGGGTGACGTCTTCGGAAAGGAGGCATTCTACCGGACGGTTTCGTTCAGGGCGGAATTCGAGGTTGTGCTGCGCCGCCCATCGTTTCAACACCTGTTGATCGAAGGTGCATATATGATCGCGTTGCACCAGAGGAATACGGCCCTGGCGGATCCAGCGCTCGATTTTCCCTCGCGGCAGATCCAACGCACAGGCGATTTGTTCAATATTGAGTTTCATGACCCAACCCCAACCGCGATCGTGTAAAATAAACGCATACGGTAACGGTTCTTGTGCACGGAATCAAGTTTAATTATTTTTCTCAGGCGCTACGATGCCGAACGTCTTTTCAGACGCAGGAGGTCACTCTGCGGAGCCGGGCGGTTGAGCCGGGAGATCGGTATAGCGAACGCGGATATCCCGTTGGGGGTAGGGAATTTCGATACCGGCGCGGTCGAACGCTTCTTTGGCGCGGTCAATCACAAAGGAGATCGTGTCCATGCGCCGTCGTGCGTCCTTGATCCAGACCCGCAACTGTAATTCCACGGCCGAATCAGCAAAATTGCGTACGACCACTTTCGGCGCCGGCGGATCGGCAATCCAGTCCATCTGCCGGGCAACATCGACAATGATACCTTTGGCTTTGTCGATGTCGGCGTCATAGGCGATGCCGATGTTCACCCTGACACGGATCAGCGAGCTGATAATCGTGTAGTTGACGATATCGCGCTTCATAATTTCGTTATTGGGAATGATGATGACGATATTGTCGGTGGTCTTGATCTTGGTGGCCCGCAGTCCGATGTCGACCACGTCCCCCCAGGAGGCGCTGCCGGCCGGGGCACTCCAGACCTCGATACGGTCGCCAATTTCGAACGGGCGGTCGATAATCAGCAGTACGCCCGCGATAAGGTTCGACAGGGTGTCCTTGGCCGCAAATCCGATGGCGATTCCGGCCACGCCGGCGCCCGCGATAAACGGCATCACATTGATGCCCACGATGTCCAATGCCAGGATGATGGCGGTGACATAGAGAATCGCACCCGAAAAACGGTTGAGGAGGTCAAAAATAATATCATCCACTTTGTTGTCGGTGCGGTCGGCGACATTTTTTTCCAGATATGTCAAGGCGCCAATCAGAACGACTTTGGCGGGTGCCGCCAGCATGACGATCAAAACGCCCTGGAAAATTTTTTCAAGGAGTGCCAGTTCGAACAACCGGGCAAGATAAGTGCCGGCGATAATCACCAGACCATAGCGAATCGCCTTGCGGATGGCGTTGAGGACATTTTCGTTTTCTTTAAAAAAAGGATAGCGCAGGAGGCGCCGGCTAAGTCGCTGGAGGAACCATTTCAGCAATAGCCATGTGACCAGGATTGCCAGCAAGACGGCGGTCGCCTTGTAGGCGGCCAGTCCGTGGGGCGTATCGGTACCGGGAAGTCCTTTCATCCATCGAAGCAGATTGTCGATGTGGTCCATGCAATGTTACCTCGGAGCACGTGATAAGTTCGCCTTGCTTTTCAGTGAAAAACCACGCGGGCGGCCTGCTTGAAAAGTCAAGCATTGATGTTCCCCGGCCTTGCGGGAGGGATGCACGGCTTTTCGACTGGCAGGGGCGTCGATTCGCCCGCCAGCCGGAAAGCCTTTGTGGACAGCAGATTAGTTCGCTTCGGAAGTAAAACCCGCTTTGATGAACTCCCGGTTCAGGCGGGCGATATTGATGATGGAGATCTCCTTGGGGCACACCGCTTCACAGACGCGGTGGTTGGAGCAGTTGCCGAAAAGAAGATCGTCCATGGCTTTCACCATCGAGATGGCCCGCTCGGCGGCTTCCGGTTTCCCCTGGGGCAGCAATGCCAGCTGGGATACCTTGGCGCTCACAAATAACATGGCGGAAGCATTGGGGCAGGCGGCCACGCAGGCGCCGCAACCGATGCAGGCGGCAGCATCCATGGCCTTTTCGGCCATCTCCATGGGCACCGGAATGGCGTTGGCGTCCTGGGGGGATCCCGTGTTGACGGAAACGTAGCCGCCGGACTGAATGATTTTGTCCAGGGGGCCGCGATCGACCATCAGATCTTTGATGACCTTGAAGGCCCGTGCCCGCCAGGGCTCCACGGCAATGACGTCGCCGTTGGAAAATTTACGCATGTGCAGTTGGCAGAGGGTCATGGCTTTCTGGGGGCCATGGGGAACGCCGTCCACCACGCAGCCGCAGGTTCCGCAGATTCCCTCCCGGCAGTCATTGTCGAATGCGATCGGTTCTTTGCCTTCATGGGTTAGTTTTTCGTTGACCAGGTCCAGCATTTCCAGAAACGATGTATGGGTTTCCACATTCTGGACGGGGATGGTTTCAAAGCGCCCCTTGTCCCGAGGGCCTTTTTGACGCCAGACTTTCAGCGTTATATTGATGGTGTGCTCTTCCGTCGTTGTCACTTGTAGCTCCTTTGCGTTAAGGCGACATTCTCAAATACCAGAGGCTCTTTGTGAAACTTCGGCGTATTGCCGTAGCCATCGTATTCCCAGGCGGCGACGTGGCAATAGCCGTCGTCGTCACGTTTGGCTTCGTTTTCTTCCGTCTGGTGTTCTTCCCTGAGATGACACCCGCAGGACTCGTCCCGTTCCAGTGCATCCAGGGCCATGACCTCGGCAAACTCAAGAAAATCGGCCAGCCGGCCGGCCTTTTGCAGGCTGAGATTATAATCGGAAGCGGTTCCCGGCACCTTAACGTCCTTCCAAAAGTCTTCACGCAAGCTCTGAATTTCCTCGATGGCCTGTTTGAGGCCGGTGGCGTTGCGGGCCATGCCCACATGCTCCACCATGATTTTGCCGAGCTTGACGTGAATTTCCCTTACCGTCTGCTTGCCGTCGATGGCCAGCAGCTTCTGATCCTGTTCCAGCGCTTTGCGGGCGGCATCGCGAAAGGCCTGATGGCTTTCGGTGATATCCGATACGCCGTTGGTGGCCAGGTAGGGGCCGATGGTATAGGGAATGACAAAATAGCCGTCCGCCAACCCCTGCATGAGGGCGCTGGCCCCCAGCCGGTTGGCGCCGTGATCCGAGAAGTTGCTTTCCCCCAGGGAGAACAACCCGGGGATGGTGGTCTGCAGTTCGTAGTCGACCCAGAGACCGCCCATGGTGTAATGGGAGGCCGGATAGATCATCATCGGGGTTTCGTACGGGTTGTCATCCGTGATGTTCTGGTACATGTCGAACAGGTTGCCGTATTTGCGCTGGATGACGTCTTTGCCATCCCGTTTGATGGCATCGGCGAAATCAAGGTACACGGCGTAACCGGTGGCTCCTACCCCCAGGCCGGCGTCGCACATCTCCTTGGCGTTGCGGCTGGCCACGTCACGTGGCACCAGGTTGCCGAAGCTGGGATACTTCTCTTCCAGAAAATACCGGCGGTCTTCTTCCGGAATCTGGTTGGGCTGGCGGGTGTCCTCGGGGTTCTTGGGCACCCAGACCCGGCCATCGTTCCGGAGACTTTCACTCATCAGGGTCAATTTGGCCTGATAATCGCTCGTATGCGGGATACATGTCGGGTGAATTTGGGTAAAGCACGGATTGGCGAAAAGGGCGCCTTTCTTGTAGGCTTTGAACGCCGCCCCGACATTGCAGGAATCGGCATTGGTGGAAAGATAAAACACCGTGCCGTAGCCCCCGGTGGCCAGGACGACTGCATCGGCGGCATACCGTTCCATTTCACCGGTAATGAGGTTGCGGGCGATGACGCCCCGGGCTTTGTCCTGGACGATGACGATGTCCACCAGCTCGCGGCGGGTGAACATTTCGACTTTACCGGCGGCAATCTGTCGGGATAACGCGCTGTAAGCACCCAATAAAAGCTGTTGACCCGTTTGTCCCCGGGCGTAAAAGGTGCGCGATACCTGGGCGCCACCAAAACTGCGGTTGGCCAGCATGCCGCCGTACTCGCGCGCAAACGGAACGCCCTGGGCGACGCACTGATCGATGATGCTATTGCTCACCTGGGCCAGGCGATAGACGTTGGCTTCCCGGGCACGGAAATCACCTCCCTTGATGGTGTCGTAAAACAGGCGCCAGATACTGTCACCATCATTGGGGTAATTCTTGGCGGCATTGATGCCGCCCTGTGCCGCGATACTGTGCGCCCGGCGGGGGCTGTCCTGGATACAGAAGGTTTTGACGTTGTAGCCCAACTCAGCCAGGGAAGCCGAGGCCGCACTCCCGGCCAGGCCGGTTCCCACGACGATGACCGAATATTTGCGTTTGTTGGCCGGGTTCACCAGTTTGGTTTCAAAGCGGTATTTGTCCCATTTATTCTGGAGCGGGCCGCTTGGGGTTTTTCCATCCAGCTGCATTGAAAGTCCTCCTTAGGCGATAAACGCAATATAAATCGGCAGAAACCCGAATCCCAACCCGAATACCAGGCTCAGAATCAATCCGCCCGTGTTGATGGCGGGCATGTATTTTGGATGGTTCAGGCCGAACGTCTGAAACAGGCTCCAGAAGCCGTGGCTGACATGCAAGGCGATCATGACCATGGCCAGCACATAGAGGCCGACATAGACCGGGTTCTGAAAAGCGGTGGATACGATCTGAAAGATGGTCGTACCGCCCTGGTCGACAAAAAACCGGCTGAAATTGGTGAGATGAAAGAGGATAAACATCAGGATCAAAAGCCCGGTATAGGGCATGGTGGCCGAACCGATGGTTTTCCCGCCGGGATTGCGATTCACCGCATACCGGGTGGGGCGGGCCTTAAAGTTTTGCCAGAAGATGATCAGCCCGCTGAAGACATGAACCAGAAACAGCCCCAATAATCCAAATTCCGCCACCCCCAGAAGGGGGCCCAGGGCATGCAGGTGCTCGGCGTAGCTGTTGAAAGCATCCGCCCCGCCGTAAAGTGTAAGATTACCAGCCAGGTGGACCGCGAGAAATCCGATGAAGCTCAGACCGGTAGCCGCCATCATCAGTTTTTTACCGATAGATGTGCCGAGGGTTGTGGTCAACCATTTCATTGTTTGCGATCTCTCCAAACGTTTAAGGGTCAATAAAATGTTAGGGGATAGCCGTCTTCAGGTTCAAACCCACCGTCGAAGCTCTGTCGCCTGACATCAGATAATATTCGGATGGCGCGAAGATCAAATGGGGAAGGGCACGTGCAATTCGGTAAGGGCAAGCTCATCATTCGGTTGAAAGGGGTCTGAAACATGGTTTCCTACTCGCCGGGTTTTTAGCGGCCGATAGTGGGCTTGAAACCGAATCCCGACAATTTAATAAACAAGACTCAACCTCTATTGGGTATGGTCGGATCTGTCAATAAATTTTTGACGCCACCACCTATCACTGGGTGTCGACAGAATGCTGTCGGCCATCGACCGTCCGATATCGGTTTGAAGGCGTTGCCGGACATTGGGAATCCACGTCGATGGCGGGGCATGCCCCACGTCGGCCAGCGCTTTAAGTTCCAGCAGAAAGGCCAGTTGGTCGGCATCGTGCGCCAGGCGTGCTTCGATACTTGCCCCCAGGTTGAATTCATCGATCAGGGCGCGCAGGTCCCTGCCAAAGGGCAGCGCATGCACCATGTCATCCACCGCGGCGCCTTCGTCGGCCTGGAGATAGAATTTTTGTACGTAATTCAGATCGCCGACGCGGGCCTCGGGCAAATCATGGACCAGGCTCATGGTGATCAGTTTGCGGGCATCGGCTTCGGGAACCATGTGGCTGAGGACATACGCAATAAAGGTAGTGCTGAAGCTGTGTTCGGCCACCGACTCACGGCCGACGCCCAAAAATTGATAGCCGGAACGTGGCAGCCGTTTCAGGCTGCGGGCTTCAAACAGCAGCTGCGCGATGTGTTTCATAAAGATTCGGTTCTCCTTCCGGGTGATTGCTGCTATAATCCATTTATAATACCTTTTACGAGTTGTTGGGGTGAAATGCAACGACCGGCATACGCACCGCGACAACCTCGTTTCTGCCACGGATTGCGGTATGGTTCGGGTCCGACCATTTGGTCCTTGCCGGCCGGCAACCAAAGCAGTTGACACCTTTCCGCAATTTGGATAGCGTTTCTCAATTTATAGGCGCGTTCGCGCGGGACGCGTTGGGCCGACAGCGCCCGAAAACGATGACATTCGGAGAGATCAATGGGTTCTGCTAAAATCGACATTCTGCACATGGTTCTGAACGCCGGGCTGGTGGTTCAACTGGTTTTGGTGCTGCTGGTGCTCTTTTCCATCACCTCCTGGGCGATTATCCTGATAAAGTATCGCTACATGCGCCGGGCCTTTCGGGAGTCGGCCCTGTTTATCGAGTTTTTCTGGAAGAGCCGGGACCTCACCGATGCTTTCACCAAATCCAAACAACTGCAGGGCAGCCCGGTGGCGCGCATCTTTCGTGTCGCCTATCTCGAATTGCGCAAACTCAGCAAGCAGGGCCCGGTGGCGGAGGCCGGCCGGGGTCCATCCGAAAAGGCGTCGTTGGGGGCACGCACGGGCGGCATCGATAATGTCAAGCGGGCCTTACGGCGCGCCATCAATACCGAGACCACCCGCATGACGCAGATGGTGCCCTTTCTGGCGACGACCGGCAACACCACGCCGTTTATCGGCCTTTTCGGCACGGTCTGGGGCATCATGAATTCCTTCCACGGAATCGGCCTGATGGGGTCGGCCAGTCTGGCTGTCGTGGCCCCCGGTATTTCCGAAGCGCTGGTGGCCACGGCGGTGGGGTTGGCCGCCGCGATTCCGGCGGTTATTGCGTTCAACTTTTTCATGAGCAAGATTCGAACCCTTGAATCCGAACTGATCAGTTTTTCGGCCGATTTTCTGAATGTCGTGGAACGGGATATCTTTCGGGGGCAAGGAGGCGACTGATGCAGGTCGGCGGAAAAGACAGCGGTTTCATGGGGGAAATCAATGTCACACCCTTCGTGGATGTGATGCTGGTATTGCTGATCATCTTTATGGTGACGGCCCCGATGATGGTGGAAGGGGTCAATGTCGATTTGCCGGAAACCACGGCCCAGCCCCTGGAGTCGGAAAAAGAGCCCCTGGTGGTCACCATTGACAAGGACGGGCAGGTTTTTATCAACGATTTTAAAACCGGCCGGGACATTTTTGCCACCAAGTTGACCAAGGTGCTGGAGGCCCGTCAGGATCGAACCGTTTACCTCAAGGCGGATAAAACCATTCCTTACGGAGTGGTGATGCAGATCATGTCCGAGATCAAAGGCACCGGTGTTGCCAAACTGGGCATGGTAACCTTGCCGGTGCCGGAGACACCCCCGCAATAAGGGGTGAGATACACAGGTATTCCAGGGATGCACGACGACAGCCGGCAAACCATAGTGTTAGATTCAGGTCAGGATACCCGCAAGGTTTTCGGGATGTTCCTTGTTTCCGCCTTATGCCATCTGGTGTTCTTTGCGGTGATGACCTTTATGCCGACCTCCTTCATGTCATCGCATCGATTTTTAGCCCCTCGGGCCATCAGTGTCGATCTGGTGTCCCTGCCGGCTGGCGAGCCCCCCCCCGTTGCCCCGGTGGCGGAACCCCAACCGGCGCCTGCCGTAAAACCGGAAGCGCCCACCCCCGAGGCGGTGCCGATTCCCACGCCCAAGCCGGACCCGGTGCCGGTCGCGCCCAAGCCCAAACCCCAGAAAGTGGTCAAATCACTGAAGAAAAAGACCCTCAAAAAAGACAGGGCCCAAAAACCCGTTGTCCAGAAACCAGCGCCGCCGGCCGCCAAGCCGAGCCAGAGCCAGGTGTCCAAAGCGATCGAGTCCATGCGCAGCAAAGT
>Ga0180430_10001709_pt1 | contig 20913 bp, 22 predicted proteins | sample SS_ome_9_FD_132999 | JGI IMG/M metagenome (GOLD analysis project Ga0180430, IMG submission 132999) | Hypersaline lake sediment archaeal communities from the Salton Sea, California, USA - SS_1_S_2 metaG | ecosystem: Environmental > Aquatic > Non-marine Saline and Alkaline > Hypersaline >... | reverse complement strand
TGCGCGGGGCTGACCGATTCCGCATCGGATTCCCGCTCTTCGATCATCGCGAACTCGACGAGCGCGTCGACGACTTTGCCGAGAACCGGAGCGAGGTCGTAGAGCGCCCCACCACCCAATCCCAGCCCGAGCTCTCCCTGGTAGGGCTCGAGCAGGTCGAAGCTCGCAAAGAAGTGATCGCACTCGTACTGCGTGTCTCCGCAGGCCGGACACCTATCGGAATCGGCCGCGACGTCGCTGGTGGATTCGTCATCAGGGTTTTCAGAAAGCTCGTCACTCATCCGCAGGAGACTCCGTTTGGGCGCGATGGACTGCGGCACTGACGAGGCGATTGACCTGTCCTCGCGCATCTTGTTTGATCGAGGCCCGCTTCCGGCCCAAAAGAGTCGGAAACTCGTCGGCGATTAGTCCCATAGGAGGTCCATCGGACCGATTTGGAGCTGGGTGGATCTACATCGAGGGCAGCGCGGTGGCGCCCCCAAGCGAAGGTCACCGCGACAGCGCGAACAAACCCCAACGACTGCCGCTGGGTCGCCGTCGCCGAGCGGCTTCTGGTCGTGGAAGACGCTGTCGCCCCGCCCACAGTCCTCACAGAAAACGATCTGCGCGACGAATCCTCCCCCGGTCGACAGTCGAAAGCTGTGCTGGCAGTCGCGGCAAGTGGCTTGTCCTTGCTGACCCATCGCTCTCTCCTCGCTCGGATACGAGCGAATGATTCCACGCGCGTACGCCAGATTCGGGCCCAGCGAGGCTACCGCCCGACGGTCCTTCGCCTCGCAGATCGATTCTTCTCTCGCGCGCCTTCCTGGCCTTTTCGTGCATGCACGGCTCGAGGCCTCCGACCGTGCCGTTTCAGACCGAGCGTGAGCCAAGTCTCAAGTTCGTCTCGCAACTCGGCGGGCTCCAGCACCTCGACATCCTCACCCCAGCTAAAGAGATGCCATGCCATCTCCCGAATTCCCCCCGCGCGGAATCGGACCAGCAAGGAGCCATCGTCTTGCTCCACGAGCTCCTGGTCGGGATGAAAGACGTGCTCGCGTGCTTCGTCAGCAGCAGCCGGACTGAAACGCCACACAACGTCCCGGGGCTCTTCCTGAAAGACGCCGAAGCTCTGGCGAGCGAAAGCATCAAGGTCGAAGTTCGCGGGCGCGACGAAGCTCGACTCGAGCGTTTCGACGCGGTCGATACGCGAGAGCCGGAACAGGACGACCTGCTTGCGACGCTCGCTCCAGGCCACGAGATAGTGGCGGCTGCCGTATAGAAAGCCGAGCGGGCCCACCGTCTGCCAGCTAGGGCGCCCGTTCGACGTCTTTCGATGGCGGAGGCGTACCCGCTTCTCCGTAAGGATCGCGTGTCGAAGCTGCTCAAGCAGCTGGTCGTCCACGCGCGGTCGCGGACCGGCTCGGAATGCGTAGCCCTGTGCCTCCGCCATAGATTCGAGGTCCGGGTCGACATGCACCAGCCAATCTGGCGGCGAGAGCGCGCGAAGCTTTCGGCCGACCGCAGAGAGCTCGGTCACGAGTCGCTCATCGCCCTCCCGATCGGCTAGAGCCTCTGCCTGCTCGAGCGCCGCGAGTTCATCCGCCGACAAGCGGAAGAGTCCTCCGACCGCCGGACGAGCTAAGCGCCACCGCTTCTTTCCGTCGTGCCCGACCTCGCTCTCAAACTGAGCTTCTCCAACCGCTCGACGTACCGCAGTCAGCATCCGCGTCGCGGTGCGCCGGGACACGCCGTAGCGGGACATGACGTCGTCTAGCGCGATCCCTGCGAATGAGCCCTGCAGATCGAGCGCGAGCTCAAGGAGCTGTTCGAGGCGTCCGAAGCGAAGGTCGTCGGTGGGCATAGGCCCGAATATGGCCTATCCGAGATCTACCCACCAATGGGCGGCACGTCGGCGTCACGCCCACTCCAGCCCGTCGACCGCATCCCGGGTCGGCGTGGCGCTGCGTGTCGTCCGCTCGAGGCTCACCGCGCAGCGCCCGGGCGTCGACTGGCTCTCAACGACGAGAGAGACACGAGGGACACCGGGGCAAGATGGCGCCGAAGTCGTAGAAGAGCTTCCCGCAGTCTTTGTGCTGCCATTTGCGACCGTGCTTAGGCGCACCGCTACCGAGCAGCGTGTACCTCGGGTGCGCATCAGACACCGATGACTCGCGCCCCTCACAGGCCTGGGGGGCGGAGCCAACGTCACGGAAGCCGCGCCCCGCGATTGAAGGCGCCTCGTAGGGGCCAGTCCACCAGGCGCGCCTGAGCCAGTTCAGCTTCTCGTGATTGATCGCAACAGACATGATCTCCTCCTTTGGTCTTCTGAGCGATATGCCGCACGGGACACTTCGCCTCGTCTTGATCGTTTGGCACCGCGGTCGACGACGAGCGGCAGGCTTGATTCACGCAGCCCATCGGGCTCCGCGGCGGTCGCCGTTGCGTCGCGCAAATACCCAAAGACTGCAGAGGTTCTCGCCCTGCGCTTCACAGCGGAGTCGGGCGAGCGCTGAGCGGGTGACCCGATTGCGTTGATGAGGACGGGACTCGTCGAGAAAGGCCCAGTCCGACGCGAGCGCATTTGGGAGGGTCCAAATCTCACCGACGTTGCAGAACGAGATTGGCTGTCGCCAAGATGCTGCACCCGTCTTCTCCCTCGACGAGAGAAGTGCTCGCCCAGGGCCGTTCTTGGTGGAGGCAGGGACCCAAAGGCTGTGGCTCGTGTCCGCCTCGAGGCAGACGAAGAAATGGTTGCCCTGCACTTCTCGGTGCGGGCCTTGAGTCGACGCGCCACCGACGTCACGCAGGTATCTGGGCGAGAGAAAGAGCGCGAGCCCCGGACGAACCTCGTCCTGGCCGATCGAAGCGTGATAGTTCCTGTTCATGACTTGTCCCTCATTTTGTTAGGTTCCAATCGCGAACCTTCCGTTCGCTGAAAATCTCTGTCCTCGGCATCGAATCGCGAATCGACCTGATCTTTCGAGACCGACAGGACACTTCCGGGCGCTACGTCGCCGCACGAGCTCCCCGCCCTCTTGCGGTCTTCCTGCATGGCCCGACCGACCGCGTGTGCTACCCGCGGAATGCAGAAACGCGAAAGCCCCGGACACGGCACCTCGTGGTGTCGGGTCCAGGGCTTGATTGCGGTCAGCGATTGACCGTGCGTTGGGACCAAGCGTCTTGCGCCAGAGGCGAGATCGCCCGCCTAACCGGTTGTGCGCCCGCTGGGCTGGGCACAAAACGCTTCGCGGCTCCGGATTCGAATACCCGCGTGACGACGCAGACGCAGATACCTCGGCTCAGCCTGCGGACGCACGTCTCCCGTGCGTCGTCTGCCTTCCCATTCGGGCTAGACACGTGGGCAGTTCGTCACCGCCCACGGCCCGCTTCTCAGCGGGTCATCTTGGCCTCCGTACGCTCCCGCGCGGCCGGTCTGGGAGAGCCACGTGCGACCGACGGATCAGCGCTCCGCGCTCGCGACGTGGTTCAATGCTTCAGACGCCGCCGGCTCCGTCCGGTTCCGCAGAAGAGTCGGGTTTCCGGAGCGAAGAGTCCGAATTTGGCCCGAGAATGCTGGCACTCGGTCCGCGGACGCAACTCACCACCGCGTCGTCTGGCTACGCTTTCGCGCTAGCCGCATGGGGGTTGCTCACCTCCCACGCGCCGCTTTCCAGCGGCTAGTGAGGCCTCAGTACTGCCTTCCGGCAGCGGCCTTCATTCCCAACCTTACGCGAGATCTGCGTAGCGTCAATCCACGCAGCTTCGGCTGGGTCGAATACGTAGATACCGCAGCCCTCGTCCGGTTCCGTATCGCATCGATTTCGACATCCCCGACAAGACATCAGACGGCGCCAGAACGCACGCGTAGAGAAGACAGGACACATACCCGCACTCTGTCGTACGCATCAGCCACCGCTCGGGCCCTCAACCAGCTTCCGGTCGCAGAGCTCCCCGAGGTCGTCCTCCGAGATCTGGAGCGGCGCGAGGTCGCGAGCGGCTGCGCGGAGCAGCCGCCTCCGCTTCTTTCGCGCGTCGACGACAGTCTCGAGCACGCCGTTTCGCTCGAGGTCGTTATCCGAAGTCTCCCGATCGATTCGCAGGATGTCGAACAACGAAGCGCCGATCGGGATCAACACGCGCGGAGCCGAGCTGCGCTCCCAATCGCAGGGCATTGAAAATGTTTCGAAGACCAACCGACCGCCGTCGACCTTGATCTTGGCATCCCGATCCAAAGAAAAACTCTTCACGGCGTCGTACAGCATCAGACCCCTAACCCGTGCCTCGCCCTCCCAGCGCCCCAGAAGCTCAGCTCGCGCTTCAACACCGCCGCACTGCAGAACAAGGTCTTGCCCGTCGCGTGAGAGCACGGTCACGGTGGTGCGCTTGGGTCGGGCATGTCGCTTCAAAAGGCGAAACGCCTCGACGAGTTGTTCTCGATTCACCTCGACAGAAGCCTCGAGCGATTCGGGTTCGCGCATTCTTTGCACCCTATTCAGACCCGCCGTAGATAGCTCGCGCGGACGACGCTTCGGCGGCGAGTCGACCAGCGGAAACGTTCGATATCACGCGTCGCGTTCTTGGGGCGACAGCGCCTCAATAGCGCCCGCGCCGATCGAAGAGCCCCTTGTTGAATACGTCCACGTAACCGAACGAGCGATCGGACACCTTCGGCTTGCATCGCTCGCACAGAAAGATCGGACTCTCTCGATTGGATTCGGCGTAGCGCCATATTCGCTCGCGGTGTTGACCACATTCTCCGCACTTGGCCGGCAGCGACGACAATCGACCTCGCCGAGAGATCAGGATCAGCGGCAGATTTCCCTGCGCGTTGCTCTTCTTCGCCATCAGCTTTCACCTCTCTCCATCCAATTCGTCTCGCTCCGAAGCCTCCGAAGCAGGCGCTCGTATTCCTGGGTTCGCGGATTCGGCATCGGAGAGGCTCGCCGGGGAAGTTCGGTCGAGCGTAGTGAAACCAAAGCAGCCGATAGCCTTTCCGCTTCACCGGCGTCGCGTGTCAGCAGCTGGTCGAAGACCGCTCGAGATCGGCCCTCCAGCAACCAAAGCGCGCGATCGATGTCGTCGAGCCCGCGAGGCTCGCTCTGCAGCCACGAGCGAACGACACGCAACAGGGCCCACCCCAGCGGCAGCCGCGGGAGCGCCGACCATCCCGTGTGGTCTATCGCGTCGTCAAACCCCTCCATGATACGCAGCAGCTCGGAAATCGTTCTGTCGCGGTCGCCGCATAGCGATCGCCAGTGGGAGACTTCGGCGGCCCAGGTCGATTCTCCCCACTCGACCGCAATATCGCTTCCAGCGGCTGCCAGCGCTGACCTAAGCGCCTGGACGTCGTCTCGCGATTCGAGCGTGACGCGCCAGAACTCATTGGATTCATCAATCATGACCGAGAACGCGACCGCAAGCGTCCAGGGCTCGACTTCATCTTCGACGGCAACGTCAATCTCGACAGTCTCGGTCTCCACATCATTCGTCCCGAAGAACTCGTTTCCGTCAACGTCGAGGTGCGAGAGTGTCGCGTGGCGATCCAAACGTCCGCGCATGCCAAGGACGGGCGCCAACACATCCCAGGCCGCTGGCTCATCGTCGGGTTGGGAGGGGACGACAAGAACCCACTGCGCTTCTCCCGTCGGGTGCCACGGCGGAGGACGAAGCTCTAGCCGCATCGTCACTTCGGTCGCCTTTGAATCAGATGTCGCCATTTCGTCTCGCCCACTTCACTTTCGCCAGCCGGAAGATTGACAAGTGAATCGAACCGTCCGCCGATGACATCAGAAGAGATTTCGGACAACGAACGAATCCCCGGTCCCCTACCCCGCCCTCCGAAACGGCGGGTCTAGCCGCTGAGCCTTGCCCTTCCGATACAGCTTCCCGGGCCGCCCCCGTCCCTGCCATTGCCGGGTCCCTTCCGTCTCCTCGAGAAACCCGGGAATCCCAAGTACCTTCCGCCGGAAGTTCGCTGGGTCGAGTTCTTCTCCCCAGACGGCCTCGTAGACCGCCCTGAGCTCAGTGAGCGAAAACACGTCGCCACAGAAGGCAGTCGCGATCGGCGAGTACTCGAGTCGTGTGCGCACATGCTCAAGCGCTGCGCGGAAAATCTCACGGTGGTCGAAAGCCAGCTTGACCCGTCCCGAGAGCACCCGTGAGACAGGTACGAGCTCCGCCCGCGCCGCGTCCCCGCCCCCTTCGGGCTTCGGCAAGCGCGGGACCACCGCCACGTAGCAGACGGTGACAACTCGCATCCGCGGGTCCCGATCGGGCGCCCCGAACGCGCGGAGTTGCTCGAGATAGGCCCCGCCTCGGATCCCCGTCTCCTCCTCGAGTTCGCGTGCGGCCGCCTCATCCAAGGACTCCTCTGGCTTTACGAACCCGCCCGGTAAGGCCCAACAGCCCGCAAATGGATCCTCTCCGCGCTCGACCAAGAGGGCCTCAAGGCCCTGCCTGGTCTGGGTAAACACGGCGACATCTGCCGTGACTGCGAACGGAGGAAACGCGTGGGGGTCGTATTCGGCACTCGCGGCGCCGCCTGCGGATTCTTTCGCCATTCAATTATTATAGTCATCTTGACAATAATACCAAGGCCCCTATTATAGTCGTAGCGACCATAAATAGTCCCAGGGCCCAGCCGCGAGCTGCCACCGCCGTTCTTCCGTATCCCCGGTGTGTCCTGCCCAGTCACGTCCTCACCCCACTATTCACCCGACGAGGTCCCCCCAATGACACTCGACCCGACACACGACTGGGAACTGTCCGACCACGGCGCGGAACGGCTACAGCAGCGCGGCGTGAGGGAGACGGAGCTTCCCCTCCTGCTCCACTGCAGCACGCCGGTCGATGAGCACGTGCTCCAGCTAATGGATGCTGACGTCGATCGCGAAGTCGCCCAACGAAAGCGCGAGATTGAGGCGCTCGAGCGCCTTCGAGGCTGCCAGGTCGTGCTGAACGGCGAGGCCGTCGTCACGGTGTATCACCCGACCAAGCGTCGTATGAAGCGCAACTTGAGGCGTCAGCGGGCCGGACCTCACCGAGCTTCCCAGGACAAGGTCCGCTGCGACCAGCGCGAGTCGGCATCGGAGAAGCTGTGACAACTCTCCCCGACGCGACCCAGCCTCGAGAGCCTGGCGCGAGCACATCGTCGGATCAGCTCTTGTCCCTCGTCGACCGCTACAAGGGAGCGATGGTTGGCCTCGCATGTGGCGATGCGCTCGGGACGACGCTTGAGTTCAAGCGCCCTGGCACGTTCGATCCGATCGAAGACATGGTGGGCGGCGGTCCCTTCCAGCTCGCCCCTGGCGAGTGGACCGACGACACCTCGATGGCGCTCTGCCTGGCCGAGAGCCTCGTTGAGTGCCAGGGGTTCAACCCGGTCGACCAGCTGACGCGCTATTGGCGCTGGTACCAAGAGGGCTACTGGAGCTCGAACGGCCGGTGTTTCGACATCGGCAACACCGTCCGTCAGGCCCTTCACAAGTTCGACTCGAGCGGTGAGCCCTGGTGCGGCTCCTCCGATCCGACGGCCGCTGGGAACGGTGCGCTCATGCGACTCGCCCCGGTTCCACTCGCCTACGCCAACGATCCCGAGCAGGCCATTTCTTGCGCGGGCTTGAGCTCCAAGACGACGCACGGCGCACGCGAGTCCGTAGACGCCTGCAGGTATCTCGCTGGCCTCATTCTCGGTGCGTTGGAGGGTATCTCCAAGGAGGAGCTCCTGTATTCACGTTTTGCACCGAACGGCCTTCACTGGGAGGACCGCCCCCTCGCCCCACGCATCGAGCAGGTCGCGTCCGGCGCGTTCGCCCGTAAGCATCCGTCGGCTATCCGCGGGACAGGCTATGTCGCCGACTGCCTGGAAGCGGCGCTCTGGGCTTTTGCACAGACCGATAGCTTCCGCGACGGCGCGCTACTCGCCGTTAACCTCGGCGACGACGCGGACACGACTGGGGCCGTCTTCGGGCAGCTTGCGGGCGCGTTCTATGGAGCGAGCGGAATCCCCGAGAAGTGGCGCGAAATGCTGTGCCGGCGCCCGGAGATTGAGCAGCTCGCTGGCCGGCTGCACGACCTCGACATCACGCCACAAGCCGAATGAGGTGACTATGGCCACGAAGGAACATACGAACTCCAACCTCGATCTTCGAAACGCCTATGAGCTTCGGGTCGAGCGTCTCTACAAATACATGTCACCAAACCATATCGGGAGGGACGACCTTCTCTCACGGGAAACCGCCTACTTTGCGAAGCCCAGCGAGCTGAACGACCCGTTCGAGTGCCGTCCGCATATCCCGGAGCCGAGCCGACTCAAGCGCGACAGCTTTATTCGAGATCTTGTAAAGCGGCACGAGTCGACTCCGGGCGTGAAGCCCGGCGTGCATGGAAAGAGACACCTGCAAGCCAAGCTCGACCGCGACTTCCTGGCGAAGACCCACGCGAAGTCGATGGAGAACACGGGCATCTTCTGTGTCTCGAGCCGCAATGACATCCTCCCTCTGTGGTCGCTATATGCAGACGGACACAAGGGCTTCTGCGTTGAGATCGAGACGACGGACAACCATATGGACCCGTTGACTGCGGCATTCGAGGTCATCTACCGAGACGATCGGCCCGTCGTCTCAATCGACGATATCCGGAGCCTCGCCAACGACACGCTCGTTACCGAGCAGGCTTTGGCGAATAGCCTTTGCACCAAGAGCGCTGAGTGGGCATTCGAGGAGGAGTATCGAGCGATCACCGTTGGGTCTACCGGAAAACGAAGCCTCCCCTCCGGCTCGATCTCGCGGGTCTTTCTTGGAGCTCGAGCGAACGACCAGACCATCAACGACGTCAGGCAACTTACGTCGGCGCTCCCGAAGACCCCCGAGCTCTTGAAGGCGAAGCTCTGCTCTCGCTCCTTCAGCTTGGAGTTCGAAGCGATCTAGCAGGAAACCCAGCAAGCCCGCAGAACATGGCGCCCTACCGGGCCAAGGCGAGTCGCGCGAGGCCAACAGACAATGGACGGACGGCGACTTCCCCAACGCCTTTCAAGGAACTCCATGCCGGACACTAGAGAAATCGTCGAACTCATCGAGAATGAACAAGTCGCGTTCTTCTGCGGGTCCGGCATCAGCTACGCGTCGGGGCTAGCGAGTGCGTCCGAGATCACGCACGCGACAGCGAGAGCTTTCCTTCCCCGCACCGAAGATGCCCAAGCTCGCGATACGCTGCTTGAGCGCATCCAGCCAGAGGTTCTGTACGAGTTTCTTCTTGAGATCGAGGGCGACCGGAGTGGCGTGCTCGACGTTTGGCGGTGTCTCGACGGTAGCGTCACCAAGGCTAGACCGGCCCTCGAGCACTATTTCGTCTGCAAGTACTCGCACGCCGCGGGCGTCCCCGTCTTCACGACCAACTTCGACACGCTACTTGAGTCTGCCGCAGAAGCGCTCGGCATCCCGTTCCAGGTGCTCGGTCCGCGAGATGAGCCGCCCATCGAGGCAGCAAGTGAGAGGCTGTTGATTTGCAAGCTCCACGGCACAGTGGGCTCAGAAGGCGAGCTTTCAGCGCAGACGATCATGACGACGATCACCGAGATTTCGCGTACCAATCTCCCGTGGCTAGCTTTTCTCTCGGAACTGATGGAGCGATCACATCTCTGTTTCATCGGATACAGCGGCAGAGACATCGACTACTACCCGCACATCAGAACGGCGGCCGCACAGAGTGACTCCGCTGGCGGACGTCGAACGAAACGCCTTGCTTGGATCAATCGTTTCACGGAGGACGATCACTCGGCACGCCGGGCTTCAGCGAGCCAGGCTCTTCAGGCCGAGGCGTATCCATCAGATTTGTTCGCAAAGCATTTCAGCGAACTTCGGCGAGCGATCGAAAAGCTGCCCCTACCGGATCGAGACGCAACGAGATCGGTTGGACAACGGTTCTTGGCAGAAACGAGCGCGAATAACGAGCGCGATCTATCGCTTCACCACGACGAGCGGGCCGCGTTTCTGTTCGAACTCGAGAAGCGAGCAGGTCTGCAGCAAGGCACCGATCGCGTAACTGAGCGAGAGATTCTGCTTCTGGCAGACAGACTATGGAAGCGAGGTACGCCTCGAAGCAGAAGGCTTGCCCTCACGCTCATGATCTCTACGTCCAATTCGATCTACACAACCGGGCGTATCCGCGCGTCGCGCAGGCTCTCGAAGACGGCCGCCGCACGAGCGAAGAAGGCAGGAGCTGACTTCAACCACTATCGAATCAATGCGCTCAGCTCGTACAGCTACAGCTTCGCGATGGAGATTCCCTTCGACCCTGCTTTCAAGCCACGTGGCCGGATCAAGGACATCCCAAGAATGGCCTATGCGCTCGTTCACCTCAGCGTGACGATCTGGCGAGCAAGGAGGCTCGCGAAGCATGCTGGCCTCCCACCGCGAGCCGAGCACCAGGTGATCGAGATCTGGATCAAACTCCTGTCTCTACTTCAGACGCCCGCGCCGATTCATGCACCGTGGATCGGTCCCCCTCTCGCGTGGGCGTTCAGGATCGCGGGGCGAAGTATCCGAGAGCAAAGCGCTGCAGCCGGCTACGGGACCGGAATCGCTAACGCGCTCAAGTTTCTCGGGCGCCTCCCCACGCCCGAGCGAGCCGACTTAGCCAGCGACGTGTACCAGTTGATGCGGGACGAGACAGGCAACGCACTGATTCACCGCAATCAGGCAGAGCAGAACTTGCGCGAGAATCAGTGGGATGGTGCGCAGGAGGCCTACCGGAGAAGCTGGGATGCGGCGAAGCGTGACGGGAACGGTCTCAACGAGTTGAAGGCGATCTCCGGACTCGTCTTCGCGCGAGAGCAGGAGACCGGACGCTTTCACGTCGAACCGAACGAGCGAGAGCGGGTCGAGAGCCTGCTCGAGATCCAGATCGACTCTCCGCTCTGGACATCGCTCTACCGGGGGATTTTCAAGATCTAGCGTGAGCGCCACCGGGATCACGCGATTCCTCGAGCGGGCGATGGGGATCTTCGATACTCCGCCTAGTGCGGACGAGCGTGATCGCGTCCCCGATGCCGGAGCGACGCGAACGCCGAAAGCCCAGGATCGATCACAAACTCGGCGGCGAAATTCCCGGGTTCGCAGTCGTCATCGGGGCCGCTCGCTTCATCAAGCACGAGCACGCGACCGAGGTCGCAGCCAACCGACTGCGCAACCCGCTGCCACCCTCGGGCCGCGGCGTCGGCATTCACGCGATTGGCGTCGCACTCACCGAGCAGGTCGAGTCCCTCCTCGCGAGCGCACGTCAACAAGACCGCCGCGCGCTCCTCGACGTCGAGTCGGGCGATCGCAGCCTCGACCGCGTCCAGAATCGTCACCGGATCGAAGTCGGCGTCCGTTGCGACGCGGATAGTCGTCTGCTTCGAGTGGGTCCCCGCGGGCCCGGTCGACTGTCGTTCGCCGACCAATCCAATCCCTTCCAAATCGCCCATGCCCCCAACTTCGTGCCGCGACTCTTCATGGTCGACGCACTTCCAATCCGCCCCCTGCTTCTGCAAGGCGTATCGCGTTCCGTCACGCTCGCGATCCATCTCGTCGTTCGTCGCACGTGCTTGAGAGGAGTAGATCAGGATCGGCTCCGTGAGTTCCTGGTAGACAGGCCGGAGGGAGCGAGTGCCAGCCTGTCGCAACGAGTGCTCGAGCTTGAGAGCCGACTGGAATTCACGATCGGGATCAGCAGACGCCACATCGCCCCATCCATCCCGAGCGGGCTCGCCCAGTCGGCTGAGCGCGGCGACCACCAAGTCGCGAGCCGAGAGCCGGTCATCACCGAGCGCGCAGTCAGCCGACGCTGAGCCTGGCGAGGGCGAGCTCGAGAAGTCCGCCACGAGTCGGAGCTCGAGCTGGACCTCCGCGACCTGATTGCCCACGCGGAAGACGTGCCGCACCGATCGCGGCACAAGATTCGCCACCTGCGAAGCGCGAAGATTCTCGAGAAGAGCTTCGGTCATCTCGGCGACCCGAATCGCGTCCCGCAGTCCGTGACCGACTCCACCGAGCATCACCGTCTCGCGAAGCTTCGCAGGACGATCCTCTTCACCGAGCGCACGTCGAGTCTCTTGACCCGGTACGCGTTCAGGCGTCCACACTTCCGTCTCGACGACGAAGTAGTCGATCGACTGCGATCTATCGCCGAGGACGTCACTGCCGCGAACAGTGTCATAGCCGACCAGCTCGAGGTTGTCGTCGGTGCCGCGGTCGGCGCCCAGACGCGCCAAGGTTCCGAGTCGCGAGGCACTATCGTTGCGATGAGTCTCAGACGCGTTCGCACCGCGACGGGCCTCGATCGCTAGATCGCTCGGCTGGAATCGGTCATCACCGAGCGTGCCCCGAACGCAGAGCGCTCCGGGCACCAAGCAGCTCGGGAGATCTACATCTGCTTCCGCCGTCAGTCGATTTCGGGTGCCGTCGACGATGCCATCGCTCGCGCGAGTCGTACCGTCGCACCGCTCACCCGGGACATGGATGCGCGTGATATGAGCAATAGGTTCCTCAGCCTCCGCCACACGCATTGCCGCTCGCAGACCTGCGCCCCCAGCGCCGATGATCACGATGTCATCATCTTGCGGCCCGTCGAGCAGCGAGAAGCGAGCAGCCGCGCAGGTCGTCTTTCCATGCGTGCCGACAACACCAACAAGCTGTCCAGTCCCACGGCTCTCGGTGTACTCGGTCGAGTACGAAGGAAGCTCTTCGAGAAATCGCCGAAGCATGAGGCTGTCTCGCGGGCTCAGCGTGAAGGAAGTTCCGTCAGGACGCTTGTACCTGTCCAAACCAGGGCCGGATGGCGAATCGTTCGGATCTGTTGGACGAGGAATCAAGAGGTCCGTCGGCTGCAAACCAAGCTCAATCGCGAGGGTCTGGATGGTCGACCAGAATGCCTTGGGCTCGAGCTCAGTGGCAGTGTCCTCGAAGTGCGCGATCTGGCTAACCGGAATCGAGCACCGATCGGCCAGATGCTGTTGGGTCAGACTGCGGCCCGTACGCGCTCGCTTGAGGGCGTCGGCGTTAATCGGTAGGCCGACGAGAAGCTCAGGCGGTACTTCAAGCGCCTTCGCGACGCCGATGAGATTGACGGCCTTCACGTTCGCACCGCGACCGTCGCGAGGGACCTCGAGCTGTTGCCAGCGGTTCTGCGTGATCTCCGCTCGAGCCGCTGCCTGCCGTTGAGTTAGACACCGGTCTGCCCGACGGGCTCGGACCAAGAGGCGGTCGATCGGGATATTCCCCGTCAGCTGGTCGAGCCGGGCGAGGCGATACCCGCCCGGATCGAAGGGCAGCTGGTCATCGGCGCCTAGATACGAGGAACTCGGCATCACCCAGAGCGTATCGGAAGGTCACCACGAGCACCCCGCGGCCAGCGCGGAGATCTGGGCAGTTGGCCAGAAGCAGTCCCCGCCGGGAGCTGTCGGCCAGCTACGACACGCTGGCCAACTTTGCCCAGGCTTCACGGAGCGCGCGCTCACCTTCAAAGTACGAGTCCGTGTCGGGTGAGAGCTCTTCCTCGTCCGCTTCGTACTGGACTTCTCCTAGTTCACGACCATCTTCGCCCTCGGAAAGAAACGCGTAGACCTGCTCAACGACCTCTTCGATCTGGTCGGTCGTGAGAACGCGAGCCGTGGGGCCGTAGAGTTCGTACGTCGCAAACCTCGTCAGAACTACGGTGCCGCCAGGTAGCCGATAGACATCGACGTTGACTCCGTCGCCATGGGTTGATCTCGGAAAGTCAAGTGACACGCGGCTAAGATGGTATGCCGCCGCAGCCTCAGCGAACTCGCCTTGCGCGTTGATGTCAGCGTCCTCTCCCAGCTGCGAAGCCAGCGCGGGATCCGCTCTGCGAAAGGCCACGCCCCACTCGGCCTCTCCAAGGTCTCCAACGCCGCGAAGCTCCTGTTCCCATGTGTAGGCGCTCGCTGTTTCTGAGTTGGACATTCTCTACTCCCATTCGAGCCGGCCATTCCGGCGCAGGACGATGACGCTTAGGCGTCCGCCCGGGGTGGCGCCCCGAAGCTGCGGGCGCATGTCCCCGCAGCATTCCGGTGTTGCACTGCCAGAACGAGCCATAACGTCCGTGTAGGAGTGCTCGCAACCGTACTGCTCTCACGCCGCACCACATAGAACAGGATATCGCGAGAGCATTCCCCCACAGCGCGGCCGAATAAGCAGCGTCGATGAGGGCGAAACCGACGTCCGACCGCAATCCGGGTCGAAGAACGACCGAACACTGACCGAATTGCCCGCAACCCGAGAACCGTCAGGCAAGTCGGGGCCAGAGCGAGCTTCACTCGCTGATCTCGGCATGCGACGAGGCGGGGGGACAGGTCGAGGAGCCCGAACGTACGCCCGCAGGGTAGAATCGTCGCATGCTGAACCGCTTCGCGAAGGTCCTGTTGGTCGCAACATCGCTGTCCCCGATCCTGGGCGCAATCACTGTGAACCAGATTTCGCTAGGGAAGCCAATCTGCATCTGGGCCCCCTGGCTGGCATCGGCCGTAGGGCTGGTCGCCGTGTGTTGGCTCCTGCTCCGGTATGCACAGCGATCCGCCCAGATAACAAGCGTGCGTATCGAAGAGTTCGAGAGCAATGACACGGAGGTCCTCGCGTTTCTCCTCGCGTATCTGCTCCCCTTCATCTCGTCAAAGGACATGGCGTTCGACGGCCAATGGCTCACGGGCGCATACATCCTCGGGATCATCTTCATGGTCATCGCTCATGCGGGAGCGTTCCATTTCAACCCAGTCATGGGGCTTCTGGGTTATCACTTCTACCGAGTGAAGAATGTTGATGGCGCCTCGGTTCTCCTCATCAGCAAGGAAGAGCTTCGACGGCCGCGGCAGGACGTGGAGACCGTGAAACTGGCGCACAACATCTTCCTCGAGAAGCGGCCGGCCAAGTAAGATGCTCAAAAACTTTCATCTGGCCGCGATCTCTAAAGTGGGAGGTGAGTTCAAGCTTCACTAGATCCCGCTGAAGCAATCCCTGCAGGAGCAGCTGGCGAGCACATGGTGGTCACAGTTCCAAGAATTCACCGAGGACACCCTAGAGATCGACTTCGACGCCGGCTATCGCCCGGAAGAGCACGAACTCTTTTGCGTCGAAGACTACGAGCTTCCGAACTGGCTGAGTGAGGAGAGCTCCCACACCGCCACAACACTCGAAACGTTTGTCGGGGATGAGGAATCACTGGATTCAGTAAAGGGCCTGGTGGCGTTCGCGCAGACGAGCAAGAACGAAGAGGTCATGCTCTTCCAGAACTTCAATCGATCCCACGTGATCCACCCTGGCCGCTTCATCCTCTTGAGCCACGATACGTACGAATCGGTGGAGAAACCTGGACTGACGCTCGACGGTCGTTTGAGCGCCGTTGTCAATCCAAGCGAGAAGAAGCTGCTATTTCAAAGCTTCCGCACGACAAATACCTTCTTGCCTCTATCGGAGTTCTACAAAGAGGCATCGGAGGCGGACATCCGAGACGCGCTCAGCCACAGGCACTTCGCCCCCGATGACATCGAGGTGACTGTCGCGAATGCGAATCAGTGGTTCCGCAAACGAATCGCGATGCTTCGAGACTCGGGCATTCTCGACAAGTACTCGGTCCAGGAGATCCAGGATCATTCCCAGGGCTTTGAGGTCGACGTGCAAGTTGAACGAGGCAAGATCGTCTTCCCATCGGACAAGGCGGCAGCAAAGCGATTGCTCCAGTTTCTGAACGAAGAAATCTTCCGAGGCGCGATCACCGAGGTTCTCTACGAGACCAACTCAAGGCGCGAGGCGGATTAGGTCAGTGCGCCGATCAGCTGCTGTACAACGCGGCCGCCTGTGACACGACCAAGCCGGGTGGATATCGAGGGCGAGATCACTCTGTGACTGCTTGTTGAATCGACACGCCTACGTCGTCCTCACTCTCCTCGAATGCGCTCGCCGACGAGAGCGGTGATCGCCTCCTCGGGAATCTTGAACGGCTCAAGCGTCCGGACCGCTGAGTGAATCAGGCGCTTCCGCTTCTTACGTGCGTCGAGCACCGCATCAAGCACGCCGTTCCGCTCTAAATCCTCATCCGCCGTCTCGGCATCGATGCGAAGAATGTCCAGCAGAGACGCGTTGATCGGAATCAATACGCGGGGCGCACTGTTCCGCTCCCAATCACACGGCATCGAGAGCGACGAGAACTTGAGGCGGTTCCGCTCGACCGTGATCGGTGCGGCAGCGTACCTATGAGGAAAGTCGCGCACGGCCTCAAAGAGCATCAGCCCTCGGACGCGCGCCTCCCCCTCCCATCGACCTTCCACCTCGGCCCGGACCTCGACGCCGCCCATCTGGATGACCAGGTCCTCCCCATCGCGCGACAAGACCGTGACGGTCGACCGCTTCGGGCGCGCATGGCGGCGCAAGATTCGAAAGCCCTCGCGAAGCTGCTCGCAGTGAACCGTGACTGAGGCCTGAAGAGATTCTTCCTGAGCGGGCATTACCGTTCTCCTCTGTCGCACGCGGCTTCACGCCGACAATCCCTGGAATGAATTCGCTTCGGGAGCGAGAACTCGAGGCCTCCATGGGATCGATAGAAGCGCAGCTCCCGCGACTCAGGCTCCAGCACCAGCCGGCTCGCCCCGAGCGCCTCGGGCACGTCCATGCCTAGAACACAGTCGGGCAAGTACTCGGGCCAGGTTTCCGGCAGGTACGCCACGTCGAGCTCGAGGGTGACATCCGAGAGTCGAACGGACTCCGGCCGCATCAGAACCGGAAAGGCCCGCAGCTGACCTTCGGGCTCCACGTGAAAGTCTGTGCGCTTCACCTCGGCGGCTCGATCAGGCTCCGACGCGCGGTGCTTCCAGAGTGAGTACGGCGCCCCAGTATCGAAGACCGCACTCACCCTCTCCCCACCGATCTCGAACTCGACCCACGGTGAAGAGATCATCCCCGAGTCAGGTCGCCGATAGGGCAAGGCCAACACGAGTTCCTCGCCCATCCGTCTGGGACTCGCCTCGAACTCGAAGGTCTCCCCTCGGAAGTCCGCGGAGAAGCCCTCATGGAGCAGGCTCGACCCGATCAAAAGGTCGAGCTTCTCGAGGCCAATCTGCTGGGCGATGCCCTGCAGATCCACTGGATGGACGACGGGCTGGATCTCGCGGCCATTGATGTAGACAGGACCCGACGGCTCGTTCGAAAGGATTTCGAGCCCGCTAAAGCCCGTATCCGCGAGCGCCGTCCGTCCATCCGGGAACTCGAGCACCGGCATTCCATCAACCGTTCTAAGCATCGTTCCTTCTCCTTTCCTCGCTTCTGGCCGTCGAACGCGCCCCGTCTCCGCGGGGCGCCTCTACCGGTCCGTTGTGCCCTGGCCCGCCGCCCCACATGGACCAGCCATCGTGGAGCGGGTCACCCGTGTGGACGCAGACGACCGAGCCATCCTCGAGACCTGCAAAAACGCGCCCGTTGGCCATCGTCGGCTGCCAGTGCACGGGCGCCCCGACCGGCACCTCCCACCGCACCTGCCCCGTCTCGGCCTCGAAGCTCACCAGCCGACCGTCCCAGGTGCCCACCAGCAGACGGCCGTTCGCCACCGCGGGCGGCGTGAGTCGCCGCTCTCCGGCGTAGGCCTTCGCGTCCTCCCAGGACCAGACAACGCGCCCCGACGCGATCTCGGTCGCCTCGAGATGGTCGCCCGCGGTCTCGAAGAGGAGCCCCTGCGCCACAACCGGCCGCGAGCCCTGGAAGCGCCACGCGCGACTGATGCTCGCCTCGCCAATCAAGTCGTCGGCGAGGTGCATCTTGGCGGACGAAGGCGCCTGCCCGAATCCAACCGAGGCGTCCTCTTGCAAGAACAACAGCTTGCGGTCCCTGCCGTGCTGCTTGCCCAGATAGGCTGCCTTCTTGGCCCGAAAGGCTCTGGACTCGCGCCCTTCACGGGCCTTGAGCGTCGCGATGCGCTCGCGAGGCTCTTCCCCTCCCCTCGCCCGGTCTCGGGAAGCGGGGTCTGGCCTTAGCGCGCCCGTCGGCGGTCGCTCGCGCGTCGTCTTCTGGCCGCGATGCGCGACGTACACGTCGTCGCCCACCACCCACGGCGCGGAGGTCGCCCTCTTCTGCCGTGTCCAGAGAGACTTCCCCGTCGCGGCATCGAGGCACGTCAAGGAGCCGTCGAAGGTTGTGACCCACACGCGGTCGGCCGTCGCGACCGGCGCCGAGATCACATCGGCCGGCACCTCGGTCCGCCAGAGCTCCTCTCCCGTTTGGAGCGCGAAGGCCCCGAGGAAGTGTGTGCCCCCGCCCGGCCAGACCATGAAGACACGACCGGCCATCGCGGCCGGCTGTGCCAGCAGCGGATCGCCGAGCCACTTGTGCCAGAGGGCCTTTCCACGGGCGATGTCGATCGCCTCGAGCGTGCAGCTCTCGGTGTTTACGAAAGCAACGCCGTCGATCACGGTTGCCGCCGTGGGGCCATCGTCTGTCGTGTGGAGCTCCCAATCGAGCTCACCGGTCTCCGCGCTGACGGCGTAGACCTCGTAGCTCCCGAATCCGCCTCCGAAGACGACCTGGTCCTGCCAAATGGCCGGCGTGGCGATGCTACGAGCGGGGGTCACCTGGACGCGCCACCCCTCGAAGTCGCCGAATGCCTGTTTTCTGGTGCTGATCATCCTGATTGCTCCCCGCCGGGGTGCCCACGGCACCACCGGTTTGATTACGACGCCCTGATCTAAAATTTGGACGTTGTCAGGTTTCGAATCTGAGAGTACGGCTAATTTGGACACCGTCAAGTTTTGGCGTAATTTTCTCGCTAACCGCAAGAGTCACGACCGTGGAGACCTGATGACCAAGGCCTCGGGCAGAGCATTTCCCCGCTACGACCGCACGAACGCAGCGCCGGCCATGCGCGACGCCGCGCGACAGATCGTCTCGAACGACGGGGTCCCCAATCTCTTCCGGCGGCTCGCGGAGGAGCTGCCGATTACGCGCAGTGCCCCACTCCATCACTTCGGGGCGATCTCGGGGCTGCTCGGCGCGATCGCCGAACAGGTCTTCGAGGAGCTCGCCGCGGATCTACGCGAGGTTCGGACCGCAGCGCCAGCCGGCGAAGAGGCGCTCATTGGGATGGCGCGGCATCTCGCCGCGTTCGCGCTCGCGAACGAGAAGCTCTACCAGGCGATTCACTCGCCAGAGCTGTGGCAAATGCTCTCAACACCGCGCGCAGCAGCAGACGGCGACGCCACAGCGCGGACCAAGAGCAAGGGCCGAGATCGCGCGCTGGATTGGGTGCTTCGCGCCGAGCGCGCCCGCGACGAGGCGTTTGGAGAGTTCGCGGAAGCGGCGACGCACCGCAACTCAGCCCGGTCATCGGACGAAGCAGACGAGACATGGATGACCGCACGGATGGTGACCGCACTCGTGGACGGGTATCTCTTCCAGCGGCTGAACGAGAACGTGCTGGACGGTGAGAGCGCGGAAGACGCTACTGATTTGGTGGGCGATCTGGTCGCACTGGCGCTGCGAAGCTGAGTAACAGCGAAGGCTGAGCAGCGACGTGCGCGGATCAATCCTCAGCCCGGAACGATGAGGCCCCAGGGTGTTTTGGTTCACGCTCCTCATTCTTCTCGTACTCGGCGGCGTTCTCCTCGCCGTGTACTTGGCATTGCGGTTTTGGCGAGTTTCGCTCCCGATCGTGTTGGTCCTGGGCGTGCTGCTCCTGGGACACGCCGGGTACCAAACACACCGCGCTGGGGTCGCCGCACGACGGATCGAAGCTGCCCAGGCGCAATCGACGCCAAAGACCTGGCAAGTCGAGAATGAGCCAGACCCGGCGACCGGCGTACCCGCGCCACGGTACGCGAGGGTGGCGTCTGACGATGATCTCTGTGAACTCATCGTCGAGGAGCGCCTCGACGGAGATCGGCTCACGTCGATCTACTGCCCGGAACTAGAGATTCAGATCAACCGATTCACATTCACCACTGTGGGTGTGAAGTTCGACAGCACTGAGAGGTCGGAGAGCATGGCGCTCGAGCGTTTCGTCGACGACGACGAGCACGACTCTGCCTACATCCCTCCCGACCAAGACCAGAGATTGGACATCTTTCAAGTCCAGGTATCCGAGGACTTTCTCCAGTACGACGAGTTCATTCGGCGGATCGCGTCATCCCAGCGACTCGCTTTGGAGCTCGAGTTCCGAGGCGTCGGAAACCATTGGATTCCGTTCTCGCTTCGCGGGAGCCGCAAGGCACTCACCCAGATCGGGGCTTTGCCGGGCGTGCCAACGGGAAGCGCACGCGAGGCAAAGGTGCCCGCAGCGTCGACAACGAGCAATCGAGAAACACACCCCTCCGACACGAACTGGACGACCTTTCTCGCTTCCGAGGAGGGAAAGATCCGCCCCTCGTGCAAAGAGAGGTGGCCCAGTGATTTCTCCGCTGAGGCGCTTTGCGTCGACATGCAAACCGATGGCTTCAGGGAAGTCCGGCGGTTCGTTGTGCAGCGCGGAATTCAGTCCGGAGGGGACACCGCCACGGCTGGCATCCTCGATTCCTGCGTCGAAAAATGGACGGGACACGGCGGACGTGTTGACTGGTCCGCCGCAGCTCTGTGCGTGCGGATGCAGATGGACGGGTACGAGCGGTTGAACCGAGGGCAGTAAGTCCCGCGCACCGCGCCTGGGCTCCGGATTGCTGCAGACGATGCCTCGCCTGCGCAGCGCACTAGATCCGGTATCCGGGAGGGCGAGAGCAGTCGGCTAGGAACGAATGCATGGCATTGCAGTCTATGCCCACCCATTGCGGAGACGCGTCTCTAACTTATTGTTTTTCCTCGTCTTCGTCGCCCTCTCGTAATGAGCAGGTCGTCCGTTCGAGTCGGATCGTCGGCTCCATTTTGGGGTTCTGGGCAGCGGGTTTGTCGCGATTGTTGCGAAGTACAC
>Ga0180430_10001708_pt1 | contig 20918 bp, 17 predicted proteins | sample SS_ome_9_FD_132999 | JGI IMG/M metagenome (GOLD analysis project Ga0180430, IMG submission 132999) | Hypersaline lake sediment archaeal communities from the Salton Sea, California, USA - SS_1_S_2 metaG | ecosystem: Environmental > Aquatic > Non-marine Saline and Alkaline > Hypersaline >... | reverse complement strand
TGCTTGGTGTATTTGTTGGAGCTAGTATTATTCCATCTATAAATGGAGATAACACAATAGATAAAGACTCTTTTGATTTAGAGGATGGTCTTGTTGGTTATTGGAGTTTTAATGAAGGAACTGGTACTACAGTCTTTGATAGTTCAGGAAATGGGAATAATGGTACTATTTATGGATGTAATTGGGTGAATGGTATTTGTGATAAATGTCTTCATTTCGACGGAGTAGATGATTATGTAATAATCCCAGATAATGACATACTTGATCTAAATAATGATTTTTCTCTTGAGTTTTGGTTGAAAACTTATGATAATGTTGGTCGTTTACCTGTTATGTCCAAGCATACCACACTTGTTGATAATGATTATTCCTGGACAACATTTATAGAGGGTGATTCGACATTTAATTTTGAAAATACGCCAGGTTGGCATCATTTAATATCAGATTCAATTATCGAGGAGAACAAATGGACCCATATAGTTGTGACATTTATGGATTCATCCAATGATATGAGAATATATTTTAACGGTGTTCTTGATAATCAGGGTTCTGTTGATATCGATATCAGAAACAATGATAAGGATTTTATAATTGGTACTCAGCCTCATCACAATTCTCAAGACCAGGGTTTTTATGAAGGTTTAATTGATGAAATACGAATATACAATCGCGAATTAAACGAATCTGAAGTAATGCAACTATATTCATCAGTTATCGGTGACATGAATGGAGATGGTCGTTTCAATGCTGCAGATGTTCGGTATCTTGCAATGTACCTTAACGGAGACCCATCATACAGTCCTTTACATTCTGATGGTGATGTAAACAGCGATGGTCGTGTGAATGCTGCTGATGTCAGATACCTTGCTATGTATTTGAATGGTAATCCTGCATATAGTCCATTATATCCATGAGTACTTCAGAGCTTTTCTCCACCCTCAAACCTAGCAGGTAATAAACGGTATTACTTTCAGTATTCAAAGCGTTCTGGGGTAGTCTCAGAGCCTCTGAGTAAGTGTCAGACTTACCTAAACACCTTTACAAAGCTAGTAATACGAATCACTAACCAAATCCATTATATTACCTGAAACCTATACTATTTATGAAAAAGAAACTCACACTTAGCATTGACGAGCAAGTAATAACAAATGCCAAGAAAGCAGGTGTCAACCTGAGTAGTTTCCTGGAGATCCGTCTCATGGATTATCTTAGTTGTTGGGATGCAGGGTCAGAGGGCTGGCTCGACAGGCCAGAGTAATGATATGAGAAGAAAATTATTTCTAAATCTATAATAAAGAAAAAAGAAAAGGTTTAGTGAGATCGATTTGGTTGCCTCAAAAATCAACAGGGCTAAAAAGTGAGTTCTGTTGCCAAAATTCTCTCCAGTTGGCTTATTCAAATCCCAGCAGATCCGTATTTATTGTTTATTTCTTTAATTACATATAATCTTCAATTCGATGAAAATTATGAATCCAATCCAATCAAATCAACTCATTTTTTTTTAGGAATGAAACATATTTATTAGAACAACGATTATATATATGATAATGTTATTATTTATTACAAAGGCATCTTGCGGATACTAAGAATAAAGTTATCCATTTGGGGGTGAATAAATATGAAAAATCAATTGTTGATTGTGGTCGTCATCATTGCATTAATTCTCTGTGTTATCGGAGTGTTTGCATATCTTGAATTAACTCATCGCGAGACTGAGGAAGAACCTGAAATTGAACTTGTCGAAACAGATAATAGAATCAGCCCGTATACAAATCAGGGTTTAATTGTAGAGGTTCTCCGGATAAGACACCGGGGTTTACTTGATAAAATGCTTAATCTTGGAACCAGTTGGAAAAACCCGCCAACGTTTTACTGGAAAACTTATGTTGATGGCAAGGAATGTAATCCCGAAGGAAATCTAGGTTATACCGGCGTTTATACTATGTGGGATACCTTTGGAAAAGAAGCAGTTTCAAGTTTTTATATTGAAGAAGAACAAGAAACATCCAAAGTAGTATTTTCCATAATTGAACAAACATCATCAGGTCTTTTCGGTCGAAAAACAACCGATGTAGAACGAGAGAGAATAAAAATAACATATGATTATCGAACTGGGCGATGGACGGGAGATGATTCATTACGAGATGCAGATGGACTAGGACACTATCTAGGAGAAACCTTTGAAATCTGGTTTAACATCTATCAATCCGATTATGATCATGATGGGATTCCTTATTGGACAGAAACAAATATCTTACATACTGATCCAGCATTTGATGATAGTACTAGTGATCCAGATAATGATGGTATTCCAACAAGTTGGGAATGGAAATGGAATTATGATCCCTTTGTTTGGAATGATCATATGAATCTTGATCCTGATATCGATGGAATTGAAAACATCGAGGAATACCAGATGGCGAAATGGTTTGCTAACCCCTATCAACCTGATATTTTTATTGAAACTGATGGTATGGAAAAACGGGGTATCTTTGATTTTCCTCATGAATTCCTTGAAGAATCCCAACAAATGGTAATAGAACGGCTTGCGCAACATGGGTATTGGGTATACATCGATGATGGATGGCCAGATGGGCCCGTAAATGGTGGTGGAGAAATGGTTGCTTTTCATCAAAACTTTGATGATGTTGTCGGAAAACAGATTTTAGAATTCTATACACATAACTTTGCTGATGAACGAAAAGGCATCTTTCGCTATGTGCTCTTTGGTAACTTACATGGCGGATTTATCGCCCCCTATGAATATAACATGATGGATACTATTCATGTTGGAACAAGTATAAAACACACCTTACAATCAAAAAAAGCATTTACACCAAAACGCTTTCAATACACCGCAGCAGCAGCCGTATTACATGAACTTGGTCATAGCTTTGGATTAGTTCCAACGATTTTCAAAGGTAATGATATACAACCAAGAAGTTGGGGGGACAGCCGGTATCCAGATATGCCTGATGACGAATTTGAACGATATAATAGCGACTATCATAGCATCATGAACTATAATTACATATATACGATGAATTTCTTTGATTTCTCAGATGGAAGCAATGGAGCTCCCTATGATATGGATGATTGGCAATCTCTTTATCTACCCGCATTTCAAATTGATATGGTTTCCTATGAAGAACCGGTCGATGAAACCTTTATGGATTTTGAAGTATCAAACGAATACCCAGGTGTTCTTCTTAAAGGATGGTCTTATGATGAGAATCTCACTATGGATCATGATGATTCCCTGAAACGGTATGCTATTGTGAAAAACACTGATGTTGATATTGCAATCTATAAAGAAAACATAACCAATGATTTAGAAAATTATACCATTCGGATATACGCAAAACCAAAAGTGGAGCCAGTTATTAGTATTTGGTCATTGGTTGCCGAAGGAATTATTAATGAAGAAACTCAAGAAATTGATGTTTATACGATTGAAATGGCTATCAATGCACTCATTTAATTAAAACATCTAGATAATAACAACATGGAATCATTAAACATATACAATGTGTTACCTAGTTGTAAAATGGTCATAAAAAAATATCGATTTTTCGTATAAGATATGCATTTCTTTCTATAGGTTTGACAAGATATGAGAACGTTTAATCTGTTTTAAGATGTTTATCGAGGATATAGAGAATATCATTATTAGTAAATGGTTTCTCAATGAAATCACATCCAAGAGCATTCACTTGTTGCCTGCGAGTGTTATCCCCCCAAGCAGTGGTAAAGATAATGGGAGTGTTCTTCCAGCGATCATGAAGTTGTATTTTATCATGTAGTGAAAATCCATCCATACCGGGAAATGCGATATCTAAAATAATTACATCTGGTTTCAGGTCTGTTTCCATGAGTTCAACGCATTTTTCACAGCTTTCAATCGTAATTATCTCACAATCGTTTTTGAATGCATCTAATACGGTTTTAACGGAGAATAAAAAATCTTCTTCGTCATCAATGATGAGTATTTTTTTCAATTGATCCCTCACCAGATTTTTCTTACAAATCAAGAGATATATTATCATTTATATCATTGTCTTTTTTCTTCAAAAAAAATGCAATGAATGAAAAAATATTTTTATTCATCCACATCCAATGGATTGATTCCTTCCATCATGACATCAAGATATGGCTTTAGTTTTCTATCCATGTATTTTATGACTCGTTTTAATGACCAGATTTTCCATCCGCTCATTCCAACGGCCTTCAGACTTTCATCAGCAAGTTCATATACCCAGTTAAAATCATGATTAATACAGGTAGCAATCAACTCCCAATACTCTGGTGTATTATCCCTGGTTTTAAAAAAACCACTCCCTTGTAGATTACCTATTGGAATAAAATATAATGGTACAATTAATGATTTATATTCTGATAAATCATGAATGAGTTCAATTGTTTTTCGAGCATCTTCTGGTTTCTCCCCAGGTAAACCCACAATGAGTGTTTCAGCTGGAACCCAATGATTATCATGAAGCAGTTTATGTGATTCACGAATCATCTCAGGCCATTCCGATGGTTTATATGGTTTTGCTTTTCCTTTCATATATTTAGCAACAATTCGGGGAGATCCTGTTTCTATACCAACTTGTCCACTCAACCAGGGATACTGATTAGATCCTACCCCCATAATTTCCGATATTTGCTCTATTAATTTTGGGTTACTAGCAGCAGAAGCATGAGCAAAATGACTGATACCAATCTCATCTGTTTCTTGTTTTCCAGCTTCAAATAATTCAACAACTTTTTTTTCATTTGGAACAAAATCAGTTGCTTTATACCGTAGCACATCCTCTGAATGGAAAACGACTCCGCGACCTGCCGCAGTGTTAATACGGACCTCTTCAATGATACGGCTTACTGGTTGACATCGGAAATTAAGCATTGTTGGATTACAAAACCGACAGCCTCTCCCACATCCCCGACAGATTTCGACAAGACCATTTAACGTTGGTTTTCGTATTAAGGGAATTTGTTCCAGAGGTACAACTTCTCCTTGATTGATTGTAGGAAAATCTTCACCATTTAATATTTTTTCAATAAGTTTTACTGCAGTGATCTCTCCCTCTCCAACGACCACTGCATCAATCCCAAGATTGGCCATGATCCGTTCATCAGTGACTTGCCATGCACCTGAACCACCAACTATGACGGTGAGATTATGTTTTCTAATCGCGGGATCATTGACTAATTTTCTAAAAAATGCTGTTGTAAATGTTTCTTTTCCGGAGAGATCACTAAAAGTGGTTGACGCAGGACCTAACCCAAGAGGATCATGCGTTGTAATGCCTAACACTTTTGTATCTTCATCAACTTCCTTATCTAAGCGATCAGGTGGAATGACTTTAATATCATCTGGTGAGAACCCATGATTAATCAATGCTGCTTCTATTTTTCGTTGTCCACAATGACCATACCGTGCTTGGCCATTATCACGTTCAACTGGTGGAGAGAAAATCTTCTTATATAGCCAATCGGGTATGAACCGTGGCCCACAGGCAGCAAATCCTAGGAAAATATTCCCATTATATTCAGACATCAACGTCCTATCTGCTGTTAATATTATTCGTGCCATATCCTCCACTCAATACGCAGCATTCACCAATTTTTCAAAAGTAAAATCATTTTCCATGATTTAAACATTATTACATAAAATATGAAATATAAATTTAATATAATTAAATTAAAAATTCATACAAAAAGAAACTATAGTATCCTTATTATTATGATAATCATCTATTTTGAATTATTTAATACAAAAATAGACTGAAAAAAATGAAAAATGTTATAAAATATGCTCTACAAGCATTCGAGCGGAGTTTAATGCACAATTAAAACCAATACCCATCGCCTTCACACCATCCCCTATAACATAGAGATGCTTTATTGGTGTATGAATTAATGGTTTTGCATTATCAATTGTTTTTGCTACCCCATCAAGATGCCATACTGAAGGATACAATGCAAAGATAAGGTTCTCCCCATAATTTGGAATTAATATCTTTAAATTTTTATCAAGTAACTTTCGTAAAGTGTTCAGATGATGTTTATTTTTTGCTTCCTCAGGCGTACAAATAATATAGGACTGAACAAGATATTCCCCCTTTGGTGATATTGCTGCAGAAGGAGCCGCAGACATAAAATCAATCATTCCTACAGCATCGTTTCCATCAACACCAACATCTCTCTCAAGAAAATGAAATGTTTTCCCAATGAGATCCAATGGACAATCTTTCAATGCATAATACGCACAAAGGCTCCCGGTTCCTGTTAATGATTTTAATGTGTTTTTGTACGATTCAGGAAACCATGATTCATCAGCAATAGTAAAAAGTTCTTGTAAAAGAACTGAGGAGACAACAATATCAAATGAATAGCGTTTCCCAGGGACCTGAATTCCTTTGACCGTTGCATCATCAATAAGTAAGTGTTCAACTTGTGTGTTTAAATAGATCTGACCACCATATTTTTTTATAATCTCTGCTAGCATCTCATGAATTGATGACAAACCATTTTTTGGGTAACCAACTGGTTTGGATCCTTTATAGAGATTACGTTGTGCACGAAACATTTCACCTGTGGAGATTCTATTTAGATTATTTACGGTTGTAATGGATCTGGAAAATACTTCTAGGATAAGTTTCATTTTTCCTTTTCCATACTTTTGAATGGTTTGTGTAATGGATATATCATCTAATTTATTGAGGGTTTTTTCACTTGCGAGTAATAGGCGAAGGATATTTGGTAAAATGAGTAGTTTATCTTTTTTTGATAAAAATGGGAATGAAGCGGTAGTATCATTGATAAATCCAACATACGACTCCAAAATATCAATATGATCTTGGAATTGTGAGAGAACGCTATTTAAATTTGAAAATACTCCACCACCAATTGCATGATAGCCAAGATCTAGACGGTATCCATCAAGAAGTTTTTTTTCAAAAACTTTTGTAATAGGGGGATTCGAAAACGCTAAAAAACACTTATTGTCTTTAAGAAAACGTTGATAGGATTCAAGTGTCAGGTTTGTTCCAGGAATCGATGCTGCCCTACCACCAAGAATTGGTTGTTTCTCAAAGATTGTGACCGTATGACCTTTTTTTGAAAGAAGGGCGCCAGCGGTTAATCCTGCAATACCGGCCCCAATAATTGCTATGTTTTTGTTCTTCTGTGCATCCATACGCATTACATCCGTGGTTGGAGGAATTTATCACCAGTAAACGGGGTAAAAATAAGATACCAAACAATTGGGAGAACAATAAGAATGATTGAAATGGTAAAACCAATAATAGAGAGTAACATAAGCGGAACAAGAGAATAGCGGAGAAAGGATTGAATACTTATGAATTTACGAATTTTTTTCCGATCAAATGTTGTTAAAAATAATAATCGTAAACTAAAAATGAGAACGCCGCAGCATGCAAGACCAAGGATGATTAATTGCCAGAGATAAAATGGTTGATGAAAGATAAAAAATGGAACAAATAAGAGAAGAACGGAAAAAACTCTGATGCTCATACTAAAAATTTTGAATGGAAGTGGAATTTGAAGCACATTTCCTCTTACTCTTACCCCCATGCGATATGCAAGATTTTTCACTTCTTTTTTATAATCATGATCTGCATCTTTAATACCCCCCTCAACAGCATTCATATGTAAAAGATTATTAAAGGTTAAGATAAAAACAATCCAAGTAAAAATAGTTAATGGCATACTGACCGCAAGTGCACCGGTGAGAAAAACTAGTGCAATAGCTAAAGCAATAATGATATCAGACGCCACAATCTTTTTTCCATGATAATCATAGATGGATCCCAGAAGATACGCAAGTGCAATAACTAGGACGGCTGCGATCCGGTAATCAGTCATCACTTTTCCATAAAAAAGAAAACCTAAACAGACAAAAGTAAGGATTACACAAGTAAAACAAATCCAAACAACATTTTGTGAAGGAATTGCTCCACTTACTAAAGGACGGGTCTGTAAATCCTTTGATAATCTATCAACCTCAACATCAACATAATCATTTAAGATAAATCCAAAGATAATCGAAAAACTTCCCACTAAAAATAAGAGAATAAGTGAAAAAAGATCAGTGACGCCTACAGTGAGTGCAGCGATTACCGGCGGTATTGCTAATCCACCGAGTCCTGGAATACGTAAAAAAGTCAAATACGTTGCAACTTTTCCCATAAACCCTTAAAAAACAACCTTCCTATATGAGCTTTTTTCTTTTTTACATCGTTTTCGGCTGTAAAATGGTTTTATGAAGTATAATATTTGATAATATAAATCCTAGAGCTGGGAAAAATACAAGAATTCCAGCCCATGGATTAAAACTCATCAAAAGAATTGGAACAAGTGCAAAATTAATCATGTAATGACTGCCGATATAAGTTCTTGCCTGTTTTCGCTTAAATGTTGGCATGGTAAGTAATCTATGAGAGAGAACAAACATGAGAAATCCGATAAATCCAAGACAAATCCATTGAAAAATATTTAGAACGAGAGAACTTCGAAACGAAGCATATAATATGAATGGGAGAAATACCAGAAAGATATCGATGAATTGTATAGTATAGGCTACAAATTTGAAACTATTGGAGACAAGTAGTTTATTTTCAACAACCCGAACTCCCAGTTTTACTGCAGCTGTATTTGCACCTTTTTTATAATCATTTTCCACGTCCTTAAATCCTCCTGCAACAATCTGCATGTAGAGAACTTGGATAGAACCCAATACACAAACGATCAACGCGATATCAGTAATCTGATATATGGAATGGGCCTGTGTTGCTGAACCATAGAGAATGAAAAGAAAGATACCGAGAGCAACGAAAATATCCATAAAAGGAAATTTCTTACTGATCAAATCATAAATAATTATTGATAGTGCTGAACCTAGAAGAATCAGAATTGGATAATAAATACCAGTTTGATATGCAATAAAAAACGCTAGAACAAATGCAAATACTATACAAAACATGGCAAATATCCAAGCATTACGGAGGGATATCGTTCCACTTAATAAAGGACGATCACTAATTTCTTCTGATGATTTATCAATCCTATAATCAATGATATCATTAAAAACAAATCCAAAAGAATGACCAAGAAAACCAATGAGAAAAAGAATACATAAAACTCCTAAATCATATTGCTGCATCGCAATAGCACCCATGACCGGGGAAATACCGGTTAACACTGCATTAAAAGAACGGGCAAGTTTAAGATATTCTCTAATCATATACGATACACGGAAAACAAAAGTCCTTAAAAATCCATCGCATATTTAAGAACAAGAATCATATCAGAAAAAAACGGTTTTATGCATGAGTACAAACAATACAAAAAAACATTCATCACCTGGAAACCTGCGATATCTAAAAGCAGAAGGGATAACTCCAAAAGACGATACCTTTCATGGTTGCCGAAATATCATTGACATCGAATGGTGGTATTTTGACGCTGTATTTGATAATGATTACAGCATTCATATCGGTTTTCGAGTCTATCACATAAAAAACATTGGATTATTACAAACAAGGATTAATCTGTATTATAAAGGGAAATCAATTTCTGAAGTAATCACAAGAGATGTCTTCAAAAAAGATATCATCGATACAAAATTTCCTTCAATTAAACTATCTGGAAAACCAGTTGTGAGTTTTGATAGAATTCAATATAAGAATTCAAACAAATTTCGATATATTATTGATTTAAAAGTGAAACACATTCATGCAGATCTGATTTTTGAAGGTACAACGACCGGTTGGAAAATCGAAACACCATCTACCTGTTGGACGGTGCCCCTACCAAAAGCAAATGTTTCAGGAACCATTCATTTTAAAGACAAAACTATACTAGTTCAAGGGATTGGATACCACGATCACAACTGGGGATATTCACCAACAACCGTCATTCAAAACATAGGGTGGTACTGGGGAAGAATTACAAGCGATAAACTTAATGTCACATGGGCAAACACCATTGAATCCAAAGAAAAACAAGACTTTCTTGCAGTTATAAATAGGGACAGCCTCAGTGGAAATCAACCAGAGTATATCAATGTAAACCCAAGAAATCTCTGTTTTCAACCAGGAGATATCCAAAAAAATCATGGAAAACGTATACCAACTTCATTTCTATTACAATTTGATCAACCTGCTGAGAAAAATAATCCCACGATTGCTGCAGATCTAAGTATGAAAACAATTGATATTCAATATTCACGTATATTTATCATTCATTACTGGCGATACCATATAGAAACATCAGGGTTTATCCAATTTGAAAATAATCGAGAAGATCTTTATAATCGTCCACAAATTATCGAGTTTTTAAGTTTTAAAAATCCTTCAACACCAAAGAGATAATCTCAAAATTCAGTATTATGACGGAAAGTATGTATATTATCTGTTGATACACCTTTTGCTATTCAAACATCATGGGGTAACTCAATTATGAAAAAGAAAACATCAAAACAGATCCTAGTTACCGGTGCTGCAGGACAAATCGGTACAGAGTTAGTCATGGCACTTCGAAAACGATATGGTAATGATCGTGTCATCGCAGGATATCGAAAAACACAGCCAAGTCAGGAAATCAAGGATACAGGACCCATCGAACAAATGAACATTACTCAAAAAGACACCATAGAAAAAGTCATAGATTCATATGATATCGATACGATATATAACATGGCTGCTATCCTCTCTGCAGTTGGAGAAAAAAATCCCGCTCTCTGTTGGGATGTTAACATTAATGGATTGCAAACAATTTTTGATCTTGCGCTTGAAAAAAAGATACCCCGTATTTTTGTTCCCAGCTCCATTGCTGTTTTTGGTCCCAAAACACCAAAAAAACAGACCCCACAGGAGACCATTTTAAAACCAACAACGATGTATGGTGTCACAAAAGTTGCAGGTGAATTAATAGGAGATTATTTTGTTCAAAAATATGGTTTAGATATTCGTGGTATCCGATATCCTGGTATTATTAGTAATGAAACACTTCCCGGAGGAGGAACAACTGATTATGCTGTAGAAATTTTTTATGAAGCAATAAAAAATAAACGTTACACCTGTTTTGTGAAAAAAGATACAATACTTCCTATGATGTATATGCCTGATTGTATCAAAGCAACTATTGATCTTATGGAGACAGATTTTTCTCAGCTCAAACATCACTGTGATTTCAATGTAACAGCCATGAGTTTTTCAGCAGAAGAACTTGCAAGAGAAATCCAGAAAATCATCCCTGAATTTACCTGTACTTACGAACCAGATTTCCGTCAGAAGATTGCTGAATCCTGGCCCCAAACCATAGATGATAGTGCTGCACGAAATGAATGGGGATGGAAACCAGAGTATGATCTTTTAAAAATGACTAAGGATATGATACATGTTCTCGCACAACGTCATGAAGAAGGGAAATTATAACGAATTTCATACAATCCTCTATGTTATTTAATTAATAAGAAATGTTTTTCAATTACTGATTTATTCTACACACAGTTGAGGAGAGAAATGATATCATGCAAACCTATCAATATGTTAATCAACAATATGAAGTGGATGTATCTAATATAAAACAGTATTTAGGAGATGAAACACCTTATCTTTTGGATCATCAATGTGAAAAAATAACAAAAAATCAACTTCACCTCCCTGGACCTGATTTTATTGACAGGGTTTTTTCATATACAGATCGATCAAATCAAGTACTAAAAAACCTCGCATCACTATATGATCATGGCCGCCTAACAGGAACAGGGTATCTTTCAATTCTGCCTGTTGATCAAGGAGTTGAACATTCTGCGATGGCTTCCTTTACTCCCAACCCCATGTATTTTGATCCGGAAAACATTATTCAGTTAGCGATGAAAGGAGGTTGTAACGCTGTTGCATCAACCCTTGGAGTACTTGGATCAGTTTCAAGGAAATATGCTCATAAAATCCCTTTTATTGTTAAAATAAATCATAATGAGCTTTTAACATACCCCAACCATTTTGATCAAATCATGTTCAGCAGTATAGAACAAGCTTGGAAGATGGGTGCTGCAGCAGTTGGTGCTACCATCTACTTTGGATCAAATGAATCAAATCGACAGATTCAGGAAGTAAGTAAAGCATTTCATAAAGCCCATGAGCTTGGCATGGCAACTATTCTTTGGTGCTACCTACGAAACAATGCCTATAAAATCGATGGACGCGATTATCATGCATCTGCAGATCTAACCGGACAAGCAAATCATCTGGGAGTAACCATTGAAGCAGATATAGTAAAACAAAAACTTCCAACAATCAATGGAGGATACGCCGTCTTAAATCAAGGGGAAACCAACTATGGAAAATTCAGTGAAACCGCATATACCTCATTAGCATCTGATCACCCTATCGATCTCGCCCGATACCAAGTTATTAACAATTATAATGGAAGAATCGGTCTTATTAACTCCGGTGGAGCATCAGGAGATAATGATTTTCAACAAGCAGTACGAACTGCCGTTATCAATAAACGTGCTGGTGGAATGGGATTAATCTCCGGAAGAAAAGCATTTCAACGTCCGATGGAAGAAGGAATTAAACTCTTACATGCTATTCAAGACGTTTATTTGTGTGATGACGTAACGATTGCGTAATCAACACTTTTTCTTTTTTTTATAATTACCCTTTTATTTTTCCTTATATTTGAATTGTTACAAGCACCCTCCACCTTCGAAAATTTTTCAATTTGACATCCTCTCCATTTTTATCAAGGGTCATACTTATATATTAATTTCGTGTTTTCTCCTCTGCGATGGTGTAGCTCATTTACTACATAAGGATGGTTTTATATGACAAGAACAACAGCTCATGAATTAGCAAAAAAACAAAAAGAGATTTCTGTTGCAGAATTCTTTGAAAGAAACAAACACATCCTTGGTTTTGGTAACCCAACTCGAGCACTGGTTACAAGCATTAAGGAAGGCGTAGATAATGCTCTTGATGCCTGTGAAGAAGTCAATATTCTACCAGACATAGGCGTTACAATATCAAATCATGAAGAAGATTCATGCTCCATCATAATTGAGGATAATGGCCCAGGTATTGTCAAGGATCAAATCAAACATATTTTTGGTCGATTGTTATATGGATCTCGATTTCATGCAATCCGTCAAAGTCGAGGTCAGCAAGGAATCGGTATATCATCCGTTGTATTATATGGACAATTAACCACGGGAAAACATGCAACAGTCATCTCAAAAATAGCAGAGGACCGACCTGCAAACATCGTTGAATTAGTTATCAATACTAATAGAAACCGGGCTGAGGTAATAAAATACGATATTCTTCACTGGGATAAACCACAAGGCACGTCTATCGAGGTATCTATTCAAGCTGATTATAAACGTGGTAAACGCTATGTTATTGAATACTTACGAAACACATCAATCATCAACCCACATGCACAAATAACTCTTACTGAACCAGATGGGACCGTTCATATTTTCGAACGAACATCTGAACATCTGCCAAGAAAAAGTGAGGAAATAAAACCTCACCCACATGGAATCGAATTAGGGACACTCATCAAAATAGCAAAACAATCCAAAGCACGAAAACTTTCCTCCTTTTTAAAATCAGAGTTTACTAGTATGGGCGAGCGAACAACAAAAACCGTATGTGAAAAAGCAGGATTAGATCCAAATATTCAATTACAAAAACTCAAAAGAACAGATTTCCTCGCACTTCATAAAGCATTTAAAAAAGTAAAAATAATGGCCCCACCAACAGATTGTCTCTCCCCAATCGGTGAAACTCTAATTAGAAGAAGTCTGAAACATGAAACTAAGGAAATCTCCCCTGAATTCATCATTACTGCTGCACGACCACCCTCAGCATATGCCGGAAATCCCTTTTCAGTAGAGGTTGGTTTAGTATATGGTGGATCTCTCCCAAAAGATGAGACGGTAAAAATCATGCGGTTTGCAAACCGTGTTCCTCTCTTATATCAACAAGGAGGTTGTGTCATCTCTCAAGCAATTGGTTCTATTGATTGGAGAAGGTACGGCCTTGATCAAAAAGCTGGAAAAGGACTCCCCTCAGGGCCTGCCATTATACTTGTCCATATTGCCTCAACACAAATTCCTTTTACTTCGGAAAGTAAAGAAGCAATTGCTGATGTTGAAGATATTGAAAATGAGATAAAACTTGCCCTACGAGCATGTGCTCGGAATGTACAACGACATATTAAAAAGAAGGTGCAAAGACGGAAAACTCGCGATAAATTCATGCTCATTACCAAGATTCTACCTGAAATTGCAAAAAAATCTTCATCCATGATAAAAAAACCAATGCCCTCATTAGATACAGTGATTACAAAAATTATGGATGTCGTTTGGATCGAGGACCTTATTGAATATGAACCTTTAAAAAACACATCCATTCAAACAACCTTACTTGAAGAAGATTCAGATCATACAAAAAAGGGTGTGCTTACAAAAAGTCGAATTATGGTTGTAAACTACAAAGAAAAACCCCAAAAATTCTCATTGTATGCAATTATTCCTGAGGATTCACGGGTTATTTCGGTGCAACCGCCACCAAAAAGAACCACTTCAAAATATTTACAATGGCATCTTGAAAAAATTCCACCCGCCGGAAAAGTAGACATTCTTTTTGAACTAGAAGGTCTTGAAAAAGGTGATTTTGATGAAAACGACCTTTATATAGAACATATCAATCCCTCGTTTGTTATTGGAGCAGATCAATGGGAGGGAGACTAATCATGAAAAAAGACTATAGCCATGTTGTTACAAAACTTAATGAACTTGCAGAAAAAATATATATTGATTTTGAAAAAAATACTATTCCTTCACTTCATCTTTCCACTCGGACGAAATCAAACATCCTTTTTGATGAAAAATTCAATGTATGGAAATATGGGAAAAATACGATTCAACGATCAGCAAAATCATTAGATGGAGCATATATGTTGCTTCGAACCATGTATATGGCGGATTTCATCAAAGAAATGATTAATATCAAGAAATCATCCACTCTAAGAGAAATGTATTATATCTCTGAAGGCTGGGATCTCGCAAAATTTCATTCCCAGAGTGAATCAAATCTTCTCGCTGAAGATCTAGAAGTCATTACGCATCTTCTGAGAGAGGATTTTAAATTACGACCCGAGGAAGATGGTGCCCGGGTTATCGGAAACATTAGTGTAGAAGAAATCACAAGAAATAATACAAAACGAACGATTCATTGCCAGGATGATGTAGGTGATTCAGGGTATTCTATTCCTTACAATGTTGAACCAGAGAAAATCAAATTTAAAAACATTGATGTAGATTTTATCATTGCCATTGAAACCGGTGGTATGTTTGATCGATTAGTTGAGAATCATTTTGATGAAAACTATCGAGCCCTTCTCGTGCATTTAAAAGGTCAACCCGCTCGTTCCACCCGGAGGTTTATGAAACGACTGAATGATGAATCCAAAGTGCCTCTTGTTGTTTTTACTGATTGTGACCCATGGAGTTTTCGAATCTTTGCTAGTGTTGCCTATGGAGCAATTAAAACCGCTCATATCTCAGAATATCTTGCCACACCCTCTGCAAGTTACCTTGGGGTCACTCCATCAGATATAAAAAATTATGACCTGCCAACAGATAGTTTAACAAAAGAGGATATTAAATCATTGAAAAGCGAGCTTACTGACCCTCGTTTTCAGGATTCATTCTGGAAACATGAGATCAAACTACAATTAGCTATGGGTAAAAAATCTGAGCAGCAGGCATTAGCAAAATATGGTCTCGATTATGTGACCGATACCTATCTTCCTGATAAATTAACAGAGATGGGGATGATAAAAAAATAAACTATTCATATTTCTTTTTCGTTTTTCTTTTTTTTCGCCCAGAGCTTGTCTGCTGAAACCATCTGATTTCGAATCCGAATTACATTCGTATCATCTATTTTAACATAGGTTTTACTAAACAGACCTCCTTGTGCTTCCGATGGATACGTATAATTATGGACATAAAGACCAGTAGATACATCTGTTGTTGCGACATCCTGAAAAAAAGCTTCATTCCCAACAGGCACCGGGCGGAGATAAAGAATAATATCTAGAATAATAAACATTCCAATAAGAACAGAGATAATAATTATCCAAAGAGAAATGGAGAGCCCAGCCCAGTTTGAGGACCATCCAAGAATGATTGGGCCACTGATAACTACCACTATCCACATAAAGAATACAATAGCAAGTACCAAAAAGAGTTTCGGGAGCAGTACATAAGAGTGTATTGGGGTTTTTCCTTTATTTTGTTTCATTGGAATAACACCTTTTTAAAGATATACTCATCAAATGTTTTTAATCTTTCTATAAAAACTTGAAAAAAATCATTAAAATCAACAGAATACAAATTGATAAGCTACAACACCCTTTACTATATATCATTCTGTAAAGATTGCTAAAATTTTATTACCAATTATCATTAATTTATATATTTTTTAAAAAAAAATGTTTCGTTCTAAGCAAAGTATATAAAAGCATTACTTCATGCAACGCACAATGAATAAACAGATTATTGTTACTAAAATAAAAGATCATAATATTAAATGGATACAACTTCATTTTACAGATTTACTTGGTGGACTACGTGTTGTTCATATTCCAGCCGAACAATTTATTGAAGATGATATTCTTACAAATGGATGTGGTTTTGATGGATCCTCCGTAGGATTAACAAATGTGGAAACCTCTGACCTCATTGCAATACCTGATGAAACTTCTTTTTTATTACTTCCACATGAATATAATGAAGCAAGAATGCTTGCAAATGTTTATGATATCAATCACACACCGTGCCCACTTGATCCTCGCTCTATTCTAAAAAACGCAATGGATGCTGCAAAAAAAGAGGGAATCGATGATGTCATAATCGCTCCTGAAATGGAATTCTTCGTCCTAAAAGAAAATGAAGAAAACCCCTATGAGCCTTTGGCAAATCAAGGATATTTTACCCCACCACCCATAGATGATGTAAAAGAATTTAGAAAAACAGTATCAGAATTACTCCTGCAAAGTGGAATTAAAGTTAAATATCATCACCATGAAAACGGAAGATATCAACATGAAATCGAAATAAAACCTCTTTCCGGTATTGCAGCTGCAGATTTTGCCATGTATTTTAAATATCTCTCAAGAGACATTGCATCAGTAAACAACCTGCAGGTTACATTTATTCCAAAACTATTCCCGGATGAAGCAGGGAATGGAATGCATGCTCATATCAAATTTATCAAAAATGGAAATAACATGTTTTTCGATGAAAATAAACCATATCAACTTTCCGAATCAGCAATATATTTTATCGGTGGCATTTTACATCATGCAAAAAGTATCGCTGCTTTTGCAAACCCAACGATGAACTCATACAAGCGATTAATTCCTCATTTTGAAGCCCCATTCTATATTGCTTGGGGAGGTCATAATCGTAGTAGTCTCATTCGTATTGCTGCTAAGAAAAATGTTGATATTGAAGTGCGAAATGGAGACCCTTCTGCTAATCCTTATTTATTTTTTGCCGCATTGATTCATGCAGGACTTGATGGCATACGAAATAAAAGAGAATACGACTCAATTGAAGATAACATATATGATATGTCAATACATGAGTTAGAAGAGAAAGACATTCAACGATTACCCGCAACCCTCCTAGAATCCCTTCAGGAATTAGAACAAAATGAGTTCCTCAAACAATCCATGGGTCAAGAATTTGTAAAACGATACATTGAAAAGAAAAGACTCGAGTTGAATAATTATCTTTCAGAAGTATCTGATGTAGATATAAAGTATTATCTTCACTGCTAACAGTTCCTTGTAGCATTTAACTCATAAAAAAAAATAAAAAATAATGAAACAGGAAAGAAACGCCTGTTTCAATTGCTTTTTGATTAAAATTTCTTGTCTATCGAGCTTTAACAGCACCTATCAATAGAACGATACCTAAGAGTATAGCAAAGATACCGATTACAATAAACACTGCCATGCCAGTTATATACGGCCAGATAACCATGACAAGACCAAATATAATCGATATGATACCCGCAGCATACAGCAAACCCTTCCCGCCAGCTTCTTTAGGGGATTTAGCTGCAGCAGCAATTTCAAGGATACCACCAACAATAGCCCAAATACCAATAAGTAGCAGCACAGATATCGCAAAGACAGGGAATACCACAAGAGCAATTATACCAATAATGATACCAAATATACCAGATATAAGAGTAATCCACCAATCTTTATTATCATGACGCATTGAAAATGCGCCAGCAACTGCAAAAATACCATAGACTAGCACAAAGATTCCAAAAATCCATAGGATAACCGCAAGTGTAATGCCAGGCCAAAAGATTGCGACAAGACCAAACAAGATTGCTACTAGACCGCGTATTGCGAGTTCCCACCAAGGTCGTTTAAACATCATATTCATTGTTTTTTCCATATTTGTTTCCATATTTCATACCACCTTCCATCTCTTTTTAATCAAATCATGTTCTAATACATGTAAGGGTATAGTGAACCCCATCCAAAAGATTCAAAGAAAAAATTCTTTATATAATTTATTAAAAAAACAAAAAATTATGATATAATCATATTTATCCAATGAATCTTCCAAGAATTATAAGCACAATATATGAAAGAAACCATCTTAATTATATACAATTTCCTTTAAATAATGTCGGCTAAAATTTTGCTTAACCCATAGGCTAATAGGAATAATCTGATAATCCATATTGATTTAAAAAGTATATTATATGATGGAATCATTTCCTTAAAAAGGAGTACATTTCAAGATATGGTGAAAAAAAATGAGAACAATGAAAGATGCGAAAAATTATGGTGGAATCGGTGCAATATTACTTCTAATCGGTGCATTCATTCCTTATGTAGGAGTAATTGTTTCATTAGTAGGTCTTATTTTTGTCTTTATAGCAGTTAAGACTGTATCAGAAATCACGAAAGAAAAGAAAATATTTAATCATTTTCTTTATTACTTTATATTAACTATCACAGCAGTAATTGCAATGGGAGCAATCCTTATAGGATCCTTCTTTGCAGTTGGAGGTATTTCATTTTTCGAAACATTAGAACATATGGACCCATCAAACCCAGAAGCAATTCTAGAGTTTGTTGCTCCCTTCCTTGGTGGCGTTATTCTTGCATTAGTAGTCGGATGGATATTTTTTATTGTCTCTTCTATTTATCTTCGAAAGAGTTATACCGCGATATCAGAAAAAACAAATGTTGATGCGTTTAAAACAGCTGGGCTTCTTTATTTCATTGGAGCACTAACCGTCATTATCATCGTTGGTTTTATTATAATGTTTATCGCACGTATATTTGAAATCATAGCATATTTTGGATTACCCGAAGAATATAATGACCAAACAATTTCTCCATTAGATCAGAAATTTGAAAAAATCATTTGAAGAAAAACAGGTGATAACTCACTCTATTAACTTAATAAAAAGCATAAAAAATAAAGACGATAATAACGTAATCAAATCGATATAAATAATATCATAAAAAAAGCAGTAGACAAAAAATAATATTTCGAGGAGGTAAGAAAATGAATGAACAATCAAAAGATGAGGAATTAATTGCATATTGTGGATTGAATTGTGCTGATTGCCATGGATACTCTGGAATTATTCCTGATCTTGCACGAGACCTTCGAAAAGAATTACGAGCAATACATTATGATAAATTTGCTGGATTTATATCCACATACTCATTTGGAAAAGATTTCAAGAATTACGATGAATGTTATAAAGTCCTTGGGGCAATGGTTAAGTTTCGGTGTCGAAAAGGATGTCGTTCTGGCGGAGGTTCACCATTTTGTACTATACGAAAGTGTGTACAAAAAAAAGAATTAGAGGGTTGTTGGGAATGTACTGAGTTTGAATCATGTACTAAACTTGATTTTCTAAATAATGCTCACGGAGATGCACATATTAAGAATTTAAAAACAATACATAAAAAAGGAAAAGAATCGCTGCTATCTGGAAAATCCTTATGGTATCATAAACCAAAAAATAAATCGGTTAAAAAATGAATGTTATAGATATTATTTAAAAAAAAGAGAGTTATTAAAAGGAATTACTAATATTCAATATAAAAATATATGGAGGTGAATGAAGCTTGGGAATGAAAGAAGTTGGATCTGTTCTCTATGATATTGGCATGTTAATTCTATCCGCTGTTGTCCTAGTTATTTTCGGTTTGATTTTTTATCTTATAAATTTATGGATTATCAAATTCGCTTCAGAATTGCTTGGTTTATCCGCATCAGGCGATTGGTTAGTTATATCTGCTGCTATTCTAACTGCTGCTGCAATGATTGGATCTATTGCAAAAAAATAATTTATAAAATAATATTTAGATCAGTTTTAACTGATCTCTACTTTTTTTATTTATATGTTTTGAATTTAGAAATTCAAATAATTGTTATTTATAGTTTTATTAAATATTATAAAAAAAATTAGATGGAACATTTATTGTTCCATCTCAATTATTAATTATTTAGATTTTACGTTTGTCCAAAGGTTTTGAAGCAAAAATCATACGCATCATACTCAATCCAAGAACCACCACCAGTACTACTAAACGAAAACACACCACTCGCATAACCAGTACCATAGCCAAAACTCCACAAATAACAACTACTCGAACTCCCACCATCAGTACGAACCACAACATAATAAGTTTCACCAACAGAAACAGAAAGATCAGGAAGATCAACCACAACCCAATCCTCAACATCACCAACACTACCCGCCGGTACCACCGCAGAAGCAAGATCAGCACCAGACAAATCAGAACGAACACTCACC
>Ga0180430_10001705_pt1 | contig 20934 bp, 16 predicted proteins | sample SS_ome_9_FD_132999 | JGI IMG/M metagenome (GOLD analysis project Ga0180430, IMG submission 132999) | Hypersaline lake sediment archaeal communities from the Salton Sea, California, USA - SS_1_S_2 metaG | ecosystem: Environmental > Aquatic > Non-marine Saline and Alkaline > Hypersaline >... | reverse complement strand
GGCCGTGAACAGGACGGTCGCTTCGCCGAGCGTGTCGAAGCCTCGGTAGTCGAAGACGACGGCGGTGACCACGTTGTTCACCGCGATCTCGCCCTGTGCGTTGGCGATGAAGTAGTCGTCCATAGCCGCGTCGTTCGGCGTGCCGAACGGGCGCGTCGAGGTCGCCGCGAGCAGGAGGAATGCAGTCACGAACAGGAAACAGACGAGCAGAAGTGCCTTTCTCATTCCTCCTCCTTTCGACGCGTGCGTCGCAGCGCGATCACGTAGATCGCGGTCGTCAGCGCCGCACCGATTCCGGCTTCGGCGATGGCGACGTCGGGCGCCTGCAGGATGTAGAACTCGAGCGAGACGAGGAGGCTCGCGGCCGCCAGGGCGAGGACCGAAGAGAGCAGGTCCTTGAACCAGACGGCGAGTGCGCCTCCGGCGACGATCAACACGAGAACGACGACATGGAGAATGCTCTCAACGATCATGATCGCTCCTCCAATCGGTCGACGACCGCACCCTTCGGCTTGATCCCGCTGCGATGGGCCGCCCGCGCGATCGCGTGCGATCCGGTCGGGTTCGTGACGAGAATCGCGGCGAGCGCGACGATCGCGTGGATCGCCAGCATGTTGTACTCCGCTCCGCCCCGCACGAAGCCGTAGATCACCACGGCGAGCGCCGTGAAGATCGACCCGAACGTGGTGCACTTCGTCGCGCCGTGAAGACGCGTGTAGACGTCGGGGAACCGCATCAGCGCGAGTGCCCCGAGCCCGTTGAACAGCACCCCGATGCCGAGCAGTACGTAAAGTAGGATCGGCATCTCTACAGCCCCCTCTCCAAGTAGCGCGCCACGTACAGCGTTCCGACGAACGAGAGGAGCGCGTAGATGATGGCGACGTCGATGTAGATGATCTGATCGAACGCCGCGCCCAACACGATCATCGTGGCCACGACCATCGTGTTCAGCGTGTCCAGTCCGACGACGCGGTCGGCGACCGTGGGTCCCAGACCGATTCGTACGAGGCTGAACAGCGTGAACAGCGCGAAGCACATCGCGACGACGAGGAAGGCGATCGGTTCGATGATCATTCCGCGATCCTCCTTGCCCAGTCCGCAAACCCCCCACACACCGTCTTGCACGTCGGTTCAGGATCGGTGACGTTGATCCAGTGGACGAACAGGTCCCCCGAATCCTCGTCCACGTCGACCGACAGCGTGCCCGGTGTGAGCGTGATCGAGTTCGCGAGCAGGGTTGTCCCGAACTCGGTAGTCAGACCCGGCGAGATCCGAACGATGCCCGGTCGGATCTTCCCGGTGATCACCCGGTACGCGACGTCGAGGTTTGCCTTGGCCATTGCCAGGAAAAAGGGCCCGATGAGATACGCTAGGAAGGTCAAGAGGCGAAGCGGGTTGAGCATCCGATACGGGCTCTTCCCCGACGTTCGCTCCTTGGAGATCGCCACGCGTCCCGCGATGAGACCGGCGATCAGGGACAGAACGGCCCCGGCGATGAGCTCTTCGAGGCTCCACGCGCCAACCGTTCCGCTTCCCAGCGTCATCAGGAGGTAGAAGATGAAGGCAACGGCCGCAGTAACCAGAGTAGCGAGCATACCCACCCTCCCGATACGGCAGTCTTGAAGACAGCCCGGCGGAACGTCCGTCGGGCGGGCCCATGGTACGGGAGGGCGATCGATTGTGTCAAGAGAACTGGGTTTCGCGCTCGGAAGCTGGCAGTCGAGCGTCTAGCCGAACGTCTCCTATTCGACGTCGATCGACCGAACGATCGTGTCCGTCGCGCCGTCGTCGTCGGTGACGGTCAGGCGGGTGCGATAGGTCCCCGGCGACGGGAACGCGTGGAGGACGATCGAGTCGGTCGCGTCGACGACCCCGTTCCCGTCGAAGTCCCAGGCAAACGCGACAACGTCACCGTCGAAGTCGAACGAGACGAGGCCGTTGAACTCGACCGGCTCCCCGACGGCCGGGCTCTCCGGGGAGAAGGTGAAGTCGGCGATCGGCGGGAGGACGGCGCCGGCCTCCTCCTCGCCCGCCGACGGAGCGGCGACAGCGACCTCGTACGCGACGGCGTCGGAAGCGCCGTCACCGTCGACGACCGTTAGCCGAACCGTGTACGTCCCGGCGGCCGGGAACGTGTGCTCGACGATCGGGTCGGTTGCGTCCTCGATCCCGTCTCCGTCGAAGTCCCACGCGAACGCAGCGATCGGGCCGTCGGGATTGGAGGACGGGGACGCGTCGAACGTGATCGCCTCTCCGGCGATCGGCTCGCCCGGCGTGAACGAGTAGTCCGCCGTCGGCGGTTGCAGGGTCCGGCGAAGGTCGACCGGTTCCGGCATCTCGGCAGTGACCTCGACCGTCCGGGTCAGCGTGTCCGCGTTGCCGCCGTCGTCGGTGACGGTGAGGCTGACGGCGTAGGCGCCGGCCTCGGCGAAGACGCGGAGGGCCGTGACGCCGGTCGCGTCGACGGTTCCGTCCCCGTCGAAGTCCCACGCGTAGGCGGTGACCTCCCCGTCGAAGTCGACCGACAGGGCACCGTCGAACGCGACCGCCTCGCCCGCCGTCGGCGCCTCGGGCGCGAACGAGAAGTCGGCGACCGGCGGCTGGAAGCTCGTCGGCGCGACCGGCGCGGGCGTCGGAGGCGCCGCCTCGGGCGCCGTCCCCCCAACGGTGAGCGTCCGGGTGAGGGTGTCCTCGTTGCCGCCGTCGTCGGTGACGGTCAGGCTGACGGTGTACGTCCCCGGGACGGCGAACGTCCACTCCGCCGTCGGGTCAGCGGCGTCGATCGTTCCGTCTCCGTCCAGGTCCCACGCGTACGCCGAGATCTGGCCGTCGAAGTCGAACGAGAGGGTTCCATCGAAGGCGACGGGCTCGCCCGCGACGGGTGCCTCCGGCGAGACGGCGAAGTCGGCCGTCGGCGGCTGGATGGCGATGATCACCTGGCGCGGGCGGATGTAGCCGCCGAAGACGAGGAGTGTCTCCGACGTCGACGTCGGTTCGACGACGACGGTCTCCGGCGTGGTGAACGCGAACCGTGCCGGGAGCGTCGCCGGGTCGAGGGTCGCCGTGTAGAGGCCGGCGGAGACGTCGGCGAACGCGAACGCGCCCGATTCGTTCGTGCGGGCGGGGATCGTCGCACCGTCCTCCCCGGTGAGGAGGACGCGCACGTCGGCGAAGCCGCCCTCGTCCGGGCCGGGTCGCGCATCCTGATCGAGATCCTCGAAGACACGTCCGTCGATTGTCAGGATCGGGGCGAGCGCGATCGGAACGTCGGTCCGCTCGCCGGCGATCACCGTCACAGAGATCGGGTCGGGGCTCGCCGCCTCCGGCGGGAGGCCGGTCACGTCGATCGGGTAGATGCCGGTGGGGAGTGGCGGGAATCGGAAGAGCCCGTCCTCCGCGGTCGACACCTCGGTTCGGCTCGCCTTGACGATCGCACCGCCGATCGGGCGATCCGCCTCGCCGTAGGCGCCGTCGCCGTCGAGATCGACGAACAGGCGTCCCTCGATCTGTCCCTTGGTGACGAAGAACGGGAGCGGGACGTTGAGATCAGCGCTGAACGTGACTCCCCAGCCGAACGCAACGGGCGTCGCGTCGGCGCGGTCCCACGAGATGGTCCCGTCGAACGTGATGTCGAGGCGTTCCGCGAAGCGAACGAAGATCGACGCCGACAGATCGAACGCGTCGACGGTGTTGCGGAGGCTGATCGACGCCTCGTGAAGCGTCCCCTCGGGGCGAAACAGGATCGAGACGTCGGTCTCGCCGGAGAGGACGACGTCCGTCACGAGGTCGACGTGCTTCTCCTGCGTCAGCTGGAGGAACAAGTAGAACGAGTCGACCGACAGGCCGGCCCCCTCTCGGAACGTGAGCGTCCGGCTGTGGGTGCCGAGCGTGAGGTCGATCCGGTCCTCGATCTCCCCGGAGAAGGTGAACGGGAAGACGCCGCTCGTCTCTCGCAGGCCCATCGCGAGGAGGAGGTCGATCTCGCTCGATTGGGTCGGGTCGTCCTCCCGCTGCCACGCGAATTCGAGTGTCGAGGTCAGCGTCGGGCCGTCCTCGAGCGGCGTCGCGCGAAGGTTGAATCCGAGCTGATCGTCGATCACGGTCGCCGCGAGCGGATCGCGGACGACGTTGGTCCACTGGTGCGAGAGGGAGAGGCTCAGCGACAGGTCGGGGAGGCGCAGGCGCTGCGAGAGCCGGATTCCGGCCGTGTCGGACAGCGAGCCCGGGAACGCGGTTCCGATCGAGAACGCCTCGCCGTCGAGGAAGTACCCCGAGGTGTCGATCTCCGTTCCGAACAGGAACGCGCGGCTCGTGATCCCGTCGTCGACTCCGAGGGCCGCCTCGGCGAGGATGCGCCAGTCTTCGATCGGCTCAGCTGTCGCCGTCGCCGAGCCGATCGCTCGGCGCGTCACCGGATCGCGCGCGTCGAAGTAGGCGAATCCGACGTTGGCGACCTCCGGTCCGAGCGCGAATCGACCGCCGAACCGGGCCTCATCGTCGTAGAACCCGCCGACGACGGCGAGATCGAGGAGGTCCTGGTCGACCTCGAAGCTTCCTCCCTCGCAGGACAGACTGACCAGGTCGGTCAGCCGGTTGGAGACGTTGCCGAGCCTCGCCGTCGTCGGCGTGCGGCGGTAGAGGATCGAGTACGACGTGACGTCGACCGGATCGGGACCGAGCGGGTTGGCCGCGCTGACGAACGAGGAGAAGTAGCCGTCGAGGATTCGGCCGGACGTGGAGAACGTGAGGCGGCTGTCGAACGTTCCGGTGAACACGTTCTGGGTGAGCGCGAGGCGGAGCCGGGCGGGGAGGATCTCCATCATCGTGCCGCCGACCGCGTCGGGGGTCGGGGGAAGGATCGTCGTGAAGACGACCGCCTCGTCCTCGACGCCGTCGTAGAGTGTGGAGGCGACCTCGATTGTGAGGACGACCTGGCCCGGTGAGGCGGACGCGGGAAGGCGAAGACGGACGGCGAAGGTCGCGCGTTCCTGGGGGGCGAGATCGAAGATCGGGCCGGGGAGCTCGAGGTCGAGCGTCCGCGACGTCGTCGCCGTCAGCTCGATCGAGTCCTGCGCCGTCCCGCGGTTGACGAGGACGAACTCGTACTCGACGGTCGCCCCGGGAGCGGCGCTCGCTCCGACCGGCGCGACGAGTTCGATCGCGCTCGTCGCCTCGACCGTGATTCGGGCGATGGCGGTCGCTCGATCCGTCGGGTCGCCGTCGGCGACCGCGATGAGCGTGACGTCGTACTCGCCCGGCGGAGCGTCCGACGGGACGGCGACGGTGGCGAAGATCGTCTCCTCGCCCCCCGACGCGACGAACAGCGTCTCCGGCGTGCCGAGGACCTGCCACCCGACCGGAGCCTCGAACTGGAGTGACGCCGTCAGATCGGCGGCACCGGCGTTGGCCACCGCGAAGACGGGCGTGACGAAGGCACCGGGAGACGCCGTCTGGTCGGCCGACAAGACCTCGACATCGACGTCCGCCCAGCAGCAGGCGGCGAAGACGACGAGGAACGCGGCCGTCCAAGCGCCCGTCGCTCGGAAGGCTCTCACTCTCGACAGCATGTCGGATCGAGGGTAGAGGGCGGCCGATTCGCAGGGAAGGACTGGGCTGGGAGCCGGTCGGGACGTTTGTCCAGCCCGTCGGTGCGGCGCGTCCATGTCAGGTCCCGTCTGGCCGGATGTCCCGTCGGGACGCCCCAGGCGCCGTCGGTTCCGCGCGCGGGGAAGCTAGGGTGAGCCGGGGTATCCAAGCACGTAGACGGTGGGTGGAATGGTCGAAGTCCGGCTACGCCAAGAGATCGTGATCGAGACGGAGGATCGGGTCGGCATCGTCGCCGACGTCTGCCGCCTCCTCGGCGACATGGGGATCAATCTGCTCTCGATCGTTGTTCGCACCGGCGAGGAGACGGCGTGCCTCCACCTGCTGACCGACTGCCAATCGCACGCGGCGGAGGCTCTTCGCACAGCCGGCTACGCGGTCGAGGAGCGGGACGTGATCCTGATGGAGATACCGCACCACCCGGGCTTCCTCAGTCGGATGAGCCAGGCGCTCGCGCGGCGGGAGATCACGATCGAGGAACTCTACGCGACCGTCCCCGAGCAGAGCCCAACCGGCCTCGTCGTGCTGCGCTGCACCGACAACCGAAACGCCGTCCTGCTCCTGCGGGGACGGTAGCGCCGCGACACGTCCCCGAGCAGAGCCCAACCGGCCTCGTCGTGCTGCGCTGCACCGACAACCGAAACGCCGTCCTGCTCCTGCGGGGACGGTAGACTCGCCCACGGAGCTAGGCGTGCAGTGCCTGTGCCCTTACTCGACGACGCGGAAGACCCGTCCGTCGGACCGGCCGAACACCTCCGGGAAGTAGAACTCGCTCGCCTGCGTCGGGAGGACGCCGTACGTCCCCGGCGTGACTCCGCGGAGGACGTACGAGAACGTGTACGTCCCCGCCGGGAGCGAGTCGACGAACAGGACGACCTTGTCGTCGCGGAACTCGGAGCGCGAGTACCAGCGCCACCAGCCGCCCCACCACGGCCGATCCTCGTCGTCGCGGGTGAGATCGGGGCCCGGCGCGAGGAGGCTCGTCGTGGCGAGCGACGGGTCGACCGCCTCGCAGCCGGCCGGGATCGGGTCCTCGACGACGACGTAGTACAGGTCATTCGGCGCGACGATCGTCAGCCGGACCTCGACGGTCTCTCCGACTTCGATTGCCGTTCGCTCTTCGCCCGTCTCCTCGATCGATCCGTACGTCCGCTCGACGCCGATGCCGCGGTCGAGCGCGCCGACCTCTCCCACGGGGAGGCCGACGGTCAGGTGCGCGGTGTAGTAGAGGATCCCCGGGCCCAGACCGCGGGTGACGGTCAGGGTGTGCGTCGCCTCACCGGCGAGATCGGTCCCGGGGACGGTGATCTCCCGTGGGATCCGAATCGTCTCCGCGGAGACGCGGTCGGCGAGGAGCGGCGCCTCGTCGAGTCCGACGCGTAGCTCGTAGTCGCCATCGAGTTCCCCGGTCGCAACCATCCAGTCGACGAGTGCGATGAGCGCCCATGCGTTCTCCTGGGTCGTCTCCCAGATGCCGGCTTCGCGGGCGACCATCAGCCAGCGGACGGCGTTCGGAAGGAGGGCATTGCCCGGATCGATCCGGACGAGGGCGTCGAGGATGATCGCCGTCGACCGCGTGTCCGTGTTCATCGCCCACCAGTCGACCGCCTCTTCCTCCCAGTGGGCGCCGGTCGCGCTCAGGATCGCGTCGCCGACGAGGTCGGCAACGAGGGCGTCGATCCGCCCGCGCGGGTCGCCGGTTTCGGCGAACGCCAGCGCGAGGTACGCGCGGGCGTAGTGGCTCAGGAGATCTCGCTTGTCGAACAGCCCGCCGACGACCTCGGAGGCGACCGACGGGCGGGCGAGCGAGAGGACGTAGACGATCCACGCGTTCCGATTTGCGTCCCACGTCGACTCGATCTCGCGCGGGGAGTCGAGCGCCCGCTCGAGGTAGTCGAGGGCGCGGTCGAGCACGTCGGCGTCAACGGCGACGTCGAGTTCGGCGACGCGGACGAGGGCGAACGTCGCGTACGCGGTCAGGTACGCGCTCGACCGCTCCCCGTCCCACCATCCCCATCCGCCGTCCGGGTTCTGCCGGTCGACGAGTTCGGCGAGTCCCTCGCTCACCAGCCGGTCGAGGTTCGCCCTCAGCTCCGGATCGTCGATGCCGAGGAGGACGAGCGCCCGGTAGCTGAGCGCGTTCGGGAGGAATCGGCTGACCAGCTGCTCGGTGCACTCGTACTCGAAGTGCTCGAGGTACGTCAGCGCCTCGACCATCGCCGCGGCGAGGGACGGATCGAGTCGAACGGCGAGTTCGCTCGCCGCGAGGTCGACGTTCGGTGGGAGGGCGATCGCTTCGACGCGACTCCCTTCGCCGGTCAGCTCGCCCGAGGTTCCGACCGTCTCCCGCGCGGTGTAGCGGAAGACGGGAACGGTCCCGTCCGGGCCGAGGGTCAGCCGCGGACGGGCGGCGTCGGCGAGCTCGCCCGAGACGGCGGCGAACGCGAGGTCGGCAGCGTCGACGTCGAGGACGGTCGCCCACCAGGAGATCGTCGCTTCACTCTCGGCCGGGATTGTGACCGACTGCGTCGCCGGATCTGCGAGTTCGACACCGACCGCGCCGAGCGTTACCTCGACCGTTCGGTCGATCTCGGTCTGGTTCGACACCGACGCGGCGAGGCGAACGCGATCGCCGACGACGAAAAAGCGGGGGACCGCCGGACGGACGAGGAGCGGCTTGGTGACGAGGATCTCGGTCGTCGCTTCCCCGACGAGCGTCTGCGCGGTTGCCCCGACGGCTCGGACGACCCACGTCGTCAGGTTGTCGGGGAGTTCGAGTTCGACGCGGGCGAACCCGTTCTCGTCGGTGACGACGTTCGCGTTCCAGTACGCCGTGTCGAGGAACTCCTCGCGGAGAGCGATCCCCTCGGGGAGCTTCTCCGCTGCTTGCGGCGCGGCGCGACCGGCTCCGGCGGGTGCCGCTTCCGGAGCCATCATCAGCGCCTCTTCGCCGACGGCGTCCTCTCCTTCGAACGCCCGATCGTCGGCCTCGACGAGGTCGAGGTCGTCGAGTTGCTCGAGGACGAGGCGCGACAGCGAGATCGTCAGGCCGCTCGACGTGCGGACGCCGAGACCGCGTCGGGCGTAGAACTCGGACAGGATCGCGCCGGCCGTTCGCGGCTTGAGGCTGAGGATCGCCTTGTCGACCAGATCGAGGCTGAGAGCAGCACGGACCGGATCGCCGCCGGCGTCGGTGACGTGAAGGTCGATCGCCACCGCCTCCCCCGGCTCGAGGCGCTCGGCCGCCGGCGCGAGGTCGATCCGCAGGGTCTTCGGTCCCGGATCGACGGAGAGGGCGAGGGACCCGACCTTGATCCCGGCGGTCGCCGGGCCGCCGGCCCCTTCGAGGGCGGCGTCTCGTCCCTGGACGAGAACAACACTGACGTAGACGTTGGGGACGTGATCCTCGGTGATCGGGACCCGGATCAAGCTCGAGTTCGACGGAAGGTGGACGACCTCTCGGGAGAGGATCCCACCGCGCTCGACGGTCAGAAGCGCCCATTGCTCACCCGGATACGGGCTCGGGACGAGGATCTCGGCCGTCTCGCCGACCGCGTAGCTCGTCCGATCGCTGACGAGCGCGATCACGTCGTCGTTCGTCCGTCGCCAGGAGACGCTCTCCGGACTCGTCACCCAGAGGAAGATCGACGCCCGCGCCGTTCGTCCGGCGTCGTCGTCTCCTTCGACGACGACCTTGTACGTCCCACCCTCGGGGGGAACGAACGCGAAGCGTCCGTCACCCGATCCGTCGGTGGCGAGGGCGCCGGCCGCGACCTCGGTGTCCGTCTTCGTCCACGTCCAGCGTCCGCCGCCGGTTTCGTCCTCCTCGAAGACGTTCTCCCACTCGCGGCGGAAGACCGTGTAGCGGAGGGGGATCGCGGCGAGGCGGTTGCCGCTCCAATCGACGGTGACGACATCGACGTTCGCCTCCTCGCCGGCGCGGCCGATCGAACGGCTCGCGGCGAGCCCGACGTAGAAGCTCGCGGCGTGGACGACGACGCGCGTCCGGCCGGAGATCGTCTCCCCGCTCGGTCCGGTGGAGGTCGCCTCGATCGTCAACAGCCGACTTCCGGCGACCGGATCGGCGTCGGGGTCCGACGAGAGGCCGGCGACGTCCGCGGGAAGGTCGACGAGAAGGTCGCCGTCCGCGTCGGTCGATCCGCTGCCGTCGAGGACGGAAGTCGGGGGCGCGGGCGGAATCCACCAACAGCTCCAGCAGATCCAGGGATCGTCGACGTCGTCGAACGAGTATCGACCGAACGCGTCGGGCGCGAACCGATAGGCGTCGGAGAGAACGTGCCAGTCGACGGCGACGTCGGCGACCGGCGCGCCGAAGAAGTATTCGGCGTGGACGATCGCGCGGATCGCCTCATCTCGGCCGACTTCGTCGCGGTCGGCGACGACGGTCATCTCGAACTCCGGCGGGCGATAGGCGGCGACCTGGAACGCGTGATAGAAGGTGCGCTCGTCCGTCTCGGCGCGCAGGGCGTAGTCGCCGAGCGCGGCGTCGTCCGGAAGCTCGATCGCGCCGTCGAACGAGCCGAGGTCGTCGACCGAGAGCGTCTCCTCGTAGACGATCTCCCACTCCGGATCGCGGACGGTGACCGTGATGCTCGAGAGGTTCGGAAGCGCGTAGGCGACGTCGTCTTCGTCGCGGACGAGTCCGCGGAAGAAGACGGTTTGACCGGGGCGGTAGATCGGGCGGTCGGTGTCCAGGTACGCGCGGCGGTCGGGCGGCGTCTCCGAGTGGAGGCCGAGATCCCAGACGGAGATGCCGTCGTTCCAGTCGTCGTCGGCGAGGACGAACGGATCGCGTCCGACGATCGTCAGCCCGCGCCAGTCAGTCTCCGATCCGGAGAACGATGCGAGTCCGTCGCTGTCGGTGACCGACGCGTCGACCTGCTCGCCGTCCCCGTCGTAGGCCCACAGGACGAGGCCGGGGACCGGGCGTCCGGTCCCGAGATCGGTCGCCCAGGCGAGGGTCTCGTCTGCGGTCGTCTTCAACGTGAGGTTGACCGGACTCGAGACGAGAAGATGGCGATGGTGCCATCGATCCCAGTCGACGTCGTCGGCGCGGAGATCGACGACGTACAGACCGGGCTCGAGCGGTCCACCCCCGTCGACGAGGTCGACCGGGGCGTAGGCGGCCTCGTTGAGCGGAGCGGCGACCGGGACCGACCAGGCGCGCGTCGGACGTCCGGCCGGCTCGAAGTCGTACCAGTCGTCGACCGCCTCGAAGTAGTCGACGAGGTCGATCCGCCAGAGGCGGAGGCGGAGGCGGTCGGTGTTCCGATGGCCGACGACGAGGCGGGCCGGCTCGCCGGCGTCGAGCGTGCTCGTTCGGCCGGGAACGTGGAGCCAGGCGACGGGGGAGAGGGGCGCAGTCCGGAATCGGACTGTCATCGCCTCGGTGGTCTCGTTCCCGTAGACGTCGGCGATTCCGGCCTCGATGCGGACCGCGTACTCGCGGCTCGGCTCGGCGCCGAATCGGATCACGAAGGTCGAATCCCACGTTCGATACCAGGTGTCGAGAACGTCCGGATTGGGCTCCGGGTCGATCGATACGTGGGCCATCACCGTCTCCGGGTCGATCGGGGTGTTGAAGCGGATGGCGAACGACGTGTACGGGTACGCGTCATCCTCGCCGTCCGCCGGATCGGTCGCGACGATTCGCGGGAGGGGGACGGTCGTGAAGCGCCAGCTCGTCCGTTCCGACGTGCCGAGGCCCCCGGCCGGTCCGGTGACGCCGGGCTCGAGCGTCACGACGTAGCGGCGGTCGAACGCGAGCGGCTCGTACGGCTCGAATGTCATCGTTTCGCCGTCGACGGCGATCGCTCCCGGGAGGGTCTGGGCGAACAGCTCGCCGAGGAGGCCGGCCGCCCGGACGGTCAGGCGGTCGGCGACGCTCGCCGCGGCGATCGGCATGTTGAACTGGATGCGAATCGAGGCGTCGACCGGGACGAGTTCGGCGTCGCGCGATGGGTCGACGCGGACGACCCTCGGGCGAACGGTGGTGAAGGTCCAGACGAACGCGTCGGCGAGGGCGTCTCCTGCGACGTCGGTCAGGCCGGCCGGAACCGTGGCGGTGTACGTCGTCCCCCCGGCGAGCGGCTCGCTCGGGGTGAACGTGTAGGTCGACGTGTTGAGCCACTCCCCCTCGCCCGCGACGGACGGACTGAGGTGCAGTGGGTCGGGGAGGTTCGCCGCCGCGGGGTCGGAGACCCCGATCAGCGGGACGACCGGGCGGTCGAAGGCGACGAGAATCGTGGCGCCGGTCTCTACGTCAGTTGTTCCGTCTGCCGGGATCACCTTGGTGATTCCGAGTCCGTTCCCGCTCGACGCCGCGCCCGACGCGAGCGTCGCGGCTCCAAGCATCGAAAGAATCACGAGACCGAGCACCGTCCATCGCCGCCTCATTGCCTGGTTCATCGTGCTGCCCCCTTGACGTGCGTTTCGTCTGACAACTGATAGCGACGACGGGGCGGTCGGGCAAGTCGCCCGAGTACGCCCGGCGGTCGCGTCTGCTGCTGGAACACATCAGGAACACGCGGAACCGGAGGAGGTTTCACCAGACAGTAGCCCACCCCACCGAATTCACAATCGCCCTTCATAAGTCCCTCACAACCCGCGAGTAGGTTGAGACCGCAACAAACCAGCGAGAAACATCTCGCACCCCCGATACCAGCCCTCCGGGAGAGGGGCTTCCAGTGAGTCCCTCTCCCTTGGCCCTCCCCACAGCGAGAACGCGACGAGACCGCCCATCGATCGGATACAATCCGTGCGCACCGAGACCGAGGGGGGAACCATGGTTCGCGTACGTTTCGCGCCGAGTCCGACCGGCTACTTCCACGTCGGGTCTGCACGGACGGCGCTATTCAACTGGCTCTACGCTCGTCACGTCGGGGGCACGTTCGTCCTTCGGATCGAAGACACCGACCAGGAGCGATCGACCGATGCGTCGATCGAGCAGATTCTGGAGTCCCTCCGATGGATCGGCCTCGACTGGGACGAGCTCTACCGTCAGACCGATCGACACGCCGAGCACGTCGCTGCAGCCGAGGGGCTGATGGAGAAGGGGCTCGCCTACGAGGCGGACGGGGCGTGGTGGTTCCGCGTGCCGACGGACGGGGAGACGGTCGTGCACGACGAGCTCCTCGGCGACGTCGTCTATCGGAACGATCACCTGAAGGACTTCGTCATCCGGCGCTCCGACGGGAGCTTCATCTATCACTTCGTCGTCGTCGTCGACGATGCCGACATGGAGATCTCGCACGTCATCCGCGGCGACGACCACCTGAACAACGCCCCGAAGCACATCCTCCTGTTCGAGGCGCTCGGGCGCCCGGTGCCCCGCTTCCTCCACATGCCGATGATCCTCGGTGAGGATCGCGCCAAGCTCTCCAAACGGCACGGCGCGGCGTCGCTTCTCGAGTATCGGGATCAGGGATTCCTCCCCGAGACGATGATCAACTACCTCGCGCGCCTCGGCTGGGCCCACGGGGATCGAGAGGTCTTCACGCGCGACGAGCTCGTCGCGTTGTTCACCCTCGACGAGATCAACAAGTCGGGCGCGGTCTTCGAGGAGTCGAAGCTACGCTGGCTGAACCAGCAGCACCTGAAGCAGGCGGACCTCGACCGGCTTCTCGAGCTCGTCGAGCCGTTCGTCCTCGCGCACGGAAGGGTCGACGCGGAGGCGTGGCGCGAAGCGGATGCCGAGCGACTCCGCGTCGGTGGCGACTTGCTGCGCGACCGCTCGCACACGCTGGTCGATCTCGCTCGGGCGATGGAGATCCTGTTCCCGGTCCCCCTCGAACCGGTCGACCCGTTCGAGTTCACTCCGGACCACGCGCGGCTGATGCGCCTGTTGGCCGACGCGTTGGCGTCGCTGGCGCCGTTCACGCCGGAGGCCGTCGAGCAGACCGTTCGGGAGACGCTGGCCGAGCATGACGCGAAGCTGAAGGACGTCGCCCTCGCCTGTCGGATGGCGATCACCGGCCGGCGGGCCGGGCCGAGTCTGTTCGGGATCATCGCGCCGGTCGGCCCGGAGATCGTGGCGAGCCGCCTCCGCGACGCGGCGGACGGGAGCGGCGCGTGAAGCGCGCGCTGGGGCTCGGCCTGATCGTCGGTCTCGTCGGGCTTTCGCTATGCGCAGTCGATGTCGACCTCGACTACGTCGACGACATCACCGCGTTGAGCGAGCAGTGCTTCATTCGGGCGATCAAGCTCGATCTCGCCGAGGAGGGCGACGGCGAGACCGCCGACGAGCGCGTCTACCAAGGGACGCTCGAACTCGCCGAGGGGCGCCATCTCGTGCGCCTCGCGATCGAGTCGGAGGAGGCGCGGCTGTGGGTCGATCGTGACGGAACGGGGGAGCTTGTTCGGGCCGAGTGGGAGCGCTTCCTCGCCGACGGGTCTCTACTCGCGGACGTGGCGCTCACCCTGACCTACGCCGACGCCTCGCGGGCCCCGTACCAGCTGTTCCTGATGTGGAACCCGTTCTTCCCGACGGTGGTGACCTTCTGCCGGAACAGCTACCGGGAAGGGACGGTCGCGTTCGTCGATCGCGCCGTCCGCGTCGCCGTCATCGATGCGGACACCGACGGTCGCTACGACGTGCTCGACGGAGGCGTCCTCCTCGTCGACACCGACGGAGACGGGGAGCTGCTCGCGACCGGGGACTCGCACGAGCGATTCCTCCTCGACGAGCCGTTCCACGTCGACGGAGCGTCGTTCGCCGTCGCCGCCGTCGATCCCGGCGGCGGGTCGATGCGGATCGAGGCGACCGACGAGCCCGTCGCACCGAAGGCGCCGCTTCTTCCCGGCTTCGTGGCGCCCGACTTCGCCGGAGTCGATCTCGACGGGCGCGAGATCACGCTCGCGTCGCTGCGCGGACGGGTCGTCGTCCTCGACTTCTGGGCGGCGTGGTGCAGCCCGTGCGTCGCCGAGCTTCCGACGCTCCGAACGATCGTCACCCGGTTCGACGAGACGGTGACCGTTCTCGGGATCAACCTCGATCGCAGCGCGGACGCGTTCGAAGACGCTCTCAGCGATCACGCGATCGACTGGCCCCAGGTCTACGACGGGTCGGACGGGCCGATCGGTGACCTGTACCGGATCGACGGGATCCCGATGACGTACCTCGTTGATCGTGACGGACGGATCGTCGCCCGTGGCCTGCGCGGGGGGGCGCTCGTCGTCGCCGTCGCCGAGCTCGCCGACGGCGACGCGGACGCCGAGCTGGTCGAAGGCGACGCGGGCGCCGAGCTCGTCGACGGCGACGGCGGCGAGGAGGGCGAGGGCGGATGAGCGCGCGCGCGGTGCGGTCGCTCGCTCTCCCGGCCGCACTCGTCGTGCTCGTTGTTCTCTCGCTTTGCGCCGCCGCCGCCCAGGAGCCGATCCTCACCTTTTCCGTCGATCCGGATCACGCGACGATCGCGGCAGGCGGCCGATTGGAGGTCCGGATCGTCGTCGAGAACCGGTCGACGTTCGAGGCGGACGACGTCGAGATCGTCTGGGGCGACGCGGCCGTTGTGCCCGCCGAAGAGCCGGCGCCGATCGAGCGCGTCGATCCGTTCGCGACCGACGCGATCCGACTCGTCCTCGAAGCGTCTCCCGACGCGGCCGAAGGAGAACGGCCGGTCGCCTTCGAGGTTGTCTACAGCTACTGCGTCGGCGACGTCTGCTACCAGATCGTCGAGGCGGTTGACTTCGCGATCGCGGTCGTGCCGCCGACCGATCCGACCGTCGTCGAAGAGGTGCCCCCCACCGACGTTGTCGAGGTCCCCGAGCGGGCGACGCCGTTCCCCTGGCCGTGGGTCGGGCTCGGCGTTGCGTTGATCGCGGCCGGGTGTGCCCTTCTCGCCGGGAGACGCACGGGACGCCGCGGGGTTGCCGCCGCCGCGTTGGGCCTCGTTCTCGCCGGCGCGCTCGCCTACGGGGTCGCGCGGAACCAGCACGAGCAAGCGCAGGGGATCGGCGCGGTCCTCTGCACGTCGTGCGTCGGGATCGAGGAGGCACGGAGTGTGCACGAGGCGCGCTTCTCGCCGGCGGGGGTCGACGCGCTTCGGGCGCTCGACGTCGACGTTGAGCTGACCGTCTTCTACGCGGAGTGGTGTCACTCCTGTCCGTACGCGGAGGCGATGGTCGAGCGGGCGGCCGAGGTCACCGATCGAATCGCCTACACGTTCGTTGACGTCGAGGTCGATCCGGCGCTCGCCGCGGAGCGCGGAGTGATCCGGTCGGGGCGGACGGTGGTACCGGCGATCGTTCGCGCGGGCGCCGACGAGGTGCTGTTCGGCGTTGAGGATCTGGAGCGTCGTCTCCTCGAGCTGTTGGGAGTCGGCCGATGAGGCGCCTCACGATCGTCCGCCGCGGCACGCAGGGGCTGGGTCTCCTGTTCGGCCTGTTCGGGATCACCGGGATCGGGATGACGCACATCCTCTTCCCCGGCCTCCACTGCTACGCGTGTCCGCTGGCGGCGACGGTCTGCCCGATCGGCTTGATGCAGAACCTGATCGTCTTCGGAACGCCCCCGTACTTCTGGCTCGGGACGATCGTCGCCTACGGGCTCCTCGCCGGACGCGGCTTCTGCGGCTGGTTCTGCCCGTTCGGAACGCTCAACGACCTCCTCTCGTTCCGCAAGGTGCGGATCTCCAAGTCGCTCTCGCTCGGGAAGTTCGCCGTGCTGCTGGCGACGATCGGTGCCGCCTGGTACTTCACGGACACGATCTTCTGCAAGCTCTGCCCGGCGGCGTCGATCGAAGCGTCGGTTCCGTACCTCTTCCTCGGCGTGGCGAAGGTCAACACGCCGTTCCTGATCCACATGGGGACGCTCGCCGGTACGCTCGTGGGGATGGTCCTCGTCTCCCGGTTCTGGTGCCGCTACCTCTGTCCGATGGGCGGCCTTCTCGCGCTGTTCAACCGCGTCAGCTTCCTCCACCTCCACCTCGACGCAGACCGCTGCACCGGGTGCGGGGCGTGCGCCGCACGGTGTCCGATGGGCCTCGAGCCGCACGTCGAGCACGACGACCACAACTGCATCAAGTGCGGTGAGTGCGTCGACGCCTGCCATCTCGACGCGCTCTCGCTCCGGTACGGATTCCGGAGACGGGCGTGATCCGCTACCTCGTTCTCGGCGTCGTCCAGGGGATCACCGAATTCCTTCCGATCTCGAGCTCGGGACACCTCGTCCTCGCCCAGCGGTTTCTCGGGATCGATCCGCCCGGGGTCCTGCTCGAGGCGCTCCTCCACTGGGGGACGCTCGCCGCGATCCTCGTCGTCTTCCGATCGGACCTCGCCGCGCTCGCCCGGTCGCTGACCCCGCGCGGGACGATCGAAGGGCGGAAGGAGATCGGCCTGATCGCCGCCGCCACCGTGCCGATCGTCGTCCTCGGGCTCCTGCTCCGTTCGTCGATCGGAACCCTGTTCGCTTCGCTCACCGTCCTCGGCGCATGCTTCCTCGCAACCGGCCTCCTGCTGGCGCTGACCGGCGTCATCCACCGGAGGGCGCAGCGGAATCAGGCCGGCTTCGTCGACGCGCTCGGGGTCGGACTCGCCCAGGCGGCCGCGATCCTTCCCGGGCTCTCGCGTAGCGGGGCGACGATCGCGGCGGGCGTCTTCTCCGGTCTCACGCCGCGACGGGCGGCACGGTTCTCGTTCCTGGTGGCGATTCCGGCCCTGTTCGGTGCCGGCGTACTCAGCCTGTGGGACGCGGTCCGATCCGGGGCGAGCGCGCCGTGGGGGGGACTCGCCGTCGGCACCGTCGCCGCGTTCGTCGTCGGGCTTCTCGCGATCAAGACGCTGCTGGCGCTCGTCTCCAGCGGGCGGCTGTGGACGTTCTCGATCTACTGCGTCAGCGTGGGGATCGCAGTCCTCGTCTGCGCGACGCTCTGAGGCTCGGCGCGACTACTCGCCCGCCGACGAGACGAGGGCGATGATCCCGGCGACGGCGACGAGGAGGCCGACGAGGACGACGACCCGTGTTGCGGCCGACGCGCCGGTCTCCGTCTCCGAGGGGACGTCGGTGGTGTCGTGCGCATCCGGCGGAGATGTCGATCCGTCAGCATCCAACTCGCAGACGACGAACCGGTCGATGATGTAGTTCCCGTGCGTTCCCGCGTCGAGCGTGGTGCGAACGCCGTGCCGATCGGTCGCGTCGGGGTTGATCGGGTCCACGATCGTGTACGTGTCGCCGGCCTTGCCGGTCAACACGACCCAGTGGCAGTCCTCGGTCTGCGACGATCCGGCGCGGCAGGCGGCGCCCCAGTGGACGCCGGCGACGACCGGGTGTCCCTCCCGGAGCGCGTGGTCGATGACGACCGACGCCACCGGGTTGAGTCCGTCGTCACTCCGATTTGAGTGGAAGTCGAGCTCGACCCCGCCGGGGAGGCGATCCCAGGCGAGACAGCAGTTTCCGACCGGATCCTGGGCGCAGTGTCCGAATCCGCTGTGGGCGCGGAGCCAGTCGTTCAGGATCCCCGGATCCATCCCCGATCGGGCCTCCCCGGTGCACGAGGCGGACGCCGGGACGCTCACGTCGACGGCGTAGTAGGCGAGGACGGAGGCGAACGCGGTGACGAGACAGCCGGTTCCCGCGACCCGATCCGGGCAGCCGGCCGTGCCGAGCGCGCAGTCTCCCCACGCGTCCGGGCCGTCGGTGTAGTTCTGGTTGAACGACGGGACGGTGCGCGGAAGGAGGATCGTCTCGGCCCCGGCGAGCGGGGCAAGCAGGAGGCACGCGAGCGCCGCCAGCGCGAGCGTCCGCGCGCTCACAAGAGGACCTCGCGCAGGTCGGTGGCGCGTCGCACGACGTGGTCGGGCACGATCTCCGTCGTCTCTGCGGCCCCGTTCGCGGTCACCCACGCCGTCTTCATCCCCGCGCCGTGGGCGCCGACGATGTCGTGCTCGTAGGAGTTCCCGACGTAGAGGGCGTCGCGGGGGAGGGCGCCGAGCCGATCGAGGATCTGGCGGAACGGGCGCGGATCGGGCTTGAAGATCCCGAGATCGCCGGCGACGACGATCGCGTCGACGGCGTCGGTCAGCTCGAGCGTGCGCAGCTTCTCCCACTGCATGTCCGACGGCCCGTTGGTGAGGATGCCGACCCGGTATCGGGTCCGCAGGTCGGCGAGGAGCGCACGGACCCCGTCGAACAGGTGAAATCCCGTCTCTTTCCGGATGTCACTGTAGGCGTCGGCGAGACGTCGAGCGGTCGAGGCATCGTCGATCCCGCGCGCCTCGAGGATCACGGTCCACGCCCTGCGACGGAGTTCGTCGGTCGGGACGCGGAGGATCTCTTCCGCCGACCACCACGCCGAGTTGTAGTCCTTGGCGAGGCGATCGAGCGGTCCGAGGGCGTCCGCCGCGAATCCTGCCCGCGGCACGGCGCGATCGAGGACCTCTTCCACAGTGAGTGCGTACTCGCTGAGGGTCGAGTCGAGATCGAAGACGACGGCGCGCAGTGCTGGTGTCATGGCCGGTTGAACGGCGTTTCCCCCTCTCGTATGCTCGATCGCCGATGGGAAGGATCCCGACGGGATCCCGGCGGATCATAGCGAGCACGCTGAAAGCGTGCAAGGAGTCAACGGATGCGGATCATCGCCGGCTCGAAACGCGGACGTCGGCTGGTCGATTGGGAGGAGAGCGGGATCCGCCCGGTGCGCGACTTCGTCCGGTCCGCCCTGTTCAACATCGTCGACGACTTCGTCGACGGCGCGGTCTGCCTCGACCTGTACGCCGGGACGGGGAGCCTCGGTCTGGAAGCCCTCTCTCGGGGGGCGCGGCGGTGCCTGTTCGTCGACCGGGCACCGGAGGCGTGCGCCATCGTCCGGCGAAATCTGGCCGCGTTCGACCTACTCGAGGCAGGCGAGGTGTTCGAAGGGGACGCCGTCGCAGCGATCGACCGGTTCTCGCGTCGGGGCCGGCGGTTCGATCTCGTCTTCCTCGATCCGCCGTATCAACTCGGGGCGGTGCCGGCGACGCTGCGGGCCCTCGGGGACGGGCGCGCGCTCGCATCCGATCCCGTCGTGGTCGCGGCGGCGAGCGTTGCCGAAACGCCGGAGCCGGGGTGCGGCCGCCTGCGATTGGCCGATCGACGCCGGTACGGGGACAATCAGCTTCTGTTCTACCGGCTCGACAAATCGAAGCCGAACGACCCGGACGAGCGAACGGAGGACGCGTGAACGACAAGACGATCCTGATCACCAACGACGACGGCGTCAACGCGCCGGGGCTTCTCGCGTTGCGCAAGGCGCTCGCCGAGATCGCGACGGTCGAGGTCTTCGCGCCGGATCGAAACTGGTCCGCCGCCAGCCGCACCCGAACGTTCCACAAGCCACTGCGCGTCGACACGGTGCGGATGCTCGACGGGAGCGATGCGCACGTGACCAACGGGACCCCGTCGGACTGCGTATCGCTCGCGCTCCTCGGGCTCCTAGATCGGAAGCCCGACCTGATCGCATCGGGGATCAACGACGGACTCAACCTGGGACGCGACGTGTCGTACTCGGGGACGGTCGCCGCGGCGATGGAGGGCGTACGGGTGGGGATCCCGGCGATCGCCGTCTCGCTCGACACCCTGAGCGAAACGGCGGTCGAGCCTGACTACGATCGCGCCGCGGCGTTCGCCGCCCGGCTGGCGCGATACCTCCTCGATCGCGCCCACCTGCCGAAGGGGATTCTGCTCAACGTGAACGTCCCCGCGCTCCCGAAGCCGCGCGAGCTGGCCGCACGGATCACGCGCCTCGGAGGGGCGGCGTACTCCAACTATGTCGTCACCGGGACCGACCCTCACGGGCGAAACTACTACTGGGTGACGGGCGACCCGCTGACTGACGTCCCGCCGGAGGAGAAGGGGAGCGACCTCGGCGCCGTCGCGGAGGGGTTCGTCTCGATCACGCCGATCCACCTCGATCTGACCGAGCACTCGCTCCTCGACGAGCTGCGAACATGGGAGACGGCCCTCTCCGAGGAGACCTAGGTCTTCCGGATTGCCCATGCGCCGGCGGCGCATTCAGCTTCTCCGGATGATCGAGAGAGGGCGATGCGGAAGGTCGTGTAGCTGACGTGCTCAGGCCTTCCAGATCGCCCATGCGCCGGCGGCGCACTCCGTTCTTCCAGATGATCGAGAGAGGGTGATGCGGAAGGTCGTGTAGCTGACGTGCTCAGGCCTTCCAGATCGTCCATGCGCCGGCGGCGCATTCAGTTCTTCCAGATGATCGAGAGAGGGTGATGCGGAAGGTCGTGTAGCTGACGTGGTCAGGCCTTCCAGATCGTCCATGCGCCGGCGGCGCATTCAGTGCTTCCAGATGATCGAGAGAGGGTGATGCGGAACGT
>Ga0180430_10001703_pt1 | contig 20944 bp, 15 predicted proteins | sample SS_ome_9_FD_132999 | JGI IMG/M metagenome (GOLD analysis project Ga0180430, IMG submission 132999) | Hypersaline lake sediment archaeal communities from the Salton Sea, California, USA - SS_1_S_2 metaG | ecosystem: Environmental > Aquatic > Non-marine Saline and Alkaline > Hypersaline >... | reverse complement strand
GCCTTTTACACCCTCAGTAAATTACCTAATACACAACCAAACAAACGAAAAAAACCGGGGGAATCCCGGTTCTTTAAGTACTTAAACTGAAAAAGACCGTCTCATAGGACTTATGAGACGGCCCTCTTTGCATTTATTGAGATTATTAGTTATTCAACTACAATTCCTGGATTTTCAGGTTCCTGAACCAAACGGCATGTCCGTGGTCCTGTAGCCCTATATATCCAGTTTTGGGAACGTCGGCAAAATTGGGATTGATCCCGGGGAATTTGCTTTTGGCAACCATCTCTTCCCACTCGGGAGTCCAGAGATGGAATTCCATGGTGATCGTTTCATCCATCTTAAAGACAACAGTGCCTTCATAACAAATGATTTCGGCGGAATGCCACTCCATGGGGCCCTTATAAAGAGCCGGATCGGAGGCAATCATGTCGTAAAGGCTGCCTGCCCTGCGGTTGCCATCCACACCGAGTTTGTTGTCGATGTGATTGCTGTTGTTGTCCAGGATCTGGTATTCCGGTGCGGTATACCAGATTTTGTGCTCGTCCGATTCTTCTCCCAGAATGAAGATACCCGAGTTGCCACCTTCTTCGATCATCCAGTCCACCTTGAAATGAAAATTGGTGAATTGTTCGTCGAAAATGATGTCGTAACCGGCCTCTCCATTACCGGAATTGGAACACTTAATAGCACCGTCTTCAACGGACCAGCTCTGAACTGGAAATGCATCCAGGCCATAGCCGCGCCACCCACCGGTGCTTTCGCCATCGAACATCAGGATCCAGCCATCGTTCCTCTCCTGTTCGGAAAGGGTATTGGGAGCAGGAGGAACTACTTCGGCAATTGACGAAGTAGTTTCATCCTCTTGCGCCTTGTCCTTAGCTTTGGGAGAAGTATTGCAGGCCGATACCCCGAGGAATACCACAGCCAGTAATATGTAAATAACTTTTCCCATTAGTTCTCTGCTAAAGATTCAACTTCTGTTAGGGCATTGGGGGAAGTTCCCATCCGCCTTCTCTAGGAGTATGCTTAACCAATTCCTTGGCAAACTCCTTGGCTGAGAACTTCTTGGTCCAGTCCTTCTTGAAAGTTGGGTGTCCGTCGTGGATCTCAAATCCATCCTTGATGACGGTGCGTAGCATCTCGTCGTCGCCGATGTTGGTGAATTCCATTTTATCACCATCCCATTCCAGCTCCTTGTTGAGGCCCTGGAGGCGAACGGCATTTACACCCATAACCACCATTTCGTTGAATGGTCCGGCTTCGCTGAAGGGAGAAGCAGTCTCGGTACGGTTCTCGGGACTTTCCTTACATGCTCTTACCCAGTCCATTTCGTGGCCACTCCTGGCACCTTCAACGCGACGTCTGAATTTAGGAGCTTCCGGAGTCCTTCCTGAGAGTAACCAGGGATTTACACCGTAGCAACCACAGACAAGAGTATCCTTGGTTCCGTGGAAAAGTACACCACCACCCTGATCATTCATGTTTCTTCCCTCGGGCCAGCCAGCTGGCTTCATGGGCTGAAGACCACCGTCGTACCAGGTAACTTCCACTTCAGGAAGAGCTACCTTTGGCAGGTTATCGCGCTTGGGATAGGTCAGCTTCACCATCTGTGCATTGGGAGCACATTCGGTCAGAAGCAGGGTGGAGCTTCCCTGTACTTTGGTAGGATAGGTAAGCTTCAAACCTACAAATACCGGGTGCAGGATGTGGCAGGCCATATCGCCCAGTGCACCTGTTCCGTAATCCCACCATCCACGCCAGTTCCAGGGGTGATAGATCTCATTGAAATCTTTCATCTCGGCCGGACCGGTAAAGAGATCCCAGTTCAGGGTCTTGGGCACCTTATTTGCTTCCTCGGGCACATTCAGACCCTGGGGCCAGATGGGACGGTCGGTAAAGGCTTCCACCTTGGTTACCTCTCCGATCTCACCATTGGCGATCCATTCGCAGACCAGGTTTACTCCTTCGTCAGAGGATCCCTGGTTACCCATGGATGTTGCCAACTGGTGTTTGTCGGCCAGTGCGGTCAACAAACGTGATTCGTAAACAGAGTGTGTTAATGGCTTCTGTACATAGGAGTGTTTGCCCATGGTCATACCGTGAGCAGAAATCAGAGCGTGGGTATGGTCAGCAGTGGCTACTACAACCGCATCGATCTCTTTCTCCATTTCGTCATACATCTTTCTCCAGTCCCAAAATTTCTTGGCTTTTGGATACTTCTTAAATACCGGCTCAGAATATTTCCAGTCCACATCACAAAGTGCTACGATATTCTGATCCTTGATGTTCCTCAGGTTGGAATTACCCATTCCTCCGATTCCAACAGCAGCAACATTCAGTTTGTCACTGGGGGCAGTGTGACCCAATCCGCTTACTACATTACTGGGAACTATTGTCATTCCCGCAGTGGCAGCGGCTGTAGTTCCCACAAATGTTCTGCGAGACACACCACCTTTTTTCTCTTTGCTCATAATAAAATTGATTTTGGTTAGGTTATCTTGTGCTATAAGTTGAAAAATTGCCTTCCAATTTAGTAATAATAATTCAGAGATGAAAGGCGGAAGCAAGGCTTATGCGCCGTGCATAGCCTTGCCCAGCATCTTCAAAAAGGTGCCTTAGACCTGTTCATTTTCTGGTGGATGCCCGTTCAGCCCCATTCTTTACACCAGCAATTTTCAGGAGGGTAGAACCAGTGATTTATTGTTATTTAGACAGGATGAAAAATAGCAGTCAGCCGGATTTTTATAATTTTATAAGACTCATGAAATATTTCAGAAGATGAAAAAGCTAAGCATCTTTACTGGCATCCTGTTGCTGCTTCTTGCTTCTTGCAAATCAGTCCCGGATCCGGGTGTTTTTGACCAGGAAAACCTGCTAGCCTGGTGCATAGTCCCCTTTGATGCCGGTAAGCGCACTCCGCAGCAGAGGGTCCTTATGCTCAAGGAGCTTGGAATCAAGGCCCTGGCATATGATTACCGGTCAGAGCATATCCCTTCCTTCCCGGAAGAGATTGAACTACTGAAAAGACAAAACATCCGCCTTCAAGCAGTATGGTTGTGGGTGGATCCCAGGATGGAGGAGCTGCCGGACAAGGAAGGAAGGATCGTGCTGGACATGCTTAAGGATTCCAATAGCCGGACGGAGATCTGGCTGGGCATGCCCGACAATGCTTTTGAGGGACTGACGGATGACCAAAGCCTCGATCTGGCAGTCAGGGCCATCGGGAAAATCTGGTCACAGGTAAAGGACTTAGGCTGCACCCTTGCACTGTATAATCATGGAGGTTGGTACGGAGAACCTGCAAACCTGGTCAAAATGGCTGAGGCCGTGGATCCGGAGCAGATAAAGATTGTCTACAATTTCCACCACGGGCATCAACAATTGGAGGATTTTGGAGAGAACCTGGAGCTTATGTTGCCGTACTTGTCGACCATCAACCTCAATGGAATGCGGGTGGAGGGACCCAAGATCCTTACCCTGGGTGAAGGTGAGCATGAACTGGACATGATGCGGAAGATACAGGACTCCGAATTTACCGGTACCATTGGGATCCTCGGGCACACCGAAGGAGAAGACATCCTCAAGGTCCTGGAACGAAATCTGCAGGGACTGGAAAAACTGAAGGAGGAGCTGGGTGGCAGCTAAACGGTACCTGCCACACCAAACTAAACAGTCATATAAAAATCACGTTTCAAACGATCTTGTTTGCCAGGGCTTAATAATTCCAATCCAATCCGTAGTTTTCACTCACATCAAGCCTTGGCATGGGGCCCTCCAGGGGATTCAGATCCCTTACATACCAGTCGAGCCATTCCATCTGCCTGTAAAGCACATCAATCTGTCCCACCTGCTTTCTGTTCCCATGTCCTTCACCGGGATACTGTACCAGTCTGACGGCCGGATGATCGTTCATTTTCATTCTCCGGTAAAGCTCAATGCTCTGAGACGGGTGAACACGGGTGTCTGCTGCACCGCCATAGATCAATGTGGCAGTCTTACTCTGATGGGCCCAGTAAATGGGACTGCGTTCCAGGGCCAGCTGCCACTGTTCCTCTAAATTTTTTCCGGAGTGCACATACAGCTCCTCGTAGGCAATGTCGGTGGTGCCTCGTTTGCTTATGTTATTGCTGATGCCTACGAACATGCAGACTGCCTTCACATATTTTGTGTAGTAGGTGGCAAACCATCCGGATGCGTATCCTCCGTAGGATCCTCCTGCCAGACCCACCCGGTCGGGATCGGCTCCTTTTTCGCGCACTGCCCATTCAATACCATCCGCAATATCGTCAAACTCCTTACCAGCTGGGTCCATAAAACCTTCCATGGCATAATCCACCCCATAGCCCGTGCTTGCACGGTAGTTGAGATATAGAACCAGGTAACCCTTTCCTGCCATCACCTGGCCGGGGGTGGAATAGCGACTGAGCCAGCTGTTGCTGTGATGTGATTCGGGTCCGCCGTGTACATATACAATCAATGGATATTTCTCACTGCTTTTGTAAGCTACAGGGTGTATCAGGATGCCCTCCACCTCCTGACCGTCCCTGGCCTGGTAGCTTATTACTTCCTGCCTGCCCAGTTTCCGTTCCTGCAGGACAGGATTCAGCGTACTGATTTTTTCAGGATCCTTTTTCCCGTCCCAGCTGTAAAGATTCACATAGTCGTTTGGTGTGGATGCGGTAAACACAAAATTCTCGAAATCGCCGTTCCACTGGGGAGTCCTGAAGACTATGCCGCTTTTGGCAGCATTGAGGAGGATCTTTCTTTTTCCACCCTTCACCGGAACGCTGTTGAATGTGGGATACACGCCTTCTCCGGCCTGGTACAAAAGATTGCTATCGTCTTTCCAGCCCACCCAGTTTACATGACCTTTAAATTTCTCGGGAGTCAGGTTTGAGATGGATTCGGTACGCAGATCTACCACATAGGCCTGACTAACCTGGTGGTCGTTGATATTCAGGGCCGCCGCATAGGCCAGGTACTTACCATTGGGACTGAAAGCATAGTTGCCCAGTTTTCCTTCATTCTTCGACACCTTCTTCATGGCTCCGGTCTTAAGGTCGACCAGGTAAATCCGCCGGAACATATACCTGTGGTCTATCAGATTCAGGGGAGATAGCGTAACTGCAATCTGAGTGCCCTGCTGATTAAATTCGAAGTCCCAGGCATGGAATTCATCGGTGAGCTGCCAGGTGCTGGTCTGATTCCAGTCCTCATCGTATTGAGCCACATGCAGGTGGTTATTCTTCAGGTTTTCCTCGTAGAAGATGAAGCCATAACCTCTCTTTTTTAATTCCCTTTCCCTGGCACTTTTAGCAGAACGGCTCAGATAGGCTATGGCGCGTTGGCCGGGATTCCATTTGAAGGAGCTTACACCTGCTTCTTCCATGGTCAGTTTTTTCACCTTACTCCCGGAAGCATCCATGACCCAGACCTGGGCCGAAGAGCCCTTCTCAGTATGGAGAAAAGCTATGTGTTTGCCATCGGGACTGAATTGGGGTGAACGTCCTTTTATTTCTCCCGGAAAAAGAAGCTGGGGTTTCCATGGACTGAGGGAGGATCTATAATATTCCGTATTTGATCCTCCGGGCTTTTCGTTGGGTCCCCTGGGGGTGGATATGGAGAATAAAACTTCGTCCGAGACCGGATTTAAGTGAAGGTTTCCCATGGATTTCAGTTGCAGCAGTTCCGGGGCTGATAATACTTCCTGGCTGTTTAGCTGAAATGGGGTCAGAAGAAACAGGGAAGCTAAAAGAAGGGCGGTGAGCTGTGATTTCAGTTTCATATTGGGTAGATTTGTTATGGACTAAAGGTAAAAAATTTATGAAAAAGCTTGACCTCACCCTGTTGGTATCCCTGATACTTTCCCCTGTAATTACTGAGGTGTATGCACAGGAAAATTCTGGTCATTCCATTGCCTGGCCTGAAGGTAAAAAGGCAGCTGTGTGCCTGACCTATGACGATGGTCTGGACTGTCACCTCGATGTGGCAGCCCCAGCCCTGGAGAAATATGATTTCAGAGGGACCTTTTATGTGACGGGTAAATCACCATCCCTGTATGCCCGCACAGAGGACTGGCGTACCATGGCGGCCAGGGGGCACGAGCTGGGAAACCACACCCTTTTTCATCCCTGCCACGGAAAGACCTACGATTGGGTATTGCCTGAGTACGACCTGGACTCCTACACCCTTGAACGTTTACTGAGTGAGCTTTATGCCGCAAACAGCCTCCTGAAAGCTGTGGATGGCCGGGAGGAACGCAGCTTTGCCTATACCTGTACCAATCATACGATCCAGGGTGTGAGCTTTGTGGACCAGATCCGTGAAATGTTTCCCTCTGCCAGGGGAGGAGGGGATATGCCTGCTTTCCTGACAGAGATAGATACCCACTATGTTCCTTCCTGGATGGTGGAGGACCCTTCCGGGGAAGAACTCATTGAGCATGTGGAAGAGGCTTTAAAGAATGGAGGCATGGCCGTGCTTATGTTTCACAGCGTGGGAGGAGGTTATCTGAATGTTAGCAGTGAAGCTCATGAAGAGTTGCTGGAATATCTTGATGGAAAGAGAGAACTCCTCTGGGTGGATACCTTTCAGAAGGTCATGCAACATCTGAGCCGGGAACTGGAATCCAACAACATGTAGGCGGGAGCTTCTTTATTCAGGGGGATAGAGGAAGGTAACATCACCTGCCTTCACTTCCTGAAGGCCTCCCGGGTAGGTAATCCAGGCTTTGTATACATATACACCCGGATCGGCCAGTACTCCTGTGGGCAAGTAGCCATCCCAGCCCACATATACTTCATTGGTCTCAAAGATCTTATGGCCCAGTCTGTTGTAGATGATCATCCGGAATTCCGTAGCACCGTTCATCTTGGGATGAAAAACACCTCGATCCTCGCTCCCCGGGCTCCAGGCTCCGCCGGTGGGTCCTGTACCGTTCCACATGAAAACGTTTGGAAATTGGGTAGCACCTTCTCCGGCAGCTACCTCTATCAGTGATTCCCTGACCAGAGTATCCAGGCATCCTTCTGCACTGGTGACATACAGAGTGACCGTGTAATTACCCGCATACAAATAGGTATGCGTCGGATTCTCATCCTCGGAGCCGCTCCCATCTCCAAAGTCCCACCTGAACTCAACAGCATTTAATGAGCTATTGTAAAAGCTATGCGCAGTATAGGCCACATCTGGCTCTGTATAAGAAAAATCGGCCTGAGGGAGCTCATGCACCATTATGATTTTCTCAATTTGATGGCTTCCAGATATACCAGTTGCCACAAGCTTCACGTGATACTCCCCACTTTCCAGGAAGGAGTGAGTGGGATTGACTTCGGTGGAGGTGCCTCCATCGTCAAAGTCCCAGGAATAGCTTTCTGCATATACGCTCAGGTTCTCGAAGCTCACTTGGAAGGGAGGGCATCCTGCCGTATCAGGCGAAAAATCAGCCAGTGGAGGCGGAGGCAGAATCTGGATCTGCTGGCTTATTGTATCGGAACATTCTGCAGAATAGACCTCCAGCAGGATCTTGTAAATGCCATAACTGGTGTATTCGTGTGTGCCCGGATCCCTGATTGAACTGCCAGAATCGTCGCCAAAATCCCAGAGATAATTCCAATCCCCTTCAGTCAGGTTACTCAGTGTTACAGTCACATGGGGATATTGCAGTAGTTGAGGGAGGGCCGTAAATTCTGCCTCCGGACTTGGAAAGATTTCCACACTGCCACTGACCGAGTCGATGCAGCCAAATTCTGTTTCCACCTTAAGTTTGGTCAGATAGGTGCTTGGCTGATCCACACTTTCAGCCTCATAGCTATGCAGGGACCAATTGGTGGATGTTTGCTTCTCTGTACCGTCTCCGAAATCCCAGGTATAACTCGGATAACCTTCCCTGCCTCTCAGGATCACATCCGCCGGGCTGCACCTGTCTCCTTCATCCACGCTAAAGCTCATATCCGGATAAGGATGTACCACCATTTGAAGGGTGTCATTTATCACGGTTTCCAGCTGGTCGTCCTCCTGATACTCAATCACCCTGTGGATGATATACTCGTTCTGGCCCAGCTGGTTATTCAGGAAAAGCGTAAACACTCCGGAGGGTAAATTCACCAGAGTTTCCATCCTTCCTTTGATCTCCATCTGGAGTTCGAACCTGGAGGTGTCCACCTCCCCTGTAATCAGAATCTCAGCAGTGCGCTGATTGTTGCTCATCTGACACCAGGCATCATCTTCCGTAAGGAATTCAGCAAAGGGCGGACCCTGGGCAACAACAAGGCTTTCCACCAAAAGCAGGAGGAAAATTCCCATGAAAAGCCTTGCTGCCCCTAAGTACATATTATATATTTATCGTGTTTTTTAGAAATCGTTAAAGTCCCACTTTCCACGGAAGGGCCTGGTGAGCATAGCATTGGCATCGTCGTCATCGATGAATTTCTCTTGCGCAGGTTTCCATTTCAGAGGTCTCTCCAGAGTATAAGCTATGTTCACAATGTTACACAGCGAAGAAGTTCTGTGTCCGGTCTCCACATCCGATATGGGACGGGTACGCTTCTTAATGGCGTCGATCCAGTCCTGGTAGTGGTTATCGCTTGTATAAAGAGGGGTGTCGCTGCTTTTTAATTTCGTTTTTGTAAGGCCGTCAATGTCGGAACGGTAAAAGCCCCTGCTCACCTCGATCTTGCCTTTGGACCCAAGGAATTGAACGGCATTAAAACTGCCCCAGTCCACGTGGTTCATAACGACTCCGTTTTCGTATACCATTTTCAGGCCTCTTTTGGCACCCTTTTTGGCAGGAGGTATAAATTCTACCGGTCCTGACTTGTCCATTCCCATTGCCCACTGTGCAATGTCGAACATATGGGCTCCCCAGTCGGTGATGAGTCCGCCTCCAAAGTCGCGATAAGCCCTCCAGTTGGCCCAGCCACTGTCATCCATGGGAGGAGCAAGTTCGGGATGGTAATTCCTGAATAGGGAAGGTCCCACCCAGAGATTCCAATTCAGGGCTTCAGGAACTTCCACTGCAGGTAGTTCCACTGCCATAACCGGATCGCCCACACTCACATTAATCTCTTTGATATCACCAATGTACCCATTGGATACCATCTCACAGGCATGTCTGAAATTTCTCCAGGAACGTTGCATGTTGCCTGTCTGAAATACCCGATCAAATTTTCTGGCTGCATCTACCATGGCTCGTCCTTCAGCTACGGTTAGTGCCAGGGGTTTCTCGCAATAGATATCCTTTCCGGCTTTGGCGGCATCCACAGCGATCATGGCGTGCCAGTGATCCGGGGTAACAATAACCACTGCGTCGATATCCTCTCTAGCAAGCAGGTCGCGATAGTTTTCGTAGATATCCACCTTCTTTTCTTCACGCTTGAATTTTTTGGAATTATGTTTTTCCGCGAGTTCCTTAAAACGGTTCAGCTTCAGCCGGTCCACATCGCAGGCTGCCAGGACCTTGGTTTCCGGACATTCTCCTATGCTTCTTAACAGTCCCAGGCTTTGTTTCCCAACTCCAATGTAACCCAGGCTGATCCTTTCAACAGTGTTTGATTCAGGGGTGGCCGCTTTCACCTGACCGGGTAGTACGGTCATTGCTCCGGCAGCTACAGCCGATTTGCCGATAAACTCTCTTCTTTTCATAGTAAACTCGTTTAGTTAGATATTTGAGTGCTGCATAAAAGTAGCCGATGCTGCTTAAAATGCAATGAAATAAGCCGCTTAATAATGCAAATTATCTTCCAGCCTGTCCCATTCTTCCAGTAAGTGTTCCATCTCGGGTATCCGGATCTGCTTGCTTTGCATCTCCCTTTGCTCTGCCGGTCTGCGAATCTCCTCGTACAGGTGCCGATCCATAAAACCGATTTTTTCGGCGATTTCCCTGCCACTGCAAAAGTAAAGCTGGCGGATATCGGCCCAGTAAATGGCAGCCAGACACATGGGACAGGGCTCAAAGTTGGTGTAAAGTGTGGCACCGCTCAGATGCGGCGATTTTTCTTTCTCACAGGCCATCCTGATGGCAGTAATCTCCGCATGTGCCGTGGGATCGTTGGTGCTCAGCACGCGATTGTGTCCGTGGCTTAAAATCCGGCCATCCTTCACAATAACAGCTCCGAAGGGTCCGCCTTCACGGGCCCTTATGCCCTTGAGAGCCTCCTCCACTGCCAGGGATAAATACTCTTCATGCATCTTCATCTGTTGTGAATTTACTACATTTTTAAGAAAGCCGGTAGCCATTCACAGGCTACCTCCGGGTCTAAGGTCATGCAGGGAATTCTATTCTTTTGTCAGCCACCTATTATTTCCGTCGATGAGCCGGTTGATCCGCTGAACAGTGGCGGCAGAGCGCAATCCATCCTCGGGGGTGTTCATGCAGTAATCCACCAATTGGTCCAGGCTGGAAACGGCCACATGCATGCGGGTATCGGAAGAAGCATAGTAGATAAACACCTGCCCGTCATCATCTGCAATCCAGCCATTGGTGAATAAGACATTGCTCACATCTCCCACCCGTTCTTCATTCAGTGGGCCCATGAACATCCCGGCGGGCTTGTGAATTACCCGGGAAGGATCGTCCAGGTCGCTCATGAACATATAGAGTGTATAACGAAGGCCTGCGGCACAATTGCGAACTCCATGGGCCAGATGAAGCCATCCCTGTTCCGTTTTAATGGGAGCGGGTCCCTGACCGTTTTTAAGCTCGTAGATGGTGTGGTAGGTCTTGGGATCCATGATATCTTCCTTTTTTACTTCGGCATTTTTCATGGAGTCGGAAAGCCCGAAGGCGATGCCTCCCCCTTTGCCTGTATCAATGAATCCATCCTGAGGCCGTGTATAAAAGGCATATTTGCCATCTATGTATTCCGGGTGAAGAACTACGTTGCGCTGTTGTCCGCCATAGGTCACCAGGTCGGGCAAGCGTTCCCAGTCCACCAGATCCCTGGTTCGTGCAATGCCTGCAGCGGCAAGCGCCGAACTGGTATCTCCTTCAGGTGCATCAGGATCTTTGCGCTCGGTGCAGAAAATTCCATAAATCCAGCCATCTTCATGCTGAGTCAGGCGCATATCGTACACGTTGGTGTCGGGTTCATCGGTTTCGGGGAGGGTTATGGGGTGGTCCCAGAACCTGAAATTATCCACACCGTTGGGGCTTTCTGCTATGGCAAAAAAAGATTTACGGTCGTTTCCTTCGCATCGTGCAGCCAGAAGGTACTTACCTTTCCATTTAAGGGCGCCGGCATTGAATGCCGCATTGAAGCTGATTCTTTCCATGAAGTAGGGATTGCTCCCGGGATTAAAATCGTAGCGCCATTCCATGGGGAAGTGGTCACGGGTCAGTATGGGATACTTATATCGGTGGAATATACCATTGAGGCTGTAGATTTGCTCATTCTTGCGAGACAGAAGTGATTCATGCTCTTTACGGATCTTATTCTTCCGTTGTTCAAACAGATTGCTCATTTCTCAGTTGTTTTTTGGTGGGCACTAGTCGGCTAAAACCTGGTCTATACGGCGAATAATTTCCAGGCAAGCCCTGCCGTTATGGTAGGGGCATTTCCAGAATCCGCCCTTTTCCTTATCCGTTTGGGGAATCCCTTCCTTATCTACACTCCAGAACCATTCCTGTTCTACCCAGTCGCAGATATAGTTGTGAATGAAGGTCCAGCTTTCTTTGGACCTATGCAGGAATTCCGGATCGCCCGATATCTGGTAGGCATTGAAATACCCTACCATGGCCTCGGCCTGGGGCCACCAATGTTTATCCGAGTCCAGCTCCCTCGTATCGGGCATATATTCATAATACAAACCACCATCCTCGTCCAGACCCTCAAAGGTCTTCCGCGCCATTTTAACTGCAAGGGAGGCACTGGCGTTTACCAGTTCTTTTTTCCCCAGGATCTCGGCAGCTTCGTGTAGCAGCCAGGAACATTCGATATCGTGACCGAAGGAAACCAAAGTCGATTTGGTATTCCATTCTTCATCAAAAAAGAGCCTGAGCCGATGGGTCTCCCCGTCAATGAATTTTTCCTGGAAAAGCTGAATCAGGTTCTCAATGGCTTTGGCAAGGGTACGATCCTTCCAAATACGATAGAGGTTCCCATAAGCCTCCAGGATGTGGAGATGGGTGTTCATGGTGAAGCAATCGTTCTGATCTTTTTCACTCAGGCGCAGGTCGTCCAGCTCTTCCCACTGGCGGTCCAGTGCCTCCGTATAACCCTTGCTCATCATATCAAAGGCATAAAACTCTATGTCCTCGAAACAGGCAATGGCCAGGTCCAGGGCCTGACGGTCTCCGGAGGCCATGTGGTACTCGGCCAGGGCATAAATGGTGAATGCGATGGCATAGATCTGCTTCCGGGACGACAGAATCCCTCCCCGATCATCCAGTTCCCAGAAAACACCTCCAAAGTCCTTGTCCAGAAAATGATCCAGGATGTACTTATATGCTCGTTCGGCCATGTTCAGGTAGTCCTGATCGGGATAGGCGCGGTAGGCAGCAGAAAAGGTCCAGAGGATCCGGGCATTCAATACGGCTCCTTTTCCTGCACCTTTCTTAGCCTGATTTTGGTGATCAATATGTCCGTGAAATCCCCCAAGTTCCTGATCCGGGGAATATTTCATCCACCAGTTCAGGATGTTGTCCTTAAGTTCAGTTTCCAGCTCCTTCCTGAATTCCTTTAGGGCTTCTTTCTCCATGGTCCTGACATTATTCTGAGGGCAACCTGTCCCACCAGGTTCTCTTCATGATGATGAAACATACCACAATGATGGCCAGAGTGATACCCATGGGGACCATCTTTTTAAGTACTAAATACATGGGGAAAATCATCAGCGTAGTCTGTGCAATGGTTCCCACCACGATGTTGAACCAATCTCTCCAGAAGTCTTTGTTGCCTTCAAAAGTGGGATCCTCTGCCACCACTTTTTCATGGATGGGCTTCCAGAAGCCCCAGGGCCTCACATTTTTGTAAAAACTCTTGAGGGTTTCCTCATCTGTAGGTGGCTTCAGGTAGGTTCCCAGGATAGCTGCGATAGCAGAAACTACGAGTATGATTGGGAAGTAATACAGATCCAGAAAAGTGAAAATTTTGCTGCAAATCAGTGCAGAGATAATTCCAACCAGCATGCCCCAGAAGAAACCCGATCCATTAAAGCGCCACCAGAACCATTTCAGCATGTTGCTCACCACATAGGCACCGTAGAGAGCAGATACGATCCATTGAAGCACGCTGTTCACATCCAGGGCAAAAAATCCAAAGACCACCGAAATGGCTACCACGGTGATTCCCGTAAGATAATTGGTCCGGCTGATCTGCCTTCTGGAGGCATCAGGCTTCATGTATTTCAGGTATATGTCGTTCACAATATAAGCCTGGGCTGAATTCAGGGTGCCGGCAAAGGTGGACATGAAGGCGGCCAGCAGTCCGGCTAGCAGGAGTCCCAGGAAACCCACCGGAACAAATTCGCTGATGGCTGAGGGAAGGATCTGCTCAAAATCGATCTTTCCACCTACAATCAGATCCAGTCGGTCGTAAAAAAGCAAAGCCAGGATGGCAAAGCCCGTAATCATGATGTAACGGGTAGGCAGGAGAATTACCGAAACAAATCCCGACATCTTGGCAGCCTCTTTAGGTGATCTTGTGGACAGGATCTTCTGCATGTCATAGTTGGGTGCCGGTCCGGCCATACTCACCAGCACACCCTTGAAAAGCATCATGCTGAAGAAAATTCCAAATAGGGAATAGCCGTCGCTTTTGATTTTTTCATTTACTTCAGCTATAATCCCGCTCCAATCCATATCCAGACGGGATTTGAAGAAGGGATTCATCCATCCCTCGGGAACCACCAGGGGATTATCGCTCAGTGCATTCATGGCTATCACACCAATGACAATGGCCGATATGGTCATGATCGTGTACTGGATCACATCGGCCCAAACGATGGAGCTCATTCCTCCCAGAATGGCATAGAACATGGCAAAAAGGGTAAAAACTATGCCATAGACATGGGCCACATATTTAGGGGCTACATCAAAGGGGATATAGGGGCTGACCACTTCCCAGGGAATGAAAATTTCCACAAACTTGCCCAGTCCAATGAATCCATAGGTAAGGAAACCGAGCACGCTGATCAGGGCAAAGGCCACTACAATCCAATGCGATTGCACCCCGGACCGTCCCGAACCAAAACGCGTCCTGATCCATTCGGCCCCTGTGGTGGCATTGGATCTACGCAGCCAGATGCTCAGGAATACCATAAGAAAAATCTGGTTGAATACCGGCCAGAGCCAGGGAACCCAGATGGATTTCAGTCCATACACAAAGGCCAGTGTGACCATCCACATAGTCCCGGAAATATCGAACATACCGGAGGCATTGCTCAACCCCAGCATATACCAGGGTAGCTTGTTACCGCCCAGCATGTAGGCCGCCTTGTCGCGCTGAGCACGTTTCTTCATAAGCAGGCCAATAACAATCGTAGAAGCCAGATAGGCCAGAACGATAAGGATGTCAATCAGGGAGAGTTTCATGTGGCTGCTTAGTAGGTTAGTGGGTTAGTAGGTTAGTGGGTTAGTAGGTTAGTAGGTTAGCTCGCTCAGGCTCAGCATGAGATCGTGGTTCATAAACTCTATAAAATCCGGAGCTGATGGATGTCCCGGATAGGGAGCATAAAAGTGATCGGGTCTGCCGTTACGCCAGAACAGGATCCAGGCAACCCTCCGGGTGGATGCATTGGCATTCAGGGTAGGCAATACCACCTCGGTAAACCACTTTTCGTTGGGGATGGTTTCCAGTCCGGTTTCGGAAACGGCCATCAACTTCTTATGGCTGGTGGAAAGTGAATCAATGATCTCCAGCCGCTTCACGGTTTGTGTGGAGGATTCTATGGAATGGAAACCGTGATAATCGTCCAGGGCCATTATATCCACATAGTCATCGCCCGGATAAAACTCCATATACTGCTCGGCAGTCAGGAACTTATCCGGAGAATAGGCAATGAGCAGCTGGTGCTGATCCTTATCTTTGCGTAGGTAGTCGATGGTGAAGCGAAAAAGTTCTTTATACTGTTCTGAAGAGCAATTTCCCTTGCCCCACCAGAACCAGGATCCTGTCATCTCGTGGAAGGGCCGGAACACCACAGGGATCAAATCTCCCTCCTCGGTTCTCAGTCCGGAAAAAAAATCTGTTGCCAGATCCAGCTTCTGCACATACAGTTCGTGTACTTCGCCACCGGGCAGGCAGGCCTCCACGCAGGAGTCACGGTCCCAGCTGCTGCCATTTACTGCGTAGTTTCGCATATGCCAGCTATAGGTATTTATCCCTCCTTTTTTGTGTACGGCCCGGGCCCAATTTTGCATGGCTGTAAAGGGAACGCTGTCTATGTTTTGCCGGTCACCAAGATGCCCCAGGTCCCAGCCAAAAACAGCCGGAAAATCGCCAAGTACATCGTTGATATCGCTTCGAAACTCCTCTCCCTTCCAACCCATGCCATAGGCCAGGGCATCCTGGTGCCCCAGTAGTACATGGTCGGCCGACCATTCAGTTAGTTGGGTATATAGAGATTTGGCCAGGGGAGAGGCATTTTTGTCACTAAGGGCGGGCTGACAGGAATACAGGAAAAAGGATAGGGAGAGAATAAGGGCGAATCTAATGGACATAGATCGGGATGCTTGGTTCGAAGGGTAAAAATATTATTATTTTTGAGTTTTGGCGGACATTATGCGCGTATTTATACTGAGTACAGGAAGAAGCGGCTCCATGACCTTTTCCAGGGCCTGCGAGCACATCACCAATTACACAAGCGGACACGAAAGCCGTTCACGACTTATTGGGGATGACCGTTTTGACTATCCCGACTGGCACATTGAGGCAGATAACAGGCTGGCCTGGTTCCCCGGAGCTCTGGACCAAAAATTTGGCAAGGAGGCATTGTATGTACATTTACTAAGAGATCGTACTCAGGCCGTGGAAAGCTACAACAGACGCTGGGTGCGCAATGGGAGCCTTGTGAGGGCTTATTGTGAAGGGATTTTACAGATTGCCATACACACACTCAACAGGAACCGAAGGATCAAAGTGGTCGGTGATTTCTACGATCAGGTAAATGAGAATATCAGGCAATTTTTGAAGGACAAGGATAAGGTACTCACCCTGAGAATTGAGGAGATGGAGGAAGGATTTCCTGAATTCTGGCAAGAGATCGGTGCAGAGGGAAATCTGGAACTGGCCATGGAAACCCTCAAAGTAGCTCATAATCGTTCCAGCAAAAGCCGGTTTAAACTCTTCAGGCACGAAGTAAAATTCTACTTAATGAGATTGAGGAGGCAGATTTTTTGATAATCAGAGTGATTCTGGTAAATTGCAGTTCGCCAAAAACAAGCCTATTTATTCATGCCTGTTCTGAAGAGCATCAATCCATTCAATCCATCCCGGATCATTAATTATCCCCAGGTATCGGACATGAATCTGGCCTTGCAGCTAAGCCGTTCGCACTCATCCTTTGACAAATACAGGGACCTGTCTTTTGAAGATCGGGCGAGCAGGATGCTTCAGGCAGCTGCCATTTTACGGGACAAAAGCCGGGAGTTTGCTGAAGCAATTACCGGTGAAATGGGAAAGCCTGTGAGTGAGGCCGAAGCAGAGGTGAGAAAATGCGCCTGGGTATGCGAATATTATGCCGCTAATGCAGAGGGATTCCTGGAGGCCAAGCATGTGGAAACAGAGGCCGATGAAAGCATGGTGGTCAATGAGCCCCTGGGCCCCATTCTGGCTGTGATGCCCTGGAATTTTCCTTTCTGGCAGGTATTCCGTTTTGCGGCCCCTGCGATGATGGCAGGGAATACCGTTCTTCTGAAACATGCTTCCAATGTGCAGGGCTGTGCAGGACTGATCGAAGGTGTTTTTCTGGAAGCCGGATTTGAAGAGGGAGTATTTCAGAACCTGGCCATAGGTTCCGACCGGGTGGCCTCTGTCATTGCCAACGAATATGTAAAAGGGATTAGCCTGACCGGATCGGAGCAGGCAGGTGTGGCAGTGGCAGCTGAAGCAGGCCGCCACCTGAAAAAATGCGTACTGGAACTGGGAGGTAACAATGCCTTTGTGGTCCTGAACGATGCCAACCAGGAACTGGCCCTGAATCTGGCCATCCCTGCCAGGATGCAGAATGGCGGACAGAGCTGCATCGCAGCCAAAAGATTTATCCTGGAATCGTGGATTGCCGTGGATTTTATACCCAGACTAAAGGACAAGGTGAAAGAGCTGGTAGTTGGTGATCCCATGGATGAACAAACACAGGTCGGTCCCCTGGTCTCTCCAGCTCAGGCCAAAGAAGTGGAAAAGCAGGTGGCGGAATCCATCAAGATGGGAGCCAAACTGGTCCTCGGTGGAAAACGCTTAGGAGCCTTCTACGAGCCTACCATCCTGAGTGGAGTGGCCCCCGGTATGCCTGCCTTTGACGAAGAGGTCTTTGGTCCGGTGTATTCCATCATGGAGGCTGCTTCGCCCGGTCAGGCACTGGAACTCTCCAACCAGTCGAAGTTTGGATTAGGTGTTCAGCTTTTCACCCAGTCGGAAGACTCCATAGCCCTTTTTGTGGAAGGGGCCCGGGAAGGTGCTGTATTTGTCAATGCCATGGTAAAGTCCGATCCCCGCTTGCCCTTTGGGGGTATCAAAAGATCGGGTTACGGACGAGAATTATCCGTGGAAGGCATAAAAGAATTTGTAAATATCAAAACTATCTGGATCGGATAAGTGATCCGGGCTTACTCTAAAACCAATGTACCCATGAAGAAACTCTTTCTTTTGGCTGTTTGTTTATTTTCCCTGCTGGGACTGACAGCTCAAAACATTTCCTTTACCCAACCTTCCGATTTTTTCGGATTTGAACCCGGATCAGACCGGAACCTGTTTAACTATGAGCAACTGATAGAATACCTTCAGAAACTGGATGGGGAATCCGATCGCATTCATATGGAGGAGATAGGTCAGTCACCTCTGGGGAAGCCCATGTACATAGCCTTTATTTCCAGCGACGAGAATATTTCCAATCTGGAAAAAATGAAGAAGGTGAACAGGGAGTTGGCTCTGAATCCAACACTGGATCCCGCGACACTGAAAGAAATGACCAGTGAAGGAAAGGTATTTGTTCTGGCAACCCTGTCTATGCACTCGACCGAGGTGGCCCCCAGCCAGTCATCGCCATTGATTGCCTATGACCTGGCCAGTACCAAAGATCCTAAGAAGCTGGAGTGGCTCAGCAATGTGGTATATATGATGGTGCCCTGCCACAATCCCGACGGGATGAATATGATCGCGCAAAACTACCAGAAATACAAGGATACTCAGTACGAAGGAGCTTCACTTGCCGGGGTCTATCACAAGTACGTTGGGCATAACATCAACCGTGACTTTGTGACACTGAGCCAGTCTGACAACCAGGCCATTGCCCGGATCTATAACCTGGACTGGTACCCCCAGGTGATGGTGGAAAAACACCAGATGGGTTCCACGGGGCCACGCTATTTTGTTCCGCCCAACCACGATCCCATAGCAGAGAATGTGCCAGCTGGGATTTTTCACTGGGGAGGGGTTTTTGGACAGCATATGGCCACAGATATGACTTCGGAAGGACTGGCCGGGGTAAGTCAGCACTATATTTTTGACGATTACTGGCCTGGCTCTACGGAGACCTGCATCTGGAAAAATGTAATCGGTTTCCTGACCGAGGCGGCCAGTGTAAAAACAGCCAGCCCAATTTACGTAGAGCCCACGGAACTCAGGGTAGGGGGGAAAGGCTTGTCAGAATATAAAAAGAGCATCAACATGCTGGAACCCTGGAAAGGGGGATGGTGGCGCCTGGGCGATATTGTGGAGTACGAGGTCTCTTCGACCATGTCCATCATCAAAACAGCTTCCCTGTACCGGGAAGACATTCTGGAGTTCCGAAACAAGATGTGTCGCGAACAGGTGGAACTGGGTAAGACGGAGGCACCCTATTATTACATAATGCCTGAGGACCAGCATGACCAGGGAGAATTGGTCAACCTGGTGAACCTGATGAAGGAACATGGTATTGAGATTTTTACCCTGGGGGAGGATGTGATCCACCAGAATCAGCTGCACCGTGCAGGGGATGTGGTTATTCCACTTTCCCAAGCCTTCAGGCCCTTTATTAAAGAGGTTATGGAGACCCAGGTTTTCCCCGAAAGGCACTATACGCCTGGTGGAGAGTTGATCAGACCCTACGATATTGCCAGCTGGTCATTGCCCCTGCACAGGCATGTGGCTTCTCATGAAATTAAGGTACGTAGCACAGATCTGGAAAGCAAACTGAAGCTGCATGAAGGAACATACAGCCTGAATGATGGAGGCGTTTCTGAAGCAGCGGCTGTGGTGCTCCCGGTAAATTCCAACGAATCGTTCCGGGCGGCCTTCCATGCTCTGGCCAGCGGACTGAAAGTGCAACGGCTAAAGGAAGAAGTCCAGCTTGGAGGAAAATCATTCAGTAAAGGCAGTTTCATACTATATAAGGGAAGCAAGAAAAAAGCCTGGGAAGCTTTGATGGAATCTCTTCCCTTTGAGCCCACGCCTCTTCTCGATAAAAGGGCCTTTGCCAGCACCCAGTTGGAGCTGCCACGCATTGCCCTGGTGGAAACCTTCTTTCATGACATGGATGCAGGATGGACCCGCTACATTTTTGATACCTATCACATTCCCTTTACAGTGCTTAATCCGGGTGATTTTAAGGATAAGAACCTGGCGGAGAACTTCGATGTGATCATTTTTCCTGACTCTGACAAAGAGACCTTGATGAGCGGGAAGCGCAAAAGAGGAGGTTCATACTACCAGGGAAGCTACCATCCCGATTATGTGAAGGGGATAGGAAAGGAAGGCATGGAAAAGCTGATGAGTTTTAGCGATCAGGGCGGTATCATCGTCTCCTGGGGCAGGTCGGTGAAGTTGCTAGAGGGAATGCAAAAGATCAAACGTGGCGACGAGGAGGAGGAATTCAGCCTGCCTTTCAGGGATATTTCTGCCGACCTGAGCAAAGCAGGTCTATACATACCCGGCAGCCTGGTGCGCGTAAACCTCATCGAAGATCATCCTCTGACCCTGGGCATGCCTGAAAGTTTTGGCGTATTCTCCAGGGGACGTCCGGTATTCTCTACTTCGGTACCTATCTTCGACATGGACCGACGAGTGATCGGAAGCTATCCGGAGAAGAAAGTACTCATGTCGGGCTATGCAGCTGAAGAAGAGAAGATGGGTAACAAGGCAGCCATGATCTGGATGAAGAAGGGCAAAGGCCAATTCGTCCTGATTGGATTTAATCCTCAGTTCAGGGCTTCAACCCAGGGTTCCTATAAGTTGCTCTTTAATTCGATCCTTTTGGAGAAGATTGACTGAGTTGCTGCACTTCTTCCACCCTTGAGCTAACATCCCAGGAGGAATCCTGCTCGTGATTCGATTCTTCATTCTCGGTTTGCAGCAACTCTTCCAGTTCGGCGGCATATTTTTTGGCCTCGCTCAGGTATTTTTTCTCGTCTTCGCCATGATGCTGGTAGAGCTCATGCATCACTTCCTCGTTGTGCCTGCGGAAAGTGCTGGCCAGACGATGGGCCCTGTAATGGTTATAACCCAGATGGGAAAGCACCTCTGTCCCCAGTAGCAGAGAGGATTCAAAGGTATCCCGTTTTAATCCGTCCACCTTGCGGTCCAGCAACTCGTAGGTATGATCCATATCGGTGGATCGGGCCAGGATCTTGAGGTGGGGGTAGGTCCGCTGTGCAAGGTCCACGATTTTCAGGGACTGTTGCTTGTCATCCACAGCAACCACCAGTACCTTGGCTTCGCTTGCCCCGGCCGAAGCCAGCAGGTCGGCACGGGAGGCATCCCCGTAGTAGACTTTGAATCCGAATTTCTTCAGCACATCGATGTTGTCG